>JAABUW010000023.1_pt1 | contig 313870 bp, 268 predicted proteins | sample 5560081 | NCBI WGS metagenome assembly JAABUW01 (sample SAMN10711882, study PRJNA513363) | rock metagenome | isolation source: Antarctica rocks | place: Antarctica: Victoria Land, Knobhead sud | reverse complement strand
TAAATATATTATAAACTTATAATAAAATTATTAAAGAGTATATTATAGATAGTAGTAATTTAATAGAGTTATTTAAAAATATATTATAAAATAGTTATAAAGATATTTAATAATATATGAAATTATTTAAAAATTAATTCTAAAATAGTAATATAATTATTTAGGAGTATATACTATAAGGTAATAATAAGATTATTTAAAAGTATATATTATAGGGTAGTAATAAGATTATTTAAAAATAAATTATAAAGTAGTACTAATAGGGCTATTTAAGAGTATGATATTAAATAGTAATAGAGGTATTTAGGAGCACACTATAGAGTAGTAATAGGGTATTTCGGGGTATATACTATAGGGTAAAATAGGGCTATTTGGGGGCACACTATGAGGCAGTAATAGAGCCATTTGGGGGCATACCATAGGGCGAAAATGGGGCCATTTGGGGGCACACTATGGGGCAGTAATAGGGCCATTTAGGGGCATACCATAGGGCAATAATAGGGCCATTTAGGGGCATGCCATAGGGCAGCAATAGGGCCATTTGGGGGCACACCATGGGGCAACAATAAGGGCATTTAGGTGCATAGTATAGAGCAGCAATGGGGGTATTTGGGGCATAGCATGGGGCAGCAATGGGGGCATTTAGGGGGCCATACTATGGGGCAACAATAGGGGCATTTGGGGGCATAGTATGGAGCAGCAATGGGGCCATTTAGGGGCATGCTATGGGGTAGCAATGGGGATATTTGGGGCATAGTATGGAGCAGCAATGGGGCGATTTGGGGGGGCATGCCATGGGGCAGTAATGGCCATTTGGGGGTATACTATTGGCCAGAATTTGGGAAATGAGATCACGTGAGGAACCATCTTGGCGACATATCATAGCCAATCGTTCCTAGCGGCTGGGCGGAAAGCTTAAGATGTTCCAATACAATATAGATCGAAACTGGTTGCCCGCTGACCTCCAACCATTTACAAAACAATACCACACCAGAACAACTCAATACAAAATGTCCAAAATAGCCAAGTAAGAGTCCCCGGGCTTCTCCAGCCTCAGTCCCTACTCTAAAGCTCGTATCTCTCCCCCCATCTCCTACACACCTCGATCATACAAGCTCAAAAGCTCATCAGCTTCTCTCAAGCAAACGATACTAACATCTCTCATAGCCGCCCCGACTGGGCCGACGACGATGAATTCGACGACCCCACGGCCCTCCCCCCCCAGACTGTCTCCACGAACAAAGATGGCACCAAAAATGTCGTGTCCTACCGCTTCAACGACGAAGGCAAGCGAGTAAAGACCACACGCCGTATCCGCACCACCATCAAAACAGAGAAAGTAAATCCGCGCGTCGCCGAACGTAAAGGCTGGGCAAAATTCGGCCTGGAAAAAGGACACGCGGCTGGCCCCTCCTTCGATACAACGAGTGTGGGAGAGAACATCATTTTCAGGCCTAGCGTAACGTGGAAGAAGGATGGGAAGGAGGAGAAGAAGGTTGGGGATGATCCCAAGGACAAGTTGAAGAACATGAAGGTCAAGTGTCGTATATGTGACGGGGAACATTTTACGGCTAGGTGCCCATTTAAGGATACGATGGCGCCCATGGGAGAGGACGCCCCTGGAGCTTCTGGTGGAGCCGAAGGAGGGGAGGAAGAGGGAGCTACGAAGGAGGGTGGTCTCGGTACGGGAGGTGGAGGCTATGTGCCGCCGCATTTGAGGAAGGGTGGTGCTGCTGGCGCTGGAGAGAGAATGGGTGGGAAGTATGAGAGGGATGACCTGGCTACGCTGAGGGTTACGAATGTGGGTTCTGCTAGGCTCTACTGTGTGAAGGCTTGCTGATATGTGTGGATGCACAGGTCTCCGAATTTGCAGAAGAGAACGACCTCCGAGAAATATTCGAACGCTTTGGCCGCGTCACCCGTGTCTTCCTTGCCAAGGACAGAGAGACGGGAAGAGCGAAGGGCTTTGCGTTCATCAGCTTCCAAGAGCGATCAGATGCCGCTAAAGCATGTGAGAAGGTCGATGGCAGTAAGTTTCACCCCAGGACACCTTTCCTGATTACAAGTAGCAAAGCTGAAACTGGCATAGTTGGTTACGCCCATTTGATCCTTCGTGTCGAATTTGCTAAGCGGGCTACGTAGACTTAAAAGTTCTGAGCAGAAGTTCTAGGTGCATAGGCCTGGCGTTGATAGACTCTACTGAGCCCATGAATTGAAATGCATATATGAGCACATGTTCTTTCCCTCAGATCGTCTTCTGTAGGTTGTCTTCCATAAACAAATTTTCGTGTGTTGATAAGCAAAGTCATACACGCAAGCCCACATCCACTTTTGTGGAGCATCCACCGTAAAGTAGACAGACCGCTGTTCAAGCCGACACAAGTACAGATCGTCTAAATCTTGTAGCAGGTAGCGCCAGCCCAAGACCGATTGCTGAGGAATGATCATTGAATTTCCCCCTTTTGTTCGCTCACCAAACCCAGCATTTGTTACAGAGCGCGGTGGCGCTCCCCTTGTTTCACCCTTCTCTTCGCTTGTCATGATTGCATGTTATTCGGTTTGCTGCTCCTTCAGCCTGCCCTTCAGTACGGTGTTCGCTACTCGGGTCTGATCTTTGCTTGAAGTGTGAGTTTACCCCCCTTGAAGATGTTCTACGCTCCACAAGTCGGGTTGACCCCCTGCTCAAATTGACCTCACAATAGCGTTTTTGTAGCATCATGGTCACTCATAGCGTTCGATGTTTGCCTGGTTTATGAGTTCATTGCCTTGCAAAATCGGTCACATTGTCAGTGATCAGGATCGTAGTTTTGCTTTGGTTCTAGTTTCGATCGCGTCTGCTTTATCATGTTATGCGCTGCTCCGAGTTAATGTCAGCTTGGCTTGTGTGATTGTCGCCTTCAAAGCGACAAAACATCAACTCGTTGGGTTGGCACATTGTCATATTCGTCGACTTGATATTGTGTAAGACGGCGTCTCGATTGCTTGCAAGGTAAAGCTATCGCTTGATTTGATGAGCTGGTAATCTTCAGACTTACATAGGTATATTATGCGATCAAGAGCAATACTTTGGCCGATGGATCGCTGTCGTTGCCTTAAGATTGAGACGATGCTCACCCCACAAGAACAGACGTCGGCATGATTGTACATGTATGAATTTTCGAAGTTATGAGATACCCTGTTATAAGCAATTGAAACCCGATCAAAGTGGAGGTCAACTACCTGTACTACCATGTCTGTTACACATAGAGAAACGCATAAGGTAGACCTCCAGGGCCGTTAAAGTTTCACGACTGACGTGGTCTGCGTCTTCTGCAACCGATTTCACTCCAGATAATGAGGCTCTGCCGCCTCGAAGATTAATTGCTTCTCCGTGATAGGTCCAATGCTCTGTCCGTGTAATTCACTATACCCCGAGGATCTTCACGCACAAGCCAGGAATATTAACGCCCGCTAACCTAATATATGCGGGTTCGTGCAGAGCTGTTTCTAATGTCACCAGCAAATTGTGATTGCCTCTTGAGCGGTGTGCTTTTGAGAGAGGTGTTTGGAGCTTTAAATGGAGAGGCCAACTTTGCCATCGACTTTCCCACGGTCGCTTGCGAGCTAGTGTAACAGCAGAGAAGAAGTGAAGCGCGTGGCCCCCATCAAATCGGGGTTGAGGGGTAATGGTGTGAGGATGGAGATGGAATGTTGGTGAAGAGAAAGAGAAGCAAGCTGAGCGTCGCCGCTTCAGCGCTGATGGAGAAATGAAGTGACCGAATGACCAACGAAGGGACTACGATTAGCGCCTATTTGGTCACTTGGGGGACGATGCATATCATTCACTTGGTATCACGGACTTTTTCCTCCGGCAATCTATGCTTAAGTGGTAAGTACAACCTGAAAACTCGCGGTAGCGGATACTACCTCGAGCACATCAGTGTGATGTTCAGAGAAACAGGCGGGGCGACCTCCTGAGGCAGTAATTAGAACCTAACTCTTGTTGGCACAGGCCATGAAGTCTCGCAATGCTCGTGACTGGGCTTGAAGCTTCTCATTCTCCGAGGACCCCCACTCACTCATGACCGTAAGAAAGCGAAAGAGACCGCCGTCGTAGGACGAATTCACAGGAGTTCGGGATGGAAGACGGAGAAATGTCGCCACAATCCCAATGATGATGCCACTCTCTTAAAAGGTAGGCGTCCCAGACCGCGATTGCAATCGAGTTTTCGTAGTCACGCTGATCGGTAAATATTTATGTTTTTCCACCACGACCCGAATTGCATTTCAAACAGGGAAGCTCAACATCGCGGGGTACAGTACATTTATCCTCTGGTCAATACAAGAATGAATATATTCACGAGGTGGCTCAGCCGATGGCTACCTCTAGCCCGGAATCTCCCAAAGAAGGAAAAAATCCCGCGCATGAAGTGATCCTCGAGATCTACCTTGCATGATCTTACCTCTTGACCTGTAATGCCTTTTAGCGGCAATATATTGATTTGAAAATCAAAACAGATTTTGGAAAAGATGAGGCAGATGAAAACGCAGAGTAAGGTGAGCCACGACGATTGCTATGTATCTCTAGCCATTCGTCTTCGTACCACAAGCCAAATGGGACGATTGGGCCACTTCAAGTAGCACCATCAGACCTAGCTTCCAGGCAGGTTCAGGCTCGGTGGCCAAAGGTGGTCGAGGAGCCTCAACTAGCAATAGGCACGCAGCTGGTCATGTAGAGATTTATCGAGAATCTTAAGCGGTGAGTGAGAGATTAGCAAAACCTGCGGGGTTGACGTGCTAAGATTCGTTGGGTAAGTCCTGCCTAAAGCGCTCCAGAGGTCAGTTATTCTCAGAGCGTTTCGTGGGGTGTTTGGCAGTAGAGCACTAGCGGACCGCGTCTTATAGCCTTCTTTTCTCGTCAGTCGGCGATAGTCCAAGCTCACCCCCTGCATGCTCCCCATGTATGCTATTCTCCGTATATTTGGGGAGTTCGCTGGCTGATCTCGCTGTGGCAAGCAATTATCGACCAGAGAATTGTCCACCTTCAGATCATCTGGCCTTCTCCAAAGCTCGGGCCCCTCATCGATCCAAAGATAGAGGCGAATGGCTGAAATGACTGGTATTGAATGCATTCCCGACGAAACGAAGCCGACTCACTCACGAGGCTCGACAGGCAACTAGAGCTCAGGCTCGCAAGCGTAGTGCCGTCAGCAAAGACAGACTAGCCGATTTCGGGCTCCTAGAAAACGATATAAATCTCATGCAACCATCCCTCCTTCAAACGTTCTCTTCTTCCTTTACCGACTTAGCTTCAAGATCAAAGACCGACTCATTTCCAGACATCCTTTCAGACACTTGCAACCAACGTTACCTTGGCCCAACCAGCCATCCAGACAAACCTACGACCCTATTCCTCCTCGATCGTACCCAAGACCCTACCTCCATCAGTCTCGCTATCATTTCTCATACTGCTTCAGCTGGTGATAGCGACTCCTAGCCTGGACTTACGCAGCCGCGTTGCCATCGCTTCTTTTGCTTTAACTAGCTGGACAGTTCCAAACTCTTTGACATTGAAGCTATCGTTCCATATAAACATCTCTCAAGTAAGTTTTCCAGTTCCGAGTATGTCGACCTTAAGTAATGACTCTGTTAGATCAACATGCGTTGAAAAGACAGAGCCAATAGTTACTGCTTGAGTCTCCGGATTAAGCACCACCTTGCTGCGCAGCTCACCGTAACAAGACACACTGTCTTCCCACGGTAGCGATAAGGAGAGGCCACTCGTCAGACAAGTCAGCACTTGACTCCATCAAGCCTCTTCTCGAGTACCCACCGATCCCATCAACAGAATTAAAAGGACTCCAATTTATCGCAATGTCAAACCTAAACGGTATGTTCAGTATCTCCTCTTTCTTTTTCTATATCTGTTAGGACAACGCATGGGGCAAGGGCTGTCTTTATGCTTTTTTCGAGCTGCAAAACGCTCGGTCATCTGCATAAGACCTCGCCTGTCTTTGCGCCTACAACAGAGTACCGTGCATACATGATACCTGGTACCGGGCAGTTGCTTGCAGCCTTCTATCCACTCAGAATACTCACAAGACTCGATGCATCTCATACTGCCTTCCAACTGGCACGAGTGTCTTCGTTTCGAGGCTAACGGCATCATTAGACAGACAACAGCCTGTCGATTACCCGGTCAAGGGCGAAGGAGTCGACACAGAGCATCTCTTCGCCACCACCGAGCAGCTGAAGCAAATACGTGAGGCTCGACAGTCGAACGGGCAGACAGTCAATCCAAGGTAAGCCTCTATTTTCCATTCAATCTCATGTGCTTCGCTTCTTTCGATTCGACCATCATTCGAGAACATCTCTAGCGCATCTTGCTATTCAAGACACATCAAAGCTGATAACTATTTGAGAAGTGATCTCCTCATCCAACGTATCTGCAAGGAGACCTATGACTATGGTGGCCATGAAACCCTTTCTATCTCGACGGGGCCGGCGGCTCTGTCGTCAACTACCACTGCTCCAAATAACGTCCGAGGGTTATCTTCATCAAGTTCAATGGGCAGCCCCTTTGGTGCCATGCTATGCCATCAGAATGAACCACAATTGTACACGAATATTTTCAGGTGAGCTCTGCTCAAGCGCTTTATTCATTGCATGAAGTTTCATCAATCGCAGTCGCTTTCCAAATGTATAAGGTCGTTACGGCTGACGGGTACTGGATAGTTCCGGATTTCATGGCGTCTCACAAAGTATCCAAAACGATGGGTACTCTCCCAATGTTCAGTCTGGTCCCACGAGACAGTCTTACCCAGACCAGCGCTCCCCTCTGGATTTTGAACCTTATTCCGCGGCTGCGTATGCCGACCCCACTCCTACTTTTCATTTGGGGCAGCAGTACGGGCAACCGTATTGGCAGCAGTATAAGCAGCAGTACGGACTGCCGCACTGCGGGCAGCCTCAGCACGGGCAGCCGCCATTTCCTGCAGCGCAGTCGAATCAGCAATTTCAGAATCAATATCAGCAGAGTGAATCAAGATCTCACGAGACGTGGATGGAGAGCGATGAGTACGACGCAGACGGAAATGAAGACGACTCAGATGACGACTCAAATCACACCTCGACTCGCCCACCGCTGACGGAGGGAGAATTGGACTGGACATTCCCTCAATTTACGCCCATTAAAGTCTTTCAGCGAATGTCTGATGAACATGGAGAGAATGTAGGGGTAGACCTCGAGTGTTCTTTCTTGAAGCCCCTTGCCCCTCTGAAAGGGCCGCCACGGCACCACGTTCAATACCGCCGTAACTACATGAAGATCAAGGGCAAGTATCTCTTGAATCGTCGCGGGCAGCGCCCGAGCCCAGGCGAATGGCTATACCTGAACCATCCGGAGACAGGCGCGAGAATGAAAGTCGAAGCTGTCGGTTTGCGCCTCCGAGGCGTGCTCGGCGACGAGGACGGCGTGGACGCTGACCTTTGCTTGTTCGACTCTAAACGTCTTTACATTGGCAATGGATCTTACTTCGTGCCTACAAGGCCCAGTAACAGCGAAGCGCCAGGCGACCCAATCTTGTATGGGTATTCCACTGGGCATTTCGACAGACATCGGGTCAAGTACCAAGAAGTATCCTTCGACCATCATCAATTTCGAAAGGCCACCCCGAACAACGGTTCTCGACGCAAGGCACAAACGTTCCACAGGGTCGCTATTGATGTCAAGGCTCTTGTCGGACAGGAGGAGATCACTTTGGCATCAAGGACGTCGGGTCCACTTGAGACGCGCGGTCGATGTCCAAAGTCGTTTGAGTCCTGCAACAAGAATAACCCCCACCACAATCGCCGAAAGCCCCAGACTCGAGAGGACGGGCGGAAGAAGAAAGAACAGAGGAGGGCAGCGACCAAGAAGAAGGGCTCAAAAAAAGTCAAGAAAGCCGAGTCCGGTGAAGCAACCCCATCAGGCAGGACGCGGAGGCAGTTGAGATCGATAGCTGCCCAACCCACGGCTACCTCAAGCGTGCCAACCCTGACCTTTGAAGATTCAACTCAAACGAGCACTCTGGGATATTCTTCGCCCTCTCCAGCCATGGAAACAGAAGAAGTCTCGTACGTGCCGGATCATGAACAAGTGTTGCGTGGATTGGCCTCAACATACCAATCCCCGCCGTTCGAGAGACAGATGGAAGAATTCGAAGATGACAATTTGGGAGGTCTCTTCAAGGGGGATTCTGAGCAAACAGGTGCTCTTCCTGCCCACAGGAGCCGTGGTGGACCACCAATGCATCCATCACATGGCCTCGTTGCCAACACTGGGCATAGATCGACAGCGACAAGACATTCTGCTCGAGCCAATCCGGATGTTTCCAGGGTTCCCGGCTTGGAGGATTTCTTGGCCAATCCTAACTACCATAGTCGGTAGCAATGATGCCAATCTTCTTTCATGCCTCAAGTATCCCTAAAGCTTTCCACTCAGTTGCCTCGACAATGACGATCCTCCCCTTCCAATCTTGTTGCGACGAATGGCCAGCAGACAGTCTTTACCCAAATCCACATCAGACACTACGTTTCATTCTACATCAGGCACTGGCGTTTCTTTCCGCTTCAGCAATTCCGCATACCTCGGGTTCAAAGACACACAGCCTTCTCCCGTTCATTGCCACGATTGACGACACACGACTTGATATCGGGGTTCTCTATACCCACACTTGTTCTCACAAAGACATTTTTGACTTTTTGTTATTGATTTTCGAACGCTGCATATGAGCGTTTAGCGATCTTTATTTGGCATGCGTCGGCGTTCTATACCCCAGAATGTGATGCAGATGTTCATGTTCATCGCTCAGGCATGGAACATCGTTTGGATTAGTTTCGAAAGATGGAAGGAATAACACTGTTTATTTAGGGACTCAATAGGTCAAAGGCTAGGCTTAATCATAAGAGGGGCATACATACGGAGGCATGCAAAATACACTTTGTTCCTAGATAATGAAGATCCACATAGAATCATACCTAGTCACAACTTGAACCTATGCCCAAAAGAACAGATCGTTGACAGAATGTTCCACTACAATACTCGTATCGATTGCAAACCATGCCCTGGCAGCTGCTGGCGTAGCTTCCAGAGCCCGAAATGATGATATGGATGTCGCCATTCATCAAAGACCGTTACAAGGACCATAGCCTTTCACGAGTAGAGGACCCCATCAGGAGTGTTTACGGGAATACTGGCTAAGATGAAGGTGTGGTGGTGGTGGAGCCAGGTTGAGACGAATGGTAAATTGTGGCTTGCTAGCGCCCGTCGTCATCGAGTCCAATTCCGAGCCTCTGCACTACTACACGAGTGCACGACTGGCAGAAAACGTTTGGAACTGAGAAGCTGAGATATACTGCAGCCCTTTGCTGTGTCATTGACTCATTCACTTACGTCTTCGCATTCATTGTCATGAAGTGACCCTCAATTACAAATACTATCTGTCCCACCGGAAAGTTCAGCCTGCCAGCCACTACTCCGTATCAACAGGCCATCTACCAACCTTGCCCATTGCTCTGATTTCAGAGGAATTGAAGACTGCATTAGCATCCAGTCCAGCTTCGGGGTCACACGCACACCCTCGTCAACCTAGCCGATGTCTCGGTACGCTGGTAGTGAGTACGGCGGGGGTGGCCGCCGTGAGCCTGAACGCTGGAATCCCGAGCGCTTCGAACGTGAACGTGGAGGTCGTCAAGCAGCTCAAGTGATCGAACGCGATGTATTCGAAGAACATGAACGTTTTGCACCCCGCGGTGGTGGGGGTGGTGGCCACGAGAGAGCCTACGACGATTTCGATCACCTTCCTCAGCGTCCCAGCCGCGGTGAACGATTCGAAGAGAGAGACCGCTTTGTCACTGAAGAGCGCTATGGGCCTCCTGCAAGACGTGCGCCAAGGCAAGAGAGATACTACGAGGAGGAAGAAATTGACAGCTTCGAGAGCAGCCCTGATAGAGGTGGACGAATGGCACCATTCGGCGGAAGGCGGGGTAGCATTCACGAGCGTCTCCCAGCGAAGAGAGCGCCACCTAGGCCAGGCATCATACGACGCCAGAGCAGCTTGGATACGTTTGATCGGAAGCCGTTACCAAGATATGCCCGGGAGCCTCCTGAGGTCATTACGATGCCAGCTCCTAGTAGGCGCAGAAGGAGCCCACCAAGGTACGAACGCGATTTCGAAGAGATCAGGATTGCTGAGCCTGAGTACTACGGCGATGAAGAATTCAGGGGCTACAAGGAAAGGGAGATTATTATGGATAGGAGGAGGCGTGCTCCTGCTCCGGCTGAGTTTGAAGAGAGAGAGGAGATCTTCGAGGAGAAGGAGGAAGAGAGGCCCTTTCCAAGAAAAGGTAAAACGAAGATGCCAGGCCGCTTAGTGAACAAAAGGGCTATCATTGAGCTTGGGTATCCTTTTGAGGAAGAGGTAAGCACAAATTCTGCCTTCATTCAGTCAAGCTTAACACTTCCCAGGGGTCTATGGTCATCATTCTCAAGGCTCTCGCTAAGGAGCAAATTGATGAAGTAATTGAAGTCAGCAAAGAGATGAGCCGGGCATACATGATTGAAGCGCCGCCTCCACCGCCAGAGATCATTGAACGCCGCGAATTCGTAATTCCAGCGCCTCCATCAGAAGTTCCTCGATCAGTACGAGAATGGGACGTCATGAGTGGTGCCGTTGGTGGTGGTCACGGTGGCTCTGAACATGGAGGACGCGGAGGTGGTCACTCTGAGCATGGAGGAGGCGGCCACTCGACTCACGGTGGAGGTAAGTCTCATGCTCGTAAATCCAGTAAATCCCACAAGAGCAAATCTCATGCCGGAGGCCACTCGACCAAAGGTGGCCACTCAACAAAGGGAGGCCACAATGAATCGGAGAGTGAGTCCAGTGAAAGTTCTGCCTCTCTCATAATCGAGAAGAGGACCACTCGCAGCAAATCTCATCACCGATCTCAATCTACTAGCGGTGCCTACATTGAGGAAGTTGGAGAGTCTAACAAGCTGAACACTGGTCCGCTTGCCTTGGTCCTTCCACATCGCGAGAAAGAAAACGACCGGGATGAGCGCGCTATCAAAAAGGAGATAAAAGAACTGGAAGCGGAGAAACGCAGGCTGAAGAAGGAACGTGAGCACGAGCGCAAGTCGAGCAAATACAGACATGACGAAGACGAGGTCATAATCGAGCGACGTGACAAGAAGGAAACTGATATCAAAATCGAGAAAGACCGCAAAGGTAACTTGAGTTTTGTACGGTGATTGCGACTTCTTAAGGGGCTGATGTGGTGCAGCTCCGAAAGCGGGAATGGTTAAGGCTATGCTTGCGACTCTTACCTAGACCATTCGCAAATATTTTCCAGACTCGTCGCCCTCCTCCTACCAAAGATATGTGCACGAAACAGTGCACCAAGCAAAAATGTGGGTCGATGCGATGAGCTGAGAGCGGGGATACGACCTGCCGTATAGCAGCATGAAATCCCTTTACGACTTGCATGACGATAAAAGATACGGGTATGCTTGAATTCAATGTCTTAGCGAGATCTTTCCTCGCCCAAGCCAATTATTACTTCATCATGCCTCAGGGTGGCTACATCAATATCGTGGAAGCGAGAGTCAATTTTCCTACGAGATCGATGTGTAGATAAGTCATGAATGAATACGATTGCACGGCACTTTGCCATTCTCGTCATATCAGAACAGCAAAAGCCTTAAAGATACGCTCGCGTCGACTGAAGCGGGAATTCTCCTGCAAAAGCCTCGCATTCGAGGTCTATATTTCCTTACTATTTAGGCAAGGGCCTCCGCCACCGCCATAGGGAGGATATATGTATTAAGGTCGGCGATATTGAATGATGTGAATCGAAGGTATTTCTCACACACACGGCGCCGCTGCACCAGACTAGTATGGTGTGGAAGTGTCGCTTGATTCTGTACGTGCGCGTTACGGAAGCTGTAAATGAATAGAGACCCCAATGTCGTCAATGTCCTAGACTTCGAGACATTGACTACCAAGCGTAAGGGTTCCACAGCTAGCGCATCTAAAAATCGTTCAGTTGAGGTGTCAATGTATAAAGGGACCTATAGTACTGGGACCGCTATGCAATTCAGTAGATCATACCAGACATCAAGACCTTGATGGAGCACTTCTTAACTTTAATGGTCGAGAACTCGCAGCCTTGTGTAGTGGCTTGGCACGGTCCAGCCCTTGCAGGCGAGGTTTCTCCTGGCTCCCCAAGACCTTTCAACTTTCTTACGTTCTGCTTGCCCATGTCCGCCATGTAAGGCACATCACCGAGGCAGCATGCCAATCTGCATCGAATGCTGCTACCCCGTCTCCCAGCTCTACCATGTCCTCCACAGCCGCAACCACAAACGCGCCGTGCCCACTCCCAAACCCTCTGTCCCGAACCTCGCAGGTGCTACGAGCCCCCAGAGAGCTACCCCAAACGTACAGAATGCTACGGAGAGCAAATTCAAATCAAAGAATACTAGCGGCGGTGGGGACGTCAGGTTGACGCAATGTCCGCGGTGCAAGCGATTTGCGGATAAATATGTCGAGCATGACTTTGTCGTGCTATTCATTGATTTGGTGCTTGTAAAGCCCCAGGTCCGTGACCCACGGAAATCTCGAATGAACGACTGACCGGTCAGAAGAGCTATCATCATGTCATAGTCAGCTCGGCAGGCTCAGTACCTGATAGAGAGCCCGGGCTAACTTTCCCTCAATTAGGTGTACCGCCATCTTCTCTTTAATCGCCTCTCTCGCGACGATGATGGGCTTGACGTAAGCTACTCCACCTCTCCCCCATTCTACTCGAATTGCTCACTGATTCTCTATCTAGCCCTCAATCCTCCGCCTTGGAATCCTACTCCTCCTCTTCGATGTCTACCTAACCTGGTCACACATTGAATCCCTCGCACCCTCATACACCGCCAAATCACCCATCCCAACGCTCAATATCTTTCTCCAATACTTCTTCTACCTCTTCCTCTGCGCCTCCACTACACTATCCCAACATCTGACTATTCGCTACTTGGTTGGGGCATTCTCATTAGGATGTCCTGCAGACGACGAGCACGGCGACGAAGGCAGTCCCAATGCGAATATCAGTGGCAACAGTACGGCAAACCTTCCCGTGCCGCCTAAAAAGCCAACATCCAAGGCCGTCTCCACGGCGCTCGTCGTCTCCTCTTGCATGTCCATCTTCCCCATTCTGACTGTCGTCTGGAAATACGGCGACTCGTCTAAGTCCTCAAGTCTCTCGCAATCACCTTTGGACAGCTCGAGCGTAGCCTTTACCTCAGGCTTTCTCTCCAGCCAAGGTCGAGGAGTGGATTGGGTCCGCAGGGGGGTATCTTGGGCAGTTGCGGTACAGAATCTGGAAGCGTTGCGAATTCTGCTCGGGTGTGGATACCTAGGTGCCGGCGGAGTTGTGGCGGCTGGTGCAGCTGTAAGATGGTTTGTGCGGACTGCGACCTTAGGTGTAGCAGGGCTAGGCGAAGGAGTATGAACAGATGTTCCAGGTTCGACTAAGCCTGCTTATCAACTGTACGAGACCAATAAGGAAGCAAGTCTCGAACGCGATCGCTCAGCATATCAGCCGAAGCAACGCTACTGAGCGGGCGAGGAGCCTCTGAAGTGCAAAAGGTGAAAAGCGAAGGCGAGGGACTTGGCGCACATCCTCCAATTGTTGAGTGATTTGTGCTGCAAGTAATAGGACATTGCCATGATGGCAGTCCCTTCGTATGGCCTACCGCTTCACGTCCGGACAATTGAATGGCACGATACCATAATGAACAGCGCATAGGTTCGCGATTTGAGCTACGAACTGTGCCTTTCAGCTTCTAGTAGAGTAAAAGGAGCACCCAAATACGAGCAACTTGCGCTCGCAATCCTCCAATCCACTGAAGAGGCCTACTCGAGGAGCAACGAAATCGACTCCATTCCAGCAAACTTTGTGACAAGTCTGGCTCGGAGACTTGCAAGAACGCATGATTTTTAGGTCAAATCGATAGTCCATTTCTCCCTAGGAAATTGTACTGGGTTCAACAGAGAGTCACTAGAACGTAAATGTCCCGAATTTCGGAGACGATGACTGTGCAGGTATCAAGTAAAGCGCACGAGTTTCATTTCAAGGAAATCGTTGCATTGTTAAACATCTACCTTGAGGTCGAAACCTCCTCTCTTGCAAACGCCCACAAGAATACGTTGAAAGCGGAGAATACTCAATGAGTCTTCGTAGAAGGATCTGAGGGACGCAAATTCAACACCTGCTTGGGGCCCCTTTTCGAGACAACCTAAGCACCCTCACGATTTTTCCTGTAGCTCGCCTCTTGCTCCACCTGTAGACCATCGACGACTGGCGCCAGCTCGCTCAAGATCTCATATGCCTTCTTGTGGAATTCAAGCTGTGCGGCGATGAGATCTGCAAGGTTGCGGAGGGGCTCGGGGGTGTCAAGGACCTATTTTCCGTCAGAGACTCTTCCCACAGGATTGATGGAAATAGAGATAGAGACTCACGTTTTTCATTACCCCCACAGCCTCCTCCGTAACCCCCACAAACTCATCCTCCTTCCTCTCAACCTCAGCCCTATGCTCATCACTCATTGGCAATTCCTCCTCACCCTTGCCGCCCTTCCCCTTCGCCTTCGTAGCATCCAATCCCAACCTCGCACTCTCCACACCTCGTCGCGCCCTAGTCGCAAACATCAAGTTCGTATTCAACGTAGTGCTCCATCCTGCCAAGAAACGCTGCTGGATCTGTTGGTCTTGAGCCAGGCGGGCTTCTCCAACCTTTTCGCTGGCTAGAGCATACTTCTCGAGAGCGGTAGCGAGCGGGTCTTCGCTGTTAGAGGAAGAAGGGTTGGTCTGGACGAGCAGCTGGCTACCGGCGAGGGAGGCGCGGGCGATGGCGTGGGGAAAGGTCTTAGGTTGGGGCTTTGCGCTGGGGGGAGCGGTGAGAGCTGCTTGGGCTTCGCTTGGGGAGGTGGCATGGGAGAGGAGGTTGACTTTGTCGGTGATGGTACGGCCTAGGTCGTTGAAGGACTCGCGGATGTTAGGGGGATAATCATAGGCTTCATTAGTATATTGAGATCTGGCAGTTGTCAGTAGATGGAACGAGAATCCGATTGGACAATGGCTTACGTGACTTGGAGGAGCTTCTGGTGGACTTGCTTGAGAGCGTCGACGCGCTTCTCGAGCTCAATGTAGTCTGGTGGAAGCTCGGTCTGGGCAGCATTTGATTAGCTGTAGCCTTGTTGACCCAAAAAATGAGCGCTAATGTACCTTGTCATCAGCAGTTCCGAGCTGCTCCTTGACGTACTGCTGTGTTCGAGCAGCGAAGGGCGACAAGGAAGACCTGTTCATGCAATCAGCCAGCCAGTTCGCCGTAGTTGGATTGCTAACAGCTCGAGCAACACACGTTATGTTCTTCCCGAAGGCCTGAAACTTATCCATCTTTCTTCTTTGTGAGGGCGTAAGCGATGCAGAACCATGTATTTTGTAAGGGATTCTATCGAAGTTCCTCGTTAGGAGCGGTTCCTTGTATGGAGTTGGTAGTTGCTTGGCGTAAGGCTGCCGATATCTGGTGATCAACGCTCCCATGGCTTAATTGCTGGAGGACGTTACAATATAGACTATGGTTGGTTGCATTTGGGGGAAGGGAGACCGACCATCTACAAATATTTTTAGGACTGGGGCGATGCTTCTGTGATCAAATTGAGAGGAGTATTTTTCGTTCGATCTACCTGTGACCTATGTAATTACAAGAAGCGCTCCATTATGCTATGAGACCCAGTGTCCTGATTTCCATCGATGTAGGAAGACAGTAGGTGAAGTAGATGGCGCGAGAATAGGGCAACGCCAATAGAAGACCCAGTACGGATACACTCGACGATGGACGAGAGGCTCGAGATGAGTAGCGTAAGGCCAAGGGAAAGTTGCTTTTGGACTTCGTCCTTTAAGGCTTCTTCTCGCCGTCGCCTTTGTTCTCACCCTGCTGCCCCTCGGGTGGCGTCTCTCCTGCGTTGCCTTCTGGTGGTGTCTGCTGGCTCTCGGTTCTAGCCTTGTGCATCTTGTCGAAGAGGTTCAAGCTTGCCATTTGTAGCTCGTCTGTCTTCTCCTTGAGCTCAGCTGCAGTGGCAGTACCCTCCCCAGTCTGGTTCTTAGCCACGAACTCTCGTAGCGTTGCAATCTTCTCCTTGAGCTGGTCAGCTTCGGCTTTGTCGATCTTGTCGGCGAAATCCTTCAGCGCCTTCTCGGTGTCATTGAGAACTCCGTCAGCGCGGTTCGCCGCCTCGATGGCAGACTTGCGCTCCTTGTCCTGCTCTCCGTATTTCTCAGCATCGTCCACCATGCCCTGGATCTCCTGATCGGAAAGACCTGAACCGGAGGCGATGGTAATAGACTGATCCTTATTGGTGGATTTGTCTTTGGCGTGGACGTGCACAATTGAGTCTGCGTCAATATCAAAGGTGACTTCGACCTGTGGTACACCTCGGTGGGCTGGGGGAATGCTACAGAAAATGTTAGTGTCAGTAAGGTAATTGCAAGGAGGGGTTCAAGACAGGGCTTGAGCCATTCGCAGTAGCAGTTGCAGAAGAATGAAGACTTACCCAACCAGTTGGAAATTCCCAAGCAGCTTGTTGTCGCGGACAAGTTCACGCTCTCCCTGGTATACCTTGATTTCCACAGCGGTCTGAAAGTCCGCCGCAGTGGAAAATATTTGTGATTTCTTGGTGGGTATTGTAGTATTGCGGTTGATCAACCGAGTGAACACACCGCCAAGGGTTTCGATACCGAGAGATAGAGGTGTGACATCGAGGAGAAGAACGTCCATAACCTCGCCAGCCAGGACAGCACCCTGAATTGCAGCGCCAATTGCAACAGCCTCGTCAGGGTTGACGGATTTCGCAGGATCGCGGCCAAAGATGCTCTTCACGGATGCCGTAACCTTGGGCATACGGGTCATGCCACCAACCAAGATGACCTCCTGGATGTCCTTCGCTTGTAGGCTGGCATCCTTCAAAGCCTTCCTTACGGGATCAATCGTGCGGCCAATCAAGGGCTCAACCAAGTTCTCAAGCTGAGATCTCGACATCTTCATATTGATGTGCTTGGGTCCTGAAGCATCTGCGGTGATATACGGGAGGTTGATGTCGGTTTGAAGACTTGATGAGAGCTCGATCTTCGCCTTCTCCGCAGCCTCCCGGATACGCTGAATGGCCATGCGGTCATTGGACAGGTCAATACCAGAGTCCTTCTTGAAGTGCTGGACGAGGTGTCGGACGAGATTGATGTCGAAGTCCTCGCCACCTAGGTGAGTATCACCGTTGGTTGACTTGACCTCGAAAACGCCCTTCTGTATCTCTAAGATGGAAATATCGAAGGTTCCTCCTCCAAGATCATAGACTGCAATGACGCGGTCCTCCTCTTTCTCCAGTCCATATGCCAAGGCCGCAGCGGTTGGCTCGTTGACGACCCGCAAGACGTTGAGACCAGCAATCTGGCCAGCATCCTTGGTTGCTTGACGTTGAGAATCGTTGAAGTAAGCTGGCACAGTGACCACCCCGTTTGTGATACTTTTGCTTAGGTACGCCTCGGCGGTTTCCTTCATCTTTTGCAGGACAAAACCACCTACCTGCGAAGGCGAGTACTTCTGGCCCCGTGCCTCGACCCAAGCGTCGCCATTGGTGTGCTGTACGATCTTGTACGGAACTTCCTTGATATCTCGCTGAACTTCACCATCGGTATATTTGCGGCCGATGAGACGCTTGGTGGCGAAAAGAGTGTTTTCCGGATTGACAACGGCTTGTCGTTTCGCGCTCACGCCCACAAGTCGTTCACCATCTTGAGCGAAAGCAACTACCGAAGGCGTCGTTCGGGCACCTCCATAAAAGGGTCAGTAATGGCAACGAAGGTCGAAAGGCAAGTCGATGACAGACCTTCTGAATTCTCTATTATTTTTGGTGTTTTGCCTTCCAAAATTGCAACAGCAGAGTTGGTTGTGCCTGGAGAAAATGTTAGCGGGTTTTTGGGGCAAGCCGTGATCAAGCAAATTCGACTTACCTAGATCAATGCCAATAACTTGGCCCTTGATCTTCTCCTCGCCACCGGTTGACTGCCATCGGGTAAAGGAGGATGATAGAGGTGAGCGAGTGACTGTTGAGCGCGAGAACGCAGATGTCGTGCGAGGTAGCTAAAGCTCGCATATTAGCTTGGGATTCGTATTTATGACTTCAAAATGGCCCTACCGATCTTGCCAGCCTCGACGATAACATATTTGAGTGAATGTATCAAACACTATTGGCTTTTGGGTATGTTGCGCGCTGGGAAGTTGTAGAGGTGGATGTCAAGAAATAACGAAGGCGCAAATGATGAAGTCGATGGTAGAAAAAAAGTCTGGTCTTTTTTAGCGTCGAGCGCGGAATTTGGTGGAAATGCCAAGGCCTCTCTCCATCATATAAACCCAGAGCCATCTTCCCCAGAGAGCGAGAGAGGCGAGTGCCCATTCTTGACCACAAACGCGCAAAACCCTTGGTGGTCAATAGTCCTTTGCTACAAAACTATGACCATTGATTTCACCCTGTGGGTTCCCAAGGCTCTCTTTAATCCCTCCAACTGGACTGACTGGCAATAACAGACCTTGTGAAACGAAGTCATTGATTCGACCTTTGCAAGGGACGTTCTACTCATGCAAGATTCCTCGCAAGTATGTGTGCCCATGGCTGCCACGATCTATCTTACTATACCTTGGGCTGAATTATCCAAGGCACACGCAGCTCAAGAACCACATTGGGGCCAAAGAGCCTAATATCATCTATTATGCCGCCCAATATGAGATCTTCGCTTTAAACGTTTCCACCCGGAAACGAAGACTAGTGAAGAGTCTTCCTTTCAGGCCTTGTTGTCTTGATGCGGGCTACGGTTGGATATCTGCTGGGGGAGAGGAAAACGGACAGTGTGCTTTTGTTGGCATTAACGAAGGCGGCCCTCGAAGGACTGGTTCACAGCAACACGCCGAAGTCGACGAACGTTTGCCCCTAGATCTGGATCCTGAGTGGCAACCATTCCACGCCCCTCGTCGTTCTCCACAATGGGCTCGAACTCCCAGTGCGGGGTCCCCGAAATATGATTTGCAAACGATTGACTTTGGGGGCACCATTGTCAATTCAATAATAATACATCCGTTGCGCAGTGAGCAAAAAGACTTTAGAGACGAGATAGTGGCCATAATTACGTGAGCATCAGGGGGTCTATACCGAATCTATTGGACCGATGCTGATGATGTCAGGAACAATGATCACACGGTTCGAGTATTTTCGTTGACACAATGGTGTACACTAGAGACGCTCGATTTTCCCACGCATATGAATCATGCATCAATGTCCCCGGACGGAAAATTGTTGCTTGCCGTTGGGGACGAAGCACGTGCTTTCTTTTGTAAAAGGACACAGTTACCTAGAGCTACTGTTGATGGAGAACTATATTTTGCGAAATATCAGTGGCAAGAGATTGCAGAACCCAAGCTCAGTCTTGCAGATCAGGAGGACGATGCAAGCTTCACTACGGCCTTCTCTCCGTCTGGTCATATCTGTGCGGTGGCTTCTCAATCTGGGACCATCACAATCTTTGATACTGGCTCAATCGAACGTGACATGGATACTGACGAGGCCGTGATTGGTGTGCTCAAATCATCGAGAGCGGCCATGTACCCAACATGGGTGGGAGCTGTTCGGTCAATGAGTTTCTCTCCCGCTCCATGGGATCTCTTAGCCTGGGCTGAGGATCAAGGCCGTGTATGTGTTGTGGACTTACGCAACTCTTTTCATTCGAGACAGACTATCGAAATAAACGCAACCTCGTCAGACATTAACAGGGCCGAAGTCGAAGAGCAAGACTTCACTTCAGAGCAACGGCAGCTTGAAATTGAACGCCGATTCATAGAGAGGCATAGAGAGGCTTTGGAAGCCCAAGACAATCTGGCCGCCGTAAGTGGCACAGTCGATTACTTGGAGCTCGCTGCCGAGCGAAGGCGAATTGAACGCGAAGCTCTTGATGCTCTCTCAAGAGAGAGTCCTCATTCACTCACAGAGGGCGAGAGGCAAATGGTTGACTCAATCGGTCTAAGACGTCAGCCCGGAACTAATTCCAATCCCTTGGATGTTAACACTATCGCTCCCATCAGCGTGAGATATGCTCAGAATTGGTCGGGACTACCATCCCCACCTCCTTCATCTAACGCCCAAAGCCGCTCGACTGCCAGCATTCACGAATTCATGCGTCAGCGTAACTGGGAGCGATCTCGAGCGAATGAACTTACCTACCAACCTCGCCGTCGCAGCTCCGTCGTCATCTCCAATTCCAACAGCAATTCCAACAACAATTCACCATATCTCTCCTCAGGCCTTGCTCCCATAGGCACAGCAACTCCGACCCTATCCGCCTCGCCTTCACGTATTCCCTCCAGCACCGCAGAGACGAGTATTCCTCATTTCGATCCGAGTGACCCATGGCAAACAATCAGTGATGCCATGGGTGCTTCAAATATGCCACCCGATGCCATCGCTCGTATTCGTGGCCTTCAGTCAAGAAACCTTGAACGCCGTATGCAGGCGACCGTTGCCCCACAAACAACAACTTCTCAACACACGCAAGCCCTCCAAATGCCCAGTGAGCAAGCGATGACCGCAAATGCAGATGCAGTGAACGTGAGAGTCACTCGTACGAGAGATGCCAATGCCCGGGCCCTAAGGCAAATGAGGGCGAGCAGGGCCGATGTTGTGTACGATGAAGTTGACCGAGAAGTGTTATTGAGGAGATCCGAGGAACCAAGGCGGCGTGTGAGGGAAGATGATGGACCGACCACCATGGGAATTGGGTGGAGCGAGGAGGGAAGGCACCTGTAAGTTGTTTTGGTCTTAATCCTCCAGATGTGTCAAGCTAAGTCAATCACGCAGCTTCGTGGCCATCGAAGACGGCATACTGGAATACCCAGTAAACATTGACGAAAGAAAGCAGTTTCCCGGTGTATCGTTCTTATGAATTTTAACGGAATGTTTGGTGGCATTTCGCACGAACGAACGAACGAATGTATGCTTTTTTTTCTCATGGGTGGCTACCAACTTTAATCTACGGGTAATATTATTCATAGAATAAGGCGTCGAAAGGGATCGAAAAATGGGATGGCATTTGTGCTTACATGCAAGTTTTGGGTCTAAGTGCTTCGACCTGTACTCTAGCAATATGCAGGACATAATGAGCAAGCATCAGTAATACGAGGATATCAAGCAAAGATGTTTGACTATCTGCATTCATTACAACTATGCATTCTAGAAGCATGCATTTCAGAGCCACACGTTTTGCAGTGCATAAAAAGTGAAGCCACCCTTCGCCCTCCTTAGGGTATCCAGTACGCCAGGCTCATCATCTTAGTAGGTACATCAAGTGGGCATGACACGTTCAACATATGTACAGTCGTAGTACCCAACCTCTCTTCAGGTGGCCAGGTCAAGCCTTCTGAATCCAGCCGGCATGCAAATAGAAGTCGAATAGCTTTGAGCTTTTCGACGTATCGATCTATAATTTATAGAAATTAGCAGCTGTAGACAAGTCATAATCTTGACGATTCGCGAAAACATACCTTGCAAATATCCCTAACGGTTTTCCGCTTCAACGCACCACCGTTCTTCATTGCCTCGAGTACGATAGCCTCCTTCATGGCCAGGTAAGGCTTCGGCATGACTCTAATAGCCGAGCACAGCTCTACTTCCTCTTTCGTCAGAAGGTGCACATCGGTTGCATTTTCGCTGGTGAGTTTGAGAGAGGAGATGCCACTGGGTGCTTGGACAACGTAGCGTGTTCTCTTCTCCTGTGGAGGCGGAAGGGTTGCGTTGGTAGTACCGTTCGTGAGAGGCCCTTTGGGATGAGCACCGTTCGTCAATGTGCCGTTAGCGGATGGAGGAGCGACCGGTGCAGGCGGTGTCGGCCTGAATCGCTCAGGAAGTTCTGGCGCTGTGAGCTCGACAGTTACGACTGCCTTTTTGTCTGCGTCCTTGTCGGTCTTCTTCTCTGGCCGGACGCCTGCCTGGCGATCGAATACTCCTGTTGGTGCCGGTCGTGCAGCGCGAGCCTGTTTCTCCTGCTCATACTTTTCGCCAGTCTTGAGATCTCCGATTCGCATCTTGCGCCAGTCTTGCAACTGGGCTATGGCTTGACGGAGGTTGTGTTCGAATTCGAGAGTGCCTGTGAAGGCTTCGAAGTCCTCGTGGTTCATCATTCGTGCAAACGGCTTGGCTTTGTTGGCTAGGGCTACTTCCTCTTTGGTCTTCTTTCTCTCAATGAATTGTAGCTTTTTGTATTCCAGGAGGTTGTGCTCGAAGACCACCTTCTTTCGATCCGCTCTCGCAGTCAATCGTGAGTTGTAAATGTCCATGACGACCATCTTGAATTCCATCTCAGGTTCGATTTCACCAGTTCTAGGGTTCAGGCCGTCGCCTGGATCGAAGGACAAGTTCTGGACTGCTTCTTCGGCATCATTCGCATATTCAGTCTCGAATTCAAGACGACCTGGCATGTAACCTTGGACTTCATGACAGGCAGGGACACTCGCAGTGGGCTTCTGCTTGGGCGTTGCTGGCGGCGCTGATTTAGCTGCTTCTCTCCGTTCCTCGATCCGCCGCTTCTTGCGTGCTTGGAACTCTTCTATCGGTATCTGCTCGGACAGACGCTTGTCTCCAGGATCTGCATTTGCCGGAAGAGGAAAGTTGGGGCTGTCGATGTAGGTCTTGATATAGTGATCCCTGACCTCATCTTTATCTCGGTAACCACCAATGTGGTCGGCGATATCGGCCCATGATCCAAGACCATATACTTCCGCACCTTCCAGGAGGCATAGCTCCTCATCTGCGCCCCAATCCTGCTCGTAGACTGGTATGGAGTGCTGCTCTATGACCATGAAATCGTGTGTAGCAGGGTCGTGATTACCAGACTTGCAGGCATCTCTAAAGCAGGGTACACACAAGTCATAGTCAGGGCAGAAATGGCATCGTATGCGGACCTTTCATAATCTGTCAGCTTTACATGCGAGGAACCCATGAGCGCTAACGTCTTGGCAAAAGGAGAGCTTACAGTGGAGGTGATATCTGCTGAGCACACGTCGCAGATATATTTCAGCCCACCTTCGGTCCCGCGCGATATGGTCTTCTTCCTTATGACCCCCATTGTGCGCGCTTGTCAGACCCCCCTCTTGCTTTTGTATCGTACGTCAAGCTTGGGTTTGCCGACAGAGCCGGCTTAAGGTCCTCAGACCTGAGAGCCTTAGAACTTTGCAGCTAGTACTCTTGCAGGACATATGTAGGTAGCATACCAAGACCTAGGTTGTCACACAAGGTCACGGTATCTGAGACTGTTGCTGATTATCATTTCTGTCACCTCAGTCTCAAGTCTGTAGCTGCATGATGTCCAACCTTGGCTGAGCCACTAGTGCCGGCTGTACCCGTACGCTTACGCCTTTTGCGGTTTCGTAATCAGGGGAGACCTTAGCTCTGACAACACGATCAACCCGTATTGTTGCCTCCGTCTAGTAGCATCTAGCTATTGTGACCATGAGCGACCAATGCTAGTGATCCGTCCATTGTTTTCTTCTCCTATCTTAAGCAATATACACTGTCCTCTCCGGCATTCTACCGGGACTCTGCGTTCTGCGTGTCCCTAGCAACACGCCCGGTCTTAACCCTGAACTCAAGCAATATACGCCTGCCACGATGTCTTGGAATTTGACGAAGAGTAGGGCGCTCTAAATTCGTATATCACAAGCCCGGAGACTGACCATGTCGCAGAGTTCAAGGACACCCATTTGGGTCCACTCAAGAACTCGCTTGGGGGCCGATCTACGTCCACCTCGACAATCAAGGCTGATACGCCTGAGCCTATGGATGAGAAGCTTAGTGCCACAAGCAGCAATGGCATTGGTATGAGATGGCGAGTTTTGGGTTTTGCATTGGCTTACGGAGGACAGCTGCCTCCGAAGCTATGGTGTCTCCACCTCAAGGACCCTCGAAGCCTGGCATTTTGATTGTCACGCTCCACGAAGGAAAAGACTTCTCTCTACCCCCTCACTATCAGCAACAGTATAGTCAACAGTATCAGAATTCCGCCACGGGCGGCTTCTCAGTAGCTGGATCGATGCGTGGGAACCCTTCAATGTCAGCTACGCCTAGTGCAATGGCTGGCTCCTACGCCCAAAACGCTCGGCCTCAATCTGGTGGTGGAATCAATGCTGCTCCAACGATACATGGTCGCTACTCTTCGCGACATCTACCCTATGCTTTGCTTGACTTCGACAAGCTCCAGGTTTTTGTCGATGCTGTCTCTGGGAGCCCTCAGAACCCATATTGGGCCGGCGATAATACATCTTACAAGTTTGATGTTTCACGTGCTACAGATCTATCCGTACAGATATACCTCCGGAACCCTAATGCGCGGCCAGGGGCTGGCAGAAGTGAGGATATTTTCTTGGGCGTTGTTCGCGTCAACCCACGCTTCGAAGAAGCCAAGCAGTACGTTGAAGATCCAAAGGCAAGCAAAAAGGATCGGGAGAGAAGTATGGCAGCTTTTGCAGAACAGGAGCGATCAATGGGCCAATTCGGAACAGAATGGTTACAAGTCGCTTTCGGTACAGGATCTGTAAAGATTGGTGTTACCTTCCTGGAAAATCAGCAGCGGACGCTGAAGATCGAAGACTTTGAGCTCCTCAAAGTGGTAGGCAAGGGTAGTTTTGGTAAAGTCATGCAAGTCATGTAAGTGTGATCATGAGTGACGGGCTTAGCAAGAACTTCTTTCTAATGTTGCGCCAGGAAACGTGATACCCACCGCATCTATGCTCTCAAGACCATCCGCAAAGCACACATCATCTCCAGGTCCGAAGTTGCACATACTCTCGCTGAGCGGTCAGTTCTGGCACAGATCAACAACCCATTTATCGTTCCCCTAAAGTTCTCCTTCCAATCACCTGAGAAGCTCTACCTCGTCCTGGCCTTCGTCAATGGCGGGGAACTCTTCCATCATCTTCAGCGAGAGCAACGCTTTGATGTTAATCGAGCGAGATTCTACACTGCAGAACTTCTTTGCGCTCTTGAATGTCTACACGGATTCAATGTCGTCTACCGAGATCTTAAGCCAGAAAACATCCTGCTTGATTACTCGGGACATATTGCGTTGTGCGACTTTGGTCTCTGTAAGATGGATATGAAAGACGAGGACCGAACGAACAGTTGGTCTTTTCTCTTCTCCTGGATTTCACAGTGTACTGACAACATCTCCAGCATTCTGTGGTACCCCTGAATATCTAGCTCCCGAACTTCTACTTGGCCAGGGCTACGACAAGTCTGTAGATTGGTGGACTCTTGGTGTTCTTCTTTACGAGATGTTGACAGGCCTTCCTCCATACTACGACGAGAACACCAATGAGATGTACCGCAAGATTCTCTCCGAACCTCTTCATTTTCCTGGAAGCGACATCGTGCCTCTGCCTGCGAAAGACCTTTTGATACAACTGCTTGATCGCAGACCAGAACACAGACTGGGCGCCAAGGGACCTTCGGAGATCAAAGCACATCCCTTCTTTCACGCCATTGATTGGAGGAAGCTGCTACAGCGGAGATACGACCCTACTTTCAAACCAAACGTGGTATGTCTCTTTTCCTATCCGAGTCTTCTGAAAATCGGTACTAATTCACCCAGACCGATGCGCTTGACACGGCCAACTTCGACCGTGAATTCACCCAAGAAGCTCCCACCGACTCATACGTCGATGGACCGATGCTTTCGCAAACCATGCAACAGCAATTTACAGGCTGGTCCTACAATCGTCCCGTTGCAGGCCTTGGGGACGCTGGTGGCAGTGTGAAGGATCCATCTTTTGGGAGTGTGACTGGATGAGTCAATGGGAAGGAATGATACGAGAGATGATCATGAATGCATTTGATTCAGCGTAGAACGCAGTGCAGCCACTGCATGCAGGGAGGCGGTCTCTTGATGAAGAATCCTGTACTTTGCATGAGGGATTACCTACATACATACACTCACTCAGCCAATATCGCCGAGCCAAGCATTCGAAAATCACTCCGAAACAATATATCACACTATGGGTTTGGTTTGAAGCCCCGAGTGGTTACTTCCTTTCCTGAGCGCTCGTAAACTGCGTGGCACGCGTGGTGCTCAGTGAGCAACGATTGGCGGTTGTAGCGGGGCACGGAACTTCCTACTTTACTGGGGCAACTCGCACGTTCCTCAAAAACATATTCTTCTTCGAGTGAACGAGCTCGACGGATTCAACCTCGTAGTGGCCTTTCTAACACTCAATCCTAACTTTTAAATACCGCAATAATGCCAGGCTTCGCCCAAGCCAGCGACCTCCAAGCATGGCAACAGCTCCAGTCCCACCACACTACCCTGGGCCGTAACATTGTGCTAAAAGAATTCTTCGAAAAAGACCCATCCCGCTTCGAAAAGTTCTCTCGTATCTTCAAGAACACAGCCGACAAATCCGAGATCCTCTTCGATTTCTCCAAGAACTTCATAACCGAGGAGACTCTTTCCCTGCTCGTCCAATTGGCGAAAGAGGCTGGGCTGGAGAAGCTTCGAGATGATATGTTCGCAGGGGAAAAGATCAATTTCACGGAAAAGAGGGCCGTGTATCATGTTGCGTTAAGGAATGTGACGAATCAGCCTATGCAGGTGGATGGGAAGAGTGTGGTTGAAGATGTCAATGAGGTGCTGGAGCATATGAAGGTTTTCTCGAATGAGGTGAGGAGTGGAGAGTGGAAAGGATATACTGGGAAGAAGATCAAGACCATTGTCAATGTTGGCATTGGAGGTTCGGATCTGTGAGTGTGACCAATGGGAGAAGAACAGACTTGGGCGCTGACTTCAGGTGCAGCGGACCTGTCATGGTAACAGAGGCATTGAAGCCATATGGCGACCGCAGCCTCAACCTACACTTCGTGTCCAATATTGACGGTACCCACATGGCCGAGGCTTTGCGTGAATCGGATCCGGAGACCACCATGTTCTTGATTGCTTCAAAGACCTTCACAACAGCCGAGACCACCACAAATGCTACAACCGCCAAGCACTGGTTCCTCAAGTCAGCCAAGAATGAGGCTCACGTTGCCAAGCACTTCGTGGCTCTCTCCACAAACGTTGAGGAGGTGACGAAATTCGGTATTGACAAGAAGAACATGTTTGGGTTCGAGAGCTGGGTCGGCGGCCGTTACAGCGTATGGAGTGCCATTGGTCTTAGCGTGGCTCTTTACATTGGCTTCGACAACTTCCACGAATTCTTGTCTGGTGCGCATGCCATGGATATGCACTTCAAGGACACTCCCCTCGAGGAAAATATCCCAGTACTTGGCGGGCTCCTCAGCGTCTGGTATTCCGATTTCTTCGGTGCACAAACACATCTGGTCTCGCCTTTTGATCAGTACATGAACCGCTTCCCAGCGTACCTGCAGCAATTGTCGATGGAATCAAATGGAAAGGCCATCACAAGGTCTGGGGACTACGTCAAGTACACCACTGGGGCAATCCTGTTCGGCGAGCCCGCAACGAACGCCCAGCATTCTTTCTACCAGCTGCTGCACCAAGGCACGAAACTCGTCCCCACTGACTTCATCCTTGCTGCCGAGAGCCACAACCCAATCGAGAACAACAAGCACCAGAAGTAAGTCTCCTCGAAGATCTGTCTTCCATGTCCCAAGCTGATCGTCGCAGGATGTTGGCATCCAACTTCTTCGCCCAAGCCGAAGCCTTGATGGTTGGCAAAACACCGGAAGAGGTCCAGGCTGAAGGTGCAGCCGAGGAGCTCGTTCCTCACAAGACCTTCCTCGGCAACCGACCTACCACTTCGATCCTCGCGCAGAAGATCACACCTGGTACGCTCGGTGCACTGATCGCGTACTACGAGCATTTCACCTTCACGGAAGGAGCTGTATGGAACATCAACAGCTTCGATCAGTGGGGCGTGGAACTTGGCAAGTCGCTGGCGAAGAAGATTCAAGCTGAGCTAGACGAGAGTGGAGCGAGTAAAAACCATGATGCTAGCACGAGTGGTTTAATCAATGCATTCAAGAAGAAGTCTGGATTATAAATTGTGCTCCAAGCATTTTCTTGGACAGGCATGCCTTAGCGTTGATTTTCACTTAATGAACATAGAACGGGAACAAAGGCGTATGAAATCAATTGAACGCATTCGATCCAGTACGGAGAGTTGTCGCTGCCAGCTTTCAGACACTACATTCACATTACCCGGGATAATGGGTGTCATGCAGGAGCAAACCGCCATCAATTCGGGGCTCAAAACCCCCCCTGGACTTTATGCCCGACTAGTGGCGATCACCCGCCAAGGAAAAGCAACCGTGGATGCAAGCACAACGGTCAGCATGCTTCAAACGTTTCTTGCAATGTCCTCCTAGAACGTCGTCGAGTTATGGCTTTTGGAGCGTTGTCCTACATCCCGCTCGTGTGCCGTGTCCTCGTTGTATTCTTCTTTGCCCTTGCAGAAGCTGCCAATGAAGATAAGAAGGTGCAGAAGGCCAGCTATGCGCCTGGGGATGCTATACCTGTTAGCTGTTTGAATCGGACGATGTAAGTATTCCGTCTTTATCCCAAGAAACCCGGGAGATATTTAAAGCGGTGGAAGAGCATTGATGAGATTCTTGCTGACCATCGTGTCCCGCGCGCAGTGAAACTGGAGAGCATGTAAGCCGCAAGCTTCTTCTCCTCAAGGAACAAACAGTCCTTAGCTACCTTATTTCTGATCTGACCGCTTCATGAAGATCACAGACGATGAAGGCCAGCTACAATACATTCCTTTCTGGACGTGCAACGAGACCAGCCGCCCCTTAGAAGTCTATTTCGGCGTTGAGAAAGGTCCACCGGCCCAGCCTCACGCACATATCATAATCCAAAGGCTGACCCTCGCAGACATCAATTGCACCCTCAACGAAGTAGACGACTCCCTCTTCCACCTCCTCGAATTTTACATCCACAACGATGCCCCACTAACCTGCCGAATACCTACCCATCCTCTAACCTCGATCAAACCAACTACGACGAACGACGACTTTATACCCCTGATATTTGCCCTGTCCGGCGCTCTTCAGCTCTCCCACCTTCATATATCGCCGAAACTAAATGTTTTGCTGCATACTAGTCCGGAATTGGCCACGCAAGATGCGGATATCCTGGCTGCGACGGCTTACTCCTCCCCTTCTCTCCCTTCTGCATCGACACGGATAGTCATCGGTGATCCTCTGGCGTTTCAACTCTCGGTACATTGGTACACCACTCCCACGTTACCCCCGTCAACAACAGGCAAACAGGGGCTGGGAGGACATGTGCACTTCAGTACGGTCGTCTATTGTCTGCTGAGTGCAGGTGTGGGCGTAGCTGGAAGTCTGGCATACTTCAGGGGTGTGGAACTGCCGAGAAGGTTGAGGGGCTATGGGAAAGATAGAATGGGTGGAGAAAGAGGTGGGGGCTATGCCTTTCCTGGGACTGGCATGAATGGTTATGGCACTGGAAAGAGAGACTAAGAAAAGCAAAGCGACTGCTTGGAATCGAAGAAGTGGATGTATGATAATGGTCAACAGTTTGTATATACCCCTTTTGTAAGCACTGTTGTATTCGTTCAAATAGTGCCTACATTTCGCTTTGATCGGTCTTCGTGCATGCTTGTAGAAACAGTTCCTGACGTTTTTCGGTTTTTTAGATCTTGTAATGAGATGACTGGCTTGTCCTGGGGGCTGCAAAAGATGAGAGAAGCCAGATTCGATCCAAGTGCAGGTCCAAAAAATTCACCGTCGTCTCTTGTAGCTACCACTTGGCTTCACTGGTTGTCAGTCTGTCCTTGCAGCTTCTCTTAGCCGTTCTGAAGGCTTCCAGCTTAGTCATGGATGAGGCGAATGCAGGAAAATGTTGCATCCATTTGCCGTGTGCGAAACAGCCGTCATGCCTGGAGTTTCGTTTCGTGTGGCTTTTGAAGCCGTCATTCGTCATCGAGACTCGAACATGTATCTCCCTTTTACAAAGGGCTAGACTCTTACATTTACGCGATAGCATTACTTTGCAAACTTCCGATTTCTGCTACTACTGTTGAGAGCTTCTCCTCGCTTTAAGTCGGAATTGGGCTACAGCTTTGCTTCTCCCTTAAAACTCGGGTCCTACATTGGTTTCCATTCGTTGAAGCTACTTGAGCGCTCTTGTAGCGCAAGACTGTCACTCGGCGACGTTGCTGCAATCTCTGACTCCTCCTTTTCTTCGCTCTTCGAGTCTCCGATTCCGTGCATTGAAGCCTACTTTGTATTTCTCCTCCGTCACCCTCACAGTCCGACATATCCTCGTCTCCCGCATTTCTGGATCAGCTGTGTACGATTATCGGATCATCTTGTCCCTATACTCTACAAGTACTGGGCAGATTGCATTGGTACAATACACTGAAGAGGTTTTCCGCTTCAGAAGGGCTCTAGAAGATATTAGGCAATTGAGGGCTGGGGAACACTTCGGATTGTCAAATATAACGCATGGACCAATAAGCGCGCCATTAACCAGTCTAAGAATGGGATTTAGTGGAGAAGGAGGAGCTCTGGCATTTCTAGATTGTTGTGATGCAACGATCCAGATACCCCGAGGGGCTCTCAAGATTCGGCGTAGATTCGTTTTGTTGGAGCAACCCATCCGCGATCTTGTATCTACAAAACAGTTTGCTATCTACGAACGAGTCGAAGCAACAGTAGTCTCTATGCGAGGCTCATACCCATATAGTCTGATCCAATTTTCTTGGTGATAAGGGGTGGGATTTGGCAAGCATACAATTGGAAAGAGTGAATGAGGCACGCAGCAAACCCGGATGCAGTGAATGATCTTGAACCTGCTCCCCTCCGAGCTGTAGTCTCCTTCTTCTACAGATTCCTTCCTCCTCGTTTCCATTCTTGCCGTCTTATCACTCAATTGAATCCAAAAGTGAAGACTTCGCCAGCTCAACCTCTACCTCTCTTCATACAGCTCTGCAGTACTCTTAGATCGCGCTTACTACACCTCCTTTGAAAGCCGCAATCGGTAAAAAACCCAATTCTCACTGTCTTCAATACTTCAGTGAGGCTCAAGTGAGTTGAGATTTTCGACTGAACATGCTCCCGACGACAGGGAGGAATCGCTGACCTTCGTATATAGTCTCACTGATTACGGCCTTTTACCTCAATATCAATCTTGGGTCGCTCAATACATTCAACGCTTCTCATTACCCTTCGAGATACATCTTCATCATCAGGGCGATCCGACGCTTACGTTACTCCTCTCGATGCCATTCGTAGGGAACCTCAGCTGATCTTGAGGGTATAGGTTCAAGGCGTATTTCAAGCGACTATAGCGACCCTACGATTAAGGCAGAGCCCGGTACGAGTCCTTTACTTTTCCAGGAGCAGTCGCCGACTGCCTCTAGCCGGGATAGCCTAACGAGCCATTCGGAGCGTACGCATAGGATCGATCGAGGAGCTAGCGCCAAGGGTAAGACGCCATTCCATGAGACCAATGCCACTCCAAAGCGTAAACCCTGATACGCCAATTCCTCAGGAGTAGTCCCCTCGCCTTTTGGACGAACGTCGATCCGTTTGAGCCAGCTTTCCCCCATTTTGATGGTCCAGGAGCAGCGAAGTTGGCCAATTACAGGGCTAAAGTCGGCAGACAGGACACTCTTTGGCTCTCTTGACTGTTACGACTGAACATCCGACTATTCTCCTTTCCCATTTGATGTTTCTTACTTTTTGATATCCTCGCTTGACAGGTCCTTTGCGCGATCACCTTCCTGAGCACGTCGTATCGCGCTCTTTCTTCTTTAAATCTGCCATTTCTTAACTTGATACAAGGGAGGGAGGACTTCAGCTGGCATTGTACACGACACATGGGACGGACGCTCTTCGCTGGGGCGCTTTTATGGGCTTTTGGCCGCTCGACCAAAGGGGTCCGTTGTGGATTCTGAATCAAGTTTCGACACAATTTCACCCATGGCCGCTTAAAGTGCACCGCTTTCTCGTCTTCTTCCAAGCCAGCGGAGGAGAATTTGGCGTCGTGGTCCACGAAGTCACTTCACTGTTACCAATTATAGTATATCCCAACAAAGCCGTCTATGGTAGGAAGCCAATTACAGTCGACGAGATACTGATAATGTACTGCTGAGTCGGACGCAATTTGGTGCTAATTTTGATAAATCCCCCAGTTTCGTAGCGGATCGTGCAGTATTCTTGAAGACTTATCTCGTGCGTTGAGAGCTTTACTACCGCAAGACCGCAACATGCACAATGAACCCACTCCCTCCCCTCAACCCCTCATTCAAAACCTCATCAGGTACCCTCCATACCCTAAAAACCTCATGAAAAGCAGACAGCCAAGCCTCAAACACAGTATTAGAGCGAAGCTGCTGCGCTATGATGCACATTGTCCGTTTCCCACTCGCCGTAGTAAGCTGGCATATCTCAGCACAAGTCCGCACGAAAGGTTCAACGAGCGCTTCGTTGTAGATACAATCGCAGGCTATGACCGCATCGATCATATTTGGGAGTTCCGAGACCGAGCTGGACTCCCAATCCAATGCCACAACTTCTATATTGCTGCTTACAGGGTCGAAGTAATTGGCATAATTTCCTTTCGGCTTCTTCTTAGCTTGCTGTAAATTTCTTGGTTTTGCGGCATTGCTATCGATGTTCGATTTCAATAGCTTGAAGACGTATTCCTGATCCGTTGCAAAACACTTGCTGATCTTCGGACCAAGGACGATACCGACGATTCCAGAGATACCGCAGCCCAATTCTAGCACCACCGAGCTTGAATTTAATACACTTTGCTTGAAGAGGATATTGTCTTCTCGGGCGATCCACTCAGCAAACAGAGGCGTAATCTTCCACACCACCGCACCCGTAGTCCCACCCGCTCGATTCGAAGACAGCAGTCCTGGGCTCTGCGTAATATTCAGATCTCTCCCGGCGACCGTTAGCTCGAGATCCGTAGCTTTCGCGTCCACAAAGCCGAGGTTTTGAGAGGGTATGGGGTGTGAGAACAAGAGAAAGGTTTCTTCTTCTGGGTCCGTGATCTCGTCACCGAGTGCAGCGATGAGGTTTTCCAAAGCCATTGTAGATGGTCCGATTTGAAACGACGAGATCTGTTTTCGGGACTGGGGAAGTCTCGTTGATGCTTGGGTATGTGGTTGTACTATGATGTGTCGCAGAAGTGTGCACAGTTGGCCGCCTGGTACCTCCGCAGTGATGCAGGTGCTATATCATTGTCTCAAGATGGTTCACGATCTGTGATCTACAGTGCTTTGTCAAACGTGAAGCGATCAAGGGCGAAGAAGACACAAAAAAAGGGAAGGGTATTCAAAACAATCCAACGGATGGTGGGGGCCCAGTGCCATGTAGTGAAAAGGCTGGCAGTGAAGTCATCCGATAAGTTTCGCGAAAACATCTTCTATCCCAAGGCCTCAAACCCGAGGACGTGACAGTAGTTCTAGATTTTGGATTCTTGTATATGCTGTTAAAGGCCGCAGGCCCATGTACGGAATTTGAATGTATGTGCGCCCATCCCAGGGGTATATTCCCTCATATGCATCGCGTTGAAAATCCTGCCCAATTCGCCAGGACAAGCAACATCAGATAACTATTCCCCCTTCTTACAGCGCCTCAAGCCCATCATCCGGCCCACTCGTCCTCTTCCAGATTCTATACCTCTGCCACGTCTCCGTCCAAACCATGTATCGAACACTCCTATACGCATCCTCAAACACCCTCTCATCGAAATCTCCAGGCACTTTCACTCCCTCCAGTGGATCAGCAGCTTGGGGCCCAGCTGTAATGCTTTCGATCTGGCCAGCGCGAAGAGATACGATATGCTCCGTGCTGTCATTGCCGGACGATTTGAGGGTGAGGGAGTGCGTTATTCCTCCTTTTCCGCTACCCATGGTATGCATAGGGTAGGATCCCATGAAATCGTCCCCAGAGTGTGCGCCAGCGTCGTCCTGGTCGGGTGGGGCATCCCAAGGAGTGACGTTTGAGATGGATGTAGTGATGCTGGGACTTCGACTCTGTTTCTCGCTTGCAATGAGGGCGGTTGCGGGCCCGAAGATGGCCTCCAAGCGGAGGTAGATATTGGATTCGATATTGATGGGATAAGAGGCTGTGCGCGAGTGGACTAAGCTGACGAAGATGCTGAGAGCGACGCGGAACATGGCCGTGCGCGCGACCCGGAATTCGCTTGTCGATTTGCAGCTGCCATGGAAGGCTTCGGCACAGCGACGTTTGAAAGCCAGGACTTTGGTGAGGAAGATGATGTTTTCGCCGTTGAGCTCCATGCAGGAGGCGTAGACTTGGAGACTATCGTGATTCCCAGCAAGGCATTCGTCCAGGGATTCCATTGAGAACATCTTTCCTCGTTTCGGGTTTGTGGAGCGAGTGGTCATGGAACCGGTGGTTATGGACCCATCGAACGATTTGAGATGCTTTTGGTCGAAGTCTTCAAGGGCACGTTGGGTCTCACGCACGGCACGCTTGTATTTGTAGATTTGGGCGATGGGGAAGCCGAGGGTGACAATTTCCATCATCATGAGGCCGGGAATGAACCTGTGAGGGGAGCAGTGTCAGCGTTGCACAGGGGTCTCCAGGCGTTTCATGGGGCCCTACCACATAGCGGGTATCCAGTATTTATTGACTGGACCGAAGCTGTTGGTGTATACAGCTGCAAGCCATACTGGTGTCCCCGGAAGGCCACAGACAACGGCGAGAATGGTCTGAACGCGCCAATGATAGATGTCTCGGATCGTGCGGACCTTCCAGATCAGGTAGGGGCCAAAGAAGAAATTCCAGAGGCACTGCCAGATAACTGAAGGGGCCCTGTCTAGCTGTTGGCATGACGGCTTTGATCATAGCATACTCTTACTTACCATTCCCATCCCCGACGGCACATTCCCGGAGAAGTATGCTTCGAGACAATTCCGTAGTGGTTGAACTTGCGAGAGATGTTATAGATAACAAAGGACACCACAAACCAAAGAGCAGTATGTCAGATATCTATACGGGCTCCGGGCTGGAGTAACATACCTGAACGAAAATGCCAATGGCAACGAATCCTTGGTATGTGCCTTGCGTACTGACTCCTCTACACCAAAACTTCAGACGGAACAGCCAATACCTAGGACCACCCAGTCCTTTCCCACCCTTTGGCAGTATTGGCCTGTAGCTCTCATCCTTGGTGAGCAATTCAGTCTGTTGACGACTGACGATGAGCAGCTGTTGATTCTGAGCCTGAAACAAGCCGATACCAATTGGCAGGTAGATGCTCATGCACCAGAATTCCACCTGACATGGGAATGCCCCATTCAAAGTGTAGACCACAAAAACCATGAATGTGAACACGTGCAGCGTCAGCAGGGACAGTAGCATGAGCGGGACATTCCTCATCCGCAGGATCGGATGATGACGATAGAGCCATACGAATAGAACGGCCGCGTAGAAGAAGAGGGAGTAGGTGACGCCGAACACGATATTGGAGATTCCATAGCCGTCGAGGTTCTCGGAGCCAAAGTCGAAACCACCGGGATTGAGGTAGACCATGCTGGCGGTGAGGCTTGGTGACTGGTTACGGCCTGGGGAATGGACCGCCGTGAGAAGGGCAGACCAAATCCAGCAACGGATCAAATCTGCACGTCGTTGTTTATAAAACGAAGTGAGAGGAGGTCGGTATTTCTTCCTCTTTGCGAGGAGGGGCGCTCTCAGACGCTGAGAGCCGTGACAAAGCAAAGGCTGATCCTGGCGAATGAGCCAAGGCTAGCTCGAGTCAAGTAAGGTTGAAGTAGTAACAGTGCGAAAAACACTGTTGAGGCTCTTGACAAATGCCCCCAAAAGATCAAGGCTCAAAACGTGTTCACCAGTAAGCAGGTAGGCAATAGGGAGAGCAGAATCGATCAACTCATATCATCGTGACCTGCACTTCGATATAACGGAAGCTGGAACGACATTGCACAAAGACTGGGGATAGAGGCTAGAGAGGAGATGCTTTATCACATACTCCGTATCAAAGGTACCAAGAACAAAAGTCAGGCTAGTTACGTTTAAAAACATATCGTTCCCTAATCGCCACGGCGGGGAGGCATAGCCTTAAAATGTCAAGCGGATTGGAAAAGCAGGTACCAGCAGGCAGACCCTGTCACCCTGAAGTGCGGGCCTGCGGCAAACACATGGCAGGCCAGCGATGCAACTCCGATACAGTAGGTGTTACGAGTAGCATCATGCATACGCCTCGGACTTGAGGCTGTGCCAAAGAGCTTGGTCATTCACTTTATGTGGAATGTATGCTGCTGGCTTGAGGGTAGTATGGTAGTGTTCATGTGTACGGTAGGGTATGTTGTGGATGGTGTGGAACGGAGTTAGATGCAAGAGGTAAAGAGAGCGTTGAAGATTGATTGGATGAGGCAGGTCGGCAAAATGATCCCCGATATTTGGAAAATGGTGGAAATAGCCGCGTACCAAAATCCTAGTTCGTCATCTCCGATTTGCACGATCTGCATCACGCTAGGAAGTGAGGTGGGGAACCCAAACGATTAAAGTAATCAATGGTACAATGCTTGCAGACGCGGAAAGGTAAGCGAGGTAATCTCTGCTATAGTAATTCAGTCGAGCTCCTCTTGCGACTGGAGCTTTGAAGTGGCTTCTTTGCCTGGATGTGTGTCTCCTGACTGTTTGGTAAATATCACAAGGAGCAGGGATAGCACGTCATCGCCAATATAATTCGCAATGAGGGGGCCCCCTAAGCGAGCCCTTAAGGTGTCCCTAAGCTGCTTCCCGTAACCACCTCAGGGGGATCTACAGGGCGGCTCCCGGGGTAGCTCCGGGGCCATTCGGACCCTTGTTGCAAATTATCTTGGCGATGGCGTGGAGGAGGCACCACCACCACATTTGAAGAAATCTAGGCTAAGAAGTCGAGATGAATGACCCTGTCGAGCCAAAGATAGAGTAAAATATTCAGAGATATCGTGCAGCCAATCCCCAGTTGCAGATACTCTGCATCAGCCCGGCCTAGAGTGTGGCTTGCCAACAGCATTCATTGGCTCGTCTAGGAGGTCATTGCGACCTGCCGTTTCCTACCGACCCGCGGAAGGCACGCCCGAAAGATCGTTGGACTTTGCGTCGTCTTGAGCAAGCCCTGCCCGGAGCATGGAGTGTGGGGTTTCCCGGGAGATTGAAGATTTTGACATTATAATAGGCTTCTACACGTAGCTGGTTTATTCAAAGAGCATTATTCCTATATGTATCGTCATGACTATGGCGAGGACAAATACGAGAAAACTCTGGGCAACGTTGGTGCATGAATCTAGAATTATACGGGAAGTATGAATAAGGTATCGAGATGGGTGGAAGACTAAGATCGCACTAAGCGTCGGGGAAAGCGGAATTCTCTACGGAGGTGGCTCCTTCCGACTCCTTGGTCCAAAAGGCCCGCCCAAAGACTATAAAGTATGATAAGACCCTAGGCTGTGGACTTCTTCCAGATTCACTTAATTGTCATATTATGTCGGACACAGGGTGTTGTGGACTTTGGCCTGCGTCATCAGGGGTTAGGGTTTGTGATGTTCTGGCCAGATCCTTCCAACCAGACCAACAGCCTGCGGAGATTGCCCGTGGAGATAGCTGCTCTCGTTATCAGTGTTCTTTGTGGTGACTCTCTTGACTCATGTCCACAAGCTCAATTAATAGTCGTAGTCTCCCTTAAATGGTGGTCAGTCTGGGATGTTTGTTAAAAATAAGTATGATCATACATAATATATTTGCCTAGAACGAAGTCTTATTCTAATCGTAAGATTAAGCAATACATACAACGACATCAAAATCGACAAAGCTAGCAACAGTAGTTGTGAAAGCCCTATAGAATTGTAGATCCGCCCGCGCCAACGCATGACCTATGCTTGACCCCTTATGAAATCCCTCTTATCGGACGCAAAGCCGCGGACGATAGGCCCGTTCGCCAGCCCCTAACCAGCAACATATATATTACCCACACATCAACCACCAGAAAGGATTGTAAATGCCTTCCCTGTCACAAGTATGCACTCCCACTCGGAGGTCTTCCCATCTATCGAGCATCTTGAGCTAGTGCGGTGAAAGGAATCTCTTTGCGCAAAAGTTCATTTCGCTAATAGTGTTCGGAAGTAACAACAGAAATATCTCCATTTTCAGGCTTTTCCAGTACCTGATTTTATTGTACTGATGGACGACTCTAGAATGCAAAGAAGGACAGTGTTGTATTCGCGCCTTCGAGATGTTGAATTGTAGATTCTCCTGGTACGGTCGTAGTATCAACAAATCGCTGAAACCGGTAAACATCCGAGAAGGATGCTTCAAAGCAAGTCGTGACCAACAGCAAGGAATGTGATCATTCAAGTACACACTGGAATAATTAGATTATGGTATTTTAGATTGCGCCGACACGGTACGAAAAGCAAAAGTGAGCGCTTCAACGAGACGACGAGAAGCAACAAACAAACTAATTGTAAGCCGCACTCGATTCCCAACCTCCGCCCGTTAACACCGTCACGACGATCCTGTTGTTCGACGCTAAAGATAACAGAACAGTAGTAGATACAACAAGCGAGAACAGCAAGAGTTTCAGGTTAGTAGATTGTCCCTAACGGTGCCAGAAGTTCAAGCACTAAACACAGGAGATTAGTATACAATCTTAACCGCTCTCCAATACAAGAAGCACTCATATTAGCTGTTGTCCCAACCGACTAACACTGATTAGCCACCACACGAGTGGAGCTACTCGTCGTCGTGTATAGAAAGTTCGAGCACTCGGGAGCTACTCCGTCCCAGCCGCCCTGGTCATGAGTTAAGGTGCCAAAGTCTAGCTGCTCTCCGTAAGAATATTGCGGCTGAGCAGGTAACATTGGAATTCCGCGGTGTGTTCGGTTGACCGATGAACGGGTGGAAGTGCTGAGGCGCCTGATTGACAGCCGGCGTCGTTGTATGTCCAGATTGTCACTGGCGGATAATACTACACCAGAGATCAGATTGATTATACTTAGCTTGTTGCATGTGATCTGTTGCCTATACAGGCTATTGTCCTGTCCAAAGTTGCTTCGAGGGTGCGCAATGACACGCCAAGACAAGCTCAAAGGCTGCGTAAAGTTGAAAAACCTCATTACGCACATTTAGCGTATGCAAAACTAATAAATTCTTGGCAATACCGATCTATGCGACACACCCCATTCAAAATCAACAATAGTAATCATCACTATAAGCCAGAAACTTGGTATGTGCAAAAGATAGAGGTTATCGCCGCGATCATAATGGTATATAAAATATAAGATTTGGTCAAAGGATGACTAAGTTGTAGTAAATAAAAGAGATTCTGCAGAGATACCAGCTCGTGAAACTTCAATAGGGTATGGATTTCCTAGATCAATAGGAACTGCCCGTATTAAAAATTATTATATATAGAATTTATAGAGTTCTGTATCGCGATCCTAATTATTTTATTATGAACTAAACAAGTACGTCAAGATAATCGGGTTTGACTCTTTGGATCAGGTGTGTGGCATGAATAGACATTGCCAAGAATTATCATTAATTTTGCATACGCTATTTGCGCCAGGAAACAACCATAGGACACCATGATGGTCCTGCATTGCAGAGTGTCATGCGTTTCGGACCCGAGGTTTGGGGGAAATTGTCCGCCTTGAAGATGAGTGGAGCGCATCCAAGATGAAAACCTAATTCGATGCTTGGGATCTGTCAAGTATGTTGCATGATGTCGAATAATTTAAAGGCTGACGCTTTGAGAAACGCTGGTGTGTGAGAAGAATCATCGCAACAGCATCGGGCATCGCCGATGTCCTTGGTGGTGTTCGGACAGCAACATATGTTGAGTCTTGACACTCAACACCATTTGGGCCAGCTCAGGGACCACATTGTTGCATGGCTGCATGATAGCTGACCATTGCCAAGTCGGCCAGTTCAGCTAGAAGGCAAGCCTTGTGCATGAGACCTGTAAGATTTGGTACTCGATGGCTCCCCAGCAACTCCAGCTGTTGGATATGACGGAAAACGAGACTGGCAACAATAATCGAGAGCGACAATCTGCACATCAAGGTAGCGTTCCTGCAGGCTTCCGCTCGCCCGTCTTTGAGCGTTGACACTCGCTCAATCTTGCTTTCGCAAATGGAAAGGAACCATCAGAGGGAGGAGGACACTAAAATCCAGGTATATATAGATAGGAGACAAAAACAACTCGACCGAAGTCCCGGGGTAGCTTGATGAGCGATCAGATTTCGACACTAGCATTTATGGACTTGGATATCTCGAGCACCAAAGTCCACCCTTTGTAGCTCCCGCTGTCGTCAGCGTGGCAGTGATAGGATCATTGAGCTAGTTGTACAGGGTCATAGTGATGTTGCATCGTCTCAAAGATAGGTCTCACTGGAAGATTGCCGGGTCGATGGAAAGAAAGCGCGAAGGCTAGAGCTGAAGATGAGTATAGGCATGTCGATACGAGTAGAGCAGCCCGGGTTGATAGCATTGTGCAGATGATAGGGTAGAGGTTGAGCAGTAGTTCCATCAAGATCGTCAGACTAACAGTTCAAAGGGCTGATCAAGTACCTGCTTTCCCGCCAAGGTTTATGATCAGTCCCAGGATGTTGAGGAAGCTCCCCGCTAAAAGTGCCCAAGCACACGCTAGAGGTGGGATTTTCCGGTAGGACAGCCCCTAAGCCTCCCTGAAAGTACCTAAATCAAGCCCCCAAACACCAACGGTCCGCACTCTCATTCGGGCGTTTCGCTGCAGCCTCGGTCTCTTCCTTGGTACACATCGACTTGCACCGAGTAACATGACTGTCATCTGTAGATGGTTTCCTCCAGCTCCGTCCCAACTGGTTGTTGCAGCGCTTTGCTCAGATCCTTATCCTAGATGCTCCATTACCAATTGCTTGTTTGAAGACATGAGGAAGACCAGAGCTGCAGCCCCCAATGTGCTAATTGGTGTAGCCGGTCAAGCATCTCAGCCTCTATGTAAGATCACGATGTTTGCTTCCGCCCCCAGTATCTGACAAAACTCCAGGTGAATTTACGTCTCCCTCTTCAAGACCTTCGCCGCTCCTAGAATTTTCACATCCATGAAGCCTGCACACACCACTGAAAATCATTGATACTAGTGGACTTTGATACCAATATTTGGTACCTAAGATGAGCATTGAAACTTGAGAGGACGTCGGTGGAGGACTATGACTAGGAGCAATGAACATGCCAGAAGGGAACGGAAGATCTTTCACAGAAGGCAATGAACCCCACGAGATTGATAATGGCGCCACGACGGCATCGAGGCCGGAATCTAAATCAGCGGCAGCAGATTCCGCTCGAATGACTGCTTTGAAAGCGCGGAAACGTACCAAGACTGGATGCCTCAGTAAGTCATTTCAAATGGATTGGTCGGAGTTCCAGCTTGCTCACGACTTTCAGCATGTCGCAAGCGCAGAATCAAGTGCGGTGAGGAACGGCCAACATGCAAAAATTGCACAAAGTCCAAGCGCGACTGCGAAGGATATCAGCCTCGACTTCAATTCAAGGACCCTCTTAATGCCTTCCGTACTAATCAGCCAGGCATCGCTGCGCGCACTCAACAAGTATCCCATCACAATGGTGCCGAACACATTTACGGGAGCATGTCTTCTTCAGTGGATACACCACTCGCCCCACAGTTCTTTTACGGAGAGCAGAACGGTAGTAGATCGAATCCTAACGCGAGCGGACCGAATGCGCAGGCGAGGTTCTACAGGAACGGTCACTTTCCATCTGGTGATCACCTAGATTCTCCGAGCCTCATGGGTTCGACGCAGTCCTGGATGCCAGCCCAGTCTCATGTCACCTACGCCGATGGGGACATTCGAAATGGTATAAAAGTGGAAAGCTTCGATCCTGTCTCGTATCCGGGCTTTTACCCGCAAACATCTGGCGAAAACAGCATGAACGCCGTCACGATTCCACCAAATCTACCTCACGTCTGGTCATATAGCTCAGAGCCGTTCAGCGTACAGTCTGCAGGATTCCAACCCGCATTTGATGAGGGCCCCCGTGACTTGTTTCCCGCCCAAAATCGACGTAATTCCCAGTGGGCAGAACCTGTTGAACATCAATTTCCAACGCGGAAGCCTTCTCGAGCATCTCAGAGTGCCTACCGGACTTCAGGTGACGGCACTATTCAGGAGGTTAATTACCAAAATCACTCGCAAACACTGCACTATGGGCTTCCGGCCCAGGTAGCATGGCAAGGGGAGCCGGAGGACGACTATTTTGACGTGGAATCGGACGACGAAGATCCTAATATGAAGCCGCAGATTGGCAATACTGCCTCGTACGATCTTGGGCCAGTGATAGCCATGTCAGCCAGCAAACACAATGGAGGTATAAGATCAATGACAGGATTCTTGAACGAGCCCGACGTACTTGCGAATTACGAACCTCCTTACACAGTCAACCCGCTCATGGATCCTCGCACTGCACGAGTCTTCTGCCACTTTATCACAGCTACTGGCCCTACACTCGCAGTTTGCGAACGTCATCCGTCAAATCCTCCGATCATTTTTTCTGGAGTTCCTGTTCCGAAATCGCAAAGAGCGTTATGGACGTATACTTTGCCGATGAAAGCACTCAAGCATCAAGGCCTCCTGCATGCTATGTTGGCTTTGGCTAGTTTACACATATCTAAGCTCCAAGGTACTTCGCCAATGCCTTCATTGAAACACTATCACTACGCGCTCAGAAGGGTATCCAATTCGCTGGGTAACCTAAGAGAGAAACGGGACGTGGCAACACTTGCTGCTACGCTCCTACTCGGCTACTACGAAGTAACAACAGCGGAACACAACAAATGGAACAGTCATCTTTCTGGTGCTCGACAATTGATTATGGACATTGACTTCGCAGGCATGCAAAGGCGGATCGAAGTCCACCGCAATCAACAGGAAGCAAGGTTACACCAGCAGCAAATACACAACGGTAATGATAACGGATACGGGATGCTTTATGCACCAGGGATCTCGGATGATATTCCATCCAAATATGAGCGACAGCTCGACGAGGACTTCATCAGCACATTAAGGGGTCGGGAACTTAGGTACAACCAATATGGTCAGGTTGAAAACGAGGATGAGCCTTCTTCAGCATCCAATAGGCCACCAACTGCTCACGAGATTGAGAATTTCGAAATTCAAAGCGACTTATTCTGGTGGTATGCAAAACAAGACATGTATCAGAGTATTGTCAGCGGCAACCGTCTTTTGTAGGTTCACTAACTCTTCTGGTTCATTGTAAATCTCGCTGACTGGCTAAGATTTTCCTACGATCGATGGGGCGACTGTCCTCCTAGAGCTCCGATTGGAAGACTGAATGCTGTCTACGGTACTCTTGACCACCTGCTTCTGCTGATGGGCCGCATGGCCGACTTCGGGAGCCGAGACCTCCCCAGAAAAATAAGAGCGTCTAAGACAAGCCAGGGTGGATGTCCGTCTCAAACAAATGGGGCTCAATCGCAAGCGCCTGGAAGCTTATCACAGGAAAGCTCGCCAACAAGGGTGACTGGCCAGGAGGGACCTTCAATGTACGGCTATATGCCTAATCCCGGCCTCCAGGGTATCAGACTTCCCCCTGGCTTCGACCGAGCTCGCCACGAGGGTCTTTACACCGAACCTCTTTCCAGTGAAGAGAAATCTCTTGAAAATGCTACTCGCGAGGCTGAAGCCGAATGGGTCGCCGTTCGCCACGCATACGACGTCTGGTTCCAGGCTGTAGGACCCGACTTTGCTCCCCTGGAACCCGAACACATGACGCCAACAGCTACGCCCTTCGGCCCAGCCCTCTACTACCGATCCTATTCCATTGCCTGTGTACTCAGCCTGTACCACTGTGGCCGCATCATCTGCGAGCGCATCCACCCCTCCATGCCTCCTGCCGCCATGTCAGCCTGTGGCATGGCCGCACCACGCACAGCAGGATACGCCAATACAATTGGCCGTATATGCGCTGGCATCCAACCCCTCGACAGCACCGTCTCCATAAATCCTCACCACGGAGCTGCCCTTATGGATAGTTGTATGAGTCTCTTTCACGCCGGTATTCAATACCGCGACCCTGCTCAACGCGGCTGGACCATAACCAAATTGCGCGACGTGGCTCGCCTGACTGGATGGCAGACTTCAGCGCTCATAGCGTCGGGCTGCGAGCAGGCATGGATGAAAACTTATGCAGTGGGCAGAGGCCCAAAGTATGAGCGGACGATGAATGCAATGGCTAAGGATGATAGAGTGGCGGGGAGGGGACGAGATCCCATTTCGTTGAGCCAGCCACCGAAGGACAATAATGATCGCAGATTCATATTTAGGAATCCGGGGACAAGGGTGTATTGGGCTCTTGGTATTTTGGGTGCTGATGAGGATATGAAGAATATGCATCTTGAGTAAACGAGGGAACGCCAGGAACACAGACATGATGGATTTTTTTGGAGGATACAACAAAGGTTCAACATATACTAATTCTTCCAGCAGGATACCCTGTTTTGGATGGGAATATACACGAGTGTCATCCCGAATAGGACGGAACGCAAGTGAGGGTCGCCAGGAGAATGGAATGGAACATTCACATGAGGCCGCACAATGAGATGACCAGAGGGCGTTACGAGAATGGGTGGTGGATCAGGCGACGGCTACTTACGCAGCACTCGTTTCTAGACGCGTTTTCATTTCACTGCTGTCTTTGAAATACTACTATCTATTTTGTCCTTTTTACCATCTATTCGTTTGAGATGAACGTGCTATGATCATGTACAACATAACGAGGAGGTGGAAACAACTAGTCGTGTAATAGTAAAACATATTATCATATAGTCGAGACACAGTGTCTACTGTGTCTTTCAACATACTTCTCATGATAGGCGAACGTCGCAATACCATCATGATACCATTTGAGACCGACCTCACCCCATCCAACGCCAAAACCTCCCCACTTAATCATCATCACTCAGCAATCCCCGCTCAAAATTCCTGCCTCTCCCCACCACCGTCCGTCGCACTTCCCAATACCGCACAAAGCCTGCTCAAAGCCACCGTCTCCGTCGCCGCATAATAATCCAACGCATCGAGCAACAGTCTCAAATGGTGATTAAAATTGTATTCATACTTGCCCAGCATGTCCGCCAGATTATCTAGTTTCTTCGGATCATACGCTTTCATTTCTTCGGGGATATCTTTGGCGTTTTTGTGGCGGTGGGATGTAGCTAGTATGAAGGCGATATGGCCGGGGGTGCCGGCAAGGGAGGGGCTGCAGGTGTAGAGGGTGCGGGAGAGGGTGCTGGTGTAGGTGGCGAACATTTGGCAGGCGGAGGTTAGTTTGCTGTGGATCTGGTGGGGAATTAGCAAGGATATATTGGATTTGAAGGCGGTCGTGATTACCTTAAGGAGTTTGGAGTTCATGAGCATGCACTCTTTGAGGCATGTATCGAGGAAATCGACGTGGTCTTCCATCAGTTCGTCGACCGTCCTTGTAACTTTTTGAGAGCCCGGACGACCGTTCTTGTCCTGATTGTCGCCATTGACGCGAGCCATCAGAGCCTGCCAATTCGGTTCGATAACTTCAGAGGTACAGTAGTAAAGTGTCTGCTGGACAAATACAAGCATCCTCGCCCTCAGCGTCCACGCTCTCCGTTTCCACATTTCGAGCTTAGGATCTCCGCTTTTATGCGTCCAACTCATCACTTTGTTATGGTCCTCCCAGCTATTGACAAGAAGTCCCTCGAGATGTCGCATAGACAGAAGGTAACGGAACAAAATCTGATATCGAAAGACAGTCTTGCTGCTAATGACCAAGGACAAAGGAAAAGGAACGGAAAACTTGAATTCGAGCGCTTCGAATCCAGTCATCTTATCTTCTTCATCTGTAGTAGGCTTCGTGGCCGGTGTGCGATATCGCTCCACACTCTCTGGGCCAGGCTCTTCATCAAACCCTCTAACATTGACAACACGCATTACCAATTGCGTCAGGCCGACGTTATTCATCTGTACTTTGATATCCTCCTTGAAGAGGTCCTGAGCGGCCACTGTACCTGGCTGGCGCAGGGCTAGATCCAATAATGACTGCAGTTTGCCCACGTTGACAAGTCTCCAGTGTTTCTTCAGTTCGGAGGTGCTGAGGTCTAGGAAGTAGGTGAAGAAGTCTGATCGGTCGAGGAAGAAGTAGTGCTTCATTGACCGCAGCCTAGCACCTAAAGCATGTGTAGTGACGAGTAGGTTGAGCAGGGAAGAATTTGCATGAGCGTATGCACCATTGACGTTATCGAGAAATTGTGGATCATCGAAAGACTTGGGCACGTCCTTGACTTCCTTGCTAACATCGACGCCACCGCATTCTCGGACAACATTCAAGTATTTCCCAGCGAGCAAAACCTTGTCTTTGACTCCTTCTAATTGCGGTGGCACGTCGTTATCACGTATTGTATATCGCTTTTCCCAGTACTCGTCCGTGTAATCTTCTTCGAGCTTCTCGCGCTTGATGCTCTGCTGCTCCTTGATCAAGAATTCGCCATGCGGGTCCTTGATACCCCCGTGATGAAGCCACTCGTTCAACATTGCCATATACGGTTTGCTGGCATCTCGTAATAGGGTATGGAGAAGTGTTCTTGCTGCGGGGTCGCCGGCCATGAATGACAGTCTCTCTGTCAAGAGGCGCAGGACATTGCCTCCTTTGCACACTTTCTTTGCCATGCTGCCCGGAGCTAGGTCACCACCCTCGCGGAGTTGCTCAAGGATATTGTCAACATCATCGAAGCCGTCGACCGAGTCATCCAGGTCGTCCTCTAGTAGCGAGTTCTTTTTCAGTATCTCCTGCGCCAGTGTGTAGAGCTGGAACATCATGTGGCTCGTAGGGAGCGTATGTAGGTGAAGCAGATGCAGCGTGAAAGCAGGGTTAGTAAGGAGTTGATGTTCGAGCTGTACAGTTAGCACAAGGTAGTCCTTCAGCAACTTCGATATAGAGGCACAAAGTGCATGGTTTATAGCCCCAAACTCTTCTCTGCTCTGAACCTCCACAAAAGCTTCCATGGCTTTGTAATACGTAGCCATCTTCAGGACTGAGGTCGTGAGATCTCGTAGACTTGGATCCAGTCCCGGTGCGATTCGAAAAGTTGGTCCGGCCAAACGCTCTTTCTCCACAGAAGGGTCGTACTTTTCGACATATCGGATGTATTGCCCTTCATACCCCATAAAGACAAACAACAAGTCCTCCAGAATTGTAGACTCTTGTTTGTCGGGCGTGAGGTTCTTCAATGGCTCCGGCTCAACGGTTTCGGGTATGAGAGAGGAGAGTGGGGGTATAGAGATGCGGGAAGCTAGAGGAGCTGTGGTATGAGGTATGAGTGAAGCTTGTGGTATCCAAGGCACTGTAATATGCACTGTCAGCACTTTCATGAAATGGACCTACCCTCGCAGGCTTCTTAATAACTCACGCAGCACCTTTTTCTCCTTCCTTGGGTTTGGAGCCGGCCTGTCTGCAGCCCGACTATCCTGCCTCGAAGGGACATCTGCTGGGACCCCTTCTTCTACGTCATCGCCCTTAGACAACTTCACTGGACTCCTCGTCCTGACCTGAAGGTTGTCCCTCGTAGCCAGATGTATTCTCTCGGTCTGGCTTCCACCAAACCCTCTACCAATGGCGCCATTGGCTTTACTGGTCCCCGATACGCTCCTTCTATGTGGCGCATTGCTTGCTGAATCTTCTGGTATCACCTCCCCAGAAGACAGGGGTCTTTCTTTTGCAATGACACGCGATGACGGGGCTCGAATCTTCGCGCCGGTCGTTGTAGAAGGTCGCCTGCTATTCTCCGCTACACTGCGGGCATTTGCGGAAGAGGACATGATCGCTTTCCATCGATTGAGGCCTATGACTTCTAGTGAGTCGTGAGTTTCGTAAGATCCTTATCATGGGCACATTGTTTGTGGGGACTGGCTACTGGGGAAGCAGAGCGCGCTGGTGGGCTGTCTTGGCATCAGCCTTGTATCGTTGACTAGCGCGAGAATGAGCTCCGTTGCGTAGACCAGCAAGACTGGAACAAACACAGGAGAGTATCCAGACATCGACACTTCCCTACGCTGCTGCAATTCAGTCAACAGCTCGAACAAGTTACTTTATAGCTCCTACAGCTCCCTCACCCAAGTGACCTCTCAAAATGTTTATTGCACGGTCAGAATATGGTAAGTCTAGTCCTCAAGCTTCAAGCATGTCGTACATGAGCTAAATTCCTATACAGATCGGGGCATCAAGTATGAATATAGCTACTGACTCCTCAATGTCTCCGCTGACCTGCTGTACCAGCACCTTCTCCCCGGAAGGCCGCCTCTTCCAAGTCGAATACTCCCTCGAAGCCATTAAACTAGGCTCGACAGCCATAGGAGTATGCCTTTCCCCAAAACCCCATCCAAACAGCTTGGCAGTACCTAACAGCACACCTAGATCGCCACCTCCCATGGCGTCCTCCTCGGCGTCGAAAAGCGCGTAACCTCCACCCTCCTCGAAACCTCCTCCGTCGAAAAAATCGTCGAAATAGACGCCCACATCGGCTGCGCCATGTCCGGTCTACAAGCCGACGCCCGCTCCATGGTCGAGCACGCCCGCGTCGAGTCTCAAAACCATTCTTTCCACTACAACGAGAAGCTAGGGGTAGAGAGCTGCACGCAGGCGATTTGTGATTTGGCGCTTAGGTTTGGGGAGGGCGCGGAGGGGGAGGAGAGTGTGATGAGTCGGCCGTTTGGGGTGGCGCTTTTGGTGGCGGGGATTGATGAGGAGGGGCCGCAGTTGTATGTCTACCCTAGATATAGTTTTGATGGGGCCGGTTGGAAGGGCAAGGCCTGGGCTGATGGGAACCAGATACCACGCCGAGCCTTCAGGAACCTTCTACCGCTACGACGCCAAAGCCATCGGGTCAGGAAGCGAAGGTGCACAGGCAGAACTACAAAATGAATTCCATAAGTCGCTTACGTTGGAGGAAGCGGAGACATTGGTGCTGAAGACGCTAAAGCAGGTCATGGAGGAAAAGCTGGATTCGAAGAATGTGCAGTTGGCGAGTGTGACGAAGGAGAAGGGGTTTAGGATTTATGGTGATGAGGAGATGGCGGGGGTGGTGGCGAGGTTACCTACGAATTGATAGAGTGCGGTAATGGAAGCGTGATGAATGGGGATATATTTACGTTGCATGATCTTGTGAGATAAGTGGTAGGTGAATGACTCCTAGTCTACTCTGCGTAGGCTTGTATGGATCTCATACTACGACCTTGACAAGCCGAGGACTGCACGATCCCTCAACGTAGATATATCGAGCCTGCAAGTGCAGGAGCGAAACGTGCTATGGCTCGTAACAACCAGTTTAATCCTGGCTGCTGCTAACATATGATACACGTTCCTCTCCTCACTGGTATAGCATACGACATCCGCACATAAAAAGAACCAATCGCACTCGTAAACAGCATGTTTGTAACCTCCAAGTCTCTATGCAGGTATTCCCCCATCTCTTTGCACTTTGTAACAACGCCTGCAACCAGTCTGCAGGACAGCAAGTATTTGTTCTCCATAACCTGGATGTCTCGACGGCTTGTTCGAGGGACCACTGGAGTCACTCGAGGCAAGAGCGCACGAAGTATGTCGTAGTCGCTCCAGAAAGCTTTGATTGTCAGGTTTTGGGAAGCGAAGGCAGACTCGTTGAGGACTAAGACAAGCAGGCCATGGAAGGTACCAACATAGATTCCTAGTAACATTGTACTTTGAATGGGATACGAGAATTCGTCAGCTCGAAAGCGACCCGCAAGTCCCTCCCTGACCTTTCTGCTCGTGTACTTAAGCAACAGTCCCAGGGATAGATGTGCTCAAAGTCGTGGGCTGTTGGAGAAGGGATCAATGCCAGACTCAGCCCCCAATCTCCTCCTACAACCACGACTCTGTGCCCCTGAGCAGAGTTCCGATCCTTCTAGAAATTTTCGTTTATTGGGACTTGCACCGTCGACCAGTCTCGCCATCCTTGATCTGCAAATTTTGATTCTCCCCACGTAAATTCTTGAGCTAGTCATGCATGTAGGCGTTCGGGTTCAGGTCCCCATCCAAGCGTCCGGTTACAGGAAATGGGCACTGTGCAGTTTGCGGGAAGATCCCCTTTGGTACGTAGATCTTCGGTGCGATCGTGCAGGCAAGGTAGCATGAGGTAGTTGTCTGGGTAGCACTCAGCAGTAATAGTGTTAGCCGCTCGGTTGTGGGTGTTTCTCCTCAAATGTCAGCATGGGGGGTTGAGAGACATGGAACATTGCAGCGATAGCAGTCAATTGGTGTCAGGCTCCTGTTCAAAGCTCGTTGTATGAAGGCAGTTGTTCGTGCCGATGTTACAGGGAGCAACCATAGGCTTCTGCCAAGACGGCCGAGATCCTGCTTCTTTCACTAAGAGGCCAGCGGGAAGGATAATCGGCTCAAAGGTAGATAGTGACAAACTGCTAAAGGACGGCTGAAGCCGAGTACGCAAGTCAGACCAAACGAAAGTGTGGGAATTGCGTCAAACCAGGAGCCATAAAAAAGGATCGGATGACGATCCGCTTGAGGAAAGGCGAGCGATAATTTTATGAAGCAATAAAGCCAGTAAGAGAGAGCCAATTAGTACATAAGTGCCATCAATCTATCGTTGATCCACAGGAGCTGATGCGAACCCAACCCCATGGTCTTGGGAACGAGGCTACTGAATAGGCAGGGACACTGCATTGATAGCGGCCGCAGGTTGACGAAACGCACGCGAGCAGCCAATTTTTGGTACCACCAAGTTGTTACACGTTTAAGCCTAGAGGCTTTCAACTCTGGCCAGTGGAAGATGGCGGATAAGCGTAATTAGGTTGTGATGTTCAGCATGAACTTCCTCCTGGGGTTAAAAGGAAATAGAAGGTATTCGCTGGCAAGCGTCAAACTCACAATCCGGTGATTTTCAAGCGTTAAGCAAGGGTCGAAGCCACTACTAGAGGATTGACGCAAGTGAGACAAGAAAGTTCCACTTTGAGTGTAACATCGGATGTATTGCAGCCCAAAGTTGTAGCTGGATTTGTGCAGCGGTGTTCAACGTGTAATATCCGGCAACACTGTTCTCGTCGTAGCCTTTGGAAGATTTTAGCGTCCTGCAAGTTATCTGGATTGGGAGAATAACAAAGGGCATGCCGACAAAGTCAGCATAGGTGTAACATGTTCGCTAGGCTGCTTGGGATTGAGGTTCGTTTGGGCGACGCTCAGTGTGGTTCCCATGTGAAGCGTTAATTAAGTGCATCTGCACAATTACGCTCATACAACCTTAGCTAGAGTTTCTTTGGCTGCTCTGTGCGTTAGTATTCATCAGTCCAGCCGGGCCAAGATACCCTAAACATGGGTATGGCCCAAAATAGTGGATTGTCAGATTCAAGCTGCGCCATGGCATAGTGGTACCGATTAATTACAAGTTGGATCCTCCAATGACGCCGAGCTCGGCGACAGTGGCGAAGATGGCAATGGAGGACGAATCAAGCGGGTATTGACTCATCCCTTGTCAGTGCCGGACCACAGTATCGAGCACATGCTGTCGAGGTGTCCTAGAGATTCCCGAGCTTTCGTTGCAACTTGCCGTATGCGTAGCCTCGCCTGACTACAGTGTATAAAAGGGCACAGAAAAAGACGATGTCGTAAGTGAGCAGAAACGACGCTACTCCTGAATCCCAGGTCAAGATGTCATGCTGACGGTAGACATATAGAGATCCACAAGCGGGTACCGTTGCTGTTGACCCTCAATATCAAGAGCTCGTCACCATACATGAGCGCGATTTTCAGAAGTACTCAATCGACCATACTATTCACCTTGTGCCTGTCGATGAGGCAGGTCGCATCTTGACTGGGCTGTGATGTAGAATACTAATGACCGGACAGGGAGAGGCCGACCGGCTAGAGAAACAGCACCGCGTGTTCACTCTCATGTTTGACGAGAAGTTGATATTTCCTCCATTGAACAATGTGAGGAATGTTCTGGACTGTGGTTACGGAGCAGCTTCATGGGCTGTCGATGTGGCTGAGGAATATCCGGACTGCCAGGTGAGTAGTTTCCTTGGGTGTTGCATGCCTTGCCGTTGCTGACTCCGGTACAAGGTTGTTGGCGTTGACATCTCTCTACACATGAAACCGGACAACACTCCAGACAACTTCTGGCCCGAGGTACGTGGTCTTACGTCTTAGAAATCTGCGACGACGGTCCTATGTCGACATATGACCTGGAGACAAGAGGATGCCAGAGACAGTCCCACAAATATATCGTACGCGGCCTCGCATCTCGTTGCACATTGATAGCAGGAAAATTGCATTCTATGCCTGAATACCCTCCTGGTGCTCTTCGTCGCTGGTATCTCGAATGGATCCACTGCGGATAGAAAAGGACGGAGGCCGTGGCAAGGCAGCTTCGATCATGGTGATGACGATTCTGTTCAAGGCATAGAGGGAACACGCAAGCTAGGAAACAGCAACTGACTGTGTTCCTCCTAGCTCGACGACATCAATCAACCCCTCGCATACGATGCTCAGACATTCGATCTCGTTCAGTCAAGAATGGTGGGTGGGGGGATCAATGCCTCAAGGTGGCCATCGTACCTCAGAGACATCATGAAGTAAGGACTCCACAAGAAGTAGTAGCGCTCCTCGGTCAAGTAGTCGTCCCGGCTAACAATTACAAGGGTCCTGAGGCCTGGAGGGTGGGTCCAGATGATTGAATGTTACTACATGTGTCAGTCCGACAACGGGTCCATCACGGAGTCTAGCCGTCTTCGGCAGTGGAGTAACAAATATATCCAGTCGCTCAACGGTATCAAGGATCCTAGAGCACCACTGCGGCTACCCAATTTTGTCACTGGAGCCGGGTTCGTCGACGTAGAGCACAGGATGATACAAATGCCTCTTTGCGGATGGCCACAGGGTATGACCAAGTCTTCCTTATCCTCTTGAAGTACGGCGCGAGATTGCATGTGAGTGGTGCTGCCGTTGGGCTGACTCTTGAGCTTGCATAGATGCAAGGAATCGTCGAATCGGTAATGAGAATCGGGAGAACATCCATCAAACTTTGAGCAACCTAGCAATCTTTCCCTTCACAAGGCGATTAGGCATGACAATTCATGAGGTCAACACCTTGATTACCGGTGCACGGCGGGACGCTGCCAATCCTGATCTCAAGGCGTATTTCCCTGTGTAAGCCGCAAATTGCGCACTCGCTTTTTCACTGGTCCAATGCTGACTTCCGGCCAGGTATGTTTGCATCGGAAGGAAGCCGAACCGATGACATTTGATATTGATGGAGAAGGTTAGACCGTTCAAGGATGACTGCGTCCTCGAATTGCTCAACGCGGGGACGTCAGATACATTGGCAACGTTAGCTAGTCATTTGTAGGCGCTCCACTGGCACGTGGGATCCAACTCGAAGTTCCCAATACTACGAGAGGCAGTATACTACGCGCATCGAACGCTTGAGGTTCACATGAGCAATTGCACGTCGTAAGAATGATGTTGTGATATCTCGTCTAAGCATTGTTGTTGATGTGGAAGAAAAGGAGAAGAAGAGGAAGAGGAAGAAGAAGAAGGAGCAGAAGGAGCAGAAGGAGCAGAAGGAGTAGTAGAAGAAGAGAGGTGAGTTTGGATTGGATTTTCTAATAGGGGACCCCAGTGCTTTGGATCCGACAGTTTGGTACCGAGAGGCAACTAGACTTTGGTGGCTTTCCAAGGAAAAGACCTCAGCCTGGAAGCAACGAGTGGAGAATTCTCCATTTTCCTGATTCAGGAAAGCAGGAGTGATCTGGGTGACAGGATACACGTACTTCCGATAGCATACAGATAGCCAACCCCTTGCCAACATTGTCTACCTAAAAGAGCAGGAGAGCAGAAATCCAGAATAAAATCCACATGGGAGATACTCCCGCCTTAAAACAAGAAAGCAAGAAAGTAAAAACTCCAGCTTGTACTCCGTACGAGTAGAAGCGCCGAGACGAATTCGAGTACCTTGCATAGTTCAGTTGATATGTGACATCTCTGCATATTGGGCGGCTATCTCTTAGTGTCACCTCGTTCAACGAGGTGCGTCGTTCCCGTTGACACTTGTTTACACTTGCATGACTTTAGACAGACTAGATAGACCCCTAATCTACGGTTGAAGTCCCCTGGCTGGTCCCAAATCTTGGGAAGCCGCTCCGGATTTATCGGGCTGAGACAAACTAATTGTGGGCCGCTGCATGAGAAGAAAGTCACCTGACGGCCCTAACGACGGCCCTATAGCACCGGCGCTAAGATAACAGCAAACAATTTCGTTCTCTCGTTGTGCGCTTCATATATTTGTATTCAACTAAATTAGTCAATCACAACAACCATGCCCAGCACGCACAAGCGAGATAAGCCCTGGGATACGGACGACCTTGATAAGTGGAAGGTGAACAATATATTCCATCTACGACCATGAACTTTTTACTCACAAAGTCTTCCAGATTGACACCTTTAAGCCAGAGGACAACCTCTCTGGCACTTTCACTGAGGAATCTTCCTTCGCTACACTATTTCCCAAGTATTTTTTCGGAGATGACGCTGGGAGTAGAGCTGATCGTTCACAGATATCGCGAAGTCTACCTCAAAGAAGCATGGCCTCTCATCACTCGTTCCCTCGCAACTCATCACGTACGCCAATTGCTATTCAAGCAGCGAGAAACATGCAATATTGATGACTTCTAGATAGCTTGTACCCTCGATCTCATAGAGGGCAGCATGTCCGTCAAAACCACTAGGAAAACTTTCGATCCCGCCTCAATTCTGAACGCACGCGACCTCATCAAGCTCCTCTCTCGCAGCGTCCCTGCTCCTCAAGCAATCAAGATTCTCGATGACGGTGTCGCAGCAGACATCATCAAGATAAGGAACCTTGTCAATAACAAAGAGCGCTTCGTCAAGCGACGACAGCGTATATTAGGACCCAACGGCTCTACACTGAAAGCTTTGGAGCTTCTGACTGGATGCTACATTCTCGTGCAAGGCAACACTGTTAGCGCTATGGGAAGCTATAAGGGCCTAAAAGAAGTACGACGGGTGGTGGAAGACTGCATGGCGAACATACACCCAATCTACCACATCAAAGAGCTTATGATCAAACGTGAATTGATGAAGGACCCAGAGCTTGCGAATGAGAATTGGGAGCGCTTCCTACCGCACTTCAAGAAGAGAACGCTGAGTAAGAGGAAGAAGCCATTGAAGATTACGGATAAGAGCAAGAAGCCATATACGCCATTCCCCCCTCCACAGGCGAAGAGCAAGGTCGATCTGCAGATCGAGAGCGGAGAATACTTTTTGGGAAAGCAAGCGAAGGAGAGGGCAGCTAAGGAGAACAGGGAAGAGAAACAGCGAGGGAAACAGGCTGAGAAGAAAATGGCACGACAGAAGGAATATGTGCCACCGCAAGAAAATGGGACCACAGTGAAAAAGGAGAAGAAGAGAAAACAAAAGGAAGAAGATGGATCGGAGACAAAGAAGGGACAAAAGAAGCATGTAGTTGAAGAAGAAGCTTGAGTGACGAGAATCTGGTATTTGCTCGATATGCGTATACCCAAGCATTGCCTACCCTCTGTCATACATTCCATGCCTTGCTCGTTGTTTCAGTCGTGTTGTGCCCCGAAAATCCTTAAGCATGACAGAAGTCTGCTTTGGCAACGCCTAGACATACCAACACGATGGCATAACACCTTTCTAATTACTACCCCAACTTTTCCGCGACATCATGTCTAACACTACCTCCGTCACTTGTTACATTATTAACTGGCTTTCCATACCATAAGAATGTTTGCATCTTACAACACAGCACGGTAAACTGGCTCTCTACCGTCTCCCAGGATACCTCACACTTCAAGATCCTCTTGGCGCAACCAAAAGCTGCAATTCGACGAATACTATACTATCTTTCATCCTGCACCAATCCTCGTGCTTGGACTTCCCTCAAAATGTCTGCACGGGAGACACCTGGAATTTCGCTGCTCAGCCGCGTATCGGATGGTCTATCCTGCGAAGCAAGGAACCTAGCAGAGTCGATACATCAAGAAGTTCCAGAACCAAAGACATTAGCGACTCCAGAACACCCAGATTCCTCTCCCGCCACCACAGAACGAATATATTCCTAGATAGAAGAGTTGCGGGAAGAATTACCAGTACGATTTACCTATGGAACTGTACACTGGGACCAAGCATCAAAATCCATTCGTAAAACCGTGCCAAAACTCCTTAGCAGACCAATAATACAGTCCGATAATACAGAGACAATAACGCCACCAAAATGCCCAGAAAATTCTATTTCACATCGGCCAGAGTACGCACCGAGCCCAAGGAACCCGCCAGCCGTCCACATCAACAAAAGACGCAGACGGGCACCCTGCCCACCTGCCGCTGCTCTACCAATTCCACTTACCCAGCTTTTCAAAAACCCCGCACTTATGACAGGCATGAAACAAGGACATATCCCTCCAGCTATAGCCAAACCGACTAAGAACTGGGCAGCAATCGCATGCAGAGAGCTTAAGGAAAACAACATTGACCATGCCGCCCGCTCTTTCGCAAAGATCGACAATTCCAAAGGCGCTGGAGGTGCACTGCTGACGATGCTTGAAGGAGACCTTCACGAGGTGCAAGCGAAGCGGAAAAGAATCGGGAAAGATTGGGAGGAGATGGCGGGGCTGAACACGCCTGAGGAGGACATGGCGTGGGAGGACACTGAGACTGTGATAGGACACTGAGACTGTGATAGGACACTGAGACTGTGATAGGGCAGTAGAGGAGCTTAAGTAGCATTTGGTTAATAAGGTGTTTTCTACACATGTAGAGGAAGGTATCTGAGTGGCGTAGATTTGACAAGTCTTATATTGTTGCATATGCCTAAGCTTTGTACGCTGTTCTTGACTGTTAGCAGTCATTCGTTGACACTTCGGATTATCTTTTGTGTTGAGCCATCATGATGAGCGTCGGGTGTTCGACGCCGCGACGAGTATGAAAACACATCAGCGTCGCGAGGTAACATCCGTGTTAATCCAGTAAAACCTGAAGTGTCATGGATCGCCTTAATATACCCCTACCTGACAAAAAATTCTATCATTCATCCTCATACATTAAGATCGTTGAGCCTTCATCATCATGGCTGTACCAGAACTCCCTCAGGATTCATTCCTCTGCTATGCATTCAATCGTCTGTCTAAAACTGCAAATAATCTAGCAGTCCAGCTACACAAAGACGATCCAGAAGCCCCAACGACAAATACACAGCAGCCCTTAGACAACGATTCCTGCACCAATGTCCGCAGACCCACTCTGACCGCTGGCAGAGCTGCAAGGGTCAGTTCTTGGATAGACGAGATATCGCCAGAGTTGGCTGATCCAAACACTCAACACTCGACGTTGGAGTCTTCACCCAACCTTCTCACATCGCTTCGTCTAGCCAAGATCCCTGACACCCATCTCGTCAGGAGACCGAACAACCAATCCGAAGACATGGACAGCAAAAGCCCAAAAGTTCTCCCAAAGGATGATTCTCCTGTAATGTCACGCCTAAAGCGATCACCGCCCAGTAAATCCAACCCGCTAGGCCTTCGAATCATCAAGCTACGAATTCCCGCCCCATATTCAACCTCCAACGAGGCGTCCACAAGCCAGAGAGCACGACGAAAGCTGGACGGAGTCCAACCCAATTACACCCATCGCTTTCCGTTTCCAGCAGCTCCTAAAGAGCCCCCACAATCAGACTGGCAAGTCCGACCTAACAAAGTCAGACCACCAGTAGCAAACCGCAACAGCATCGACAAAGGAGAGGCTCTGGAAAAGAGACGGCGTGCACAGCTGGGTCGCAAGTATTCATTTTCAGATAACATAGTGGAGCCGAATCCAACCCGTCCTCAAGCTCCTCCAGATTGGATTGCATTTAATACGGCTACGATTGGAAGGAAGCAGGGGCTTACATTCGCGGCTGCTGCGAAAAATAGGAAAGATTCGAGCATTCACACTGGTGAAAATGAGCAGGAGGTTATCAGCGAGGCTGTCCAGTCGCTTGCGAAGAACAAAGTGAAGGGCCTGGAACGGACAGCACAGCGGAAGACTCTCGAAGAGGGATTTATTGAGGTGCAGTCTAAGTTCGTGAAGTTCGGCATTGAGCAGGAGAACGGAAAGCAGCAAAGGGAGAGGCATGGGGTTATTGGGGAAGAGGAAGAAGTAGAGGTGACTTCCCCGGATTCAGAACGAGAACAAACCATGGAGGGCGAATTGAATGACCTAGAAAACATCGAACCCGGCACAGACGCTCCATCCATTCAATCGGCGGCACAGAATCGAAAGGCCTATTTCCGAGAGCGGGCCGAAGAATACGCCGATCGATACGCGAAATGTAAACCTCTGAGAATGGAATCCGTCAAGAAAGACTTCGACTACGTGGACAGCGACGTCAAAGAAGTTTGCAAAATGGCACATGAGATCCACCTCGCTCAGAAAAACCGAGAGAAGGAACGAGATACTGATCCCACTACGAGTATTGCCCCGGGTTTTTGCATAGACCTATGAAAAATTGCTTATACATTAATTCGAGAAATGCTTCTGTGTCTGCAAAATTGACAAGAACGGGAGTTTCATCTGCCTTGTGCATTCCAACAAAGCTATTGTGTCTTTCTCAGGTCTCAATCGACGCATGGCCGTTTGCCCACATATAGCACAAGATTAAAGCAGCACTAGAGTGGGACACCGTGATCTTCAAAGACAACGAGCTCTTTACCTACCTGTTGTAGGTTCCTAGCAAACAGTCACGAGCTCCTCGGTCGGTCAGCCGAAACGGTATTGACGACTGTATTACCACAGAGGCGTTCAAATTGATACCCGCAATCGAGAGAGGATTAGAAGGTACCAAATCAAGCGATCGTGAGAGATAACTGACGAAACAGTTTTTCCTGCATCACACTAAGCATGTCCCTGACCCCATCTAGCATCGCTTCCTACCTTCCTGACTGCAGCCCATCCTATCGGTCTTTTCCTCCTACCCTCAAAACATTTATGGTACATATAGTCCCATTGGCCCACACCCATATCGTTTACTGTACATAAAACCCCCACTGCCCCACCATCCACACCAAACTCCCTGTACTGATACACACCGGCCCAATCAACCCTTTCCCCATCTTCGCCGTCCCAAAAACCAACCACTCGCTCATAAAGTGTGCCCAAGCAAGCCCATACGCCCAGAACGCCAGCTGATAAATCTGCGGATTGGAGATGTTGTAGGCGGCGTAGAAGCGTATGACGGCACTGAGGAAAGTCCACGTGCCGAAGATGCGGGAGGAGAGAGGGTTGATGCTGGTGGGAGAGGCGGCGTAGACTTGGGCGGTGTTGACGGTTGTCAGGTAGGCTTGTACGGTGTTGGCTATGGAGATGGTGGAGACCTGCGGGGTTCGTCAGGGTATGGGGGAAGTATTTTGGGGTGGGGAGCGTACGAGGAGGAGCCAAGAGGGGAGCCAGCCTTCGTCTTGGGGGAGGAAGGAGAGCATTGTGGGGCCTTGGAAAGGAATGGGATACGATGGCACCAATTGGAGATTTATGCAGCTCAAGCGATCAAGAACAACTGTTACGAAGCAACGTATTACCTGTAGAACTAAATAGTCCGTAACTCAACGCGAACCCCCCTAGGCGCCCAGCCTAGCACGCGACTTCCGGGGCTCGCTCCGGGCCCCTTATGGAGAGTATGTACCCAGGATATTGGTTCGACTGGCGTAAAGTTTGCATTCGATAGTGAATGGGATTGAATTGAGCTGCTGCATGCAATGGAGCTGCATGCAATGTACCTTGTCGCCAATGGAAGAGATCCGTCACTGACCTCAACACTTTCCTTATCTAAGTACTCCATCCCTCCCCTAAGCTGAATTCCTCTACTGTCCTCCCTTCGACTCGCGGGGAATTGCAACATGGCTTCCCTGGATAACTTGGGTTGGTTCTACAGAGGAAAAGCGGAGCAAGCTGTCGGAGTGCCGAAGACGTTGGACCACAAGATCATCTACATCCTACTGGCTACCTTTACCGTAACAGGCTTCTTCGCCATCTCCCTCCAGCTATTCTCTTTCGTCCGCCTGTTATTCAGTCTCTTCATCCTCCCTGGCAAATCTGTAAGCCTCCTCCTTCTCCCATACCAACAGCATGGACTAACATATATTGCTCCTCCAGCTTAAGACATTCGGCCAACCCTCCAAAACATGGGCCCTCATAACCGGTGCCTCCGACGGCATAGGCAAAGAATTCGCCCTCCAACTCGCTTGCGCCGGCTACTCCACCCTCCTCGTCTCTCGCACGCAAAGCAAATTGAATGAACTGGCCACCGAAATCAAATCAAAATACAACACCCCAACAAAGACCCTAGCCATGGATTTCAGCGCCAACAACGACTCCGATTACGCGAAGCTCAAAGCACTGGTCGACAGTCTCGACATCGCGATCCTAATCAACAATGTCGGAGTCAGCCATGCAATACCCGTACCATTCGTGGACACGCCTCTCGATGAGATGGCAACCATCATAGCAGTAAACTGCACCGCCACCCTCCGCGTAACCCAAGCCATCGCTCCCGGCATGATCCAGCGAAAACGCGGACTCATCCTGACCATGGGTTCCTCCAGCGGCTTTGTCCCCAGCCCCCTCCTCGCCACCTACAGCGGCAGCAAAGCCTTTCTCCAACAATGGTCCACAGCACTGGGTTCCGAACTCGCGCCCCACGGCGTCACAGTGGAATTGGCGCAGAGCCACCTGGTTACGAGTGCGATGAGCAAGATTAGGAGGAGTAGCCTGTTTGTGCCGACACCGAAGATCTTTGTAAGGAGCGTGTTGGCAAGTGTGGGCAGGACGGGCGGGGCGCAGGGATGGTTGTATACGGGGACGCCGTATTGGTGTCATGCGGGGTTTCAGTGGGGGATTAGTAAGTTTTTGGGATGTCATAATCGGCTTTTGGTGCGGTATGTTAGGTGGATGCATGAGGGGATAAGGAAAAGGGCGTTGAAGAAGAAGAAGAGGATAGAGGGGAAGAAGGAGAGTTGAGGATGGGGAGATGGGTTGGATGGCTTGTGCTAGACTCGCATAGAATCTTGGGACAATCATTGGTTGTACACGTGGTGTTGGTAGGCTGCAATTTTTAACTCGTTGGCATCACCTTCTCGATTACTATAGAGTCTACGTGAGCAGCAAAATGAAACACGTGCTTCGCTGGGGCAATGTGCAAATATGAGTCTCAGGTCTCAGACGTTCGGATTGCGTTTGCTACCCATGATTATCCATCATCACTGCTCATCTTGAGTGGTGTTTCTGCCATTCTCTGCTCCACTCATTCGGTATCTGTCCTCACACCACTCCAGATGAGTGGGAATACACATCCTCCACGCTCCTGCAATTTGCGATTCTGCACCAATCCAAGCTCAAGTTGACCGGTATTCTGCCCAGTCTCAGCTCCACGGTGAGTACAGTACCATAATAAGTAAACCGCTCTCACCCCCCTCCGTTTGGCACGGTAGGCTTATCTTGAGCGTCGTCGGTCTCGATTCGGCATCCACTATGGCGTGTATTGCTCTCTTCGGCGCTCTCGCTTCGCTCCCTGGCTACTGTATCGCGCTTATCTTACGGTAAGTTATCGTTGTTACTGCGTTATTGAAGCCTGGGCGGCGAAAGCGATCGTAAAGGGAATGAAGAAAACGTTCGATACGTTCAGTCTGATCACCCTCATGTTCCTCATTACTGTCTTCACTGCTGTGTTCACTGCTGCTCTCTTCCTCGCTGCTACTGCTGCAGCTGCTGCTCTCGTCGTCACTGTTCTCTCGCTTGAAGTGGACCCTGCACAACTATCAGAATAAAGCAATTGCGATCCAGACTCAGCTGGCTGCCGGAACCAATTCGAGTGATTGGTTGTTCAGTATCCAGGTCCGGACTTGTAGCAATTGGGAATCGATCGCCTTGTCTTGCCAGTGTCGGGGTAGTGCGGTACTACTCTGCAACGGGTGGAAGATTAATTGGTCCTCCACTTATAGTCGGCTATCCTCCACGATCTCTGGATCATTTTGATCTTCGTCCCGAGTTAGCAGCTTCGCCTTGACTAATATGAGCTTGATCTGTAGCTCAGGGTCACTATCCAGATCCCATTTTTCTAGTCACTTTAGTCTCGCAAGGTTCGCCTTGGCCACTGTGACTGTGTCTTGATTTCATCCAAATCAGATTGGGTGCCCCGTTATAGTATCTTGAACGCTGACGGATTCGCTTGGGGTATGCAGATTAGTGTCCGTGAGCTTGGTCTACTTTCAAAATAATAGAGGAAAAGACGACAAGTGAAAGGTAAAGATGTATTTCACCTCAAATGACGGCTGGTATTTCCTCAAGAGTGTTATATAATTTATAATCAGATTCTAAGTATTCTCCAGTCAAATCAAGAAAGGTAGTTGATTGGTGCATATGACGCAAAACATTAGCGACTGGTTGGCCGAGCGGTTTGCTTGGGATTGACATGAACAATTCCCGGCGAGATTATAAGAGTGTCTCTTCGCCAAATTCAACAAAGTGGAACTTGGCCATCGCATCGAAATACCCACTTCACTGATGGCTGGGGGAAAAGTGAGATCTGCTGTAAATCGTAGGCGGTAAATTACGTATTTAAACAACAATCTTGCTACACGCATGATAGTAGTGATCAGAGCAGAAGCCGCTGGGCGGTTACTAGTAAATCAATTTTAGACGCGGATCTGGAAGACATAGAGCAAAAGCGTGACGGGTTCAGTAAATATACAAGTCCCCGAAAGTAGATACAACATCGTTTTGCAAGATGCAATTGATTTATTAGAAATTAGTTTGCCGTTTGGAAGTCCCCTGTGGTTTTGTTGCAGAAGGTCTGACTATCAGGTGGCTCAAGTACGCCGAGCTTGAGACTGGCTGCTTCCTGAACGACTCCAGAGTCGGAGAAACAGCAAGCCTCCGAGACATAGGTACAATTGCACGGACATGCCATGGTTATGTTCGCCAAGCTCGGTACCAGCGAGGGAAGAAGGCCCGTAGAGTTCGACAGGGTCGTAGAGTTGAAGCCCACTTCACTCAAACCTCGCCCGTTGCCGTTCCTCTGCCATGAGTACAATGGACGCTCGCACTTCCCAGTGAACAATTTACTCCCGGTCCCCTGAAAAGCATCTGCAATACATATACAGCCATCCTTTCCGTCGCAGAGATGGGCCGGACCCGCGCAGGATTGACCGCAAAGAGGACCGCTCGGTTTTGGCGGTGTGGGTGGGATCCTTGTTGTGACTGTTTCTCTGCCAATTGCATTTGGTACCGGTAGATTGACAGTATCGGCGGGAATTGGGAACCCATTTGCTTGTTCAGCTGCTACGATAGGCCTGTCTGCTTCCTTGTCATCGAGCACTTCTTGGTCGTATACGGAGTAGGGCGCATACAGGACGAAGACGAGCCGTTGATTATTGCCAGCTGACCTGTATCCACCTAAAGGCACAGTGGGGACGCCGTCGAAGAGCATGCAAATGCCTCGGATATTACTGCCAATGTTTCCTATGTGGCGCCAGTCATCATGATCAACCCCAACGTCTCCATTCAAAAGTTTTAGAGGAAGCAAGGCCGCTTTACAGCCTGCATTCGACCAAAATTTTGGCAGTGAGACGCGGTTTTGCCACTGCATTCGCGTACAATTTGCCGGCCTGGATATGTGAGCTAGAGAGAAGCAATGTTGGCCTGCATCAGTCCATGCGATTCCTTGCGGCCCGTTGGCATCGTCGCTCCGAAATTGCAAGAGATGTCGGCAGGCTTCTGGATCGGGCTGCCCGTATATTCTGCTGCATACAGCGTCACTGGCGACGGCGGAGGCCTTGAGCGAATACAGTAAGGCTGAGACAATCGGAAACAGAGATACACGCGACAAGAGAGTCAGCATCTTTGACGTTAGACGGCTTGACAGATATTAGGTTCCCAGAGAATTCAAGGAAAGACAGGAAGAGAGAAATGCATTTATGGAGATGTCCACGTAAACAAGATCATTGCTTCGGAGACATTATCGTAGAGCTCGCTACAGCCAGCGCAAATAAATAGAAGATATTGGTGGGGGTTTGCCAGTCGTTGTGGTTGGGTGGTTGGGATTTATGGGTTGCGACATGCGATTGTGAAATTGCGCCCCAAGACTCGCCATTACCACGCCCTGGAAGCCACGTGCGTGAGCCGTGTTTTATTGGATGGATGGATCGACTTCCAGAATTATGACAGCCTCTTGCGATACAGCTCACCTCCACAGTTGCGAAGTCTCGCTGCGGCTTGTTCCGGTGTGATGTCTCGTTGAGGTTCCGCCATCAGCTCGTATCTAGCGTAATCCTTCAGTGTTGAAATAGGAGCACTGATCAGGTGCACTTACCCAACCAAAAACTTCCTCACAGTCGCACTCCTCAGCAATGGTGGATAGAAGTGTATATGAAAATGGCTGGCTTCGGTCTCGGCATTTGTTCCATCAAGCGGTGCTTGATGTAGTCCCATGCTATAGGGGAATTGTGTCTCGAACAGATTGTCGTACCGCCGAGTCACATCAGAAAGGGCTTCAGCAAGATCTTCTTTTTCTCCATCATCAAAGTCTACAAGCGCTCTCTTGTGCTTTCTCGCGATGATCATAACTTCGAATGGCCAGATGGCCCACCAAGGACATACTGTGACAAAGCTGTCGTTGCTGAAGACGACTCGCTCTTGCTTTTCGATTTCTAGCTTTGCATATTCTTCCAGCAGGTTTACGCCTCCTTGCTCTCGTAGGTACTTCATTAAATGTTCGAGCTCAGCGGCAGGTTCCTCAGGTAGCCCAGTCGTAGTCCAGATCTGACCATGAGGGTGTGGATTCGAGCATCCCATGGCCGCTCCTTTATTTTCGAAGATTTGCATGTATCTGTATTGCGTGTTTGGTCTAGAGACATTACCCTCATGGGTGGATGGCGGTAGGGTTGTTGCACCGGCAACTTGGGCCAGTATCGATCTGGGGGAAAGATGTGCAGTATATAGTTGGGTCCAGGTATTGATGACAGGTATAATCTGTTCAGACTGGAGGTCCGCCAGAGTGAGATTGTGCAAAGGTGAAAATGTTACAACGTAGCATTTGCCAGTGACAGGCTCCGCTTTTAGGAGGAGTGAAGAGACGCCTGAGGATGTATTGAGCTCACATCCCTCTGTATTAGAGTTGGTAACTTGCTGCTGTTGTCCTCGCTTTGCTTGTATTCTGCTTGTTCTTCCTTCACTGCACTGTAGTCGTTGACGAAGACGAATGTGTTCTTGTAACGGGGGTTGGTGTCGCCCTGGGCACGTTTATTTCCTGGACAAAGGTAGCATGATGGGTCGTGTTGCGGTAGGGTAGTCTCGGAGGCTGCTTCTTGTTGGCCTCTGTTGATTCAACTGATTTGTACCTTTTCTTGAAACTTGTCATGATCGGGGCAAGACTTACTGCCACGGCCGTTTTGTTCTGTGGGGTGATACCAGGATCCAAGACCCCCGCAATGGATTGTACCTTCGGTGGCTTATATGGTCAAGGACTGCATCAGGCATTGTTTATATTTGTAGGTTGCTGGGTACTGAAGGCAGCACCTCAAGTTCCTAATATTGAGTCTGCCGAGAGCAGGGTAAATAAAGAACGTAGGTAAATGGGGCTCGTGGAAATAATGCTAGCGCCGGTGATAAGATAATGGCCAATTGGCGGCAGTGAGGACGAGTGGAAGACAAACAAACGACTAGATGGTGACGATGTATTCGCTCTCCTCTTCAAACGGCCAATATCGCGGAACTTGACTGCTTTACAAGCGTGAGAAGAAGTGTAACCTCACGATACGTCGGAATGGCATCTCTCCAACAGCTTCGCATCGCTAGCGACAACGATGAAGAGATGGAGAGAAAGAGCCTCTTTAGTCTTCCAAACGAAGTCAGTGCCCGTTAATCCTGCTAGCTATGTAGCACTGACGATTGAAAGATACTCATCCATATCTTGGCATCTTTCGACACCCTGCCGCTGTTGCAATTGCGCGGCGTCGCCCATCGCTTCCAAAATCTAATCATTCGCATCGTGCATGCTCGTCTGCTGCGAGCCGCGTCTCTGAAGGATCGCAAACTCATCCTTGAATGCTATCATCCATCGGCGCAATACACTGAACCGTACCTATACTGCGACTACCTTGGCACCCCCGGACTGAGTGGCGACGTTGAAGGACAAGGGTCAATATATGAGATCGCAGATGAGCATGCTAGTGAAGGAACCCTCCGAAAGCTATACTCACGATTTCGGCCAACCCGAAAGGATCCACAGCAATATGCCTACCGCTCCCACCCCGCGGGCGACATACCTGGGACCAGAACAAGTGATCGTGCTGATTCAATGAGAGACAAGGCCAAGGCAGAAGTTGTCAGTCAAAGTGTGAATTTAGACGCGCATGAGCTCTTCACTCAATTGCGCTTGGTGGCAAGCTTAGTTCAGGTTGGGCCGAGCAGGGGCTTTTTCCTCAGCATTGAAAGTATTGTGGAGAAAAAGACGACTCGGTTGTGGAGACAATGGCTAGCCGAATCGGCCAAGAACACTCACGGCTCAAATGCAAACAGCGAAAGTGTTTCAAGCGGGATCGATAGTGATACAGGTTCTCTTGTGTGGGTCGATCAAAACAAGATTGCGGGACTAAAAGTGCGTGTGAATGAGAAAAATTGGAGAAGAGATGCCCCTATATTGTTGCATAGAGACGAAGACCAGGCAGTCAGCTACTCGCTTGAACTAGAAGGTATCTCCTTTTCCGCTGTCGTTGTTTTGCAAGACCAAAATTGCTGTTCTGTACTGCAAGCTTCGAGCTAACGAGTCTGTAGAGCTGGTCATCAGCACCACGCACCTGTTGCTGGCCGTTGAGCGATCGCTACAAAAGACTGAGGACTCGGGCAAGGCGATGGTCTTCGGTTCTTTCATAAGGCAGCAGGGTACGCAAGTTGCACCGGACATTGCAGCAGCATAGAGATATGTAAAGTGCATAGCGAATACAGCAGTATCAATGATCAAGGTTGCGACACATAGCTGTATGTAATGGTGACAGAATCTGAAAGCAGTGTTGCATTGGGATAATCAGTTTTGAATGATTTGTCCAGATATCCTAGGTGATACAGTATCTGTACAGCAACCGGCGGCTACTTGAGCACGTCGAGCCGAGTCGCAAAGAGGCTTATTTTGTAGAGGTGAAGTAGAAAGTTTCATGGCTATAGAGCATTATTGCTGTTGCATAGCCTTTCGATTCCAGTGAGCTGTAGCACTTGACAGTCTGAGCCGAAATTCAACGAGTCAGATCATGTTGCCGACGGATCCCTGTGATCAAACCCGTCATTCTGATTTTGACAGATCTTTGGTGTCTTGGTGCTCTGTTTGATTCATATCAATCCATTGACCAGCCTCGCGATATCTTTCTTGTTAACATTTTGGCCGTCCAATATCCCATCAGGGCCCACCAGAACCTTCATGACCATGCCTTGGCTAACACTCTTTCCGCTCGTTCTCATCTTATCGACAGCTTCTTGTATGGCTTTTGTAATCTCTTCCTCACCCATGCTGTTTGTGGGAAGATAGTCTTCCAGCACCGCTATCTGTTTGGCCTCTTTTTGCTGCAGGTCTTCTCTCTTGGCCTGGTGAAATTCCTCTGCAGCTGACTCGGAGCTCTTGACACGCTTGCGTATTATATTGATCACCTGTCCATCGGTAGTGACCGGTTTCGAGCTCTTAGCGGCATTGGTTACTTCTGATATTATACCCCGTAGGACATCTAGCCTATACGTAACACTAAATTAGTATTGCGATGAGAAGTGCAGAGTTTGCATGCAGCACTAGCGCAGTGCGCATACCGGGAGCTATCTTTTGCCCTCATTGCTGCTTTCATATCCTCTCGCACCTTACTCAGTAGAGCGGGACCTGAAGCTGGTGGTGAGGTCGCGGCAGAATAGGGGCAGCATAGATATAGCCGGATAGGCTGCAGCCTTGGTCGAGCAATTGGCATTGTGATGGCCATGATAGCACTTGTACTGCACAAGGTGCCGTGCAGCACACATTTCGAGAGACTTTTGCAGAAGTGAAGCCAACGGGTACCTGAGCAGGGATTGTGACTAGCGTACCCGAATTCCAGCCTTTTTTTCTAGCCCTGATCAGCCCTACTGGGCGAGACTAGGATCACTCTTTGCCGATTCTTCGAGACAAAGTGTTTTGCTTGAGGTATAGAACAGCTCAGTCAGCGACGCGTCTTACACTCTAATCCTTCTTTCCCTCATAGTTGATGGCTTGAGAAATCTATACTGACTTAGACTTCACCATTTCCTGAGAGTTTGCAGGCATCCTCCCAGCGCGCGCATTTGGGCGAGACCGCCAAACTTTGAAGCATGTCACTTGCAGTACCCCAAACACCACAAAGACAATTGCCAGGCACATACGTTCAGACACCTGCTCCAACTCTTAATTATCGATCTGGTCTAACCAGGCAGCCAAATTACCGACCAGGCCCGGTCGCATCTCAGCAACAATATGGAGCGCAAGGTCAGAGCCAGGCGCTCTCACAGCAGCCGCAACAGGATGGACAAGGGACTGCAAGACCACAGTTGGAGCAAATGAGGCCTGTCGAGCGGGCCTCACGGACCATAAATGAGGCCTTGGATCAAGAGGCGCGATACCCTGAACTTGATAGCTATGTCAGCCGTGAGTCTTCGACACCCTGCACATTTTGCTATGATAATAATTTTTTATAGAGGGACCCTCGTCGGACTATGATATATCCACTCAACCAGCATGGGCGCCTTTCCAAAAACTGAAATCCTACAATATGCCCGACTCAATATTCAGCCAGTACAACAACGCGCAGATGTCGACTATGATGGGCTTGTTTGCGGACCTGAACCATGCCTGGGTATCAATCGATAATGCCCTCTACCTCTGGGACTACACCCACCCGGACCCAGAACTCATTGGAATTGAAGGGCAGCCACACAACATTACAGCGGTGCGATTGGCAACTCCGCGCCAAGGGGTCTTTCTACCTTCGATCGATCGGCTTCTGATTGTTGCTACTACTGCCGATATCTCAATTGTGGGCTTGGCCTCACATGCAGCACCTGGCGGCGGAAAGTCCGTGGCTTTGTTTTCTACCAGCCTGAACGTCCCAATCAGAGGAATGAACGTAAATGTCATAGAAGGCTCGGAAATCACTGGAAGAATCTTCTTCTCGGAAACTGGTGGTGATGATGTTTACGAGCTCACCTACCAGCAAGAAGAAAGATGGTTTCAGCAAAAATGCGGAAAGGTCAATCACACAGGAAAGGGAATTGCGGCTTTCAGTCCAAGGCCAATCTTTGGTTTTGGCCAGAAAATACCACAAGAATACATCGTACATATGGCCACAGACGATACAAGGAGCCTGCTCTACACCCTTTCGTCCTGGTCTACCATCCGAGTCTTCCACATGGGGCCAAGCAATGGACTTGCGCTCATGATCACGAAGAAATTGGAAGCAACCCTGAACGACATTGGACATATACCCAATCTCCAGACCGACCTGTTGTCCCCTAATATATCTTTAATATCGCTCAATCCGGTTACCTCCCAGGAAGCGTCCAGACTGCACCTGATGGTGACAACATCTACCGGGTGTCGAATTTTCATGAGCGCGACGTCAGGCAGCTCCTACGCCTCGTTCTCGATGACAAATTCCTCGAATGCACCTACCAGCATGCAGGTGCAACATGTCAAATTCCCACCGCCTGATCCCGCAAGGCCACCTTCGAGCCAGTCGAATTCAACACAAGTGATTACCTACGGCAACAATCAAAATCTGAACACTACGTCAAAAGCGCTTTATCCGGCAAGAAGGGCTGTTAGATTTGCACCGGGGTACTTCTTCTGCTTTATACCCAAAGATCAGAACAACGACATTATCTTTCTGTCTGCGCCTGACACTGGCCGCATCGCGCGTTTGCGAGAGAACCCAAGCCTGCCTAGATATCCGGAACTCGGACTGTGGCCTCAATTAGGGAGTCGTGCCGAAGACATTGGATTGGCCTCACCGTCCTTTGCCGCCTCAAGAACACCTTCAGGCTTTGGAAATGAGCTTTCGGTTCAATACGACGGTCTAGCACCCGAAGTCGCTATCATGACCAACAGTGGCGTTCACACATACAGGAGAAGAAGACTTGTAGATGTGTTCGCTTCGGCAATCAAAGTCGGCGGTGGGGACGAGGGTCTTGAAGGCGAAATCAAAAAATTCCTCCGTTCATATGGCCCCAGTGAAACAGCAGCCACGGCACTCGCAGTTGCGTGTGGACAAGGTCTGGATGTTACCTCGGACTCTCGAGTCGCCAAAATCACAGACCCGGTCGTTCTTGAATTCGCCAGAAAAGCTTTCATTGAGCACGGCGGAAAGCCGTATATCAACGAGAACCAGATGATGGACCACTCAATACCAATTATAGACACGGTGCGACCATCGCCACGACACGAGGGTCTCGCCGTATATGTTGCGAGACTAGTACGGTCCATGTGGAAACAATCCATTGTACAAGAGAGCCTATCACCTGCTACCGGCCCGGTAGTGCTCCCAGTTGTAAGCTTGGGCAAATTGCAGACCATCTCACAGGATCTACTCACACTTAAAGAATTCTTGGAGTCGAACAAGAGTTTCATCGACGGTTTGGCTGGGCCTGATGCATTAGGTCGAGTTTCTACCAAGCAAGACGAGATCTCCCTACAAGCAGAGCACCGAGCGTTACATTCATTGGTAGTACTGGTCAATAACATCGTTGAGGGCATCGCCTTCGTGCAGGTTCTATTCGAGGAGCAGCTTGCTGAAATCATGGCTTCGTTGTCGAATGAGACCAGGCAGCAAGTTCGAAATCTGACTTACGAGGGTCTTTTCAGCACTGTCAACGGGAAAGATCTAGCAAAAGAGCTAGTCAAGGCTATAGTGAGTCGAAACATCGCAAACGGATCAAATGTCGAGACTGTTGCGGAAGCTCTGCGAAGAAGATGCGGTAGCTTCTGCAGTGCTGACGACGTCATAATATTCAAGGCGCAGGAGCTCTTGAAGAGATCGTCAGGGGCTGGCGGAGAGTCAGAATCAGGCCGAAATCTCTTGAATGAGAGTTTGAGGCTCTTCAAGCAGGTATCTAGTAGCCTCACTATGGATCAGCTGCAGTGGGCGGCGCAGAGCTTCACCAACATGCAATTCTATGCTGGTGCGATCCAATTGGCTCTCGAAGTCGCTCATGAGTCGGATCGGGGTAATAGAGCGCTGGCATGGATACAAGAAGGTCGACCAGAACAGGTATGTGTAAATGTCGCCGAGCTATGGGGCATCGCTTACGAGAAATAGGATCCACGAGCGACTGCTTTCGAATCGAGGAAGAAATGTTATAACCTCATCCATGGAGTCATCACAAATCTCGATCAAGCCTCAGATCAGGCTCCAAGCATGATAGAAGGCCAATATACTTTGGCTGCCAGACGACGAACCGAGGCCTACGAGGTCATTGATAGCTCCGAAGATGAAGCGTTCCAGACGGACCTTTACGACTGGTATCTCTCACAAGGACGGACTGACCGCTTGCTCGAAATTCAGTCCCCCTACATTGTTACCTACCTGCAACGTAAATCAGCAGATGATATAGCTAACGCTGATCTGCTTTGGAGGTACCACAGCCGAAGCGGCCACAATCATGAAGCGGCTGCTGTCCAAATGGAGCTGGCTAAGAGTACTTTCCCCATAACGTTAGACCGCCGGATCGAGTACCTAGGTCGAGCGAAAGCCAATGCCTCAACGGCCTCTCTTGGTATCGCTCGTCATACCCGGCATCTGCTTCTGCGTGAGGTCTCAGACTTGTTGGATGTCGCCAACGTTCAGAGTGACATTCTTCAACGGCTGAGAGTCGATGAGCGGGTCAAACCCAATCGAAAGCCTGAGATCGAGCAAGAACTCAATGGTTCCCTACTCCCATTCGACATCGTAAGATTTTCCCCTCCTCTTCTCGCTGTATTTCCTGACAATCTACAATAGCTGTACAACCAGTATGCAGACCAAGCTTGTTACTTCGACCTTTGCCTGCTCATCTACAACGCCGCCGACCACCGCAATCCCCAGGATATTCGGAACACTTGGCAAAATCTACTAGATCGGACTCACGACGAGACCGTGACCAAAGGGGAGCCTCAACCATATGAAGCCATTATTGAGACAATACGGAGTCTAGCCCAACGTCTCAATCTTTCAGAAACAATGTTCCCAGTCTCCGATCTTGTTCCAATGCTGGAGCGCTACGCCGTCGAATTCCAGAACGGCGTCGGCCCCGAGACATGGGTAATGGACACCCTCATCGACGTGGGCGTACCCTTCGAATCCATCTACCCAGTATTGGAGGTGATGTTCTATAACGACGAGGCACCCTTCCAAGGCAAGAATAGGAGATACATCGCAAATGACATAGTCTACGTGGTCAAGCTATGGTTACAAGACAGGAGACGAGGGACGGGAGAGGTACTGGGCGGAGCAGCCAATGCAGCCACGATCTCGGCGACATTGCAGACGCTGCAACCGACGTTGGATGCACGAAGAGCGGAGGAAAATCAAATGCTGAGGATGAAGATTGAAGCTGTGCTAAGATAGTGGCTGTGGTTATGTCAGGCATTGGAAGTAAAAGCGAAAATGATACCACAGATCTGCGGCGTTCTTTGGGTAGTGTGCATGACAAAGGCGAATTGGGGAAGGCCCATGTAGCATGCAATCAGGACAAAGGGTCATATCGTTCTCATACTGAGTAGCAGAACCTGTAAATTTGAGGCGATGTTTGAATGGAAACCCAATTCTTTAAGACTCAGCAGCGAGTGCATCACGATTTTACGGGATTGATTCCACAATTAACAAGATGGAGCGTGGCACTTACAATTCAGGCTAATTAATACTACACAAATCACAATAGTCGTACACAATCTTCATGAGACCTTCAAATTAATAGACTCCCTTAAAGTACCTGTACAATCCTCCGTCCCAGCTCAGTCTTATACACACAACTCGTATCAGCAGCCAACGCCCCCAGCGCCGCAAAAAGCACAGCACGAAACACCAATAACATCCTCATGCCCCTATCAGCAGGCGAGACCTTTCCGCGGATAAGCTGAGACCGCGCCGAGGACGGTCTGTCCTCGTGATCGCGCAGGTCGCCCGTTGATCGCCGACGAGGCCGTCTGTGTCGAGGGCGCACGAGAATGCCGTCGTCGATGAATGCGTCGTAGTCGCTGTCTGATGCTCGTGAAGGAGATCTTGCTCGCTGTGTCATGGTATGACGCGTTGCCTCATACGACGATGCATGGCGTCCCTTGTAGCGACTCGGGCTTCTCCATACGATCAATGCGTCGTCTCTGATTATCCCTTGAGACTTCGTCGAGGAATTTGTCTCATCTGTGGGGCCTTCATCGTCGTCGTTTCTAACATATCTGGGAGACTGCGGAGCAGGCCTGTTCAGAGATTCCTGGTTGTTTACATCGCGAATTATTGGCTGTCTAGGAAGCTGTCGAAGTAATTCCGCGACACACAGTCTGATTGCTGACCACTGCCTGTCAGCTGCCCAGTAGTACTTGTGTTTTTTGAGTTCGAATATACGAATGATGTATCCCGCATCATGTTTGTTCTGGCCAATGACGTCCAGTGGTACCAACAAATTTCCTAGGATCTTGATTTTTTGGCGTTCAAGAGCCATGAGTATTGAACTGAGCGCTTGTCCAGCCGCTGCTTCGAAGTCTCGTTCAAAGTCCGGGACGTTTCCTAAGTTGGCCATAATCGTTACAGCAGTATGCGTAACTTCGTCACGACTGTTCATTCGCGCCATTAGATGGCCATCCGCATTCGTTACCCACTCAAGGGCTATTGCTAGCACTTCTTGATCCTCCACGATTACAGGGCTATCTGCTCCCCAATCTGCTTGGCAGTAATCATACTATTTTGTACAGTGATCCCTCAACTCACTCGCAGTATCGAAGAATCTGTGGCAGAATTCAATATTGCAGATAACTTCCCGGGAAGAGCATCTGGTCCAGTTGTGTGATGCTGGGAAGCTTCTCCAGAATATCTAGGATCTCTTCAGACGTCTGTAGCAGCTGCGCTATATCGAGCCTTGGAGGAGGGCGTTCGTGTCTTCGCCCTTTTTGTACACAGTCTCTCCATTACCTAGTCCTCTCTCCACATCGGCCTTTCTCTGTCTCATCTTCCCTTCTTCCCGATTCATCTTCTTCAACCACTTTGCATCTTCGCGCGCAAAAGCCAGCTTCCGCCGTCTGGGATTAAACTCATTCGGACGACCATTGTTTTCTAAGTCAAACGAGCCACGACTCGAGGAACAGGATGAGCGTCTCCGCACAGTGGAGTGTCCGCGTCGTCTTCGAAGCGGGGGCGCGTTGATCTGCTCAAAAGAGCCAGCTCTCTCTCGCTCGTACGAAGGTGCATATGCTCTTACAGATTCAGCTGAAGGTCTCTGCTCGAATGGTTGTACACGTAATATCGGCACGGGTGGTGCGCGTAATAGCGGGTCCTTGTGGGCTGGTGGGTCTTTGGTATGTATGGGTTGTTCAGTGTAGTCCATGAGAATGGCGAATACTTGCTCAGCTGATCCATTAGCAGCATGATGTAAGAGCCAATTGTCTATCTGGTATTACGTGAGTACGGCAAAGTCTTTGAAAGCGATGTTTGTGAAAGTGTATACCTCGGAAAGTTGATGCCCAAATGCAAAGCGTGTGTCTAGCCTCTCGTTGGTTGTAAATTTCTCGAAAAGGTCTTCGTTTCTAAGCCAGTCTAAGCAGAGGCGAAGAATTGAGGGTAACAGAATCAGATTTCCATCTCCAGGCACGACTGCCATTGGATAGTCAACTGGGCCCCCAGGTTTCCACGCAAACCAGCAGCGTTCCCCTTGGCGGATCCGCCGTGTAAGCATCAAAGCTTCAGGTTCTTCGTTGACTAACCAACTCCATCCAAGCTTTGGATAGTAGGCTTGTTGTACAGATTGCTTGATAAAAGCACCACTTTTGTCGTAAGCTAAGACATTTGACTTGGAACGGAGCAGATCGTCTAAAGATTTCACGACGGTTTCTTCTTCACAACTATCCCAGGCTTGGATGTTTTACAAAGTTTCAATGCCGATGGTCGCATTCGGGCCTTGGAATAAGGCAGACCATTACAATTTTCCAGCGAATCCCAAGTGAGAAGGCCGAGGCTGAGAGATTTCATTGTGCCTGGGACCAGGCCTTTTTCCACCGCATGAAGCTCGTAAGGACTCATTTCACCCTGTGGGCGAGTTATTCTGTTCAACGACTCAAACACGCTCATCGCTTTTGTTGACATGTGAGACGCAACCCTTCCGTCAAACAGGTGGCTATGCACGAAAAATCGATGGAAGCCAAATTGACCATCGAGGTACAGTGGATGGCACTTGCGGACATCGACATCGAGCCTACGTTATATTGTCAGCAATTTAAAGATATGCCGCTTTATATAGACCCTCTGCACTATCCCTGAGTGACCTAAATTAATGACGAACCGCGTCCCTGCTGAACCATGGGATACTCAGGAATTTTTAACCTCAAATGTATTGCTTACTTGTGTTCCTCGATCACGAATTGATCGAACACAGCGACTGTGCCCAGGAAAGGATGCTCTCGAAATGACAGCTGCGAGCCGTTACCTCTTGCTATCGGAAGGTTCTTGACTAGCTTCACAGAGTCACAGCCACTGAGTACAGCCAATTCTACAATGGCTCGAATACTCGCGCGAGCAGGTGCTGCCTGTACATCGCTGGGAAGATAGTCTGTTTGGCAGCGTGTCATGGCCCATTGGCGGCATTCCAACGGTACCAAGCCGATGAGATTTAGCCAACTAGCTCCGTAGGAAGGATGGTTCTTGACACCGCGAGCAGGTACCAATTGCTCGCTGCCTAGCTGGTCGAACCACCACAATCGATCAATGTATGGTACCCAAGCTGTTGTCCGGAAGCGTAATTCATGCCAGCTGAATTCAGTCCTTGTCTTCGAATGGTATTCAAGCCCAATCGCTCGGCTCGAGGCCTTCAGTCTTCATGGTCCGGCAACCAATGCGCCTTGGAATACTGTCATCATCGCAACAATTAATGCCAGCACGCCAATGGCAACAGTGGCACCGAAGGTTGCAGGGTTCCAATTATAACCACTGCGATTGTAACCATATCATTAGCTTTGAATGCGCATTGAGTCTCACGTACATACCTCTGGGCATCGAGGATTGCTCTAAGAAGGCAATCTGTCGAGTTTGGCGGGCAAGTCGCCATAGTGGCCAGAGCTTCGTTGGCACTGTATCTCGACGGGCTACTCGTTCACCGTTGGATTTGGGCCTAGTGGCTCTTGGCAAGGGGGTCAAATAGTCTCAACTCCATAGACCTTCCTAAATAACAACATCCATTCTGAATGTTAACGGGTTATGAGCCCGGGTTAGCGCTTGTTTACGTACCCTATTCTTATTATTCCGTTTATAACCACGTTAGTATTATAGTTAAGATAACGCCTGCGCTAGGATAATAAATATAGGTAAATCGGCGAACGTCGTCTCCCTATATATCGTACCCCTTATAGAAAATAATTTTAGCGATTAATTTATTAATATACGCGTATACCTACGTAGTAAAAAGTTATAAAAATATATATAAAAATCGGTTCTAGTTAAAGATAAAAAGGAGACGGTAATAATTATAAAAAAGAGGAAAGATTAATAAAAAAAGATTAAAGAAGTAACCGATATTATAACTTTTATTATTAACCCGGTTATTAAAAAGAAACTAAAGGAGGCTAAATTTAATAACGGATATTTAATACTTTAATATTTATTAATACTATTATAACTAGTTAGAGACGTATAATTTATATATTTTATAAAGGAATATTATACGCTAAATATTAACGAATTTAAAATAATCTCGGAGTTCCTAGACTACGTTAAAATACTAAAGGAATAAATCGACGCTATAAAGGTTAAATTTAATAATAATAAATATATATTACTTTATCTTATTATAGCGTTATCCGAGGACTAGGATTATCGGTCTCTTATATAACTATAATTAATATCTACCGACGTTACGACGGTAAAAGTAAAGGAAATATTTTTAAAAGAAAAACGGAGGCGGAAAAATAAGGACGAAAAAAACACCTAAACTTTAAAGTTTAAAAAGGCCGGTAGTAAAACTAGTTTAAAGGAGAAACTAGTATATAAGATATATAATAAAGGATACTTTATAGAATATTATTAATAAATTTATCCCGAGCTAGCCCTAGAATAACTATAGGAATAATAAATAAAAGAAAGTTTATATAATCTTAATAGTAGCGTTACGGTAAAGGTTATTAAGGTTAAAAAAGTATTTTAAAATAAAATATTTTTACGATTTAAAAACGATCCGGAAACGAGTTAAGATAGTAGAAACGAGGTAGAAACGAGGCTATAAATAAAAATCGGGCTAGGATAGCTCGGTAGGGCCAGAATGACTCTAGAATAGTAATTAGCTAGGGAAAAACAGCTGGTATTTAGGCTAGGATAACTCGGTTTCTCTAGAATTAAGGGAGTAGCGACGGCGAGGTAGCGCCAGTAAGGCCTAAAGGGGAGCGTTAGATTTAGGCCTAGTAACTCTTAATAAAGGAGTCAAATAGTCTCAACTTTATAGACCTTCCTAAATAATAATATCTATTCTAAATATCAACGTTTACTCTTTCACCTACTTCTTCCAATGTACTCCCCGTTAATATTTAGAATGAATGTTGTTATTGTTTAGGAAGGTCTATGGAGTTGAGACTATTTGACCCCCTTACTAAGAGTTACTAGGCCTAAATCTAACGCTCCCCTTTAGGCCTTACTGGCGCTACCTCGCCGTCGCTACTCCCCTGATTCTAGAGAAACTAAGTTATCCTAGCCTAAATACTAGCTGTTTCCCCTAGCCAATTACTATTCCAGAGCTATTCTGGCCCTACCGAGCTATCCTAGCCCAAAACCAGCTGTTTTCACTAGCCAATTACTATTCCAGAGCCATTCTGGCCCTACCGAGCTATCCTAGCCCAAAACTAGCTGTTTCCCCCAGCCAATTGTTATTCCAGAGCTATTCTGGCCCTACCGAGCTATCCTAGCCTAAAACCAGCTGTTTTCCCTAGCTAATTACTATTCCAGAGCTATTCTGGCCCTACCGAGCTATCCTAGCCCGATTTTTATTTATAGCCTCGTTTTTACTTTATTTCTACTATCTTAACTCGTTTCCGGATCGTTTTTAAATCGTAAAAATATTTTATTTTAAAATACTTTTTTAACTTTAATAACCTTTACCGTAACGCTACCGTTAAGATTATATAAATTTTCTTTTATTTATTATTTTTATAGCTATTCTAAGGCTAGCTCGGGATAAGTTTATTAATAATATTTTATAAGATATCCTTTATTATACGTTTTATATACTAGTTTTTTCTTTAAATTAGTTTTACTACCGGCCTTTTTAAACTTTAAAGCTTAGGTATTTTTTTTATCTTTACTCTTCCGCCTCCGTTTTTTTTCTAAAAGTGACAAGGGGTCAATATAATAGTATATAATATAAAAGATATTGATTATTCTATGGAGGATTTGGCCCTAATATACTAGAGGCCTAGAGTTACCCTAGTCCCGATAGGGCTAGCGGTAGGGCTTAGCCCGCTATTTTAGTAGATATTTATAGTAATACTTTTATTAAAGTCTACCCCGTAATAAATCGCCTAATTTAAAAGAAAGAAGTTAACGCCCTCGTTAATATACTTATATAAGTAATAACGTAAATAGCGTTTATATATAGAAGTAAATAAGTAAATAGTATATATTCTAAATTATCGATTGATTACGGGTAGGCCCGTAAAGCCTTAAAGTTTAGCGTAGAGCCGTAAAGCTTAGTATTAAAATCGCGATAACGAGATAAGGCGATAGGGCGGTATAAAGATAACGTAGGTAACTAGCGGTAGGAGCTATAATATTAATAAAATAAAAGCGTATATATATAACGTTATAAAAGTATTAGTACTAAAGGACTAGGGCCCTAAATATATATTAATAAAGTAAGGTCTTAGCGTAAATCTAGGCTAGATCTAGGCTAGATCTAGGTAAAAGTCGCTTAACGATACTTTTAGAATTAAAATTATTTTAGCGCGGAGCTAGTCCTGATTCGACTAAATAATTATATGATTTTTATATTATCCGAAACTTTTTCTTATATAAGTATACTACCTGGCTAAGAAGTAACGATAACGAGGGGTATATACCTAAGTCTATATAAAGGAGTATATAAGTAATATTATATTAGGATATTCGGGCTATATAACTCTACGTACGATTAAGCGAATAATTTAAGATTATTAAGAAATAATTTTACCGGTTCTCGGTATAATACCCCTTTAATATTATTATAATGCCCGTACTTTAAATAGAGCTCGATAGATAGATTTAATATAACGGCTATTTCCTAGTAAGGGTAGGTAAAGGGCGATAATATAAAAGGGAAGTATAATTATACTTCTAGAGTTATCGACCCTAAAAGAAGAATTTAGTTTAGTATTTAACTTATTATTCGTATTCCTTAATAAATTCGCCCGCGAAAATATTTTTAGCGTTTATTTAATGGTTTTATATAAATCCCTAGCCTTTCTAGGATAAAAGGTATTCGGTAGCGTAACCCTTCCTCTTTTTAATAACGCGTTTATTAAGGATATACTTTAATTTTTATTCTAGCTTTAAGTCGTCTCGCTCGGTTTTTATTATTTTAGGGTTAGTAGGTCGTAGACGCTTAAAAGGGTCTTTACCCGGTAATAGGTACTACTCTAACTATATTATTAAAAATACGTTATGGATCTTTTAATTTTCCGGGATATTAAGGCGGTATACGAGCCTACCGATACAGTTAAGAACCTTAAATAGCCTAGTTATTTATTAATCGTATTTACAACTAGTAAGTTTATTTACCGGAATATTATAATCTTTATATAAGCGTAGTAAGGCCTAGTCCCCTTAACGGAAATAATAAAAGTAATAAATACGATTATAATACTCCTTATCGTATATTTAAATATAGGTAATTATATCCGAAGCTTAAATACGTACTAGCTCTCTTAATAAAATATTATTCTCCTAACTTCCTAGGTTTAACGCGTTATTAACGGTAAAACCGAAAGCTATTTTATTTAGGGTATAGTTAATGGGCTAGGAGAATATATTATTATATTATATAATTATAAAAAGTAATATCTCTTTCTAGGCTTTAAGGTTTTATAAAGTAACGATCTAGAATCGTAATATAATTTTAATAATTTAATTTATATACTCGCTTAATTTATCCGTTTATAGATAATAGGCGGTAGAAAATATTAAATTTACCCTAAATTTATTAAATAGAGCCTTTTATAAAGTATTTATAAACTTCCGGTCGCGGTCGGAAAGAATAACCTTCGGAATACCCTAGTCCATTAAATATAAGCGACGTAAAAGTATATATATTTATTACTCTACCTTTTATATTAATTTTCCTAGAATCGCGGTTACCTTTCGGGAAAATTTGTATATAACGGTTATAATATTATCGAATCCTTCCTACGAAAGGGGTAAGGCTAGGATAAAATCGATAAAAATCGTATAAAAAGAAGAGAGCGGTATAAGAATAAGTTATAGTACTTTATAAGGTTTATACCTAGGAGTATTAAATAACTAGTATTATAAATAGTATCGTAAATACTCCCCCAGCTTCTTATTTAGTTTATATATATATTAATACCTAGTTATTATCTTATAGTACTTATATCTTCCTATATATAAGTTAGAATATACGACGTTAAATATAGTTTTAATATATGAGGAAGGTATATATAGGCGCTCCGGCGTATATACGCGATTAGTAATTAAATTATTAATACGTTATATTAAGCCGTTATCCCCCTTCGAAAAAGGAAGATCTACGGCGTCCTCGCCGGTTTCTACGTTATAGTTAAATATATAATTTATTTTAGCCTAATAGTCGTTATTCTAGTACCCTTAAAGTAATTCTTATTTAAACTACGCGTTTATTTCTATTAATATATAGACTTTATATATATATACCTAAAGTATATCTAGCTCGCCTTCTAAAAAGTCCTTAACTACGTCCTTTTATTATAATCGGGATAGGGCGTTTAATATTATATATTTAACGCTAGGTTTATAACGGATCTTTATATTTTAAAAACACTAAATATAATCTAAGGCCTATACGATACGTAAATTAATCTTTACCGTAGATAAGGTAATTATATTTATTTATTTAATTATACCAAGCGTAGCTCTATAATTAGTATAGACGACCGTCTTAAGGATTAATTCGATTATATACTTAACTTTAATAAATACTTATATTATTCTTACTAGTTTTATTTTAGTAGGTTAATAGCGTATTTTTATATCCTTAAAAAGTCGGCTAAGGAAAAGAATAAACTAAACCTACTTCCGGTCGGGATAAGGGCCTTTTAGTTTTTTTATAATATAATAAATTATAACCCCGTAACCGAATTCCTTACTAGTATTAAGGTCGATAAATAGTTCCTTTTTATCGTCGAAGTAATATAAAAAGAAAGATTTAGAAAGAGTATTTTAAATAGTTTTAAATAAACGGATCTCCTATAAGGAAGGTGACTTAAAATTAGTCTTTTTAATATATTCCTATCGCTAAGCGCCTATAGGGGGTACTTTATTTAATAACGCGGTTTTCTTATTTTATAAAGACCTAGCTAAAATAGTATAATCTTTAATATAATCTTTTAATTAACTAGTTATTCCTAGGTACGTTTTAAATACTATTAACGTTTAAGGGAAAACTAGTTATTTAATAATTATAAACTTTTCTTTAGAAGTTAATAACCCGAACGAGTTAACTTTCTAGCCAAATAATATAATTAACGGATAACCGATAAACGCCTTCTTAGGGTTAATTAAAATATTAAATTTAACGAATAAAGAAAATATTATATATAGGTACTAAATATGATCCTCGAGGGTCTAAAAGAATACTATAACGTTATTAATATATACTCGGGCGAATACTTTATAGATACGTAGGATCCGGTTTATTTACCGTTATACGTACATAGGCGAGTTCTTAAATCCTATTACCGTAATATTAAAAGTCTTTTAGCCGCGGTATAATACGACGGTGAGTTTATATCTATTCTTAGGGTATATATACTATTAATAGAAGAAACTGGCCGCGTCGATAATAATAATCTAACGATAACCCTTAACGGCGCTGATTATATTATTCTATAGAGGTAAATAGTAGACGTCTACTATAACTATAGTATTTAAACCTCGAATATTAATAATAGTACGGCTCTTTTTAGTACCGTCTAATCTTATAATCTAAATAACGAAGACTAAGAAATTAAATAAAGTAGTTTATATCGTCTATTTAAGTCGTCCCTAAATATATAATTTATTAAAGATTTCGTTAATAATCTTCCGGCTCTCGTTACCTATAGGATAAATATATACCGTTTTAAGTACTTTATCTTCCTAATCGGCGCGCAGTAGTATATATATTTATTCGTTTTCTAGAATATTAATAAAGCCTCCTTCTACCTAAAGTATAAAGAATTAATTAATAATCTTTACTAGCTCCGGTTATTTATTATAAATAATAATACTGTTTAAGAGGATATTATTCTTTACCGAAGTAATTATCTTTATTAATAAAATAGAAGGCTGGGAACTAGTTAAATTCTTTATATCTTTACCCCCTAAAGATTATTTAAGAAGTAATAAATTAAAGCTAGTAATAACTATATTATTAAAAGCGTTCTTAATAAAAGTTTCTTTATACTTTTAAAGAGGCCTTCGTATAACGAGCTCGCGAACGTCGTTATCGCTTATAGTAATACTATAATAGTTATTAAATTAAACCTCGATTACTTAGCCTAGCTTTATATTCCTAGGGATTTTAACGTATTTATCCGTCTTATTCTTTATAAGTATTAATCTTATTCTATCGTTAACGATTCCGGTAAAGAGGTATAGGTTAGTATCTACCGGTTTAAAGAAATAATCTCGTACTAGTAGATTAAGTTTATAAACTTTAATAATTACTATAGTTTATAAGGGGATAATTTTTATTTTCGTAGTATATACCGGCCGGTTCATACTTATACCTCTTAAATAGACGTCGATAGGGCACTCTATATCGTAGCTACTAATACGGGCGATTTACCGAGATACTAATATATTAATCCCTTTAGGGGCCATAACGTCTATATTAATAAATATACCTACTTTAAAATTATCCATAATATAGACTTCCCTAGGGGCGGTTTCGGTTATTACTTTATTACCGCTCTTATCTTTCCCGGGGAAGTATAAGGAGGTAACGATATATTTAGAAATAATATAACGGTTAATACTAATACCGGTAACTTAGAGTAGGGTTATTATAATACGGATTCTAACTTTTAGAAGGAAGCGTACTATAAATTTACGGTCAGCGATAATTATTCTATAACTAGTATCCTTATAGCTCTTTTCTACTTTAATTCTAGGGTCTAAACCGACCCGAATACCGGCGTACCGGTATTTCCTAAACGTTTATCCTATTCCCGTATTTTTGGAAGAGTCGTAGTTTGATTTAATAATAGACTTCTATTTTAGTAATTCGTTATTCGTTTTAGCCTAATAATAGACTTCCGTATTCTCGTCTATTATTAAAGACTATTTACTTTTCTAAATAATATTTATAATTAAATATTTAGGGTAGGAGGCTTTAATAGGGTTCCTACCTAAACTTTAATTTCTAAAGTACGTATATAATACGTTTTTAAAAGAGAATAACTCTTTATAAATACGACACTCGACCTATTTAAGCGAATCGATAATAGTTATTTAGTAGCCGGCTATTTCGTTTTATTTATTATAATAATCCTTTTACTATTAATCCTAGCTCTATTTATTAGCGTAATTAATATTAGGCGTGGATTATTCTTCTATTTATAACTCTATAGTACCGTTTTCTTAAGAGTAGTCCTTTTATACCTCGGTTTTATAGTAAATAGTTATACGCCTAAGGGGTATTTATTATTACCCGAAATAGTTAGGATTATAACTACCGGTTATAAGCCCGCGGTTTTCTTAGCGCGGTTAATAATTAGGACGATTTTTATTTCTAGGAGGGAAAGATACGTTTCTAGTATTACTACTAGTAATTTATAACTAAATAAGTAGTAGTTAAATTTAACGAGGCTACTACTACGTTTAAGGGATACTTAATATATTCTAATAAACCGGATTAATAAATTAATAAAAAGTAGCCTAAGGTAACTAGTTCTATTATAGGCGGAACTAGTTAAGTTATTAATAATTCTACTAGTCTTATTATAAGCTCTCTAGCTTAAGAGGCGGTAGAGACCTAATTATTTTATTACTTCGTATTATTCCTAGCTAGGCTTCTTCCTTAGTATTAAATAAATTAAGGAATTTATTTAATAAAATACTAGGTTTAGGCGGATTAATAAAAGACTTAAAATTAGAGCTAATATAATCGTAGATTATAAATATTTATTAATATACGCTAGGAATATCGGCGGCCCTAGTTAGGTTAAATATCTTATTTATATACTACCTAGGCGTCTTATTAATATATACCTAACTAAATTTATATTTATTAAAACGAAGTTTACGTATAGCTTCTAGCGTCTTTATTTTAAATCGTTTAATAAAACGACCTATTCATTTAGGGTTAGCGAAGGTACGTATTAACGCCTTAATATTAATATTTAGTTTATTCGAGAATTATTTAAAGGCTACTCCTTTAAGATATAAAAATAAAAGCTTTTATACCTCCTCTTCGCCGTATTATTTAATTATATCGTTAACGCGATCTTTAAAGTCGAAAACGTTTTTATATATAATATACTTTTTTAAAATAAATAGGTTATCCTTCCTATCGCCCTTAGGGTCGAAGAATTTAATCTCTTCGAGTTTTAATTTATTCTAGGCGCTTACCCTAATATTAGTACCGTTTTAACTAGCTAAGTTATTTACTCCTAATAGGCCTTAAGGTCCTACCGGGCCTTCCTTTATCTTAATTATTAACCTAATAATAAAGGCCTAAATTTCTAGCGATTCTATAAATTATATTATTTATTCGGAATCTATAGTAGGTTACTCGGGCTCGGGAGGAGTTATAGTTTCTTCGTTTTTAAATTCGTCCTCTAAAGGTTACTCCTTTTATAGGCGTTAACGTAGCTCTTTAATATCCCTTCGGAAGGTACCGATAAGCGGTATTATAGACGTTTTATCTATAACCTAAGGTAGTTATATAGTAGGTTATTTAAACTTAATATACTCTAAAAGGTTATTATTAAATTACTTCGCTTTCCGGCCCCTCTTTAATAAATATTAAAGGGGTACTTTAATAGGAGGATAAAAAGACTATATAATTATTTAAATAACTATTCGTTTAATATTAAAAGTAACTTTTACCTATTTTAAGATATATTTACTTAATAATAGGAATTCTTATAAATAAAAAGTAAAATCAACCGTAGTAGGGCTTAACTAAACTTCTTCTAGGGTAATAACTAGGGTGATAATTAATAATAAATACTAAAAGTAATAATACTAGGCGAATAATAAGAGTAGTATTAAAAGACTAGTATTCTAGTATTCTTTTTTCTATAGCGGAAGCGTAAGAGATATAACTAGTAATATATTTACTAGGCTAGACGTTTACTTAATAGGTAGTTTATTAAGATAAATAACTATATTAATAAAAGAGAAATAAATAAAGAGACGTTCTGAATATTTAGTTTAGTATTTATTATAAATACCCTAAATAAAAAGGGTATTGAATAGGTTACTTTAATAATTTAATAAAGAGTTTAGAAGTACTTATTTAAGGTAGTAGGGTATAATACGGAAGCGTTAAATAAATATAACGTAGGTAAGACTCGCTATCGATACGGAGTAAGTTATTTTAAATATAGTAGTTAATAAGGAGTATATTAGCCGTTTTAGGGGTTATTTTATTATTTATAACTAGTATAATCGTTCTTACTAATATAAAAGAGGTATAATTCTACGTTAATATAACCGTTACTACCATTTAATAAGGGGTTAATATAATAGTATATAGTATAAAAGATATTGATTATTCTATAGAGGATTTGGCCCTAATATACTAGAGGCCTAGAGTCACCCTAGTCCCGATAGGGCTAGCGGTAGGGCTCAGCCCGCTATCTTAATAGATATCTATAGTAATACTCCTACCAAAGTCTACCCCGTGATAAAAAGTATTTCCTTTACTTTTACCGCCGTAATATCGGTAGATATTAACTATAATTATATAAAAGACCGATAATCCTAGTCCTCGGATAACGCTATAATAAGATAAAATAGTATATATTTATTATTATTAAACTTAACCTTCGTAGCGTCGATTTATTCCTTTAATATTTTAATATAATTTAGGAACTCCGAGATCGTTTTAAATTTATTAATATTTAGCGTATAATATTCCTTCGTAAAATATATAAACTATATATCTCTAGCTAGTTATAGTAGTATTAATAAATATTAAAATATTAAATATTTATTATTAAATTTAGCCTCCTTTAGCTTCTTTTTAATAACCGGGCTAATAATAAGAGTTATAATATCGGCTACTTTTTTAATCTTTTCCTATTAATTCTTTCTTTTTTTTATAATTATTATTATCTCTTTTTTATCCTTAGTTAGAACCGACTCCTATATATACTTCTATAGCTTTTTACTACGTAGGTATACGCGTATATTAATAAATTAATCGCTGAAATTATTTTCTATAAGGGGTATAATATATAGGGAGACGACGTTCGCCGATTTACCTATACTTATTATCCTAACGCAGGCGTTATCTTAACTATAATACTAACGTAGTTATAAACGGAATAATAAGAATAGGGTACGTAAATAAGCGCTAACCTGGGCTTATAACCCGTTGATATTTAGAATGGATGTTATTGTTGTTTAGGAAGGTCTATGGAGTTGAGACTATTTGACCCCCTTGCCAAGAGCCACTAGGCCCAAATCCAACGCTCCCGAAAGAAGAGACCTCGCTATAGTGTCGATATATGGCTGTGCGATGTACTGTAAACCAAGAGTCATGCCAAAGAGCCATTGTTTCGCAGGCTTTGGGGGCCATCGTAGAAGCTGACAAGGCTGCTGATCCTAGCTGAGATCGACTATGCCGGATGCTGTCATATTCTAGAGCATCCCGTGGCGCAGGACGCGCCCTTCGACCCTCGCCATCTTATGGCCTCACGTCGCTAACAAAGTAATAGGTTTGTTATCAATGCGCAAGCTTTTGTGACCAACAGCAGCAGTATCGGAAAGGCTTGCAGGGCATTCTCGAATCTCCAGGCTTCGATGCGTTGGCGCTTTCAGCCGTTATGCATGCTTCTGGGGTTAGCTGTGTCGCGATAGCCTATGCTCGAAGGCCCTACATAGTAAGCTGAGACCTAACTAAGGTATAAAGCAGGTACCATAGCCTTTAGAAAGCATTATTACCAAAAAGGGGTGGGCAAAGAAAAGAAAAGGTTGCAGAGTCTATGTCCGGTGCATAAGATAAGTCCGGTCCCTACTAACAATATCTGTTTTGGACCGGACCGCTATGCCTACCTAAGCTGTACAAATCCTTTGGATCTAACTTCAAGTATCTTTGGCTCCGGAACTATTTTCGAGTGGAAAAAGATAACAACTTAAGAAAATCCGGAATTGCAAACCGGTTGAAGGTCCAACTATAGTCTATCATTTTACAGATGTGCTCTTCCTAAGCTATTATCAATGCACTCACCGCAAGGCTATCACACATATTCTAGCGATGGACTCTGACCATCGCTCAAAAGTCCCCTACCCACCTTCTAATTCTGCAGCAAGGTTCTGAAGGCATTTCCTTTGGGTCAAACTCTGGACACGTCGAAAATCGGAGCTGGCTATCAAGATGAGTCTTTTCCAGGATCTGGTCCATTTCCACGCTCTCCTTCAAAAGTCCTGTTCAATAAGACGTAGGCCGAAGATGCGCATTATACATTAATACTGCAAACAAAATGGGATGTGTGCCTTCTAACTTGTAAAAGCACAGCCTCATGTCTCAATCCCTTTCTGCGCTTGATCGTCCAGTCTTCATATTTGTGTATCTTAAATAGAAGCTTGACTGCCCTCAGCGCCTGCTTCTCTTTTTTGCCGTAATTGTGATTGATTGCGGCCTCCTCTCTCTAGCAGAGGAATCGATTAGCCTGGCACTCTTAGGGGAGCAGAAATACATACTGATGCCGGACGTTTGCGACCTGTCTTCTGGATGACTTGAGGATTCTTTTCATGGATGTAAGTCCACATCTGCGCAGAAAAAGTTAGTGGGAATGTAAAAGGGTTGATGGTACTATATACCTCTTCTTCTGTGTCTAATCCTTCGTCAACCAACTTCTTAGCCTTAGTGAGGCGCTTCGCTGCTTTGATGGACAGAGCCTTCTTCGCGACTTTCTGCTCCCATCTCCCGATCTTCTTCATCTTTCTCTACCATAGTGGCTTCTTCTGAGCATACTCTTCGTCTGATCGAGCGGCGCTCGGTGGATCGTTCATGAACCGCCATGATTCCTTGGCAGAATTGCCACAATTATCTGTCTTCCTAACCTTACCCTTAGGTACGTGACGCCCCGTGGCGGCAGAAATATCGTTGCTTGAGGGCGGATCAGTAGCAGAATGCGTGAGATCAGCAGCAGAGTGCGTGAGAGCAGCAGAAAAAGGGTCGTTGAGTAAAGGCGAATTAACAGCGAAAGGCGTGAGATTGACGGCAGAATGGCCGTTTGGTGAGGGCAGGTTTGTAGCAGAAGGCGTGAGATTGTTAATAGGATTCATGACTGAATTTTGAAAGATCCTGGATGTCTGAATTAGGTGAGGTGGCTAGCACCCCGGTCGGCAGAATGAATAAATCAATTACACCTCTAGGACATACAGTATTGAACAGTCACAGCAGGATAGATGGGTGCGGCTGTTAGAAATCAGGAGCTGGAAGTGAGGCGGTGGTAAGAGATTCCTTACGAGCTTGGGCGGTACAATTGTCTGTTCTCACGCCTTGATTATCTTCACCGCTAGCAGGATAATCTGAGGAGTGACCAACAGAAGAAATTAGTGAGAGCAAGCTGTTTGTACCGGTCGCGTTACCTTCAATTGAGGCCACTGTGGCAGAATTCGTGAGGTATGTGCCACGGTAGAATTGAGGACACAGAAGCAATTGAATGCTTGAAAATCTTATTTTTATATTGTTTGTTCATCGTGTCAAATCAAATGGGCAGAAAAGAAGGAAGTAGAGAGGTGGTAGCGAGAAAGGAGCTATTGGACGGGAGATGGAAAAGTGCAAGCGTTCAAACAGTGAATTGCCAATTTTCTGCACTCTCATACAACAGCCAGCTCCTATTGGAGGTTTGACCAGGGATCGCTGGAAACAACAGTCGAATACATATATATATTCAACAGAGGATACTAAGACTGATGGAAGCCTTGGCGGAAAGATCTGAAGCTCAAATGGTTGAGCTTCAGCGGAAACTCGACAAACAAATGGTTCGATGTGAAAGGCGTTCAATCGGTCATCATGAGAGTCTGGCTCTATAAGTGAGTTTCCGATGGGTCCACCAGGGTAAAAAAGGGGAACTATGAATCTCTTCCAGCCTTGTGCGCCAAGCATTGCATCAAGCACAGGTAAGTGGCTTGAACTCACCCCGGATTACTGCGGAAGTGAAAAGCCCAGGTAAAATTCTCGCCTGCCCTCCTCATTGTTCTCTTCTCTCATCTCTCATCCAATTGATGAGTCTCGCTTTTCGACTACATCACGATTAAAAGATCAACTCAAGGAGAATATGGCCGTAAACTCGAACATTCACAACACTCGATTCGAAAGATCTTTAGCTACTTTGAATTCTTTACCTGCTGCTAAGGTCCAACTTTCGTTCATCTGAGAAACAATTGATTTGCAGAGCTCTTTTTCCAAGGTTTCTCTTCACAAATCTCCTTTTCGAGGATATAATAGCAGGAAGTCGACCAAAAGACTTCTAGTCATCTTTGACCCGTTTCTCACACTAACAAACACGGATAACGTCGCCATGTCACACAACGACAGCAGCCCTTCTTCAGGGAGACGACCTACGATCGACTTTGATGTACCAGCCATCCTCCACTCGCTGAGGCATCACAATAGCCTTTCTGCCGAGGATATCAGGCGAGAGAGCATAATAAGAATGGAAGCTGAAAGGGAAATCTTCAAGAACCAGCCTATTTATAAATTTGCCAGAAAACTGGTAGATAAGTCAGAGCTAGCCGTCGCTCGTTTGGAAGAGCATATGTTGAAGAAAAGGGATGAGGCTCAAGACCGTCGGGACAAGAAGAGAGGTGAATCAAAGTTTTTTCTTTATTGGCGTCGTCGCTATGGAAGTCACTTTCATCATTCTGGACTAACAGTGACAATCATGATAGACGAAGCAGAGGACGACGACCCTTTGTATTCCTGGGCTCAAGGACGGGCACTATATCGCCTTGCAGGCACCACGCCCCTTTACAACAGTACCCACGCAAACTCCAGCACTGAAATACTACATCTCCGCCACTCCCAGAACCAGGGCCGAAAGCCCACCAAAGAAGACTCGAAGATAGCGAGGACCAAAAGTGTTGAGATCATACAGCTCGTCCAGCACGAAGTGCAACCTGCCGTCCGTCGTGCAAGGAGGATGTCGGACCTCACGACTGGAACCCTCGACGCTTTATTGACCTCAGACCAAACCACTGCGGTGGACAGCCCTGTCTCGGTCAATGGCTGGCGCTGGTCGAGTGGTACTACCACTACTAGCTTCCCGCCAGGTGTACGTCCGGGCTGCATGCGGTATCCGAAGACTGGCAAGCAAGAAGCAGTGATAGTCGCTGCGGCGGATGCAGTTCGCGTTGGCGAGGCTTCAGCCTATGCGCCGCTTGCTCCGTCAAGACGGCTCTCTTGTTTGTCTCAAAACGGGCGGAGGCGCATGGTGAGTATCTCTTACCATGATGGTAATCAGGACATTGGATCGCCTATGATCGAAGGCGAGGATGGAGTTAAGCGAACGAGTCTGGTGGTCTTTCAGTTTGGGGAGGAGGTGGATGAGATGATACCCGGTAAGTCGTTGCGTTGTCTAGTGCCGCTTTCCAGAGCTGACAAGGGTGAAAGAGGATAATTTGGCCAAGTACAGGAAGGCTTAGACGTTGCAAGCCTATAATGTCAATTTGGTGTTGGAAGTCAACACCATCATAGGCCGGCTTCGCAAGCCGAAGCGTCAAATAGCACCTCATATACCGACACAGTACAAGCCACGAAGTTCCCCGTGGCATCTGGTAACCAGGAATGGACGACTTCGCGAGAGGTAAGCAGACGATGTTACAACACTGCTGTCTTACACTAAACTGCTTTGTTAGCAATCTCAGTCATTTCGTATAACTTCTACCACGATACTCAGGCAAGCGAGTTAGGATCAAGGAGAGAGTCTGGTGTACTCACTCGTTGGGGGCGGTGACTCAGATGGCGAGCAAACCCTTGAAGCGGATTTTGTCCCAAGCATTCAAGATGCGAACAAAACGGACCGAGGTATTCACATTGACCTGTCAAGTGATGTACAAGAAATCTAACAAGAAGCAGGCGAATAGGAATGTACTCTGACAGGAAGTAAGAGGTACCCAAATCATCCAATGTCAAGGAGTGGGCGAACATCATCGAGAGGAAGCAAGTGGGGAATGAGACACGGTGCAGATTGGGTGCCAAAACTGAGTGACAGTTGTCCGCTGTCATCTGTAGCGCATACGAGTTGTTGAGCTTCAGGACCATGTTAGAGAGAATAGCGACCCGATGGCGACTCAAGATGAGCGTCTATAGATCGAACCTTTATTTCTCCACACATCTTTTCAGCAAGTCCAGCCCGCTATATCACTGGAAATTGCCATGTTTTCTTGACACCTTGCCTGGGTACAAGGAAAGCTAGAATTCAATTCGAGCGACATTTTAAAAACAATTCCATAGGCCACAATGATGCTTTTGGAGAATTGAATGTACAGTCGCGGATCCCTCACAATTTGCAGCTTCACACCTGTAAATTCAGAGTATGGTACTTGTCATTAGGTTTAAACGCCTCGAACTCTGTTTCCAAATGGTTTCCGCAGCGTGCCTGGCGAGTGAGGTGTGATTCTGGGGAAAGGCTCTTTTCTTCTTCGCCTTCTGCGTCCCAACCTTCGTATTCGGCATAGTTTCCTCTAGTACTCGAGACAGTATCGTTCGATTCATTCCTCTGTTGAGATGTCTCTACAACACCTGCCATTTGTAGCCCCTCGTCCAATCATCAAATCCCAGCGATGGCTGGCGCATTCCCGCGATGTCCCAATGTCCTCAAATGCACAGCAAATGATGCGTCAATGTTCGAAAGTACGATAGATCGTGAGCTTGTGAATCCAAAGAGGATGATTCTCTCTACCGCCCAAAATACAGATAGGAATTTGGGAATGTTTAAACACTATCCCCGATACAGATTCCGGCCCGCATTTTGGGTGTTTGGTCATGCTCCGTATAGAGTTGATGAATACTTCCACAAGCTTGAGCACGACCAGGGTATCGTATCGAATCTGGGGCGTGCTTTGACTTGGTCGCGCGTCGAGCTGGAGAGCTTTCTTCACATTCCCACCAGCATCCAATTCGACTGCCCTCGATCGCTCACTGGATTCATGAGCAACTTCAAGGTTTTCTGTCAAGTTGCCACACAGCATCATAGTGAGCCTTGAGCAGTGCGATGGCAGCAACTACTGTGTATCCCCTAACCAGAGCCGGGCCTCTTGGTCCGACGCCCTTTCCCACCTACCACCGAATTTGGAATCCTTGACGTTCAACGCTGATTGCAGAATAGAGTGGTCTAGCAGAAAGTCCGTGAAGGAGTATCTAGCAACACTGGAAATTCTGAATACTGTAGTGAGGAGGAAAGCCTCTGATGCTCAAATTCGGCCCAGCCAATTATCCACGGATCGAACTTCTTGACCAAGGAAGAGTGCGACCTTAGTGAGAAGTTGTTGAAGAAAGCTGGGTTCTAGGTCACAGCTCTCAGGAAATCGGTCAGTCACTACGCTGAAAATCCCCTATAGGTGTGCATTCCAAGAGCGCTGTCAAATCAAGCACACATCTGATCCGCTCGAGCACTTCCCTAGGCTTTTGATAAGCCGATTTTCGAGCCATCGAAAGTCCAACTGTGATTCAGCTTGAATCCTTCAGACCAAGATCTTGCTCTTTTGCACAGCTGCTTTAGGCTTGCAGGCTCTACAGCCAGATAGCTGCTACTCAAATTGGCACCTTACCTGGAGCTACCCTATGCATACAGATGTCGGAGGCTGCAAACCCTCCACTCTCCCTAGCCATAAGTATTTTCTTCACGGAAGCCGAAAGTCATTGTCACGTCAACAGTCGTCATTATATCAGGCATCAAGCTCTCCAGATAGCGTCCGCCATCTTCGCCACTTGTCCCATCTCAGCTACATCGTGTACTCTCACGACATCTGCACCACCTTGAACCGCTGCAGCAACAGTGGCGGCAGTGCCCCAAGTTCTATCTTTGGCATCCGCCACACCGGTGATCTTGCCAATGAATCCTTTTCTACTCGCACCGACAACCCACGGAAGGCCCCTTAGACCTTCGAAGTCTCTCAATTCTGCGAATCGCCGGAGTAGCTCGACGTTCTGAGCTTGTGTTTTTGCAAAGCCGATTCCAGGGTCGAGCATGATCCGCCATCGCCTGATACCTGCCTTTTCGGCTTCTCTGACTCGGGCGAGGAGCTCGTTACCGACGCCGTTGATGATGCCATCAGGGTAGTCGGTAAGCTCATTCATGGTCTCGGGCGTACCGCGCATGTGCATCAAGATACATGTACATCCCAATTTGGCTATTGTAGGGAGCATTTCGGGATCCATCTGCCCTGCAGATACGTCATTGACAATGTCTGCGCCTGCTTCGATTGCTGTCGCGGCGACGGAAGCACGGTAGGTATCTACAGAGATGGCTAGCTTTTGAAATGAAGGGTCCGAGCGTATCGACTTGATGGTCGGCAGAATGCGGGAGAGCTCATCGTCTGGTGAGGTTTGAGGGGCGTGCGGGCGAGTCGATTGACCGCCTATATCGAGGATGGTGACGGGATTCGGCTGGTGGACGTAAGATTGCAAGATTGAAAGAAGAGATTTGGGCGAAGAAGTCGAGTGCAGGCCGCCATCAGAGAAGGAGTCCGGAGTTAAATTCAGAATGGCCATCAAGTGAGTAGGTCGAGCGGGGTTCTGGCTATTGATTGGAGGGAGCTCAGGGCACAATAATGTCGTTGGAGAGAGCGAGTCAGAAGACCGAGGGAGGCGCTCAAGCTCGTCTTGGAATGTAGCTGCTGCATTCGGTGTTGGTGGTATCGTATAGGGTATAAGGCTTTGACCATTGTCAGGTTCATTTATGCTAGCTAATTCTTGATTGAAATAACTTACTCGCATAGTGGTCTAAGAACGAATTCGCGTTCAAGCATTCTTTTGTGGGGTATGGTGAGACGCTCGCTTTCCATCACTTCGTTGTCAAACATCAGGATATCTAGATCGATGGTGCGAGGACCGTTCTCCATGGTTTTATGCCTACCAAGTTTGGCTTCTATAGCCTTGACATGATCCAGAAGCTCCCAAGGTCCGAGTTTCGTTTCGATCTATCATTTCTCAGCTGATTGGAGCTCGTGAATCCTAGACGCAATTTTATGTACCTCACATGCGCCATTGATGAAAGGGTCTTGTTTCTCCAAGTACATTGCTTTGGTTTCATAAAGTGCACTTGTTCGCGTCACTTTGATTCCTCGATCGCCCATTTCGGCGCACGCTGACTCAATCATCCCAATCCGATCTCCAATGTTACTTCCAAGCGCAAGATATGCTCGATGGATCTTGTTGGAAGAGACATTATCCTGCGTACTCCGCTTGAATTGCTCATACTGAGCTCGTGAATATTTTATCTCACTTTTTACAACATGCTGTACTCCAGCAGATATGTGCCTCCTTGGTCTCGCTGTTTCCATTGTCACACTCACGTCTCGTAGCCGTTTGGAAATGAACTGCTCGTCCGCAAGCTCGAAAGTGAGTCGTGCAACTTTGAGCGCCGCAGCTTCCGGACTACTATCGAGAAGCTTCTCAGCAGATCTGGCAACTTTTTGATGTACAAAATAAGCCGGATGGACAGCACCTAGGCTCCGATTTCCGGAGTGGTTGATGGACTTAGGAAGCGACGTGTCAATCCCAGAGGGAAGAGCGTCGTAAGTCGTCAGACTGAGGGCAAAAGGCCGCTCTTCTGAAGATTCTGCTATGTCTAAAAGCCACTCGCTACGGACCTGACTATGATTAGGGGGTAAAGCTTCCTTGGAAGTCCAAAGCTGCCGATTATGGATCATCGCTCGATAATCTGTGCGCTGAAGACCTTTTACCTTGTACGCATTCTTGACGTCTGGGGTAAAAGCAAGCCTGACAAAACGAGATCTGGGAAATCGAGCGAAAAGGGAGTCGGTCAAAGGATCCAACATCTGGTAGAATGAGGAATCGGGGCGGCAGTGTTCTTCCACGGCAGATCTCACACTCAAGGCTTCTGGTGCCGATGGCCGGAGAATTTTGGGACAATGTACACCAGGTGGCAGACTAAGTTTCACATTCATCCGATAGAAATCTGCATTTTTCTGAGGTACTCGGCTGTCATGACAGATAATTAGACCTCATGAGTATAATGCGACATCGACTAGTAGATTGTCGTACCAGTTCTTAAGCCGAATGTTTGAAACTTCGAAGAACCATTCGTTCTGAGGCCAAAATTTTTCAATTAAGGTTACGAAAGATCGAGACGAGTGTGAAGCCTGGGATCGAGGCAGTGAGAGACGAGATTGGGTAAAGTATCTTCGAGTAGACAGATTGAATGCAGACCGAAACAGGAACTTATCAAAATACATTGTTCGGAACCCTTTTTGGCATTCGGAAGGACTAGATAAGTGCCCGAGTAAGAACATCACAGATACAGGAAATGGACTAGCGGCGGTCTGGAAGAACGACGACTCCGTACCTCGGCATCCCCATAATCCCAAGAGTACTCGTATTTACTTGCTCACCTCACTCCAGATCTCTCTCCCTTTCTCCTATTCATCTTCTGTTACATTCTCCTACAAATAAATTTCAATCATCCATCAGGTCCATCAATAATTCCAGGTCACATCATGGCATCTCCACGTAAGCAACCGCCAGCCTTTGTTCTCTATCGCAATATGCTAACACTACAGCAGAACAACTCCGGACTACGGTCACTGACCTCCTTAAGATCAATCACCCTGTCATGCTTGCGGGGATGAACGTGGCTGCAGGCCCCAAGCTCGCAGCCGCAGTCACCAACGCTGGAGGCCTCGGTGTCATCGGAGGGGTTGGATATACGCCAGACATGCTTCAGGAGCAGATCGCTGAGCTCAAGGGCTATCTGAAAGACAAGAACGCTCCTTTTGGCGTGGATCTTCTGATTCCCCAGGTTGGAGGCAGTGCTCGGAAGACCAAGTAAGCCTTACTCACACCTCTTCGATGTTTCAGTAATCAGCGCCTCTGGCAATGGTTCTTAGTGCTGACTTCCGAACCCTTCCAGCTACGATTACACCAAAGGCAAACTCGATGATCTAGTCTCCATAATCATTGACTCCGGCGCCAAACTTTTCGTCTCCGCCGTCGGCGTGCCTCCAATTCACGTCGTCAAGCGCCTCCACAAGGCAGGCATCCTCTACATGAACATGATCGGTCACCCCAAGCACGTCAGCAAGTGCCTCGACGTAGGTGTCGATATGATCTGCGCCCAGGGTGGTGAGGGTGGAGGCCACACGGGTGATGTACCTACGACGATTTTGATCCCAGCGGTGGCGAAGATGGTGCAGGGCAAAAAGAGTCCCATGACCGGAGACCAGGTTCAGATTGTGGCCGCTGGAGGGTTGTTCAATGGACAATCCTTAGCAGCTGCGCTTATGTTAGGTGCTAGTGCAGTATGGATCGGCACTCGATTTGTGCTCTCAGAGGAGGCTGGTGCGCCCAAGCCACATCAGGAAGCTGTTCGAACATCTGGCTTCGATGACAATGTTCGGACTATCATATTTACTGTAAGCCCATCTACAACCTTGTGACGGTCTCCTTCTCTGACAGCACTTATAGGGTCGTCCCCTCCGTGTCCGAAACAATGAGTACATCCGAAACTGGGAAGAGAACCGTCAAGCCGAGATCAAGCAACTCGCGGAAAGCGGCAAGATCCCAGTCGAGTACGACATGGATACGAAAGAGGATATCACGGACGAAGAGATGGACATGGCACGCCCATTCCTGATGGGCAAGGCCGCTGCTGTTGTCAATGAGAGGAAACCGGCGAAGGCTATTGTCGATGAAATGGTTACAGATGCGGTGGGCTGGTTGGCTAAAGGACAAGGGATGGTTGTTGGTGGTCAGTCGGGGAAGAGCAAGCTGTGAGCGTACTACTATATGTCAACTGAGTTGCACGTCTCGATCAGGATGCTTGTATAATGAATGAGAGAGGCCTCTTGTGCTCTACTTGCGAATGAATAGACTCAGTTGATTGAAAATTGGAGCAACTAATCATGCATTGGTAGCCTAGCTATATGACGTATCTCAGTCTGTTCTTCTAAAGCAAAAGATGAGATATACGCCGAGCTTCAGAATTCGCCACAATTTGAAAACGTACTCGTATTATGAAAAGTTTGTATTGAATATTTCAGAAAAAGGTATGATTCGTGGTATTATTGATAGGTTGTTGTGGTACTTTTTGTGCAGTTCTAAACACAATCGACAGTGATCAAAACGTTGATCTCCTCGTCCACAGGTCTTTCATGCTGCTAGGCGGTGGGTACACTGGGCTGAAGATCGATATTGCTGGGGTAGCAAGTCAGCGTCCGCAAGTGGGCTGAATTGTAATGGCTGGACGCTTACTGCTCTTGAGTGTTCTGGATAAGGGTGTTGTGCGGGTATTGCGGAGGCTACAGAAGAGAAGAGAAGAGAAGAGAGGGAAAGTCGAGGGGAGAAATCTAATCTGATGCTGAATGGTCTCGGAAGATACAAGAGCTCCTCTATAGAGACAAGAAGAATAGTGTGAGAGAAGAAGTAAGGAAGGGCAGTCATTTTCATCCTGTGGTCCAGCCGAAGTGTGGTGAGGTAAGTGCAGGTAGGGTCGAGAAAGTGTAGTGTAAAGGGGTACCTTTCAGCAGTGACAAAAGTAATATAACGAGCAACTCCGCGTGTAAGGAACCCAAGTAAGCGAGCGACTGATCATAGCAGTGTTCGCCAGTGATCGTCAATCACTCTTTGATTCCTTGTCTATTTGTTATTACCTTACTTTCCATCAGCGAAAGGCTCACGATGTAAAGTCGCCATTTCGATCCCCTGTCAAACCCAGAGCAGCCAAACAACACTGGAGACAATCTAGGCTTCCAGGCTCGCTAATGCATAAAGTCATTCGAGAGCATGTTTAGCTTGACGGGATTGCATAATACGCAATTTGTTTACGTGTTCAGGTAACTCCGTATAGCACCTATACCATCGATCGTGTCAGCAGTTGGCATAGCATTCGCGAGATGGATACTCTTGTTAAGGAAACAATCTGACCTTGTAATTTGCTCGCCCCCTCCCCAAGCACGTTGGTCAAATTCGAGTAATCATCTCCCGCAGTAACGCCGAACTTCCTTACAAAGTCTCTTGCTGCGCCTTCTAAATCGCCGTAGTTGCCATATTCGTCCGCCTGTGGTATGTCATCTTCAGGACGCCCAAAGTATGCATTACTGCTGATAGAGCTGGCGCCTTCGAAACCTTGGAGCCGTTGTTTAGCTTCCGTGGCAGCTGAAGGATCGAAGTTGTTGCGGCCGAAGAACTCGTCGGATGAGATGCCCTTCTGTGTACCGAACTTGTCACGCGCGTACTTCTCATCGTCATCTATACGTGAGATTAGTCACTGAATACTATCTCAGCCACGCGAGCTTGGACGTACCCTCTTCAACGGCTCTGCTTCCCACAGCACCAAATCCCATCTTCTTTGGCGCAGCAGCAGCCGGCTTGCTGCCACCTACCTGGCCAAAGCCAAGGCGACTCATCCCCATACCCAGTCGCTCCATCTCGCTCTTGGTACGCTCATGACCCTTTGCTGGACCATAACCGCCTTTGGAGGGGTTCACAGGGGTGGGGGCGGCGATCTTAGTCTTCTCAGTGATGCTTGCGGATCTCATTGTCTTCTGTGCAGCCGCTTCCTCAGCTTCGGGATCATAGCCGAGCTTTTCTATCCTGTCTGCCTCCTCTTTCGCTTTCTTTTCGGCTGCTTCGAAATCTACTTCTTCTACCCCAACCTTTTTCGCACCAAGCTTGGTCTTCTTCGCACCTAATATGTTTGCCTTTCGAGGAGCACCCGTACCTGCACTTTTGCGAATCACTGTAGAAGGTACGGCACGTGATGGTACCTTGGAAGAATCGCTTTCAGAGCCTTGGAGTGGAGACTTCGACCTGGCCTGACCGTTTCCGTTAGGACCGGGGTTTAGAAAGGGTGATGCTGTGCGGCTAATGACAGGAGGAGTTTGGGTTCTTGATGGCGGGTTGCTTGGGCGTTTGATTGATGGCTTGTCCCACGATGAAAAAAAGTCGTCGCCAGGTTCTGCAGGGGTTGATGTTCCATCTCTAGGTGTAGCAGCCACAACATCTGTGACCACAACTTCTTCTGGGAAGCTAGGATTATCTTAGTAGGGGGAATTGCATGCGAATGACTTGTGACATACTCTCGGGCATCAGCAGCTCTCCTCCTCTGAAGCTCGTCCTTATACTTGGTTGCAGCGGTCGATGTGTATTTCGTTTTGGGATCTTTGCTGGCAAGTGCAGCCGTTCCCCCATGCGATTGAAAATATTTGGTGGCTGATTCGTTTCCCCCCACTTTCATAGTGCGTAGTTGTTCCCATTGCCATACTGTCCATGATGCGTCAGCGATAAGCCGTAGATTTTGTATCAGAGGTCGTACCATCGAGGTTCGTAGATCTAACGAAGGAGATGTGTACTCCTAGGTTGCGGTGATTCGAGGAGCAATCAAGGCAGAGGTAGATGCCAAAGGGGACAGAGGACCATGTGGGATTCTTTGTGCCACAGTCAAAACAAACCTATGATGTCAGCTGCGGTTGGACGTGACAGGCTCAGCATGAACAGGAGCTTACCTTGTTTGCAGGCTTCGTTTTCAGCTTCTCGAAGAGCTTTTGCGACTGGGCTTTCGATGCCGACATGGTGAAGTATAGGCCGCTGCCTTACGGTAAAGCAAGATAGAGGTCGCAGCCCTAACGGCCAGCAGAAAAGCTCACTTGGAGTTGCAAGAGTACCTTGAAGGCTTCCAATAAACTTACAGAATTAGATTACTTTCAGGAGCACAATGAGGCTCAAATGGCTGACTAATCAAAACCTTCTCCGCTTTCAAACTCCCCGGGGTCCAAAGGTGCAACTTTGACAGCATTCAAATGAAGAGCCAGAATGGGCTTCATAAGCGCAACTGCAGTTCGGTCAACCATTCCAATGGCTGCCAGGCCTAGGCAAGTGCCCAAATTGGCACTTCTCTGTACGGTCTCGCCCAAATTGACAGGATCCAAGCCTTCCTTCTCAAAATCCAGACACTATGCCGGCTCTGACAGCCTCGGGGGATCCAAGACTTCGTCTAGGAAGCAAGTGACTGTCAGAAACGACGATGGGAGGGTGCAATGGAACGATTTGACTACAAGGGAGAAGGCCGCTAGAACAACCCAGCAGACGTTCAATTTCGGTGTAGTGTTGACTGGCCTCATTGGGACTGTAGGACAAATTGCCACAATGTTTAAAGTATTGGCTTATACTCTATAGGTTGTCGTATTCTATCTTCTCTACACGGAGGTCTTCGCCTCAGATAGCAAGACCAGGCACTTTAATCGTGCCGTTGATCGAATAAGAGCAGATCCTCGTGCCCTTGAACTCCTTGGGTCCTCGCAAACCATTCGAGCGTTCGGGGAGCCAACAGCCAACAAATGGAGTAGAAATAGACCAATCGCGTAAGGAGCTTTGCGCTATAGATCATGCTGTGATTTAGGCTGATCAGTGAATCCACAGGTCAAGCACCTTTACCGACCAAACAGGTATTGAGCACTTCCGAATGCACTTCAATGTACGTTCACTCTTAGTCTTAGTGGCCGTATTCTGTTGACAATTTAGTTAGGTACAAGGGTCGGAGAGCTCCGGGATCGTGCAGCTGCACATGGTCAAAGGTCCAGGGTATCCGGATTGGGAGTACCGATCGTTAGCCCTTGATGTCCAAGGTATAATCGACCCACTCTCAAATTGCTCATGTCTGCAAGGCTTATTGTTGTTCAGGAAAGGCAAGGCTTTACCTCGAGAATGCCAGTGCTGCCCAAGGAAAGAAGAAAGCTGGCTTTAAAATGCTCGGCGTTCAGTGGAGGTGACGTAACCACCTATTACTGGTCAGCCTCGCTACCTGCTATCAAGTACCAACATGAGCAAGAGCGAACACTGGAGCTGCCCGACGACCAATCGAGGACTATATTGCCTACCTGTGACCGCCAGCCATTCGTGCCTTTCTTCCCTAGAAGCTTGCATCACTAGAATGCATCAGGCTGGCTGTTCCGAAGGTGATTTTTCCTCACAATGTGCACTCCCCCTATCTTCATTGAGAGAATTTAAAGCTAAGGAAGGTTCTGGCAAGTCTCCATTCCCACACTCAAGGCTGTCCACGGAATGAATGTAGTCGTGTTAGATACTCTGACGCCATCTGATGCCGACTATCCAGCTTCATGAGATCCAACATGGGCAGCCAAATGTCGATTTGGGAAGCGGACGCTGACGCGCGAAGTGATGAACCGTGGATACCTTTCCCAATGATAGGGTGTCGACGCATTTGCACACAATCGTCCTCGGCTAGGGAGCGATGCCAAACATCATATTTAGAAACGACTATCAGCCCTCAACATACAGACAGGCAAAAACCGATCTGGCTCTTTTTAATCCTGAAAGGAATCAATTCCTCGCTTATTGGATTTATCGAAATTTATGAATTTGAGCCCCACGGCCCAGTCGGAAATTTGTGGTACACATCCTTCGTTGAATGTGAAATCGCGGTTTTTAGCGCTACTGTGAGCTATGAATAGAAAAGGCTAGCTCGTGTTTTTGCCGCCGCCAAATCAACTTCTGACCGCATCCAATGATCTCTCAAGTCATTCAAGTCTCAAAACCCCCGACATGTCTGACACAAAGTCTTGCTGGATGCTTTGAAACCTGGTTGATGTCGTGCAGACATCAAACAATCGAGACAATGGCCCGCGCTATTCTCAAAGCCCCAGCTAGTGATTGTTTTGTCCCCAGTCCTTGCGGAGGCAAATCAATTTCTTTGTTCGCAGCCCATGAATAGAAACGCATCACTAACGTATAATTTGGCTTGCCCCCTCCTGTGTGACTTACACTACCTGAATATCATCTTCGTACCTCGTTCTCAAAAAGCTTCCTTCCCTAACAATCTTTCACTTTCTGATAATACGGGCAGCATTTTGCGCTTTACTACGGCTTTCTTCAACAATACTCTTTGAATCTATCTGCTGTGCAGAAATTCTTCATCATGTTTCGTCCTTTGGCTATTGTCCCCGTCCTCTTCTCCCTCACGGCATTCATTCTTGGCATGTTGTGTATCTTCGCTGGTTCGAAGCCCGGATACCTAGAAAGCGCGAATCTTATGACTGTGAGTGTCCCGTTTTTACAACCTACGCTTGACTACTCTGCTAACCGAAACTTAGCTCAATACATCAATGTTCGGCCAAGTGACCCTAAATACGTCTAAGACATCCTCGGGCGCCCTCAAATCAATCGAAAACACCATCTCAAAAGGCATCAACCTAGTGGTTGCAGATGTAGCGAAAGGCCTGAACATCCACGATTTCTATAGCGCTCATCTCTTGGATTATTGCGAGGTAATTCGCACCTAGGCTCGTGCGCAGACTAGCATTAAGACTCACTAATGTTGTCTGACAGGGCTACTATACCCCGAGCCCAGTCGCGAATCTGACCTCCGATCCCGCCAAAAATGTGACATCTTGCTCCAATCGGACTTCCTTCTTCTCTTTTGATCCCACCAACGTCATCCAAAAAGAGCTGAAGCCCGGCGTCAGTCTCTTAGACCTCAAGTAAGTACACTGCACTGATAATATTTTGTCCTTCGACATCAGCGCTTAAAACGAAGAATGCTGACGATGAAATTCAGGTGGCCATCTGCGATAGAAGATGCTATCAAAGGCATTCAAGCAGCCAGCAAAGTCATGTTCTTGCTGTACTGTATCGGTGTCAGCGCTGTAGCATTGGCTCTTGTTGGTTCCTTGATCGGTCTATTTGCCTCTGGAAAGTTCAGTATTGCTGTTAACTTCATGACTTCGATGGTACGCCACCAAAGATCCTGTCACAACAACCGGCAGAAAATTCGCTAACAGTGGACTAGCTCGCTTTCTTCTGCCTTATGTTGGCTTCAGCCATCTCAACTGGCGTCATTAACAAGGTCGTCAGCGTGGTCAACTCACATGGAAACGATATCGGCATTCATGCTTACAAAGGTACGACGTTCATTGGCATGACATGGGCCGCAGATATCTTGATATTGCTCACGAGCGGTGTCTATGTATTTGAGTTCATCAAGGGGAGACGGGAGCAGGCCTCCTACATGGGCGAGTAAAAGAGAGACGATTGAGGGGCCCCATCCAACGATTTATGATATATTGATGGCGTTTGGTGCGCTTATGATGCTATTCATGCTACGAGCTTGCAGCTTTTTCAAGGTATGGAATTTTAGGTCTAGTCCTAGTTAATGGATTAGTAACCAAGCATTGTGTAAGGTAAGTGTTAATCCTCGCCAAGATGTGCCAAGCATTTAAGTCCTGTCCGAGATAACTCTAAAGGTTCATTGATTAAAAAGACATAATCGGACAGGACCACTATCCCTACTTCAGCTTTGCAAATTTTACGGAGTCAATTCAAATTCCCAAGCCCCACTTTCCCCAACGTCACCCACAGCTCCTTCCAACTCCACCAAGATTCCAGCTTCTACTGAAATCCTACTCTCGCCCTGTTTCCTTGCCCACCTTAAAGCCAGATATATAGATTCGCCTTTTTGAAAAGTAATTCTAAGAAGCGTGTTCCTGCATAAATCCTCACACACGACGAAAACGCCAAAATGGGTCTCAAAGCTGTCCATTTCGGTGGTGGGAACATAGGCCGTGGCTTCGTCGCAGAGAAGCTTCACCAGTCCGGCTATGAGGTAGCAGGTTCTGCACGATGCTTGAGGCTTGTACTAATTGCTCTCCAATAGGTTGTCTTCCTCGATGTCATGGACAAGCTCATTGAGCAGCTCCAAAGCACCAAATCATACAAAGTCACCGAGATCGGGGAAGAGACCAAAACCAATGAGATCACCAACTATCGTGCTATCAATACCAAGCACGACGAGCCCGCAGTCATCAAAGAGTTATCCACCGCAGATCTGGTGAGCAAACCACAAGGGGCAACAATTCTAAGGCCATGCTCAAAATTGTCTAGGTCACCTGTGCAGTCGGCCCCAATGTTCTCAAGTTCATCGCCCCTGTCATTGGCAAAGCTATCAACGCCCGCAAAGAAGACCTTGCCCCACTTGCTGTCATCGCCTGCGAGAACATGATCAATGCAACGGACAAGCTTGCGGAGTTCATCAAAGATCCTAAGAATACACCAGAAGACCGTCTGTCTTCCATCAGCGATCGTGCCCGCTTCGCCAACTCCGCCATCGATCGTATTGTTCCAGGTCAAGACCCAGACGCAGGCCTCAACGTCAAGATTGAATCTTTCTACGAATGGGTCGTTGAAAAGGGACCCTTCGCTCCTCACAGTCCTCCCAAAGTTCATGCTATCCACTGGGTTGATGACCTTGAGCCGTACATTGAGCGTAAACTTTACACGGTCAACACCAGCCATGCTGCTGCCGCATACTATGGACACAACCGTAAGAAGAAGACTATACATGAGGCTATGGCGGATCCAGAGATCAGAGCTATCGTACACGAGTGTCTGGAAGAGACGTCTCATTTGATTGTCAACAAGCACGGCGTTAGTAAGCATGAGCAGAAAGAATACGTGGACAAGATCATCAAGCGTATCTCCAACCCACATCTCGAGGACATAGTGGAGCGTGTTGGACGTGCACCATTGAGGAAGCTTGGACGCAAGGAGCGGTTTGTGGGCCCTGCTCACCACTTGGCGGAGCAGGGCGATAAGTACACTGCATTGTTGGGAGCTATTGAAATGGCCTTCAGATTCACGAATGTTGATGGGGATGATGAGAGCGCGGAGTTGTACAGCATTCTGAGGGATAACGATGCCGACCATGTTGTCTCCAAGGTGTGTGGGCTTGAGAAGGGCGACAAGATGTATGCCGAGGTGAAGCAGATTGTGGCGAAGGTGAAGGTGAACCTCTAGAGTTGCACTGACGGTCAGGGCTTGAGCATGGCCATGACAATGAGATACACGAAAAGACGAGCATGCATGGGGAAAAGTCCTGTGATAAGGTAGCTGGTAGGCATTCAACCTATACTCTTTGCTTCCAGCAGGCTATAGCCCCTTCAAGGGCTACTTTACGCTCTGAACGACTCTGCCCTCCATAATGGTCTCCTGAGACCTTCACCATTTGCTATAAAAATACCGACTTGATACCCGGTCCATTTTTGCAGCAGATGAAAACTGCTTCTGTGATCTAGGTCATTTCAAGTATGCCATCGAATGTTGCTCCTTGAATTCATATCAAGAAATTCTCAAGCCCTCTCCGCTTGCTACAAGCCGGCTGCACCGTTATTGCCGAGCCCTGAGGTCTACCATAAATGCTCATCAAACACTCGTGATGTCCAGATCATAGGTAGCTAACACTTGACGACTAGCATACCAATAAGCTAGTTCGGTTACAAACATTATGTACCTGGCTTGCCACAAAACTACCAGGTGAATGCGATGTGATCGGCAAACACGGAAGGTGCCTGACTAGGATTTTGTATACTTCATATGCGGGAGACACTTCCATCGGGACAAGCTCCGCGGTACTACGCTATGATGATGGTCAGGTAGAGGGGGTTTTGGCTTGATGATTTTTGAAAAGCCACCCCATCTTGAACTTCATGTGATCGATTGAGTGTCCAAGTAAACGCAGTTGCACAAGTGTCCGCCCCACAGGCGGTCATGGGAGGCGGGCTGTTCTTTCCCACCTCAGTGAAGTTCTCCTTAGCCCTATTCACCTTCATGACCTCGCGACAATCTCTGCTGAACACATACAAGTATTCACTCTCCAAGCTTTAACTTTCAACATTCTTCTCACCGCCTATACCTGCCATTCAAGGATTCCCTGACACGAGAGCAAACAACCAGCAACATCCTTCTAACTACAACCCCATCATCCTCGAACAGCATCAATGTTGGGGCTGCTCGCCCTTGCAATTTCGCGCCGTCAGCCCTTAGCGTTTGTCGACACCTACCAAGCGCAAGAACAGGCAACACAGCTTGCGATCCAAGTCGCCAGCACCCTTTCGAAATACGTAAACAAACCCTCCTTTGAAACACTTACTCATACCATATCTCAAACGCGTCCACCGTTGCTCATCAGGACCTGGGACTCGCACACAGCTAGCCCTCGACTTCTGAGCGATCTCGCTAGTGTCTTCGATACACATTCTGTAGTGACGAAAAACGTCAACACATCATGTCTGAACCCCACGCCGAGTGGGATAATCACACTGAAGAGGCTGAATGTTTACAAACCAAATTGATCGTTCCTGGACGCGGCATGGGCAAGATCCATCCGAGGTTCTTCGAGGCTGAAACTTGGGCGCGACATCTGGAGAGCGCTATCGAGACGCGCCGGTACGCAGAATTTGTTGATGCCATGATGAACCGAATCCGTTTCGAGGAGAGCGATCCTGTCGAGATCAGGAGTTTTGTCAAACTCATTGCGACTGACTCTAATTGGAAGTTCATGGAGGTAGCAGTGGCCCGTATACCAGAATTGAGAAAAATCAAGTAAGTTTCCCAGTTGCTCAATCTCTGGCTGTTAGAGCCGATTAGCAAGGTCATCGCTGATGAATAGCAGTCTTCATGACCAAAAGCACTTTCAATTAGCACTTCTGTTCCAGCAACTCAAGCAGCGTGTCAACAAACGGAGTGTACAAGAGTGTCCAGTACCCAAACAGCCGGAGGTCTGGTTATACCAGCGGGGCCTTCAGCCAGCCGAGAAGGAGATGATCGGAGGCTACATGTTTGGTCCTAACACTGCAGCGACAGGCGCAGTCAAGAGCGATTCCATGCGCCGTCTATTTCCATCAGCCATAGCGAACATGTTTCCTCAGGCTGGTAAGTTTCCCAATCTCTAGACCCGGGATTGACTGCTTCCTTATCATGCAGCACGCTGATTAACAAGCCTCCAGCTCTCAATAATTCAATAGCAAAAGCCAGAGACAGGGGTACAGACATTGAGCGTGACCACGAAGGGCTACCGTATCACATGCTATTTCCACCGGGCCATTGCAGACGCGAACGACTCCAAGGCCCCCCTGAAGACCGAATCTGCTCGAACGACCACTTCTTCACATCGGGAGGCGTGCGACTCTCGACAGGACCTGTATGGCCAGTCAGACCCACTGGCGCGTCCAGGGAAAACACCTCCTTTACAGTCCACGACAGCAGTGAAGAAGACAACAATCCACCCCCTGGCCTGCTCACACAGTTGGATTTCGATGGTGTCAACGATCCGAGACAGACTACCCCCCACAAGTACAGAAGTTCCCACGGCAAGCTCCCTGAGATCCGATTGTCGGAGGAAGCAAAGGTTTTTGCGGTTCGTCGAGCCGAGTCTCCGAATCGTCCCCAGGTACCCGATGATGCTCCGCCGCCTTTCATCAAGACGGAGACTGATCAGGATGTTTTCAGAGCTATCCATGGCACGGCCGGTCCGCTGGTATTGCTGGAGTATTTCAATTCATTGCCCGCGTTGCCCCTACTGATAGAGCCGGAGCAGCCTGAGAGACCTGTGGTAGCCTCACCAGTGATCAATGGTATATTGGAAGACAAGGACAACAAGAGCGAAGAGCCTGTGCTATTATTGCGAGAGGGTAATGGTTCTGTTCCCACTGAGCAGGTGGTGAAGAATCCAGGCGGCGGTTTCAGCAGGCAGATGGTGGTAGTAAGCCCTTTTCATAGGAGTAATGCTATCAAGCATCCGAAGGATTCGTACGTTACTGGGCTTAGGAATGGGAAACTAGTCATCTTGTGATGGAAAATAGGTATACTGGGGGTTCTGTCAACATGTCTATGGAATATGGGTCTGGACAATGGGCTGATGGCAGTGGCGGCATTTTCACGAGGCTAGGGCGATTAGTAATGTTTAATGGTTAATGCATGTGTGTGAGCGAAGGCGGTGGTGCTGGAGCATAGCGGTCGTTCTTGTTTCCTGTACCCATTGCTGCGAATGGCCTGTGGAGGATGAGTCACGAGCATGAGGCTAATGCAATTGATTTGCCTGCGAGCGATAGCGCACTCTTTGTTCTATTGGTGGAGCTCGACGCCCGATTTCTCTTTCATACTCTTTGAAGTATGGTAGGATGATTTTAGATGAAAATTAGGGAAATCCACAAGTCATGAGTGATCATGGTTGATGTGTTTCAGGTGCATGAAAGCAATGGTGCTGACAATGGAGACAGTGTTTCGCTTCAATAATGGCTTCTAACGATGCGTAGTGGTATGACAGCACCATAGGTATGGAGTAGGGAGTATGAAAGATTGTGGCTTGAAGATAGCCATGTGATCATTAAGCAACGACACCGCCAATAGATTACGTACAGCACCAGCTTTTCCATCTATATCCATTCCCATCGCTGGGCCTGATTCCTTTATGCACATAAGACGATCTAAATCGGCCATAATTGCTCCCAGCAAGCCCCATTCGGTGTGCGCCTGTGCCCAATGCATTATCGCTTGTCTTCCGGTAGTAGTCTTCTCAACCTCTCAAAGTCTCCTTTTCGCACACCCGAAGATAACCACTACCCGGCCTATCACGCTTTAGGCGCCTCCATCTTCTCCATCGCCTTATTCTGTCTCTCCGCCTTCGGTCCTCCGGTTGGCGATTTCACTTCCTGGGATGCTGACTTTGGTATTTGGGATGCGCGACCAATGGACACGACGTGACGACCGGCCGGCATCCTCTTGGGCCGCGACGGGCCATAGAAGATTGGTTTGGGCATCGCTGCTTCGAGCCGGGGTTTCGATGAAGGATCTTTCGTACTGGTGGGGTTTTGTACTGTTGATTTCGATGTTGATGTCGAGCGCGTAGTTGTGGTCGCTGGCGTCGTTGGCTCTTTGGAGGAAGTCATGATTGACTATTTGACTAGTCGCGCATTAGAGATGTATATATCAACAGTTTTGGTATGGGTGTGTTGTACATGTACTATTGCACGGCCTTGCCAAGGCTTGGTTTGAAAGAAATTTAGGCAGACCGCTTTCAAGACCGTTCTTTTCCCTTGTTCAATCCTGAAGGTTTTTGGACAATCTCTGCTGATCCCTTTATACAAAAGTCTTTTCTCGGGCCCAGTCTGACACAGCACGGAGAAAAGGATCGATCGCCTTGTGATTCACTGCCTGAGGCACTCTCGCGCAACACGTACACCGCTCAAATCCTACAGGAGGTGAATAATCGACCTCCTCTTGACCACCACCAATATCTGACAGAGCATTTGGGGGTCACGCTCGAATACGTTGAATACGAGAAGGTGTGGATAAGCACTATCGAACGCAAAACCCAGGAAGGGAATGAGAAATTCCACGGAGCCTCACTCAGCTTGCCACAAGTACGCAACGAAAATGGGTGGATTGATGACAGGAAGAGATGGCAGACCGCATGATGGGCAAACCTTTTTCATAACTACTTTTTTGTGGGCAACAACAGTGGGCACATAATCACGCCCGTCGGCGGATAGAAGGTCCTAGCCTCGGGGGGAAGCGTAGCCTGGTTATCTCGTCACATTTTCATCACCAAATGTTTTTCACCCTTCCGATGGCGGCGAAGAGGCTGAGAAACCTTGCATAAGTAGGCGGTGAAGCGAAGCTTGTTTTCTGAGCCCTGAAGCTAGGCTGAAAGGGGATGTGCGGCTCCGCCGAGGTTGCTTCCCCGCCTCGTTCGAGCTGACGCTTCAGCTTCGAATTGTACATATTGACGCCTCTTCTGTACTCTACAGTGATTGATCAGCTGAACTTCTTCGTAACCGTCCGATTACTATCACCGCCCCACAATGACCCAACGCAGCTTTCGGACCCCACCCCCTCCCTGCTCCACCGCTCAGCTCTCTTTTCCCAACCCCCACACCCTCCTTGTCACCCTCTCTCGCCCCAGATCCCTCAACTGCATCAACCAGCAAGGCCACCGCGACCTCCATACGGTCTTTACCTGGCTAGATAACGAGCCCTCCCTCCGCATAGGGATAATCACTGGTGAAGGTCGAGCCTTTTGTGCGGGGGCGGATCTGAAAGGTGCGGAATTCCTCTTAGGTTCGATCATATGATCCGCTTGCTAAAGGGATCAAAGAATGGAACCAGATCAATACTCAAGGCACTCCGCGCGGGGAGCCTTCCCCTTCAGGCTTCGGTGGTCTATCCCGTCGGCGTGGTAAGAAGCCTATAATAGCAGCCGTCAATGGACTGGCACACGGAGGAGGATGCGAAATAGTTGTGAATTGCGACATCGTACTGGCAAGCCCCAATGCCGTCTTTGCTCTTCCGGAAGTCAAGAGGGGGCTCGTGGCTTTAGCGGGTGCGTTGCCTCGTCTTGCTAGAGTGGTGGGCAGGATGCGGGCAATGGAGATGGCATTAACGGGGCGGACAGTGGCAGCGGAGGAGGCGAGGGCTTGGGGACTGTGTAATGATATTAGTGAAAAAGACGGGGATGGTATGGGAGTTGAGGGGGGTGTTGTGAGGTTGGCGCTCCAGTGGGCCGAGCAGATCTGTGCGAACAGTCCTGATAGCGTTGTGACGAGTAAGGAGGGGATAGAACTGGCGTGGGAGGGTATCGGGGTGGAGGAGGGAAGTCAGAGATTGGTGGATGGACTGTGGAAGAAGATGGAAGGGAAAGAAAATATGAAAGAAGGAGTGAGAGCCTTCGTAGAGAAGAGAGGGCCGAGGTGGGTAGACAGTAAGCTTTGAGATAAGTGTAGGAGTATATGATCTGTATGCTGTAAAAAGTATTTGAATTCGGGAGAGGATCATCGAGTCCGCAGAACAGGACTTTTTATGGGGACATGCTTTCTAAGCGGTCCGAACAAGAGCACGGTATTGCGATTTTAAGTGGTGGAAACCTAGCATTAGCTTGAAGAACATGCATATTAGGGTCCAAGTTGAGCGGCTCTGAGAAGTGAAGGATTTCGTATGTGGCAGTAAGACTAAATGAATGTCGAACAAGGAGCTGCTTATTTTTCATAATTTGTCAGTTATGTGGGCGCTGTTCACCTAGAGGCAAAGGCTCATCGTACTGGTAGGATTGGATGTGTTATTTTACATGCAGGCGTGAGGTGCTTGCAGTGTGATTGAACTTGGAAAAATCTGTTTGATAAGAGGACATGGCCGTTCCTTCGAGAGGCTCTTAGCAGTAGTCGGTCCAGATGTCCGGGGCGTAGGCGTCTGTAAGTCTCTCATCTTTGCCGTACCTGTTCCGCGCGATCAGTCGACTCATAACAATAGGCCATAGCAGAGAAGTTATAGAATAGGGGCATGGTAGCCCACTTACTTTTCCTGCCAGCCCACAAACCCCTTGTCCAAGACGTAGACTTTTTGCTCATTCGCTTCAGAAGAAACTTTTTGGACTTCCCCATTAACGATTCCAATATCCGGTGCACCAGACGCAGAGTCCATGCTTCCGTCGTTTATTCTTTGCTCCCTCTCCTCCATGTATCTTCGGGCGGCTCTGGGACCTCTCTCTTGACTGAGCGCGCAGTGAAATACCACAATTTCCAAATTTGACAGCTTGCGCATCAACTCGGGGATGCGGTGATCCAGCTCTGTTGATGGAACATGCATAGAATTATGGATGTGCCCACCTACGTGGTCGTCACCACGGACGTCAATGACGGCCACGGTATGAGCGTTCTCGGACAGTAGGATATCAGCCAGTTGCTCTCGGGACATGCGTTGTAGCGGGGTAAGGGGCTGCATGGACATGATGTGGGCTGTACAGGCGTAGACACGGCTTTAAGTTGTCGATATATGGCAAGACAAAATCGCTATGTTTTGACAACTTTTCATTTTTCGATGTGGGAGCTTGTGTAACGAGGCTCAAGCAGGCACGGCAGGTTGAGGTCATAGCCTGATTAACAGATCAACATTAGGGCTTGCAGGGGTATCGAGGCAGCTAGGGTCAATATAAATCCGTTCCGTGAAAACTTGGCACGGAGGGTCCCACCAAATATTTCTACAATCCATCTACCACGGTGATTTGACAAGAAATAGAGCGGACAGCGATTTCCATAATCATGAAGACGACTTGGAAGGAAATACCACCGGTGCCCACCAGCCAGGAATTCCTTGACGTTGTCTTGAGCCGCACACAACGAAGGCTTCCCACTCAGATTAGATCAGGATTCCAGATCAGTCGTATAAGAGGTTTCTATACTCGAAAAGTCAAATATACACAGGAGACTTTCACAGAGAAGCTCTCAATCATACTTGACGGCTTTCCCAAGCTACAAGACATCCATCCATTTCGTCCGTATACTATGGCTGAAGTCTATCTCTCTCATGCTTATATATTGAGACAGACAAGGATCTTCTCAATACCCTCTATGACGCAGACCACTTCCGAATAGCTCTGGGGCAGCTCTCTACTGCCAAACACCTCATCGAGACCGTCTCGCGAGATTATGTCCGCCTCCTCAAATGTTCGTTCCGGGTGGTTGCGCCAAGCTTCAGTCAAGACGGCTGACATCGTTCTCAGATGCACAATCCCTCTTTCAATGCAAGCAGCTCAAGCGCGCCGCCCTCGGTCGTATGGCCACAATATGTCGACGACTCAAAGACCCTTTGATATATCTCGAACAGGTTCGACAACACTTGGGGCGGCTGCCTTCAATTGACCCAAACACCCGAACTCTCCTAATCTGTGGATACCCAAACGTCGGGAAGTCTTCATTCCTGCGCAGCGTCACTAGAGCAGACGTTGATGTTCAGCCATATGCTTTTACTACAAAGTCACTTTTCGTTGGCCACTTCGACTATAAGTATCTCCGATTTCAGGCAATCGACACCCCTGGAATACTTGATCACCCGCTGGAAGAAATGAATACCATAGAGATGCAATCCATCACCGCTATTGCTCATTTAAGATCCGCGATACTATACTTCATGGACTTGTCAGAGCAGTGCGGTTATTCCGTACAAGCGCAGGTTCAACTATTTCACAGCATCAAGCCATTGTTCGCCAACAAGCTTGTCTTCGTGGTTATCAACAAGATAGACATCATGAAGCCGGAAGATCTCGATACAGAGGCCAAAGCAATGTTAGATTCGATGCTGAAGTCTGGAGAAGTCGAGCTGTTGCAACTATCATGTACGACTACGGAAGGCGTGACAGAAGTGAAGAACGCTGCATGCGAGCGGCTTATCGCAGATCGTGTGGCACAGAAACTCAAGGCTGGGACCAATAGCAGTGGCTCCGTCGGTGGCAGACTAGGGGACGTACTCACACGTATTCACGTCGCCCAACCACTCGGTGGTATTTTGCGAGAACCCTACATACCTGACGCCGCCAAGAAACTTCGCAAATTCGCCAAGGACGACCCCGAACGGCCGCGCCTGGCTCGTGATATCGAAGAAGAAAACGGCGGCGCAGGTGTGTACAATATCAATCTCAAAGATCAATATGTCCTCGAAGACGAAGAGTGGAAATACGACCGTGTCCCCGAAGTCTTCGATGGCAAGAACGTCTACGATTTCGTAGACCTAGACATCGAAAACAAGCTCGCCGTTCTCGAGGAGGAAGAAGAGAAGCTTGAAGCTAGAGGCTACTACGACTCCGACATAGACGTTGAAGATGCCGACGAGGCTGATATACGTATGAAGGCGGAGTTGATACGTGAGAAGCGTGAACTCATCAGGAATGAAGCACGCATGAAGAAATCTCTAAAGAATCGCGCACTTATACCACGCCAAAAGCAGCCGAAGAAACTCTCAGCAATGGAAGACTCGCTTGACAAGCTCGGCTTTGATACCACTAACATATCTGCGCGCGCGCGATCACAGTCGCGTGGGAGAAGTGCATTGAGGAGTCGCACTGGGACCGAGGATGCGATGGATGTCGATACCCCGCTGAGCAATGTAGATGCACTCAGGGCGAAGAGCAGAGCGAGGAGTCAGAGTAATAGGAGAGATGATGGTGTGACTGAGGAAGGGGCTAGGACGAAAGCGGAGAGGTTGCAAAAATTGGGGCAGAAGAAGATGAACAGGATGGCGAGGCAGGGCGAGGCGGATAGGCATACGACAGCTGCTTTGCCGAAACATTTGGTAAGTATTTTTCTGAATCAAATACGTCTTTCGGGAGTTGCTAACAGTGAGATAGTTCTCTGGGAAGCGCGGATTGGGCAAGACGCAACGTCGGTGAGCAAATAGGTATTGCTTCGCAAATTTACGAGTACGTGATATGATCATTAGCGTTGCAAGGGCTATACTCTCATCTGCGACACGAAGACCATTCGCCAGAGCCGGTGCACATTTGCGTGTCCCCTTGTCACACTGACGAAGCTCGCGAGCGTAAGTAAAAAAAACTTAGCTTCAGTCTGTATGGCTTGTGCTTTCTGGATTCGCGGCTTGTTTTTAGTCGAAGTTATCCTCAACGCCTCCGTAAAATGCATGGACTCGGCATATCGGATAAAAGTGGCGCATGCATAGGTTTGGCTCTGAATATCAATTGCCCCCAATTCGTTGGGCTAGCTGCAGGCATCCGGTGTACGAGTACACATGTTACCAAGGCGCAGCTGACATGCAGCTCAAGACCATGGTTTTTATCCATGGGCAGATTACTTTGAACGCCATGCTCACAGCAGTCAACGATTCTAGACCTACCATATGTCATCCTCCAGGAACGAGCAACAAAATTGCTCACCAGAATGCTAGTTCCAGCCTTCATGGCCCCTCTTGTCCTTCGACACGGCAGCCTGGTGTACGCTCAAGGGCCCACCGAGTCATTGGGTTGGGCACTACGGTCCAACGGATCTTACCAAGATGGCAAATCAAGCTGTGGCGTTACGCGGGGACTATTCAACGCCTATTGTCCAATTTCCTTTTTTGCATAATGCAAAGCAACAAAGTCTTCTGCCGAAGTAGTGAGTCATCTCCTGCCCCACTTATACAGAGTTGGCTAAGGGTCTGGATCCTCCAGCAAGCAATTGCACGGATACTCTCATGGCCAGTGGACCACAATGTGCGGACCTGTCGTGGACGTTGTGTGACCGCAACGGATACTTCTTCTGCTTGCCGGGCTATACTTGCTATGGAGCAAATGATGGCACTAGTGATGGATGTGGGGATCCTGACTACATACTGCAGGATGGTGAATATTCTGTCTTTTTCCTCACAATTGCTGGCGACTCCGACGTCGGCTACCGCGAGTTTCACGACAAGATCACCTGACTCTGCGTCTTCCTCTCCATTGGCAAGCAATTTGCTTTTACCATCAGCGTCGTCGCATGCAGAAGGCAGTGGCGAATCCACTTCTGGTCAAATATCGACGTCAGACATTATTGCAATAGCCATTGGTGTTTCCACTGGTCTGGTTTCTTTTGTGGGTGCCTACTACACTGCCATAATTTACTAATATCGGCAAGGGCAGAAATCATAATGTTTTTTGCAAAGGTCTAATCATTCTTGCAATGTAGATTACAGGACTGCACTACAAACACAGCCAGCAAAAACATTGTTTAAAATCGAGTCCAGGGGCCTTTTTTGCACATGCGCCGACGACAATGACATCAAAATCGACAGTCAATCACTCCTTAACGCATCTGGCGAAGACTTGAACTACGGATGCAATATTTCATGTACCATCAATAGTCAAGAGACTGTTACCCATTCTTCCCATGCGTCACGATGTCACACCTTGGGGCTGAGTTCGAACCCCCACCAGCCCCTGAGGAGAAGACAAAACAAGGCTGATAGCGCGGCCCACACGACAACATTCGACAGCGGGTGAGCCAGAGCAGCACCGCCCTAGTACTCGGAGCAAAAGACCCGAACGGCACACATCGACCTTCTCATGCGCTTCGAGCATGATCTTTAGCAAGATTCTTGGGGGCTTTATGAGGGCAGCCTTGTTGTTTTGGACTCTAACCGCCTCTTAGGGCTATGATCTCTAGTGGATTGGCTTGCTTGTATCAGACTCGCCGAAATGGAATAAGATGAGTAAACGGTAATTTGGGGTATCCTGAAAGAATCACCTGCTACGTGTGGTTCGGCTGTCGCGAAGATCCAAATTCGAAGTTGTTGATCCTCTCGAAATACGCTCAAGCAGTACTGGCTTTGTCATGCATCAGGTTGCATCAGGCTGAATCAGGCTGCGCCTCCACGTCTGCATTATCCCTGCAATCTGAAATGCGCAGCCACCATTTGAAGGATTCTATCCCTTCCATTGGATCTAGAAAGTTGCTCTACAGTCTTGCTGTAGATATCCAGCTCTTATTAAGATGTCACAACGGGCATGACCAATCGTTGTCCCTTCCAGACTGTGGGTATTCCTAGCAATCCTTCCCATCGGTCGGGATTATGGAACAGGCGGTCGATCAACCATTCTTGTGTGTTTCAAGATACGACAAGAACGAATCCCCCATGGCCGAGGTCTTTACGTAGTTGCTACATCACCGACCGATTAGTCTCTCGCAAGCCAGAGCTGTGTTCTCGCATTGTCCTGGAGATACGTACTTGCCACTTAAGCCTCGCAGTATGCTAGCAAGAATTGAGTTGAGGAAACGCTTGCTTAAAGGGCAGCTTTAAGATATCATTTATTTCTGAAATTCGTTTCCAGTATTCCCTCTAGGAATAAGGCGTTAGTACGAAACTCTTCCCACCAAACCCAAGATATCTTCTGCGCAACGTCGCTCTCGACATCTTCACCGCCATTTTTCGACTCCTGTGGTATGGACACCAGATTTCCCAAAACTCATCGTCAAGCGCTCCTGTGGCTGCTGGGTTCATATACTCCCTACTTCGATCTCTGTATTGATGATCTGGATCAACATTAAGAGGTATTACATAGGTATACATCTCAAGGAAACTGGCGGCACTATCACATTGGATAATGACACGCTTGCGCTGATCCAGATACCAGCAAAGGTTCAGGTGAGAACTTAGCGTTAGCAATCTTTGAGAAAGCGCGGCTCTAATGGTGAACAATAGGAACTTCGCATCATCGCAAGCTTTGGGACCATGACTTTCTATGTCACCAGAGATGCTCTTTTGCAGGGCGGTGTTCCTTTAGGGGTCGCAACTTCAGGGTTTTCCTTTGCTCGACTCAGCTACTTTTAGTCCATTGCTCTTTGGGGTGGTATTTGGGGTCCTGTAAAGCCTGGTCAAGTTGGAAGAGACTTACGCTCGCGGCTGATTACCCTGGGGACAGGCGCTTTGGTCCTGAGCTTGATCGTCTTTGGGAGCCTCATTGCAACCACAGCTGGACCTGCCAGCGCCGTGTTGATGGTCCCTCAGACAATGGCAAGTCCCTGTTCTGTCATTATGCAGATTTGCTCAAGTTTGTCAACTCACTCTGTGTTGTTGAGCTGCTCTATAAATGGCATTACTTTTCGGCGAACTTTTGGATGAATGGTACGCAGATACCTTTTGGCCCATGAATCTGACGTCTGATCATATCGGCGGCAGTGAATGCGAAAGAACTAAGGGCGTGAAAAGGGTCCAATGTGTGTCAACAGGACCTACTTACCTTGAGAGCTACTTCTCTTACGCGAATACGCCAATTCCTGAATCCGAGTTTCCTAGGACCATTGATGCTACTCCAAAAGCATCTCAAATAAGTGCAGCAGCTCGGTCAATCGCAGCTCACGCAGCCACTTCTTGTTTTGTGTATGCGCTTTGGCATGATCCGCACCCGGTATCCACAAGACCAACGGCTCTCAGGAGAGCGCTCGGCGGAGATGAATGCAAAAGCTTCGGCTGTGTGTACAGTCTGCATACCCAGCGTTCAGACACATTCGGATGAGATTCGAAACGTATCATTGCCCTCGCTTCCGTTATATAGCACCTGGGCCCTAAGCCTTGGACAGCCAGGAAACGTGGTTGACGTGCCTTTGGAGAAGCCGCTTTGGGGGCTGGAAAGAGGACTTTCACCAACGTTATTACTATCACTACCGTCTGGATTCCGACTTCTTCCCACACGGATTCGACAACAACAGGTCTAGTCGTCCTGGTTCCGCTGTCATCAAAGAATGTAACTGAACGTTTCCGAGTGGCCTGTTCGATAGATGCTCGATGGAATAAAGCACAACATCAAAAGACAGCATCATCAAGAGGCCTGGGAAGCAAAGGCTCTTTTGTTGGCACTAAGGGTAGTGAGATGCGTAGTAACGGCGAGATCCACACGAAAGCCCTGCTAATCGACGAAGGGAGGTGGACGCGCATCTCTGCCGAACAGTCCTGGCTTGATGCTCCGACCCTATTAGTACCTGTCTGGGCCGGCAAGACTCTGACTACAGCCTCAAAATCAGAAACCTCAATTACGGCTCTTCCGACTTTGGTTATTGCCCCTAGTGTCAGCCTGACAACCGCAAATATGACGAATAGTGCAGAACAGTGGTGGATATCAGAAATCGAGACAGTTGTGTCCACTGCTATGGCCGACGCTATCTCTCGTGTTGGCCTTGCTCAGCAATACGACTCTCTTAAGTTCTACTCTAGCACCAAGAGCCTTCAAAAACAGTGCGTATCGATTCATGGTGATGCAAATCGTTACTTCTGTCTGGGACTAACAGTACACGCTGTTGACATTTTCAGCTTATGTGTCAGGCAAGTCCCTTCATTCAACATCCAAGAAATGTGATTTTGCTGACTTTTGCCCTTACCAAAGGCTACGCTTACCTAGCTGCGAGATCGACACAGTATCTATGTATCGCCGTCTTCTGCTTCAAATTGTTGTTGTACTACTGCAGACGAGATATATCCTCATAACCAGATGCAGCTCAGAATGCTGGGATACGCCCGAAAGGCTCATCGTGCTCGCTCAACAATCGAGAGCGCCGGGAAAGTTGGAGAACACTTGCTCTGGTATCAAACGCTTTGGGACGACGGCGCTAAATACATGCGTCAGGAGAGTCCCTCGTGCCAATCACGACGGCGAGGAAGAAACAAATGGTGATGGGAACCGACTCCATGAATCACGCGCCCGAAAGAGCAAAGAAGGAAGTCGAGTACGGCAGATAATTTATCTCAATGGTGGACCAAGCATAGGTCAGGGCATCTGTCGACTGATCGGAGACTGTTTGGGCGCAAGGCCAACCAAGAATGTACGAGTACAGGGCCTCGCAACACCATCCTCCTCCCAATCTGGGCTCCTTCCACAGATGACACAGCGCACTTAAACGGTATATGTGAAAAACGCGCCAATGACCCACTTAGAAGAATTGAATATTTCCTTCCTCCAGACTCGAGTTTGCAAATTCTGATCAAGTTCCTTACACAGTCTTCTGCCACATCATTCAGATTCCAGGAAATGAATATCGCTGTCAAGCAGCGCTAGGCACCCAAAAGATGGACTTCGTCCGAAACCCTGTGGGCTCGAGGAATGATGTATAGTCTCTCGTAGCTGTTATAGAGTTCGACACGGAGCATGCCAGTCGAGGTAGATTCTCGTATTCATTCGTGCGCTAGAAGCTCATTACCCTTCTCTTTTGTAACCTTTCAGGTTCTTTCCTAACTTTGGTCACCGTTGTTTTACTACTTCGCGGAACAATCTTGATTTTGGTGGTTTATTATTAGCATCGCCAACGCCGTCGCAGGCATGTTGTAAGTTTCAATCGGATTTCCAATCACTTTAGGCGGTTGCAACAAACGGCACGACGAGAGACAAAGCAAAAAGAGAAGCGCCACAGATATACGCGATAATAAGATGTCATCGACAGCGTGCCCGTCGCGACAGAAAGGTATCACAACGCGCATCACTTTCCACAAGTAACCATGCTCAAGTTACACGTTCTTTCCGCTGCATTCTTGCTCTACAGCTTCACCGTCGCAGCACCCCCACAACAATTACCTGCATCGCAAGCTCTAATTATCCAGCAATTCAACAGCGCAATCGAGAACTCAACCCTCGCCCTCAACCTCACCGTCCCACGCCCAAGCGCCCCATCATGAGTTCCCCCCTACACAAACCAAACAAAACCCGCCAACTGACACCCCTCCCCAGACACCCTCTCCCCTCAGACCCAATGCACTACTGCGTCTCCGACTCCAAGATATGGCTCACCTTCCGCAACTACACCGTCCCGCTCGACCAGCACAGCGCCGAAGAATGCTACCTAGCGGTCCAAGGCGACCTCCTCGTGCACGGCGACCGGATCGGCAAGCTCATGGGTAAACGGGAATTGGATTACCAGTGGGGCTCTGTGGTGCTTTTGATTAAGCCGGGGAAGAGGATGCGGTGGACGGATTTCGGGTATGTGGCGAGGGGGATCGGAAATTGGCTGAATACGTATGGGGCGGTGGATTTGAACTATGATGTTCTTTTGCAGGGAAAGGGGCAGATAGGGGCGGGGCAGTTGACGAGTGCTTTTTGAGGGGGTGGTGGGTGTGATATGGGTGTAGATTCTGAATGCATGTAGCTTCTCTTCCCATGTTTACGTGCCGTCCAACGCCTCGCTGAGTTTCGTAGTGATAGGACTTGAGAGTGAGGGATGTCTCATCTCTCCACCGGCCCTCCATCCTTACTCCATCCTCTACTCCGCATACTCTCCTCAATCCGATCCCATATCCCCTCCACAACCTCTCTATCCCTCCACCTCCCACTAACCCCCTGCTGCGGATTCCACTTTTCGACCTGCGCGCTCGTCACGCCTCTCCCCCAACCCTTAACCGTACCCGGTACGTCCTCGCCCCTCCATCCCACATAGATACCCAAAGCATTCTTGAACAAGTCCGGCGCATTCTGCCACTTGTAGCTCTTGAATTGCCACGTCTGCCCCGTCGTAAAGACAGCAACGACGCGATTCCAGTAGTCGGGCTTGAATTGCTCGGGGGTATCAACCAGGATGAAGCGAAATTGTTTTTGTGTGTCGATTGAGGGGAGCAGGCGGGAGACATGGAGGATGTTGGCGGTGGAAGAGGAGCTGGCGAGGTTGGAGTCGGTGGGGATGTAGGTGCCGGATTCGAGGAAAGATTTTATATTGGACATGCGGAGGAGGGAGGAGGCCGAGGGGGAGACGAGGACAATTGGGTCTGGGCGGCGGTTGGCTTTCTTGTCTCGAGAGGCGAGTGAGGTGGTGGTGGCTGTTGAGGGTGCGGTTGAGGGCTTTTTGCGGTCTTTGAAGAAAGTTTCGGAGTATTTGCGGACGTGGGAGAAGTCCTGCAGGGTTGGCCATCAGTCTTCGCAAACAACTCTACGTAGGAGGGCTATACTTACAGTGGGCTTGATGCCTCGTAAGACACTATTCCTATCCCCCATCTTCCGCTCCAAATTGTATATTTCCTGCAGCCTGGGGTCGATCTGTTTGCCAGCCCTCGCACCAGCAGCACCGCTAGGAACAGTCGAGACCCCCCCAGCAGCCCCCGATGCCAGCTGGGCCGTTTTCGCAGCCGTCCCATCCGATTCCAAAATTTTGATGTACTCGCTCTCGTCAGACGCCCCTTCCAGCCAGGTAATCAAATCCAACCTCTCCACGAAGACCAGATTCTGAACCTTGCTAGCTGCTCCAGCGCCATCTGCGCCTCCAAGCCCGTCATTGAGCGCTTGCGCTTTTGCAATGTAGTCGGGGATGTTCGAATCTTTGTTCTGCCAGGCGAAGTATATGCTTCGCAGGTCTACAGATTTGTCCGAGGAAAGAAATCGCGTAGGAGTGTCGAAGGGTATTGTGTGAGATTCCGGGGCAGTAAAATGGAGATGCGTGGCTATGGCTAGGTTGTCAGTCGCGCTATCGGGGCTTGATCCATCTGGGGAGGCTGTAGGTGTTGGGGGGTGGTTTGCAGCGATGGCGCTGCGGAGACTGATAAGGGGGTCGTGGCCGATTATTGCTGCCATTCTAGAGAAGAGCGCTGAGCGACTCAAAGTACTTGTTTAATGGGCACTTGCGAGGTGAGATATGTTGCGCTATATATTTGACATGCCAAGACTTGATATGCCAAGAGATATAAGGCTTCATGCCCTGGCCTGTGAAGAGTTTGAGCATACCTTAGCCTAATTTGATTTACTACTAATCGTAGCACCTAACTAAGCCAAGCTTGGCTTAGTTAGGTGCTACGATTACTCGTATGATCGCTAGGATCAAGTATCGACGATGTGTTCATTGAATTTATTTTTTATTCGATATTCTGTTCAGTACTTAACACGAACAATTCTTCTGACATTTCATATGCATCTCTCCACCTTTGTCCAGGATATCAACGCTGGCTTAAATCACAACGCGTCATTAGTTGGTTGGTGCCCAAGCATCTCGCCGGTCCAGCACCTTTCAAAGCCCCCTTTCCCTGCCCGTGAGATGTACGCCCTGATATGCGAGAGGCGAGGAAGGCCTAAGCGCTAGTGAGACGAAGATTCTGGCTTCTGAAATCGTGGTCGAACCATCTTGTGTTTGATGATTCCAGCGAAACCCACTGAAAATGAGTCTGAGGCTGCTGACAGTTGCTGCTAGATGCTCAAGGATCTGCCAAGGCCGCCTGCAGCTTCTTTACCTCATGGTAGAGAGTCTTGCTCTCCATGACGTCGCCCAGCTACCATGGATTAGCTAAGCTTTAGGGTAGGGTAAGGGGTAACTACATACCTTGATCATGTATGGGGCTGGCCGGCCTTCTTCGAAGCCTGCGAATGAAAACGATTTGTTAGATGGCTCGTTGCCCCATCCATCACCGACCTTCATCCCCTTGAAGATAGGTACATTGAGCAAGACTCGGTAGGTTTGATGAGCTCGCATGATGAAACGCCCTTTTGGTTGTGGTGATTCTGTGTCGTCAGGAGGTAATTCGGCAATGTTGAATTTGAAGGTTCCCTTGCCACCCTCCTTCCAGACTTTGTTCTTGAACGTGTACAGAGTAGCGCGCGAAGAGAGAACAGTTTCTTCGCCGTCTTCTCCAGTCTCAACTGTGGAAAGTTAGCCTTAATGACTCCGAGGCTAAAGGACGTTCCTTACCATTTTGATGCTGAAACCTCGAGTCCGCCTCATCGACGTCTTCGCCTATCTCCTTCTCCCCAGTACCTTCAACATCACTCTCGCTTTGCTCCTCGTTATCGTCTTCACGTTTCGGGGACCCAATAGGCTTGATGGAACCATTGCTGGTACCCACCCTTGCATCTCCAGTGGGGCTGGCGAAGTTTGACAGTTTGCTCCCTCCACCAAATCCACCTCCGAAACCACCCCGGAACACCGACCCCCCAAATACATTAGTTTTAGCTGCATCAGTCGTACCGAATGGAGACGGTTGCGCAGCACCAAATCCTGATGACGGAGAGGTCGCGAAAGTACCGAAACCGGTGCTGGCAGCTGGCTCAGCCTTGGTAGAGGGCCCCTCAGTCGGGTCACTCTTCTTAGGATTAAAAGTCGACGATGAGGTAAAAGCGCTAGGGGTATTATTCTTTGCAGACTTAGCACCCAGAGCGCCGAACGGTGATGTGTTCGATTGTGCGAGCGCCGCAAAGCCAGAAGACGCAAACGCTGCGTTAGAGGTTTGAGCTTGCTGATTCGTGCTGCTCTCCATGGGATTGGTCATAGAGCTTGAAGAAGATTGACTCTTATTTGAGGCGGCGGGTGCGGAGAGCGTGGATGTAGCCTCGACTGTCTTGCTGGGAGGTGTGTCAATTTTTGTTTTCACATCTGCAAGTTTCGAGTCGCCCTCTGCAGCATCGGGATGTTGCTGAAGGTGCGTGGCCCCTTCTGGCATTATAACGTCCTGATTGCCGAGACTTGAATCCTCAGATCTGTCAATCTCGTCTGACCTCCTGTGCGCTCTTGCCTCCTCTGTCGCTGGAATCTTTTGCTCCCTCTCAACCTCCGAGTCAAAGTGGTCCCTGCTTCGCTTCTTTCGAGGACTTGCAGTCGAGTCACGCATCTCATGATCCACAGCTTCCTGATCGGCTTCTGGTGCACTATTTTCCGTCATAATTGAAAGCTTTTGCTGAGCAGTATCGTCAGTATCTTTGCTATGAGTGCCCGCCTCGATCTCCACTCTTGAAAGTGGCTCTGTTGCTGCATCTACTGCTGTCTCCGAATTGCTGTCCGAGCTCTCATGTACCATCTTTTCGGCTGTGGACTCCTCTGCTTCTTCTCGAACGGGAACCTCTATTGCACGCAGTCGTCCGTCTTCATTCAACGGTTCACCAGCACGAACGTCTCTCGACCTCTTTCTTGCATGACCGTTTGATATCTCTTGCCGTTGTCCCACAATTTCCGTGCTGTCGTTCTCCGCCTCTGCGGCCTCAAGATCGTCAAATGATCGTTTCCTTACAGGCCTCCCTCTGATGAGATTGACGTCCTTAGAGTTGGCGTCCTCCCCTGATGTCTTATCCATTTGGTAGGAGCTGGTGGTGTTCGTGAAATTCTTGTCTGATTTCGCTTCTGCCTCTTGTTTGATTTTGGCGTGTTGTGAAAGAGATGCAATGGAAGTCTTTTTTAGCTTCTCCCGAACTGGCTTCTCGCTAGCATCGTTATCACTAGTTGTTCCTGAAGTTGGACGAAGGGATTTTAAGGGGCCATTGGAGACGTCTCCTGGGACTGTAAATTGATTGTCTTGGCCATTCTCTGATGGTTGATTCGTGAAACTCATTGTGAGGTTTGTAGATCAGTGGAAAGCGTTGAGGATATGACAGATGAGCGATGCGTGTCAAGAAAATACGGCGTAGGCCTGTCGAGGGACCGAGGATAGGATTATGAAGTGGCTATGCAGCCAGCCGGAACATGTCGTATGGGCGAGGTCTACTAGCATGGATATTACAAGCTAGCAAACATACCCTCTGGCTTCTGTTAGTTGGAGCAATATCCTCAAGCGCTGTTGAAAATCTGTGGCCTGATGCTGGCTGTGGAACCCCCAATGCTTGATCGGGTGAGGTCACTGACTTGAACACAGATGGTAGAATAAGAGCGAGGGGGGCGGAAATGGGAAGGCTGCAGGTTGCCGCGAGGTGACTATCGGTCACCTGGAGGATAAAATTGGAGCTTCACAGCGAATGTGGGTGCAAGAATTGTAGTGTGTCAAGCATAGTAACAATGAATAAGATTGGAGTAGATTGTGACTCGAGTAGTGGTACCGTAGATTTGCCGGATAAAGGTCGGTATAGCATACCATAGAACATATCTCTTGGAATTTCCCACGCTTTTGATTGATTTCTCTACTGAAACACTATGAAAGTTTGTTTGTTCCATGATTGGGAGAAGACAATGAGGCCAGTTTGAGCACAGAGTATCCTTTTGCGCCGTACTGTCATGACTCTTGTGAATTGACCATAGAAAGGATGACTTCCATAGGATATAATCTCGACAATTCCTTCTTCGACTTTTCAGATGGCATTGGTACAGATAGCTTAGCTAATGAAGCATAAACACCCCAAGCCAACGTAAAACACGAACAATGGGTATACTGCTATGCCGACACGGTTCTTCACGACCCCCGAGCCCCCCAAGATACTGACGCCTGCAGCCAAAGACCATGCAATTAGGACAAGATAAACAGGAACGCGGGCGATCGTTGGAAGATGAAAAGCGCTGAGCATCGCAGCGATGACCAGCGGGAAGAGTGTATAGCCAATGATGCATATTGACTGGAAAAAGGAGCTGGGAATCTCCGTCAGCAGAATTCAGGCGTCCGAGCCAAAGGCCGCTTACATATTTCCTCCTAGCAGCTTGATCTGCATCGTCACCACAGCCTCCCCTATCCAGACCAGAGCAAAGACGCCCGAGAAGACAACTGTCTTTTGGTCGCCCGACGTGGGCATTGATAGTAGTAAGCTGAGAAGTAAGCAGAATATAAGTGGACCCCTGCATGGGCTGTCAGCAGTTGTTTCCCTTGTAGCTGCAGATACACGCTAGATTGGGAAACATACCAGAGGTCCCAGTCTCTCAGACCCTCGCTCATCCCACCTTGAAGAACCACGTCTGCATCTGGCCACCTTCCGGCAATGCCTCGAAGTCCCCCTGCAAGACTATCGCCCTCGCCCCTTTCTGCTCCTCCAATTCCTCCACCCCTCTGTAACATACCTCCAAGTAGATATTTCGGCCAGAGCACTTGCCGCAATTTTTCCCATACAGCCAGCATATCTCGCGAAAGTGTCTCCCATACTGACTCATCGATTGTGTTTGTAGGTGCTCGTCGATCTTCGCCAGGTATGGAGGAGTTGAGATATGACTGAGGCAGAGGGTTGCGGGAGGAGGAAGATTGAATGTTGCCTGTCAATGGGGCGCGATCTGAATTTGACTGCACAGGATCATCTAGGTCGTTGATGTTTGCTGCTAGTCGGGTGTCAGTGGAAGCTCTACTACAGTCCCAAGGATATGTACCATCGTCAGGATCTATCAGGTCCTGCTCGATCTCCGTATTGTCGTAGTGCTCATACGGGTTGCCCGCTGTTGCACTTGCCATCATGGCCATGAAAGGAGTGTAGCTTAGCTGGCAGGCATGAACCCTCCGTGGGTTGGTGAATCAGTTGCTGCGGGTTGCGCAAGACAATCGAAGCTTGAGAACTGCCTAAAGAGTACAGCTTGCTACCATTAGCTAGCGTTAAAGGAGGCCAGCCTTACCAGGCGCGGCCCGAATAAGGTGCTTACAAGTTCCACCTTTTGGCTTCACTAGCTATGCTATTGACAATGTCTTAGGTGCTAGCTGCGGTAAGTCTCAGCATTTTGACGTGGTCTAACGTGTGACGCTTGTTGTCCAAGCGTGAAATCACGCTGAAGGATCAATACAACACAACGCTGTGCGTGTAAAGTACAGACGCGAAGCTCCAAAGTAGATCGGATATTTTGTGTGCAGGTGAGAACGCGCCTAATTCGCAATGGCCTTAATGCCGAGGGCTTTTTCACAGTTTGTTTCAGCATTTAATGGGCGGTATCAATCTAAATATAGCAAAGTACCCTTCAGTAAGGCTGACCTGTCACCTGATTTAATTTTCTACCAAGGCACGCTTCGGCGCTACGGACAATGATTTAGATATAATACATATTATCTTGAAAATTCTATAAAGGCCGAGTGGTGTAGTTGGTCTATCACGTGTCCTTAACAACATCTGTTGTTTGATTGTACGGACAAGGTCAAGAGTTCAAACCTCTTCTTGGTCATTATTTTTTTGATATTTCCTCTACGTTATCTTTACATTTCCTTTTTCACACGTTTATGCATCCGCGCTATCGCGCTAAAGGAAAACGGGGGTTTTCTTACGTTTTCATATTTGCTAGGAACGCTAACAGCGCCCTGGTCCCCATGAAGTCTACTAGTCAATTAGGAAATTTTGCTAATCTCAGTATCAGTTCTAACATCTGAAGTACCTAAACGCAAATGCAATTCGTCAGGTTGATGAGTAAGCGCATATTATAATCTAGGCATGCTTAAGCTATTGTTTTGTAGCTCGAGCACTGGATGACCCTCAGATTTTGTCTCCAATGGCACTTGACCTACAAATCACGTACTCATTGTGAAAAAAGGAGATATTGAATCTGGTTTGCACAGTCTGTGAAATCGAATCTATCCATGCTATTTCAGGAGGTCTTGAGAATGGGAAGGTTGTTAAATTACCGGAGACGTTTACATTGAAGATTCTGCATGATAACACAAGTAGTTCCTAATGCATTTCCCATATGTCGGCCTAGTTGTTGCCTAGAACACTTGCATTCCTATTCTCGACCTGTATTGCCCGTGCCTTCCCACCGAATCATGTGTAAGATGGTTTGTATCTTCCACGTGTCTCATTTTTTGCAATCCAGCGACGGGGCGTTCGCCCAATTTCTCCGTCTGTCTTCCCTTCGATTTCATCGACTAGAGTATTCATCTTCAAGATATTTTGCTTACCCTTCGATTTTAACCAGAATGATATGGCATTTCCCAAAGTATCTGTTTCCACTTATTTGAATGCCAAGTCGGATGGCTGGGTCATCTTGCGTTGCTCTTATAGCGTAAGGGCTATGGTGAGCTTGTCCATTGGAGATTTCAATTTTGAAATATACTTTCCCGCCAAAAGAGGCTGCCGAATTGTGAGGCAGCCATAGGCAGAAAGAACCAATGAAAATACAGCGTCGAATTGCATAACCTCCTGGGACAGTCTGGCAACGGTATGATTTGACCTCCCTGTACGCTCCCAGTAAAATTTCGCGACGAGTCTTGGCTTTCCTAGATGCACTTGCCGAAGAATTTTGCTTTCGCTTCACCTCGTAATAGTAGGCTCTATGGCTGGGGTTTGGAGAGAAACGTGAATCATAAAAACGCTCCCTCAGAGATTTGTGATATCCTTTAATATGGTTAAGGTGTTGGTGAGACTTCTGAAAACTCACTTTCGTTTGCGTCAGAAGACGGCGACAGAAGACTGAACTCAACTCCATGCCAAACGCCCATAGGCTTCCTGTCTGGGGATGACTGCCACAAAGGAAGCGCAATATTGAGCCCACAAAATGGCAGAAATTTATCCGCTTCTTCGGGAAGGTAATTTTTAAGGTCCGTGGGATCGAGCGTCTGGAAAATCAGGCATGCAAACATCTCAAGGATGTTGAGGATTCCAGACTGATATTCACTTGCGGCTGGGATATTTTCTGCGAAGATAACATAGTCCGAGACCATACCCTCCAATTCCATGACGTAGTAATGTAGGCTAGGGTACTTGCTTCGAAATTGAGGGCTATCGTGCTGCGCCAATCGATGCGCGAGCTCCATGCTTTGGCCAGCATAGAGGAAAAAGTGTTCAAAGTCATCTCTTTTCGAGATAACATGAAGGTACACGGCCAAGCCAGGGATTTTTTGATCTCCGCCAATCGACTGCAAAACTCCTAGACCTCGGGTCTCAGGCAGCTAACGACTTGGTCCCTGACCCAATCAACTCCTTTCTCATTTAACATCCCGTCATAATTCGAAGGACTCAGTGATGGTAGGACGCTTAACAAGTGATCTAGAATGAGAATTGGGTCTATCGTTCTCATGACTTGACGTTGCCCCGAGCTGCTGGACGTAATCCTGGACGACCAGGCTCCAACGCACTTCTTTCTTTGCGTCCATGTAGGTAAGTTCAACTCATTTCCCTGGCTTGAATGAATTGGTTTTTCAATCGAATCCATGCTACCTAGATATCATGAATGAGTGGTTATCGTGAGATGAAGAACGTTTTTAAAATCACAAAGATGGTTCACCTTGCGCAATGACACTACGTGTCACCGGCTTGCTTCACATGTCTAACAGAGTGAATGTTGGTGTTATGTATCAAAGGGGAGCTGTAAATCATGCCACGATAAGCACTCGCGCAACTAAGCAATCCGGGTCGGGATCTGAATCGTCGTACCCCAGGTCATGATGCTTGCTCTAGTCATCTTCCTCTCCGTCATAACGGTATCTGTCTTTCCAGAACCAAACCGCGCGTATTGGATGTTCTTTCCATACTTAGAATCACTGTTGTCTGCGCTCTCCTCTTCGTCGGAGTTCGAGCCAGGACTGTCGTTCGGATCGAAAGTAAGGGCGTCAAGCGCATTGTTGAGATGTCGTTTGCAGATTATTGGCGTCGTGGATGAGGTGGTAGACGGAAGTGATCCAACCCAAGCGATTCAATCTCACTATTCCACCAATCTGAATCCGCGGAGGCTGAGATCTGGAATATGCAACCCCTGAAATCCGGTATCCGAGAGGCCATACTTCCCTTATAGGGGAACCAGCAAGCTGCGAGAAGGCAGCAGAGCTTGACTTCCAACCGAGGCCACCTTAGAAGTAGAGATTTTGTTTGGCCGAGTCGATATTGGGGAGGAACGAAGGAAATACCTATTCTCTCCAATGGCTTTAAGCTTCAACACAGGCTGTTTCTGACAACTCTAGGCTTCTTGTACCGAGTACTGCAAAATTCGTGAGGAAAGCTTAATGACCTCTTCATCTTTATATTGATTGTATTAGATAGCCTAATCAAAAGGGACGAGCAGCTCTTATACGAAATTAACCTTCCCATATCACCTACAAATTAGCACCTTGTCACGAGAATCCACTGTCATGACTCCTTGGCCCACTGCTTCCCACTCCACAGCCCGCCAGTAGTCCTCAACCATTGATCCCTCCCCTTAATCGCCCACACCATCCAACTCGGCACCCTCCATCCCATCGCCGCCCCCACACCTTTGCTCTTCCCAATCGGCACCATCTGCGTTTTCCCGCTTGTCTTCTCTGAATACCGTGTCTTCTCCAACGACAGCCTGTCCTTCCCCAGCACCTCCAGCATCTAGTAAGAGGTCGCGCTTAACATTTGCACACAGCGTAGGTATACCGTTCAGGATGAGAGGGATCGCAGGACGAGAATAGTCCGCGCAGTCGCCGACCGAGGGCCAGCGCCGTCAACGTGCAGCGTGGATATACCGTTTCCATCTCTGTAGCGTCATTCCTTGAACAGTAACAGTAGCATCTGCCAGGTCGCGTTGTGCCTTCTCGGAGCCTAATTTATTCAGTTCTTGCTTCAGCTCCAGCAGATCCGCATCAGACACGTCTGAGTCAATTTAGAAGCCCACCTCTTCGCCGTCGCTTGCATCTTCAGAGAAGTCAATCGAGTCAGGTTACGAGTCATAGAGTTGAAAGGCACCCATTGCAATGACAGACTGACACGGCGAGTGGATTGACTGAAAAGGAGTAGCAATACCAAGGCACAAGATGGAGCGCACATGTAGAGAGGAAGCCAGAGTGTAAAGAAGGAATGGAGGAGGGTGGAAAGGGCTAGGCGGGTTTTAACGAGTTCAATAGACCCAAGGCCATAAGAAACAATTACACTGCCTCGCTCCATGCGAGACTAGCTAAGGCCTGGTAAGGATGGAAACATTGAAAAGATTACAGGAAGAGTAGGATACGGAGGTGTATTCACACTACAGAATTTTGCGGAACCATTGACGCCGACGCTAAACGTATGGCCCGCGCACTATATTTTGGGTGGGCCAACCACTAAAATCGAGTGAACGTATATATAATAAGTTATTCGTATAGTAAGCCCGTATTAATATCTTAATCGGGTAGAATTAAAGCTAGGCTAGGGCCTAATTATAATATAATATATAAACCGCCCGTCCTCTACTTTAGTAGAGGTATAATTATTATCGCTACCTCTAAAATACCTTTAAAGAAGTTTAGAAATAATAATAATAAAAATCTTTTATTAAAGAAACCCCCTCCTAAGAAACGATACTCGTTTATATTATTTAAAGATATTATTATTAATAAGGCCGCTTTTATAATTCCTTTATTTATTTAATAAATAAAGTTATTTTAACCTCGTTTAAAGTAAACTCCGAGTTATTTAAAAATTTATAATTTAACTTTAGTTCCTCTTAAGACCCTAGTACACCTAAAATTTATTATTAAGAAACTAGGTAATAGCCTTAAGCGGCGAGTTATTAATAAATAAAATAACTCTTAATTTAAATTAAATTAATTTATACCTTTACTACTTTAAAGAGCTTTTATAACTCCTTTTTTTATAATTTAAAAGAGTTTCGGTAAATTTATAAACTAGGCTAAGAATTAGGCTAGGTATATTTTTATTTTTATACTACCGTTACTATTTAAATATAGTTTATACTACGAAGGAAATCGTTCGATAAAGATAAAAATAAAGATAAAGATAAGGATAAAGAGCGAGAAATATTAATATTAATATTAAGAGTAATAATTAAATTTATTACTATTAAAGCCGTTAAGACTCGTAAAGCCGTTAAGATTACTACTATTAAAATTATTAAATTAACTATTATTAAAACTACTTTTATTTAAATTATAACTAAAATTATTAATACTTTAATATTTTTAAATAAGAATAACTCTATTAAGTTTATTAAGAAGTTTATAATATAAATAGTACTTTATTAAATATATATTTTATTATATTAAATAAAGAAGCCGACTATCCTCTTTAATAAAATAAAGAATTATAATATTAATAATTTAAATTTATTTTTATTAAGGCGAGTTTTTAGGGAGTATTAAAAGAAGGTTTCTAGATATACTTTTAATCGTAAATTACCTACTTTTCGGGTTTTTATAACGGCGACGTTATTATATAAAAAGTTACCGGCGACGAGACGATATCCGTAGTCTATAAATAACGATAATAGCTAGTATATTATCGAGGGTTAATTAGATATATTCTTTAAAAACGGTAAAAATAAGTTTAAATAGAATTATTATTATATTAAACTCCTACTCCTATAGAGGAAGTATTTATTATTATATTTACTTCGTTATAACTAGTCGCCGTTACCTTTTTTATTACTAGTTCTAGTACTAGAGCTAGTATTAATAGTTTTACTTCTATTTTATTTAAGGTAATTAAAGGAAATAATTTTATAAATCGCTAGTTTATTATTTTAGAGTAGTCGAATACCCTAGATCTTAATACTATTTTAATCTAGATTATTCTCGGCCGCTAGGTATATAATAAATATAAATATTCGAATAAATATAAATACTACTAGGTTAATAAGAATAGAATATATTATATATTATTAAATAAGGATATTATAGTTTATATTACGAAATACTAAACTTTATACTTGATTAGGACTAGCGCGCCCTTAGTACTAATTATATACTAATTTATAACTTTATAAACTCTAATAAATTAATTTATTATTAATAAACTAAACTATATCTATAAATTATTAATAATTTAGTATTATAGGGTAGACTCTAGTATAGTATTACTAGACTAAACCTCGGTATTTCTATATTAAGACTAGCGTCTTAACTAGATTCTAGTATATTAGGGCCAAATCCTCTATAGATAATTAATATCTTTTATATTATTAATATTTTTACTACTAAAGTAACTATACTTTAATAAATAGTAGTAACGGTATATATCGAATACCTTTTACCTCTATAAAACGCTTCCGTTTATATACTAGTCTTTTAGTTTTCTTTTAAGGCTTTAATACTAGCTTAATACCTCTATTACGAGAATTATTTATATATAGTACTAAATACGTTATTTATTCAGGCCCTTCTTTATCGACGAGTATAACTTCTTCGCTAAGTTCTCGTATACGGTAGTCGTTTATTAAATTATCGAAAAAACCCCCTTTTAGAAATTCTACCCTAAAAGAAATTAACCTCTTAATATACCTATTATATATAGTTATTTAATACGTTATTTATTAAAACCCTTATTCGCTTTACTCGTTAATATCTATTTCGTTAATTACTTTACTTTATTTTATTTATTTACTAGTAGAAACTAAAATACGGTACTTCGACCTCTAGTACTACCCGACTATACTAAATCGTTAATATATTAGGTACTCGCTCTTAGAAAAACGCTTTAATATTAGAAAACCCCGACTTTTCCGACGCTTAGTTAACTAGCCTATTTAATATAATAAAGTAATTTATATAGAAGAGGGATATATAGCTCGTAGATTATTTTAACTAGATAAAATAATAACTTTGATAACGACTTATTTTACCTCTACCTCGGTCGTTAATATAAGAAATATAAAAAATACCTAAACCTTAGCCTAGCTTTAATATTAATAATAAGAATAATAAATTAAAAGTTAAAGATATTAGTTTCTTTAATTTTTAATATAAATTTAGAAATAACGCCCTAGTTTTAAATACCGGTAAATATATATACTATTAAAATATTTACGTTTTTATAAATAGGTTTAAAAATATAATAGATCTAAAGTTTAATATTTATATTATTATTAAGAATCTTATTTCTACGTACTTTTATAAATTAGTTTTAATATAGTATTTAATCGAGTTAATAGAGTTTAGAAAAAAGCTCCTATATAATACTATATCCGATTTATAATAGTAATATACTACTTTTATCGATCGATTTAAAATTAGAATTTTAATAATTATAGTCAAGATCGCTATCTTTATATATATACCCTAGGATATTCGAAAGGGTATTTATCCTCGTGTATTTATTTAAAATATATTATACCTCGCTAAATTTATAAATATTACGTTTATATAAAGCTAGTTATTAACTATTTAGAATATATTTTATATAAATATATATCGGGATATTTTTAAACTAAAAGGAATAATAATATTAAATTAATTCCTTAAAGGTATAGATAGTAAAGTATTAATTTAAAAAGACTTTACTTCTCGCGGCTCTATATTATTTTAAAAACTACTTTACTTTTAACTTTAATAGTAGTAGTAACCCTAATAATAATTTTATTATTAAGATAATTAAAAGCTACTCGATAATAAACCCTATAAATCTTTTAAGAATAAATTTAATAAATTATTTAATAATAAACTATTCGATAAAAAGTTATTTAGTAACTACTACGACTCGCTATACTAGAATACCGTCTATATTATTATACTATATTAATATACCGCCTATAATAATATATTAGAAATAGACGAAGATAATAACGAATATAATCTCTACTAAGTTATAGTTAAAGATTAATTTTAGAATTTAATTAGATTTAGACTAGCCCCGCGCTAAAATAATTTTAATTTTAAAAATATTAATAAATAACTACTTTCAGAAATCGCTAGCTAGCTAGAAACCGCGCTAAGACTATAGATCTACGCCAAGACCTCACTTTTATATACGAAAACACCGACTATTTAGGGCTCTAGTCCTTCGATATTAATACTTTTATAACGTTAAATATATACTCCCCTATTTTATTAATACTATAATTACTACCGTTAGTTATTTATATTATCTCTATACCTCTTTATCGCCTTACCTCGCCGTCGCGATTTCCGTTTACGACTCTACGTTAAATTTTAAAACTCTACGGTACTCCCGCGATTACCCCGCATCGACTATTCAAGAGTTAGGGACATATTAATATATTTATTTACTCTATTATTTTTATATATAGATACTATTTACGTTATTATTTATAATACTCTATATTAATATATTAACGAGGGTATTAACTTCTTTCTTTTAAAAGGGGCGTTCTATTACGGGGTAGACTCTAGTATAATATTACTAAACTAAGCCTCGGTACTTCTATATTAGGATTAGTATTTTAACTAGATTCTAATATATTAGGGCCAAATCCTCTATAAATAATTAAAATATTTTATACTATTAATATTTTTACTATTAAAGTAATTATACTTTAATATTTAGTTTATTTATAGTTTATCTCATAATAGTTTAATAAAGAATTATTAAATTAGATATTTTAAAATAATTAAATAAGGAGGAATTACCGGCGAGAATAAAAAAAATATAAAGAAAAAAATAAAAAACGAGAATAAAAGAATAAATTTATATCGTTTAAATTAATACCGCCGCCGTTAATAAATTATATATATCCGTTATTTATTTATATATATATACTTTTTTTTATTTAACCGGTAGCCCCTCCTTTAATAAATATTCGAATCTTTATACTAGAAATTAAGATATAGACTAGAAAGATTTTAAAAAGAATAAAAAAGTCCTTTTATCGCTAGCTCTTTTATTCTATTATATACGGTTTTATTATTTTACTTTATCGCGGTAATAACCTAGTTAACGGCGACGTAGTTAAATAAATTAAATAAATTAAATTTAAATTATAATACCGCGATAAGTCTAACCTAGAGGATATAAAGAATAAATTATTAAATAAAAGTTATACTATAAAAGACGTTTAAGGGTAGAAAGATAACGAGTTCGAATATAAATAAAAGAAACTAGAGATTATACCTAGAATAAAATACTCGTTTACTCGTTTTACTAGTTAATTTAAACGTAAAAAAAAGAAATTTTAAATAAGAAATATTATTAATTTTAAATATCTCTCGAATATTTTTATAAAAGACTCGCTAGCCTTAATTAACTATATTTTAAATATACTATTTAATATTTTAATTAAAAGGCCTATACTAGTATTAAAGACCGTATTATTAATTTAATTAAATATAACGACGACGACGACTAGGGCTATAGAGCGGACGAGGATTTAAATAATTTATATACTTTTATTAATAATTAAACTATTAAAGAATAAATAAACTAAAGTTATTTATTTCTATAAATTATTTATAAAATTATATATATAAACTATTTTCTTACTTTATATTATTATAAATATTATTATTCTCTTTTTCTTCTTTTTCTTAAATACTTATTTTACCTTTATAACTAATATTTAATTACTAGAAAATATTACTAAGATCTTTATAACTAGCCTATAATCTTATTACTAGATTTAAAAAGTAGTTAAATCGCCCTTTATTTATATATATTTAAATAATATTAAAGTACTATTTTATCTAACTCTTTAAAACTAAAAATAATATCTCGATAAAATTATAATCGGGTAAATAAAGAGAAAGATATTCGAGTAGAATACTAGCGTTAATATATAGCCTAACTAGAACTAGATTATAATAAATACTAGTATTATTATAGATTATTACTAAAAGTACGTTATCGTCTTCGAAACGGCCGTAGCGAGGGAGGATATTATATTCGATAAAATTATTAAATATCGCCGCCGTAATTAAACTTTAATAAATAATCTAATTAAAGTAACTATTAATAGTATATATAAATAAAAGACTCTACCTCCTATTTTTATATAGACTTTAGATAATTAACTATATAATATTAATAAAGGCCTAGTTATATTTTTTATTATTTACTAAAATTAACTATATCGACGTTATACATAAAAACTCGGAATATATTAATATATTTATAAATAGTATTCTTATCTAGAAAAATTAACTAATTAACTCGCTATTTTATTAACTTTATAAATTAAATAATCCTTAAGACCTAATTATATTTACGAGTAATTTTATATTAAATCTTCCTATTTTAACTTAGGCGGTAAAAATACTACTAGATAATATCTTTATTAATAGTAATATTATACTCGTTTAATAAAAAATAAATTATTTCGTTTAAATAAACTATCGGCCGTTTAGAAAAATAATATAGAAATTTATATTTTAAAAACTCGTTAATTTTCCTAGGCCGCCCTTTTAAATTTTTACTCGGTATAAAAATAATATTATAAAACCTCTATATTATTATTATCCTTTATAATATATATAGGTTTATATTATAAGAGCCGGTAGTAATACTATCGATATTATATTTTAACTCGAATTCGTATTAAATAAAAGCGCGAATAAATTCTAAAATAATAACGACTATAATAATAATAAAAGAGGAGCGGTAGTAAAATAAATTTATAATAAAATAAGACTTTATAATATTTAAATAGTTTTAAATTTAATTATTTAGGGTAGATCTATAATATATTTATATCTATATCTTATTCTACTCGATTTTAGTGGTTGGCCCACCTAAAATTTAGTGCGCGGGCCATCCGTTTAGCGTCGGCGTCAATGGTTCCGCAAAATTCTGTAGCAGCAGCCCAAATCCCCAGGGACGGGCCGAGGGCAGCACGAAGCGGGACGGCGGCAAGAGACAGGCTAGCCGGATACGGCAGGCTTTATTGGAAGAGGGAATTCACCTGCACACATAGTACGCGTCTTTCGTAAGCTAGATTTCCATTACAGGTCTTCTTCGTCCGTTACTCTACAGCGATCCTCTAACTCTTCTCCTGTTCTCACCTGCCTTATTTCTCTTCAACATTATCAATAATATCCTTTTTGTTGGGCATATCAATACTCTAAGTATTCACAATGTCAGGCGTCGATCGGTTCATCAGCAAGCGACAGCCATTTCAGCCAGATCCTCGACGCCAGGCTCTAGGAAATCAATCTAAGGTTTCAGTGCCTGCGACGAGACTGGGAAACGCTGAAACAAGATCGATAACCCCGCAACCTAGCCATAGTAGTCGACTTTATGCGAAGGATGTCCGCCAGCCAGAGTCCCAACTTGCTCAGACATCGAATAGTCAGGGCGACTTATTCGATACGGATGCCGAGGGCATCGATGACACAACAGTCACGAGCGTTGGGAACAGCAGCGGCGATCAGCAGTCTAGTATGCAAGGCGGCAACCATGCGTTGAATAGCCAGAAGAGTGGCGGTAGCAACGGATTTGCAGCTCGAGCTAATGCGCCATTGGCAACCGACTACGGGCAGCTCCAAGGCCATCAGAGATTAGATAGGCTTGAGGGCGATGATGTGACATTGGATGACGATGATGACGGTTACACTGAAGACAGCGGAGACGATCAAGTCAATGGAGAGGGCGAGGAAGATGGATCGACCGAGGAAGATGATTCGCAAGAGTACCTCAACCCAGGTATCCACGGATATCAACGACGAGATCTCGATCCAGAAGACAATCATCAGATTATGGCGTCTCCAACGATGCAGAACGCAAGGACCGGTGGATTGGGATCTCAAAATCCAGTGATTGCATTTTCCGCGCAGATGACCACAGCTCAAAAATTGAAAACCTTGGGAATCAGATCAAACCGCCCGGAGCAACCGACCTCACAGAGCTTCCAGAAGCAAGTTCAAGGAGCCCTTTATCAAACGTACCAAGGGCGCCCCGATAAGCAAAGGGTCACTTCAGATCAACCGGCTGCTCTGATTGGACAGACAGTCCCATCGAACCAGCGAAATGAAAAGCAGGGCCTGAGCACGCCACCACCTACTTCAAGCAAGCCAGCGGCACCACAGAGAAAACTTGCTGAAGAACGCCAAGAAGGTCAGCCATCATCAGCCATCGAGTCTCAAACATCCTCGTTACCGTTACATACTGGAATCCCGCATGGTCGAACGAATCATGATACCAAACAGATGGATGATGCCTTGACGATAGAGGCCCAGCACGAGATGATGCCGCCGCCTGGATATCGCAAGGCCAGCGCCATGCCCGGAAGCCATCGGGATAGAGAGGTCACAAATCCTCAGCGGGATGCAATTGAAGATAAATCAGCGTCGATTGATGGTCAACGTGCCGGTCTCAGCCATGATGATGACTTTACACACAAAGACCGCGGCGCGGATGACGAAGGCTCGGTGACACGAAAACATGCCAGAGATCTAGACCACACTCCAAACCAACTGTCAGCAATGACGTTCGAGCAACTGAGTAGCGAGCCTTTCAATCACGATCCAAAGGACATAGCATCGACGCTGCCAGAAGAGATTGCTAGCGGCACATTGACTGATAAAATAGACCATATGCTGAAGCTAGACGAGCGTGACACCAAAGACATCCAGCGAAAAGCGATCCTATCATCTCTGCTAATTGAGGAGTACAAGGAATGCGGAGATCTCATCGTCGGTCGATTCGGTAAAATCATCACAAAATTCTCCGACGCTCGCCAGCAGAGACGTGAGATTCTGATGCGGTTTGAAGCGGAAGTCGCGAAACGAGAGTCACGTGTAAGGTGCAAGATGGGGGCGGTAGAGAAAGACCTAGGTAGATTGAAGCGAGGTGGGGAGGATGTCGTGAGAGGCAAGCCAGACGAGTGAATCTGACTGGATGATAGGGCTATGCCAGCCAGATCGCCCTTCGCATCCTGTGACGGCTGTACACGACTGCTCTCGTTCTTACTTTGGTCGGTCGTGGCGATGGCTTCTAGCTGTGGGACGCACGATGAGGGTTGCTTGATAGGATGACAAATTTTGCAAGGTGGTGATGCGGACTTATTGGGCAAGATTTGCTCAGCGTTTAGCGCTCATATTGCTTAGTGTTCTTTGGGACTTACGAAGGAATATTTGCATTATCTCGGCGTTATATACCCCAACTCGCTTTGCTTGGCCCGAAGATTCAGGCAGTGTCAACGAAGACTCGAGCAAATGTTGGCAGTACAAAAGTGTAGCATTTTATATGCAGTCGCTAATCCGTCTCGATTAAATCCATTCCTACGCCATGCTATCGTGGTATCATTCACATCGTCCGCCCCCAAATTGCCAAGTACTCCAAATCCATCCTACCAACTCCTAGCTATCGTGGTATCATTCACATCGTCCGCCTCAAATATCAAGAAGGGACAGGTTCCGCGAATGGGTCGGCAAAATAGATAATAACAAGCAGTTATGGCAGCTGGCAAAGGCAGCCAAAAACAACTAGGCCCGCCAACCTACCTTCACACCAAATCTTAGAACCCTAGACGGAAACCAATACGAAGACGCGACGGAAAAAAAGGAGATCCTTAAGGATACCTTCTTTCCTAAAGCCAAGCCGGCGGTACTCGATAATATTTATAACTATAAGTACCCCGAGCCAATACCATTCCTAGCCCATACCGAATAGGAGGTTAAAAAGGCGATTAAGTCTAATAACCCTAACAAAGTAGCCGGCCTAGACGGTCTTTCCTTTAAAGTATAATAAACTTATCTACCCCTATTAAAGAACCATATTATTTATATATTTAATATTTATATAGAAGTTAGATACTACTTTAAATATTTCTAATACGTGATCACGACCGTTTTACGTAAAATAAAAAAGAATAATTATACCGAACCTAAATTATTTAAACCGATTACGCTTTTATATACTCTAGGAAAGGCCCTAGAAAAAGTAATAACTATTTATATTAATTATTTAATTAAGGAATACGGGTTATTTCTAGTAATATATATAAAAAGAAGAAAACTAACCTTTTTAAAAAACGCGATATATATATTAATTAAAATAATTAGCGTAGCCTAGAAGTTAAAATCTAACTATATAACTTTATTATTAATACTAGATATTAAAAATACTTTTAAGAATATATCCTATAATCGACTTTTATATAAAAGATATAAAAGATATATATATTTTAGAGCCCTCTCTTATATACGAAACTTCCTAGGCGGCCGCTCTACTATTATTTATATTCTAGAGGGAGATTTATCTCTTTATTAAATCGAAGCCGATATTCTTTAAAATAATCTTATTTCGTTAATTTTATTCTTATTCTATAATATAAATATATTTAAAATATATAAAAGAAGAGATTATATCGCTTTTATATTTATTAATAATATTAATATCTTAATATAGGGCCTAATCGTTTAAGAAAACTATAAAATATTAAAAATAATATATAAAGATATTTAAAAATAAGCGGATAAATACTTCTTTTAATTCGAATTTAATAAATATAAATTAATCTACTTTTATTTAAAGTTAAAATATATATATAAAGAATTAACTAGAAACGATTTATAAATTTTATTCGAGTTTCTAAATTATATTATTAAGCCCGAAACTTCTACGAAACTTTTAGAGGTAATCCTAGACTAAAGATTATTCTAAAAACTATATTTATAATATATAGAAATAAAGACCTTAGGGCGTTTTAATACTTTAAAATACTACGGAGTATTTATTTAAAGAGTCGACTTTAAAAGTCTTCGAATAATTTATAATAATTATAATATTTAAAGCCGCTAGCGTAGAGCTAGCGGTTTAGTAATAATATAAAAAACGTAAAGTAGTTACGGGGTTTATTACTAGGTAGTTTTTAAATTTTAAATTTAATAATAGAACTAATCTCTAAAGATTCTAATAAAATAGAGGAATATTAACTCGATATAGAGTTATTAAAAGTTAGAACCCCGCGATATTAAAATTAGAACCCCGTATCGATAAATAATAATATTATAGAAGTAGCGGAGTATAGATATATATAATATACTAGCGCCTTTAACGGGGCGTAGGTATATATAATATATTATTATTTTATAATTACTTCTCTTTTTAAACCCTAGTCTCTAGGTATTTAAATATTTTAGTTAAAAAATATTTATTAAAAAATCTTTAAACCCTCTAAGAGAAATAAAGGAAAAGAGTTATCTAATAGTATTTAGTTAATTAGTCGAAATTTATTAAAAAAAACCATCAAAACCCCCTAAGAGAAATAAGAGAAAAGAGTTTTCTAGTTTTTACTATCGGTCCTATAGTGTTAATATATAGTACTAGTCGCGGAGCGACACGAAACTATTTCCTATAGTACTATTATATAGTATTAATAGCGGAAGGGTAATACTACTAAACTACCTCTATTATAAAGTAGTATTAATAGTAAATAAATAATATATTTATAAAGTTGTCTCTATAGTATTAATATATAGTAATAATAGTTAATTAAATAATATTTCTTTCGTCCCTATAGTACTATTATATATAATAGTAGCGGAGCGAAATAGTATATACTATCGTTTTTATAGCGCTTATAGTACTCGTAGTAAATATAATATATTAGATTATTCTTATAGTATTTATAGTACTAGTAACGGAATAGCGGTAACTACCCTTATTATATACTCCTACTATACTATAAAAGATATTAATAATAAGATAATATATATAAACGATATAACTTTAATATTATACCGGGAGATTAGTAATAATATAATTATTATAATAATAATTATATTTATTAATAAGAGCGAGGTAGCGGAGCGGAGGCGCGTATCGACGTATTATAATAATAAAGTATTTAGCGCGACGGTTTATTATTAAAATAAACTCGCTCGCCTATTTATTTTCTCTCTTCGTAATTTCTTTAGTCTTTTTTATATATTATTATTTTAACTTTATAATAATATTCTAGTATTATAATTAATATATAGATAATACTCTCGTTATATATAGTTTTTTTCTAACTCTATAAATAGCTCTTATTTATTTATAGTATTAATTTATTTATATTAATATAATTTAGTTATAAATATATTAGTAAATATAACTAGTCCGCTATTAGCGCGACTATATAATACTAATTATAATAATAATTTACTACGCTTCGTAACTTCTTTACCGGGTCTATTTCTATTAATTTAATAATAATTATATTCGAGGTACGTCCCCTCCTTATATACTCTATTATATTAATCGCTACGGAATCGATTATTATATAAAGATAAGTTATAACCGTAAGCTCTAAAGTAATATATATTAATAATAATAAATTCTTAAGTTTTTCCGAAGGAAGGTAAAGAGGTTTATATATTAATATACCCGTATCGGTAATAAAACTCTTAAAGAAGAATATAAATATAATTTAATAAATAAAGAAATTACCTAGTAACGTAAAATATATAATAAAATAATAGTAATTAATAAATAAACTTTTATTATAATTATTAACCTATAAAATTAATTAATAGTAACGAACTAACGTATTAAGAAATTAAAGGCGATAAATAAAGTTCTCGAAGAAAAGATCGAGAGTTTCTATTAATATAAACGGGACCTAGAGAGCCCCGAGGAAGATAATATCTTTAAGAATTATATTAAAAAGACTATATCTTCCTCTAATAATTCTAATAATAACTAAATTTTTCGTATAATATAGTAGTGATATCGAATTCTTTTTTTCTTAAATCGGCGCTAGCTAAACTTACCTAGATATATTATTTAATAATATATTCTAAATATCGATATAAATTATACCTAAAATAAAAGTATTTTTATAAATATAATATATTATCGTTATCGTATATAAATAGTTTAATAATAAATTTAATTTAATTATACTCTAAAACTATATAATAAAGTTATAAATATAAAGGAGAACGTCCGTTATATAAATATTAATATAAAAATAATAATATTTACTTTTAATATCGGTTTTATTTACTCCGTCTTATTATTTTATATAACTAGATAATCTTTTTAATTATATTTATATATTTATATTTACTACTCGCTTATTTAAAGACTTTAATTAATTTATTAATACTAGTAAACTCTTTATCTAATAATTATTAATTATATTCTTCGCTTTAACTAGTTTATTTAACTTTATATTAAATATCTTCTTTATTTTTAACTTTATTAATTACCTCTTCTACCTCCTATAATTTATTATTATTAATAAATTCGGGGGTTTATATAAAAGATTCCGTCGTATTAATATAATTACGAAGGTAATATAATTTAAATAACGATATATAAAAGGTATTATAAATTCTATATATAAAAAATAATAATAGGCGGTAAATTTATACTTTTATTTTATTAATAATCTTAAAGGGCTTTATAAACTTATAGAATAATTTCTTATCTAGGCGCTTTTATTTTAAATTTTTTATTATTAATATAACTAAATTACTAACTTTATAACTTTATAGTTTATATATTATATTATATTATTTAATTTAGTACTCGGTAGCGCTTTAAAGGCGCTCCGTAGCTTTATCTTTTAGAATTTATAATTATTATATTTTATTATTTATAACTAGTACTTTTTTTTCTTTAAAATCGTCCTCGACCTCCTAGCGGATTTTAAAATAATAACTATATATATAAAAAAACGACGTCGTTCCGATAACGGTACTCTAATTATTATTTATTAAAAATTCTACTATAAGTAATAATCTAGCCTAATTAATTAATTTATTATTAATAAATATATATAAATAGTACTCTAGTATTTAATTTTAGCGCTTTATTTATTTATTTATTTAAGGGTAAAAGGTAGTATTTAGGCGTTATTTAATTTTCGAATAAAAATATATAATCGACTAGAAGACGCTCGTAAAAATAGAGCCTTTATCGCTAATAATACTATTAGGTATATTATAGTAGTAAATAATTTTAAAATAAAATACTTCCGCTAGTTAAGTAGTATCGATTTTAATAATTATAAATATATATTTAATTATTCTAATAAATCGATTTATAACGATAAAAATAGTATTATAAATAATATCTCTATATTTACTAGGCGGTAAACTAATTATAAAATTTATAAAAATCTCCTTCTAAGGTTAAATAATAATAAGGAGCGAATTTAATTTATTATATAAACAATATCGCGGCGCCTTTATCCGTTAATATATATCGTAAATTTTCATATATTTCGTAATTTACTTTAAGCTACATCGGTAAAGCGGGGAGTTAATATTCTACCGAAAAATATATAAAATATATTTAGATCTATTTAGTTTATATACTAGCCCTAGAGATTATTTTAATACCTACTTTCGTTAAGAATTACTAAGAGTAGCCTTTTCCTATTAATAGTTACTATTTACTATCTTATATAGTTATATTAAATACGAATACGCGCGAATCGTATCGGGCGATTATATTATAGTCGGAGTATTATATTTATTAAACGCGTAAGTTACTATTAATAGATCGTATTTAATAAATATATATATCGTTATTAAAATAATATATTTATTAAATATATAAGTTTATATTATCGTTTTATTTATCTATATTATTATCTATAGTTTTATCGATTTTAATAATTTCTTTATTTTTATCGCTTTATTAATTTTTAGCGATTTCTCTACCGTAATTTAAATCGCCGCTCTTACCACTACCGTTACTATTATTAATATTATATAAATTTACGTATTTAGTAAATAATTACTAATCTTATTCGATATATAGTTATTATTTACTTTTTTCTAACTTCCTTACTATATTATCTAATTAATATACTATTATTTATTAAATTTTACGTGAATTATATCGTTATCTTTATTCTTTTTTAATTTTACCCTTTTTAAACTTTATTATTATTTATAACCTCTTCCCTAATTATTTAATATAAACTTTATATTTATTTTTATTATCGCTCGATATAATCGAGTTAATATTATTTCTTTTATATTAAACCCGAGTAGGTTCTTCCGGTATAAAGGCGGCCTAAAATTCCTTAAATCTTTATAATTTAAAAGTAATTTAATCTTTTAGTTATCTTTCTTTTTATATAATATTAAGGGTATACTTCTTTTTAGAGATAGAAATTTTACGCGAGCCGTTTTATATTTTAATCTTTATATTATTATCGGGTTTTTCTATTTTAACGGAGGTTTATCTAAGATTCTATAATAAAGATAAAAGCGAGTCGGGGGCGATATTCTACTATAAATAATAAATTAATTAAGTTTAAGATAATTATACTTTATTAAATTTATATATTAAGAATTTAATACCGGCGTTCGGGTAGTAGTAAAGATTAAGGATATTAAGATATATAAGTTATAAAGAGATAAACTATAAACGCCTAATTAATTTATTTTAGAGTTATCGCCTTACGCGTATTAACCTATATATTTTTTATATTATTAATTAATATAAAAAGATTACTTTAAAGTTTATTATCCGAAAAGTTAATTTATTCGTCGTTATTTAAGTTATTAACGAAGGGTAGATTATATATTTAACGATTACCGAGGTCTATTATAACCGTATTATTATTAGAGTCGAATTTTTTTATATTTTTAATAATATTCTTTACCCTCTTTAATAGTACTTTATAAATACGGGTTTTATATCTTTTATTATCGAGATTTATTTATACTCTTTATATTCTTTTTTATTAGTTTAATACGGACTCTCGTTAATTAATTATAATATATTTATCGGTAATAAAAAAGAATATAAATATTTATTTTAAATTTTCTCCTCTTTAAACTTTTCGATTTTATACTCTCTAATAAGGTACTCCGAGATAATATATATTATTATTATAATAATAAATATAATTAAAAGATCGGGGAGGGGTTTAAAGAATTTTTTTATATTCTCTTTATTAATAAAACCGTTCTTCGATAGTTTAAATATTATATAAACGAGTATTTTTATTAGAATAGGGTTCGCCTATTTATTTATTTAATTATTAATTTATATCTTTATTAATTATATTATTAAACTAGAGTATATTTTATATCGAAATATATAAAAGTTTAGCGGTATAATAATTTAATAATAAAGGAGATTACGTTTTACTATAAGCCGTTCTATATATATATAGTAATTATTATAATTCGTACGATTATTAAAGTATAAACGCGTTATTATTTAAAAAAGTTAAATAATTATATATTAAATTAACTTTAATATAAAATATCTACCTAAATAAATCTAACTTTTTATACTTTAGTTAAAATAAGTTAATTATCGATTTTATTAAATTTAGTTCCGATTTTAAACCCTAAATTCTTAATTACGACGTCCTATACGTATTATATCCGATTATTAATTTATTAAAGATTATTATCCGGCTAAAGCTCTTTACTCTTATCTAGATTATAAATATATCTAATTAAGATAATCGCTTTTAAAAACTTCTCGTAGTTAGGAACGATAATAATATATATTTTATAAAACTTTATTTTCGTCTAGCGTTTCGTATTACTTTAGAGATAAAAATCATATTTATATTAATCCTTATAAATATTAAATAATTATAGAATATAGATTAATTTTACCGTTAGAGTCTTTTTTTATTTAATTTTCTATAAGATAATTTACTTATAATAACTCTAGCCTATAATTAAATTAATTAGATTCGATTATATATAATCCGAGATATTTATTTTTATCTTTATATATTTATTATCTAGGAAAGCTTTAGAGTAATTTTATTTTTTATTATTTCTAGGTTATTTATTCTCTTTATTACTAGAATCCGAATCGTTATAGTTATATTTTAATTCCGAGTTAGAGTAACGATTATTCCGCTACGAGTCTTTATAAGATATATTATTTTTATAATAATTCTAAAAGGTAGCCGGATTAGTATTAAATATCTTTTAATTATAAATCGTAAATTTATCTTATTAAATAGTATATTATTAAAGTATAAATTACGAATTTATATATTACTTTAGTCGAATTAAATAAAGCGGAAGAAGGGTATTAAAAAGTAGTAATTATTAATAAAAATAAAATTTACGCGGTCGGGGGAAAAGAGGGAAATTATTTATTTTTAAAAAATTTAATTTAATAAGATTAGACTCTAGGGGTTTAATCCTAGTTTATCGAATATAACTAATATTTATTAAATATTATATATATTAATTCTTAAGATTTATATTAAAGAAGCTGGTTATCTTTAATTATTAGATTTATTATTATAATTAATACTCTTTTTTTTATTTAAACTTAATATTTTTATTTTAATTATATATTAAGAGCCTCGCCGCCTAGGTTACTTAAGTTTCGGTTAAAGATCTCGATTCTTTAGAGGGGGTTTATTACTATATATATTATATAATACTCGATTAATAACTCTCGAATATTAAAAGAAAAATATTTAATATTTTAGGTATATATTTCTACTAGCGCTACTCTCTATTCTCGTTTATTAGAGATAATTATATTTAATAAATTAAGGCGGGTATAAGTAATCGTTTTTTTTTATTATAATTTAGGTCGGTTTTAATTAAAGATATAAACTTTTAAAATCGAGGTCGTTTATACTCGTTAACCCCGTATATATACTACTCTTCTAAATATCCTAAATCGTATAGATTATACTCTAGTTTATACCGTTTTTAATATATAATATTATATAGTAGATAAAATTAATCCGATTAATATTTTTACCTATATAGGTAGAGTTCGGTTTATTATTTAATTCTTTTAATAACTCGGCGCTCGAGAGTCCTTAATCTTCTTAAATATTTATATAATATTATTTAGTCTTTACCCGTCTTCTTCTATTATAATTATTTCTTTAAACGAGAAAAAGTAGGTACTAGTCCTTCTATTATTTAAGAATATCGCCGAATATATAGGCGAATTTATTATAAATACCGGCGAAAATAGGTCGTAGATAGTCTTTTATATTTATTATATTTAATCTTTAACCTAGGAGACTTATAGTTTTTAATTATTTTTATAATTATATAAGGATTAACGAATATACGACTTTATTAATACCTAGCTTCGTTTTTATAATCTTCGCCGATTATATTATATTATTAAAGTTTTTTAAATTTATTCTTAATTAGCTCGTCCCTAGTTATCGTAAATATTATATTTAATAATCTTCTATATATCCGCTAATATCGAGGTATTATTTTATTATTTATTTATTCCGGCGGTAAAATCGGGTAATAAGAAAAAGACCGAGCCCTAGCCCTAATTAATATAAGAATAATTAATTTATATTTTATAATAAAACGATTTCTTATTATTTATAATCGAATATATTATAATTTACCCCCGTAGTTTATCCTATAATATTTATTATTTTAATTATTCGCGCGTAATTTATAAATTAAATAATATATTATAAGTTTAAATATTATATTAATTATATAATCTACCTTCGCCTATTATAATTATAGTAGGTTTAATTATTTACTCGTATCCTTTATATTAGAAAGTCCTCGTTATAGATTAAATTATATAAATTTTAATCGGTATAGTTACTAATATAAAATACGTTATCTTTTCTTATAGTCTTATTTATATATACCGGTATAATATATATACTCTTTATAATTTTTATTATAAAGATAGTCTAACGCCCCCCGAGTATCCTCTATTTAATAATTAAATTTACCGGTTATAATTTTACCTTTACTATATTATAAGTTTTATATAAAGAGTCTTTATTACGGATCTTTAGAAAATCGACGAGGGTATAATTATATTAAAATAGTTCACTCTTAATATTTTAATAATTTATATCCGATATTATTAAAAGAAACCGGAGCTAGGTAGGACTTTAACTATAAAAAGAAATTATATAAAACTATAGTTATATTTTTTATATTAAAATATAGTTATATCTCTACTCTCCTTAACTCTATTAATCGGCTTTATATATTACGCGGTCCGTAATTAAGTTCTTTAGATTTTTTAAATCTTTCCTATTTAATTTCTAGTATTATAAAAACGGATAAAGATAAATAAAATATAAATCGATTTAAATAGGATTAATTTCTCTCTCGTTTATAGTTTTAATAATTATCGGTTCTTTACCCCTCTCCTACCGGCGTTAATATATATAAACGGCTAGTACCTTTAAAAAATATTCGATATATAGTTTCTTTTATATTACGGATAGCGAGTATTAATATATAGTATTAAATTTTATTTTTCAAACTCTTTTTCTTTTTTAAGGCTCTAAATCGTATTAGAACCTAAATAATCAAATCCCGCGATTAAGTTTTAATACTTTAGTTATAAAGATTATTATTTTTAAAATAAATAATCTCGTTATAAAATAAAATAGATTATTCTTTATAATTAGTATTTATAAATAACGGGAAATATAGTAGACGAGTTATTCTTAAAAGACCTTTCGTTTATTAATTAACTCGAAGAAAGATTTAATTAAATAACGATATACCGCTTCTTTATATTCGGTATTATAGTTATCCATAGCGCCGAATATTCGAATTTACTCTACGTAATATATTATTATATAAAGTTTTAGGATATTAAAATAACCGTCTAGGTTTACTTTATTATTTAATTTATACCGGCGAAAATAGTCCTTTAGTTTATTAAAACGGTAGAGTATATTTTAGAGATATTTTAATATTTTATTATTATATAAACGATATTAAATAATTAATATAAAGTTTATAAATACTTATACGTAATAGAGTTCTCTTCTATATAAATCGGCTAGTAGCGGAGCGATTATTAATATTAATTATTATATAATCGTTCTTCGGTCTTTATTTATTTATTATATAACGACGTTATAATATTTATAATTCTTTAAATCGTAGAAGGCTAGAATAATACGAAATCTTTCGTTTAATTATATTATTCCTAGTGTATTCTTTAGTCCTATTTTCGCCCTCTTTAACTTCCTAGTAATAGGCGCGCTCTCTTTAATAATTAAAATAATTTATTTAAAGAGATAATTAACCGTACCCTTAAATAATTAATATAATATAATATATCGACTAGTATAGTTCTATATATATTAACCGTAGTATATAATTAGGCGAAATTATATACTAGATATACTTATTAATTATTATTCTTTAAGATATTTTCTTTATATTATCGCCGAATTTAGGACTAAATAAATAAATAAATAAATAAATTCGAAGGTATTATTTACCTTAAAGATTTCCTTATTCGTTTAATAATACTATATTAATTATATATTATCGGCCGCTTTAAATTTTTATAATTAAAACTTACTCTTTATAATTTATTATAAAGTCTATAATAATCGGATAATAAAATTGGATCTTTTAATTTATATATATAATAAAGAGACTTATAATCGCTACGGTTTTAATTATTAATTTAAAATTAGGACTTTAAAATTATCTTAAGTAAAAACTTTTATTATATTTATAATCGAGTATAATTAATATAGATTTATATTATACGTCGGATTTAATATATTCGTTATTATTAAGTATAATAAATAGAAGTCCTAAAAATATTAAACCCGGTTATTTTTAACCTCGCTATATTTATACCTTTAAATTCCTTATAGTAAAATAAATTAATCATACGATTAAGTTACCTTTATATTATATAAATAAAGTCTTATTTATAAAAAGAAATAATAATATTATAATAACTCTATTAGGAAGTTTCTTTTATATCTACTACTATTAATCGCTAGTATATATCTCGATATATACGTGTTTATTATTATTATTATATTAGTATACGGGTTTAAATATTATTTTATTTTTAAACGACCGATACCCTAAAAGAAATCGGAGGGCCTTAGTAATATCTCGATATAAAATATTATAATTCTTTAACTCGATCCCCTAAATCTTTAATTAAATATTAAATATCTATTTTATTTATTTATCTTCGTCGATTCTAAATATAATATTAATTTATATTTCGGTTAAATTATTAATATTTTTATAATTAAAGAGGCTATATAATAATTCGAGTCGAATATTATAGAAAAATTCATTATAATTATCTTTAATTACTTTTTCCTCGTAAAATTATTAGGCGAGCGCGTAGTTATATATACTCGGAAATAAATAATATACTCCTTTTATTTTATTAATAAACTAAGAATATTTACCGAGGTTTATAAAGTTAATATTTATTTCGTCGGGTTTAATATTTATTTTTATATAACGATTATTACTTTCCGTAAACGTTTCTACCCGAATATATAAAGATATAAATAAAAAACCCTTACGCCCGATATTAAAGGATAGAATTAATAACTTCTTTTATTTACTATACTCTAAATTATTATAACTAGGCCGGTTCGAGGGCGTTTAATAAATAATAATCTTTATATTTATATCGATATTTTTTATATCGACGGTAAAAGACCTTATATTAATTCCTTTTATATTATTTATTTTTATAATCTCGTTATCTCTCTAAGTATACGTTATTAATCTTATTAATTATAAAAGTCGCCGAGGTAAAAAGGGTAAAACTCGCGGTTTCTTATATAAATAATTATCGACGAAGATTTTATAATACGGTAGGTATTTATTAAATTTACTAAAATTCACGAAATTTCGTTTATAATACTTATATATACGTAGTATTATAATATTTATTTACCGCGGTAATATTATCGCTTTATAATTATTATATTATATATATAATTAGGTAAAATCGGATATCCGAAATAAAAATCGAAAAAGGGGTATTTAATAAATAAGTTCGATATTTATTAAATATACTTTCTTATATAATATATATTATTAAATAATATTTAATTTATTTCCTATTAATTTATAGTCTTCCGTATAATAATAAAAGTAGATTCTTCGAATAACTATACGGGTAATATCTAGATTTATTATATAATAAAACTTTAGAGGTTACCCGCCGCGAGCCGATTTATACTAATAAATAAGTAGTATTTTAATAGTTTAATATTCAGATTTTTTAAGTCTTTATCTTTAGAATAATCTACTATTAAACGTTCCGCCGATATTAAAGAATAACGGTTTAGTTTATTTATAATTTTATTAATTTATATATACTTAATCTTCCCTATTATTTAATTTATTAATTATACTCGAGATTAGGGCTATTAATAATTATTATAATAAAATAAATAAAAGGAGTTATTACTAAAAGATCCGAGATATATATACGTTTTTTATATTTATACCGATAATAAAAAAGGGAGTAATATAACTCCGAAACCCTCCCCTACTAAGAAAGCGAAAGTATTAAAGATTAATAATAATAATAAGCCGTAAAAGTTTATAAATAATATTTGATTTATAATTATAATAAATAGTAGTTTATAATATAATATAAACGATATTAATAATCGGCTTCTCGAAGGTTTTTATATTATATATTAGGCGAAAGTTTTCCTAGTTAATTTAAAGATAGATTTAAACTAAATCTTTTATCTCTTTTTAATAAAATTTAGCCTTTATATTACCGATATTCTTAATTCATTAATTTATAAAAGGAATAAATAGTTTACCCGTAAATTATCTCGACTCGCTTTCTATTTAATTTAATCGTATAATTATATTAAGAATATATACGATTAAATAAAAGGGTTATTAAGGTTACGGATATTTTTTTTTAATTATAAAGAATATATCGGCTCTAATAATCGAGTAGGTATTTTATTTATAAATATCCTTTATATTATTATTATAATTAATTATAAATAGGCTAGACCTATTAAACCTAAGGTCGTTTTTAAGAAATATATTTTTATAATTAAAGCGAGTATTAATATTAATACTTTTATTAACGGCGAGTAAACCCTATTATTACTTTTAAGAAAAAGGCGGGTATAAAATATAAAATTACTACCGTCGAGCCCGATTTAATTAATAATAGGGACGCTAATAGTAATATTATTATAAAAGATATTATTATTATTAATAAAAATACGGTTACCGAAGGTACTCTCGTTAAAGAGAAATATATTTATAATTATAAATTTAAATATCTTAAAGCTCCTTTAATTAACGCGCCGAGAAATATTTTATAATTATAATAATCTTTAAGGATAATAATACTACCGGTATAAATATTTAACTCGCGGATAAAAATTAATATAAAGATAAATTCATTTCCGGAAATCGGATTAAGGAGGAATAAAAGGATAAAGATTATTCTTTAAATAAAGAGTTATTATTTCGTAGGTTAATAAGGGTTTTTATAATAAATATTAATAAAGATCGTACCTTATATTAAATCGCCTTAAGGTATAATTTAATTAATTTATTTTACTCGGCGGCTTATAGATATAAAGCCCGAATATAAGGTTATTAAATAATTATAATTATTTCTTTTACTTTTATCTCTATCGAAGATTATTTATCAAGGGTTAATTTATAAAATAAGATTATAATAACGAAATTAAACCGTAATCCTCGATATATTAACTTATTTAAGACTAGATTCTTTAATTTTACTTTTTTTATTATTTTATTCCTAAGTACCTCGGTAATAATAACCGGCGAATATACCGGTATTTATATATATTAAAGTATTTATTATATAACGAGCTAACGTTTAAAATACCCGCCGATTAAGATATTTATTATCGTGAAATTTATATCTTTATATTATATTAATTATTTATTTTAAAACGGTATAAACTTCTTAGAAATTATTTATCTAAGATTTATATAGATATTTAATTATAAATACTCTACTATTAGAAATCTTACCTCTTATAAGTATTATTAATTAATTATAAAAAATAGGTTATTATAATTAATATTTTATTTTATTTATTTAGCTTTAAACGCGGCTATATTATAAAAAGTTTAATATATTTTTAATTATTATAAATACCTTTATATCTTTATTTACCGACTATAGTACTTTTACCTCTTTATTTATATATAATTATTATTAACAAGAGTAGTTATATACGAGGAATTATAAACCTTATAAATAAATAATTACTATTATTTTAGGATTCTGTTAATAGACTCTATAATCTTATTTTATTAAATTTAATCTACGTCGAAGGTCCTTATATCTTAAGTTATTTATAATTTATTTTACTTTTTATTTAATTTCCTTATATAATCGCCGAGCTAGGAGTAATAGTATAAAAAGAGATTATTTTTTACGTAAATAAATAATTACTATTAATAAGAGTTTTAATTAACGGACTTTATAATTTCGTTTTTTTAAACTCTTATTTATTTTATACCTCTTTATATTTTAGGTAGTAATATCTTATTAATTTATTATACCGAGTAAATAATAAACCGCGGTTATTTATTTAAATAAAAATAACCCCGGTAAAATTACCGGCGACGTATATATAAATCTTTAAATTATCGAGCGCGACGAAATTAATAATTTTATTAAAGAGCGAGTCGATAATAATACTACGCCTATAAAGAAGAAGAACTTTTTATATAAAATAAAAATTATCTTCGAAGACTAGGGTAAACTTATTAAATAATTTAAAAACGAAGGTACCCGCGTAATATATAAAATTTATATAGATAAAAATAATAATTAATCGTCTAGTATATATATCTAGATTAAGGCTTTTATCGATAAAGAAGGATTTACTCCCGATTACTCTCGCGAAGAATAATTATTTTATATTTAAATATTCCGGCTAAATATTATAAATAATATTTAAAACGAGTCGTTAATTTATATATATTTTAAGGCTTTTATAAATAAACCCGCCTAAAATAATTTTATCGAATAAATATACCTCGATTATTATATTAAATTATAAAAAGTCGGAGTAGTTACCTATTATATTATAAAGTAATTAATATATATAGAATTTTCGTTCCGCCTAGCGAAGGCGTAGACTAAAGGAATTCTATAAAAAACCGGTAATTTAGGCGTTTTTTAATATATTTAAAATTAACTACTCGATATATTTACTAAATTAAAGAATAATATAATTAAATTTATTATTTTCTTTTCGACTTTAAAGGCGGATTTATTTTTTATCCTATATAACGAAATATTATCTATATTTAATCTCGAACGAGTATATATATTATATATTTATTAATTTAATAATTTGGCCGATACGAAATATAAAGTTTAGAAAAATTAAATTATACTAGTAGTAGATTATCTAAAGATTAATTTATTATTTAATTTAATATATATTAATAATAACGAGTACTAGACTATCGAGGGTATATTTATTATTTACTAAGAGGAGAATAAGATAAAAAATATTAAGAATTCCTAGTTTTAAAAATATTAATTACGCGCTCTAATAATTATATTAAAGAGTAGTTATATTTATATAAACCTTCTCCGCCTACCCTCGAACTACGAATATCGCTTTTCGATAGAAAATAACTTCGTAATTAAATTTTTTATTAAAGAATAAATAATAATTATTTTATTAAGACCCTTTCCTTACGCTAGTTCGCTCGATTATATTATTATATTTAACTATTTTTAAAAGTACGAAAAGAATAACTAAAATAATTTAAAATTAAAATCGATCTTTAATTTAATAAACTTGTAAAATATATTATATAAAACATTCGAGAAATTCTATTTCGACGCGGAGTTAATAATAATTAGAGTTATTCCTCTTTTATCCGATATCCTATATAAATTTAAACTAGCCGCTATTAAGATATTAAATCCTATATATAAAGAAAATATAAATTATATTTATAACCCTCGATAATAACGATTTATTATCGGATAAAATCTATATACCTAGACCGTAGTTAATATTCTTTAAGGAATAAATTTTAAGGTTAAACTCGGATAATAAAATATTAATTTAAATAAATTTTAAATAAGTATATTAAAATATTTATTATATATATTTAATAACCTCGGACTCTTAAAGAGACTATAGGGAACTTAGAAAATAAAACTTAATATAATTATTATTATATTATTTATATCGGCCGGTAAAAAGATAAAGGTCCTAAATTTAATAAATAAAATAATAAACTCTTTTATTATAAAATTAAATACCGAATTTACTCGGCTCGGTAAAAAAGGAATTAAAATTATAAAGAAATATATAATTCGTTTTTATTTGTTTATAACTAAATAGGTCGTCGTCTAAAATAAAAATTAATAATACGTAATTTATAATATTAATAATTTATAATAATAACTTAACTCTTCGCTCCTTTAAAGTTAATATAATCGGCTCGCGATAACTATAATAAATAAAGTTAGAAAAATACTTTTTAATATTATAAACCGTTATTATAAATTTTATAATAAGAGTTTCGGTACTTTACTACTATAAATCGTAGGCCTTTTTAGTCGATTTAATCTAAATACTAATCTTACTCCTATTAATAATAATATTATAAATAATAATAATAATACCCTTAAAGGCGTATAATTAAATAATAATAAAATTATTAAAAACGGCGAGTTATAAGGCGAGAGCGATCCTTAAATTAATATAATATAAACTAGTAACGTTTTTTAACCCGATAAATTATAAAATAACTAAAGATAAAGAGGCTCGGATTATAATAATAATAATCTTATTAATTATAATAATTAAGATATTATCTTAATAAATAATATAAATTTCGAGGACTACGGGGGTAGAGCGGGGTTTATATTTAAAAATATAATCTCTTAAAAAATTAAAAAGTTATAATAAATAATAAAAAAGAATATTAAATATAAATTAAACGAAGCCGGGAATATAACCTACTACTAAAAACTTTATAAATACTTTCGCGAGATATTCTATAAAATTAAGAATAACGATACGTTCGATAACGAGGAGGAATATTATATATTTAAAATACTCGAATCGTTACTTTTAGAGGATATCCTTATAAAGGATATCGCTATTATTATTATAATCTTTATTAATTCGGGTTATATAATCTTAAAAAAGAATTTTAAAGACGATTATATTATTATTTAAAAAATTAATAAAGTTAATAACGGGGAGCTCTTCGTTACCTTAATATAATATAAAATTATTATATATTTATTAGGAGACGATAAATAACTACCGCTTAAAGTATAAAATATAAAATATAATCCTTTCGTTAAATAAATAAATAAGAGTATATATAAATATTAAGTAATTCTAAATTACTCTAAATATAACCTAACGAAATAATACCGAATTATTATAAATATTATTAATATTATCTCTAGAATTTAGTATAGAAGTTTTATTATCTTTATAATAAATCCGGCTAGTCGCCCTAATATTATTATAACTACCGAAATATATAAAGATTTATTTAATACCTCTATAAACTTTATCTAGATTAATACCGACGGATAATATTATAAAATAGGTTTCTCCTAATCCGGTTAAAATAAACGGGAGTTATAATTTATTATAAAACTCTATTAATATTATATTTAAAAAGAAATTAAAATTAAAGATATCTTTATCCTTATAAATTATCTCGTATAAATTAATTTTACGAGACGAGCGCTAGCGTTTACTATAAAATTAAAAGATATAAATACCGGAACTATTAATAATTATTAAGGCGAAGAGAAATTTATAGTAATTCTTTATATAATAGGATCCGAGAAACTAGGTTTTATATTCTTTAATCCTCGCCTCTTTACCGAGGTTTTTTACGTAGGCGACGCCTTAACGATTATTATAAACTAAATAAAGATTTAATTATACGAGAAGAAATATAAATAATTTTATTATAATTATCTACGAAGACTTTTAATAGAAATAAATATTTATATTAAATACGAAGAGGAGCTCCTAGTATTTAATTTTATTAAATATAACTATAATTTAAACTCGGACGATAACTTTTAAAATAAGGATTTATATATAGTAGATTAATCGGAGGAAGATCCTAATAATATTATATATATAAAAGAAAGAACTAAAAATACCGAGGGATTTAATAATAATTAGGATACTATAGAAGTTTATAATATTTAAGACCCGATTACTTCGGGATCTAGTATTAATATAAAGAATTTAACGACTTTTATTATCGACGATATATATAGTTAAGGAAGAGGCCGTAGTATAAAATATATAATAACCTCTAATATTAATAATAGTAATACGTATAATTAAAGATCTAACGAGAATATAAAATTAAATATTATATTAAACCTAAGGCTATTTAATTTATTATATTAAATACGAGTAGAGGTAGAAGATTTAATAAATTTTTAAAAGTTTAAAAAACTAGCGGGTATTTATTATTATAGGATAAAATTATAAATTAATAAATTCTATAATTTATTAAAAACTTCTTTATTAGCTCTTTTATAAAAGAGTAATTATAATATATAAAACGTCTTTAATAATTTACCTACCCTAACTAGGTACGAGTTATCTATATAAAAAATATTAGAACTATAATAAGAATATTATATATACCGCGTTATTTCGGAATAATATCTCTAATATATAATCTAGAAAGTAATACGTTATATCTACTTTTTCTTAATAAATAGTAGGGTAGTTTAATCTTACCTTCTCTTTTATTTTAACGAATTTATTAATTATAAATAATACCCTAATTATAGAACGTACTATATACGATTACTCTTCCGGCTAGTCTTTATATATAAAGGGTACGATAATTATAGTTATTAAATAAAGAGATCGAACCGAGTAAAATAAATATAAATACCGACTATAAGCGATCTTTATTTATAAATATTATTTTTAATTAACTACGAGTTTTATTACTAGAACCTACGGTTACTATTAAAAGATATAATTAAATTATAATTATAACTTTATTTATAAAGTTATAAATAATATATTAAAGTTAAAAACTACGTTACCTACCCTATATTATTAAGGTTAAGGCTACGATATCTTTATATAAATACGAAGATTATAATAATAACGAATTTAATTTTATTTTAAGAAATTTAATAAAGCTCTATTTAAAGATTATTATAAAAGAAAAAAATTAAAAATAAATAAAAAAAGAGATTAAAATATAATTAATATCGAACTCCTTAATAGATTTTAAATAATATATAATTAAAGTTACTAAAAACGAGTTTATTATTATTTTAATTTTAAAATATAAAGATAATACTCTAAAACTTTTTAATAATTTAAATAATAACGGTATTTAAAGTACCCTCTTTATTTTAATATAACGTATCGCTTATAATATAAAACGGTAATTAAAAGATACTAGCGAAAGATTATTATATAAATTAAATTAATTATAATAATCTTTCTCGTCTCCTAGCGAGGTATTAGATTAAATATAAATAAAAGATATTATATTATTACCCGTTATATTAAAGCGGTAGACGAATTACGCGGTCGTATAAAGATTTAATCTACTAGATATTAATCTTAGAGTAAAGTATAATAATTTAATAATTAAATTTACTTTCGCGGATATCGTTAAATTAACCGACCCTCCGTTAAATTTAGAAAAAATAATATTAAATATAATATTATTAATATTTATTATATATTTAAGCGAAGATCTAGGGCTAAATACTTCGTTATTATTAAAAATCTAGTTTAAGTACTAAGGAAGTAGATTTATAATTAAATTACTAAAAGACCGCTAACTCCGCGGAGTAATTAAGGAAATTATTAATAATAAGAATACCGACCTTATATTTAAATTTATATTAATAAATTAGAGATTAACTTAATAACTTCTTTTATCTTTAATGAAAATAGTAAAGTCTTAAGGTAAATAAATCTTTATTCTATTTCTTAATACTATTTACGGCGTACGGTTAATATCGGGTAGTAGAAATAAAGATAGAAAATAATTCCGAAAATAAAATCCGTAGCCTAAGGCGAGGAAAATATAAATATAAAATAAATATTATAAATAAAGATAGTAAATATAAATAACTACTAGGTAGACTATTAACGGATATTAATTAAATAATAAATTTATAAAACGAGTTCGATAAACGTCGAGAGTAAAAGCGACCGAAAAGTAACTATCTTAATATACCGTATATATTCCGGATTATTAAAAATAATAATATTTATCCTAATATATACTTTAGGTTCCCGATTAAGGAAAATTAATTTATTAATTTTAATATATACTCTAGGTCGGTTTTATACGACGTTTTCTTTATTAAAATCTTTAACGATTTAATTAATCTTAAAACGAGTATAAATAATAAAACGATATAATCTTTATAAATCTTTACTAATAACTCTAAGGGTAAAAATAACGGCGATCGAAATACGAAGAATACCGAAACCCTTATAATACGCGATAATAAGAGAGTTAGTTAAATTATAGTAAATAATTAGCCTCTAATAAATATAGTATAAATAGTAATAATAATAACTCGACCGATCTCGTTTATAGTAGACGATTTATTTAAATAATTATAAAAAGACTTTATGGATACTAAAACCGCGTATAATAAAAAAGTAGTTAAACGCGTAATTACTAGTTAAATATTTAAACTAGTATTTATCCCGGAGTAAAACGAAGTAGAAGATATTTTAATTAAAGAAAAAGAAGATATTAAAAAGTCTTTAAAGAAAAGGGCGAAGGATAAATAAATTAATAATTAAATCTAAATACTAAAATTAATAAATCGGGTTAGGCTATTAAATATATAACCTATTAAAATAACGGAATATATATACCGGAATAATAGAAGATAAAAGGACTACTAGTTTTTTTTAAATTAAATAATATTAAAGATTATAAAGCCGGAAAAAAGATTTATATAAAAGAAATAATAATAGGTTTTATTTTATTCTAGATATTTAATATATTTATTTTATTCGAAATAAAGGTCTTCTAAAATAGGGAATATTTTTAAATATTATAAAGTTTAAAAAAGTAATATAACTAATCTTTATTAAATTTAAAATTAATAATTAATAAGAGTTTTAGATTTTATAGAGTCTCGCGGTAATTTATTTAAATTATTTATTTATATTAAATCGTAAAGATATAAAGAAAGTTAGACGGGAAAAAAGATATAACCTATATTTTATAAAAAGAATAACGAAGGATCTTTAATTACCCGATATATATTACCCGTCCGAGAGGCCCTAAAGAATCTAATATATATATATCGACTTTAATATATTTAAAAAACTTATACCGAGTTACGGCCTTAATCTCTTTTTTCCCTTTATAAATTTATTATCCTATTAACTAGGTTTAATAAAGATATAAATAATATAAAAGAATAAAATTTTAAATAGGTATTATAGTAAATTTATAATAATCCTAAATTAAAAATCTTTACCGAGAAATTAAATATATTAAATCGCGATCTTTTAATAAGATTAAAGGAGGCTCTTTATTTTAATAAAAATTATAATTTTTTAGAGATACTTTATTTTATATCCTTAACCTCGTTTTTTAATTAAGTCGATAAAGTTTTAATAAATAAAATTCCCGCGGTAAAAAAGAGGGGTAATAAAATTAGGATATAAAAATAATAACTTTAATAGAATATAGGATAAAGTAGGATTATAGTAAATAAAGTATATACCGAGAATAATAAAACTATAAAAACGATTACTAAGATTCGGAAAATTAATAATATAATACCGGGTTAAAAACCTCGAAAGATCCTAATTAGTAGGACTCCGTTTGAATTATTATTAAAAATAATAATAAGTTAGATAAGTATATTTATAAATAATAAATAAACTATATTACCCTTTAAAAAAAAATATTTTTATTTAAATAGAGCGCGTAAGCGCCTAAAATATTATATAAAAAATAAATTTATTAAGTTTAGTAGAAGGTATAAAAGCTTTATCCGGAGTATATATAATAACTACGATATTAAAAATAAATACGAGTAGTATAAAAAGATTATAATTATTATTATTCGAATATTTTAGATACGACGTATATTAAAGTTTATCTTTTTCGGGGAACTATTAATTAAATTTAAATTTAATTATTATTTCGACTATTTCTTAAATTATTTATAACGGTATAAACCGTTACTAAATCGTTATTTCGAGGAGATAAATTAAAGAGTTCGATAAATTTATTATAATATTTTACTCGCCTTTAAGAGTTATAAAAAGAATATTATATTAAAGATTATAGTATATTTATAACTAGCGGCCGTATATTATATTAAAATTTTATTATTATTCTTTAAACTAGTTTTTTATAAAGATATAAAGGACTTTAAATTAACGGGTAATAAATTAAGAGATAATAATTAATTTAAATTAAAGAAAAGAAAGTTTTATAAATTAAAATAAAAAGATTTATTCTTTAAAAAAAGTATTAATTAAGTCGCTAAAATAAATAATTATTTTAAAATATAAATATTAGATATTTTTAGAAATAAAATATAAAGGGTCGATACGAAGATAATTATTATAATTATATTCTTTATCTCGGCTTTTATTATTTATTAGGTAAATATTTCTAATAGAATTTTATACTATAATATAGGCCTTATTCTACGCTAGGAATATTATATTAATAATTATATAAACGATCCGTTTAATATAAAAGAGGCCTATCGCTTTAATTTATAAAGGTATATTTAAATTAAAATAAATTAAAATCGTTAAACTCTTCTAGGAGGGTAAAGATAATAAAGAAAATATAATTTTAAATTCTATACCTTAATTTTTAATAGGATCTACCGTATTTTTAAATATAAAATAAATATTTACGACCTCTAAATATATTATTATCTTTAACTCCGAATAATTAGTAAATATTAAAGATTAAATAATATACCGTATTAATCGAATCGGTTAAGATCGCGCGATATATATTATTAAATTTATAAATATAATTTTTAGTATAAATATAATTATTTATAATAAATAAAGGGCTCGATAATAAATATATCGAATAATAAAAGACTCTATAGAGGAGTCGGAGAGTTATAAACTCCGCGAAGTCTTAAAGAAATATATTTATAATAACGAAAACGAGTAGGACGAGTATAGTTAGTTATAGAAAAATAAATAATTTATTATTATAAAGATATAACGAGAGGATAATAATATTTATAAAAAAAGATATTAAGAGGGTAGACTAGCGGTATTAATAATTAAAAAGAGTTCGATAATATAAAGGAGATAAAATAATCGTAAATTTTATAAATTTAAAAAGATTTAGATATATTAAAATAATCTAATAATTCTATATTTAACGATTACGGTCTTACTATTAATTCGGAGATATTAAAAATTAATATTTATATTCTCGAGTTATTTAAGATATTCTTCGTAAAGAATTCTATAATTAAATTTACCTTTTTTAATTATTAAGATTTATACGGAAAAGTATTTCTCCTCTTTAATATTTAGTCGTTAAAATCTTAGGGTATTTATATCCTAAAATTAAATAAAGATTATCGAGCGCCTATAATTAATAAATAGGTAAATAATTTTAAGAAAAACTTTATAAAACTCTATCGTAGATATAATAAAAGAGTCGAGAATATTAATTCTCCCGTTATTAACGGCTACGCTAATAACGCCGAGGCTATTAATAGGATATTTATAATTATTAGAAATTAATCGAAGTCGCGTCCCTAGATACTTTTAATTCTTTTTAGTAATAAAAGCGCCGATATTTATAATCGGATTAAGTATAATTACGATATTTATTTCGAAGTTATATCGTAATATATCTAGGCGAGTAACGTTATTAAAAACGCCTTTTAATACTATTTTAATATATTTATAAAATTTAATTATAAACTCGGGGGTATTACTTTTATAATTAAATCGAAGACTAAATATTTCGAGGAGCCTATAATAATTATTAATATTAATATCTTTTATATAATACCCGGTTTAGAGTAAACTTCTATAGTTATTATAATTATCTTTATTAATCGGATTACCTCTTGTTATATTACTACGGTCGAGACGAACGACTCCCGTATTAAAATAATTACCTCTAATAATATTAACTCTATACTTCGTTCTTTAGTAGATTAATAATAGAAGAATATTAATAAAGATAATCTACCTAAATATATTTACTACTTTTATAACGGTATTTCTAAAGATTAATTTAGTCTATTTTTAAAATACGAGGTTATTAATATAAAGTATTTATTTACGAATTTAAGCTAGAATTATCCTAATAATAAAGTTAAATTTATTATTATAATTACCGAGAAATATTATTATATTCGCTTCTTCCCTCCTATAGATCCTATAGTTAATAAAAATAATAATCTTATATTTAATATAATTATTAATTATAATATTATTTACCCCTTCGAGAATAATATTTATCTTTACTCGTATATAGTTATCTAGGGCACTACTCGACCTATTTATTATTATATATTAATAAATAAAGTTAATATTCTACTAGATCGATTCTAAGTAATACTCTATAAATATTATTATTAATATTAATATATAATTACTCCCGTATCTCTTTATAAGTTTAGTCCTAAATTTATAAAAATATATTAAATTAATAAAAGATAGTTCTTATAGTATATTATATTTATTTAGTAATTAAATATAGTAAGGTTTATATTAATATAACTACCGCCGAAAGGATTATACTTTAAAAAGAGCGACGGAAAATAGATAAAGAGGCGTAATCTTATTCTAATAAAATAAAGTTATAGATTAAATAACCTAAACTCTAGCTAGTCGAGCTTTAAGACTAGATAAATTTTACTATATAATATATTTAAATTTATAAAGTCGTGTAAGAATATTTATTAAATATCGTAAATAATAAATACGTTTAATAAATATAATAGATTAATAGTATTAGTATACGATATTTATATAAATACGCGAGTAAGTACGCGATTAATATTACTATATATTATATTTAACCTATAACTTAAACTATATAAATTAAATAAAATAAATAAATTATTTACGGGTTTAAGCTAGCTTAATACGTAATTTATTAATAAATAATAATAAGATATTTAATGAACCTACTCGGAGCTATAGATAGCGGAATATACGGGTATTATATTTAGAAAAAGTTTATATAGTCTCCCGCTTTACCGATGTACCCTCCTAGAAAAGATTTCGGGTAAATAATTTATATAACTTCGTAGTACTAAAATAACTTATTAAAGAATTATTATAATATCTTTTTATAAACTCTTCTCTTAGAGCTTTATTCTTTAATATATAAAGACGATTATTATATTTTAATAATCCCTTAAAGTTTATAACTTATATTTTATTCTTTATATAACGGCGGTTCTTTAATATATTCGCTCTAGTTTAAAAAGAGTTTATTTAATTATTATAAATTTATAATTCCCGAATCAGCGTTTTAATAGGCCTTTTAAGATTATTATATATAATTTTAAATACTATTATAATATCCCGCTTTAGAATTATTACTCTTAACTTTATAATTTAAAAAATAAAGGTTATAGTTACTCTTATTTCCTTATCTCTTTCCGATAATTAACTATTAATCCAAAAAGTAAGTTTATTTTAAAGTATTAATAATAATTTAATATTTAATAACGATACTTTCTTATAATTAAAACGCCGCGACGATATATTAATAAAATTTAATTTTCTAGCCCGATAAAAGATTTTAAAATTATAAGTAGTTAACCTAAATACTTAACGAGCCTATTTAAAATTTAGCTCCTTCTATTTTATAAAACCCTTTAAATTATTATAATTAATTTAGATTTTAATATAATAAGAGCTACTTTTTAAATAATATTATTATTATTTTATTATTATTATAATAATAAGTAGTTCTTAATTATAAGTCTTATAGTTCTATTTTAGGGGATTTAATTTCCGTAACTAGAATATTATAAAATATTAATAATTATCTTTATTTTATTATAATAATATAGAGTTAAGGTTAAAGTTAGAAGTATTTATCTCTATATATAATTATTTAATTAGATTATAATAGCGTAGAAAAAGCGCGTTTATAAATATATCTCGTAAGATTTAAAACGCTTTCGTAGCGCCGTTTATTTATTTTAATAAATTTATTTTCTTATCTACTTTACTACCCTTAAATAAGTTAATAAATAATATAATTATATTAAAATAATTATAAATAAACCACTTATAGAAGTTAGCGAAACTTAAAAAGATTTATACCTCCCGATAAATGTTTAGTTAAGGTTATTCCTTAATAATTTTAATATATTCTAGGTCTATAACTACTTTATTAATAAATATAATAAAATTTAAAAACTCGACCGTTTCGATATTAAATTAGTACTTCTTAAGGTTAATAAATAACTAGAATTAATATAATTATTTAAATATTTATTTAATATACCGTTAATACTCCGCCGGATTAATACTATAAATTAAGATATTATCTAGATATACTATATATATTATATTTATTAAATCTATAAACGTATAGTTAATATAAATTTAAAATATCGCCGGTATATTAATAAGCCTAAAAGGTATAACTAAATATTCGAAGTAATTATAACGAGTTTAGAAAATAATTTTTTATTTATTATCTTTTTTAATCTAGATCCTATAATAAGTATCCTTAAGATCTAATTTTATAAAGATTTTAAAACCGTATAAACGGTCTAATATCTCGGTAATTAGAGGTAGCGGGTATCGATTTTTAATAATTACCGCGTTTAAACCCCGATAATTAATATAAAAATATAATCTACTATTCTTTTTAGGTATAAAAAGAATAAATATTTTAATTAAAGAAATTAAATAACGGATCTAGCTCTTATAAAATAAGAATTCTAAATAACGCCGTAACTCCGATAATTTAATTTAAAATAAATTATAAAGAGGTTTATAAAGTAGTTCTTTATTAATTTTTATTTTAATAACGTAATCTCTTTATTTAAAAATAAATAGAGTACTCGCCTTTTTATTAAAAAAAATATTATAAAACTTTATAAATTCTTTAGGAATCTTTAAATAAAGAAGTTCTTCCTATTTACCTTATACTACTATAGTATATATAACCGCGAATATATTTAATTTATTTTTAAAACTACTAGTAAACTTAGCCGGTTCTTTAATTTATAAATTACTAGAATTAATCTTAAACCGCTATTAATCCGCCTTAGGATTAATTAATATATTTAATTAATATAATTTAAATATATCTAGAATAACGTCTAAACCTTTAAAGTTTATAGTATAAAATAAAATATTATATTTACGCTCTTAACTTTAATTATCGATTATTTAATAATTTAATTAATACGCGTTATAATAATATATACTTTACTCGTTAATTACTTTAACTAGTAGTAAAGTAGTATTATAAAATTCTAAATTATTTTTAATAACGAACCGCTATAAAATTAAATTAATCTACGCTTTAAAGTTAATTAAAGTAATAAGTTATTTAACTTTATTTTAAAAAATAATCTAACCCTTAGAAAGAATAAAAGGGTATATTTTTATTAATTATTTTTTTTACTTTTTTTCCGAGGCGTAAATTAAACTTAATTATTTTTTATTAATACCGTACCGACGGACGTTTATAATTAATTTATTTATATCGGGATATTTAGATTTAATATAACCTTCTACTCTATAATAATAATAAATAATCTTATTATATAAAGAATTAATAGTATTAACTTTATAGTTATTACTCTTCTTTTTTAAATACGTTTATTTAATATTATCGCCGATATTAGACTTAATAATTCGGTTTATTATAAATTTTTCTTTATTAGGGTTCTTTAATTAAGAACCCGAATTAGAATTAAAATCGTTTATTAACTATATATACTTTAGATTCTTTTTTTATATAATAACCTAAATAAGAATTTCTTCTCTTTAAATAAATATACTATTAGTATTAAAGATTTTATTTTTAAATTTAGGCTTAAATTTAACTAAAAAGAAATTTACTTTATACTCCTCCGAAAACGGGAGTAATTAAATCTTTATTTCTTTAAAATAAACTTTAAATAATAATATCTTTTAATAGAACTATTATTTAACTTCCTTTTACTTTTTATAAATAAAGAGATAATAGTTAACTAGATCCGTTATTAAATTAAAAAAAACCTTTTAAAAAAGCTAAATATAATACTAGTTAAACTATATAAATCGTAGTATTTATATTACTACGTTAAAGAGTCACTTTTTAACGAGTCTATATAATATATAATTTTTAAATAATCGGTAGTAAAATATTTAGGATTAATTAAAAATTTAATATTCACGTCGCGGAACTAGTATAAATATTTACCTTCGCTCGTATCTTTATAAAAACGTATTTTATTAAAGCGTAGTATTTTCGCCCTAATAAAGATATCTCTATTAAGTATAATTAAATTTATTATTATTCCACCGGTAGATATAATAATTAAGGGACCTTTATTATAAATAATAAATTCCGCTAGCGCTCCGCTAGCGGGCGTAGAAATAATAGGATTATATAATTTTTAATTTATAATTTATAATACCCCTAACTTTTATTATTATTTAAGGCGACGGTTTTCTTCTTTAATAACTTTAAACTATATATTTAAAATCTCTTCGGGGGTAATAATATCTTCGAATTCATTATTATTTTTATAATAAGAGTCGTCGGAGGGGGTTTAATTAATATTATTATTATTAAATTCTTCTAGACGTCCCGAGGTTAAACCCGATATTATAATAATAATAGGCCTTTTCTTTAAAAAGATTTAAAAAATTAGAATTATAATATTTAAAGCCGCTAGCGTAGAGCTAGTAATTTAATAATAATATAAAAGATATAAAGTAGTTATAGGGTTTATTATTAAATAATTTTTAAATCCTAGATTTAATAATAAAACTAATCTTTAAGAATTTTAATAAAACGGGGGAATATTAACTCGATATAAAATTATTAAAAATTAAAACCCCGCGATACTAAGGCTAGAACCCCGTATCGATAAATAATAATATTATAGAGGTAGCGGAGCGTAGGTATATATAATATACTAGTATCTTTAACGGGGCGTAAATATATATAATATACTACTACTTTATAATAATATAATACTATTATTAATACTTTATTATATTTTAATTTAATATTTACTTATCGCTCTAGATTTTAAAGGAAAGACGTAGAAAATTCTTTAATTATTCTAGGCGGTATAAAAGAAGGTTATTATTACTATTTTAAAAAGTTTTAAAAATATATCTAGGGATTTATTAAATATTGAATATTATTTACTATTTATAGAATTTACTCTCGATAAAATTATTATAAAAATCTAACTCCGTTTATAAAGAAATTTTAATTATATAATAATTATAATATTAAAGAATATAATTAACGATTTTAAACTCTAAAAATATCTATCTTTATTACGAACCCTATTAAGATATTTAAAAAGAGCGACTAAGAATATTTTATTAAAGAAAATTAAAAAACTACGCCTCTATATTATCTCTTTATAATAGGAGCCGTTATTAATATTTATTTACCTAGACGCGGAAACGACTAAAAGAGTATATATAAAAATAAAAATAAAATACTTATATAATTTAAAAATATATATAGATAATAGTAAAATATCTAGGGAAATAAATATATCGGCCTATACTTTATAAATAAATATTAAATAAAAGAAGTATTTAGGAATTAATAAATAGTTTATTATATACTCTAAGGAATTTAAAGGTATTTATATAATATATTAAATTATTAATAACGTCGAACCCCCTTTATTATATATATTTATTAATAATTAAATATTAATTCGGGTAATAATAAAACTTACTCGTTAATCGAGTTAGTTCTTTATTTAGAAAATAATGTAATTTATAAATAAAATTCGCTTTAAAGAAATTAAAGTATATATTTATTAGATCCTAATTTATATTACGATCCTTGGGTCGTGATAGATACTACGCCTACTACGGTACTAATAGGTATATTTACTATACTTATATTAATAAGCATCGCGAGTAAGGTATATTTACTATATTTATAGTCGCGAGTATATAAAGTATATTACTCTTAGTACGATTCTTTTTTATTATATAAACTACGTACTTTCCTAGTAGATAGGAGCTTCGTATTTAACTTCCTTTAAAACTTTTAATTATAGATTCTAAATATAGACGTTTATTAAATTATTAATTAAGTTTATTAAATTTATTTAGTTTTATCTTATATTAATACGAAGCCTATTATCCTTTAATCCTTAATATTCCTCTCTACGAGTATTAACCTAGGTCCTATTAATATTATACCGAGGTATTAAACGGAGAGTCTTAATATTTTAAATACTTTTAAGATAAGTATTTTAGGATTAATAAAAACCTTAATCTTAAATACTTAAAACGGTACTAGAAAACGTAATATTATAGAAAAAGGGGACCGTATTAAAGTTACCCGTTTAAATTATTACTATAAAAAGCGCGAGAAGTTTAACGACTAGCTATTATAACTTTAGCTATTTTTCGTATTTAACGAGAATACGATATTAGTTATTAAATAGATAATCTTTATAATAACCTATATAAAAGGTAATATATAGAAATAGGTTAAATTATTCCTAAAGCGTTATATAGAAATAGTAAATAATACCGATAATTTATTAATAAAGCTTTAGATAGAGAATTTCTCTAGGTTTAAAATCGAGATTCGCTATATATTTAAACTATCTAACGAAAGTAATATAATAGTTTATATTATTTAATACTTAATATAACGAAGGTCTATATCCGATTACTCGGTATAATTTTAATATTATATAATATTTACGGACTAGGACGATATTACTTTTATAATAATATATCGATAAAAACTAAAAGATAATATAAAAGACGAATTTATACGAGTAGGAGCCGTTATAAAGGACCTCGATATACTTATAAAATAAGTAATTAAAATTAATAATAAACTATACGAATATATAATAAAGAAATACTATAACGGAGGAGCTAACGGATAAGGACGTTTAGGAGTTTATAATAATAAATATAATTCGGCTAGTCGTTACCGCTAGAAGAAACTTAATGTATATAATTATATATTAATAGAGCTCGATTTTATTAAGAAGGGACCTATAAAAGGATTTTAAAAAAAGGGTAAATAGTAATAAGGGGGTAAAAAAGTAATAAATTATTATAGTTATAATAAGCCGGGTTATATCGCTAGGAACTATCGTTCGAAAAATATAATAAATCGATAATAATTAAACGTATTTAAGAAAGAGATACTAGATAGTATAACCGGGTCCCCTAAAGATTTAATATAAAACGATTCTATATTTAACGATTTATTTAAAAAATAAAGGGAGATTAAAGAAAAGATCGTTTAAAATATTCGAGAGCTCGAAGAATTAGATAATAATAACGAAAAAACTTTAAAGGAAGATTTAAAGGAAGGATAAAAATAAGAATAAAATATAATAAATTCTAAAGGATAACTTTAGGTAATAGATTACCTCGATAATTCTAAAACCTAATTTATCGTATTAAAAGAAAAACCCGAAGATAAAAAAAAGGAAAAAAGATAAACTTCTAAAATTAATTATATTTATAATAAATATTACTTAAGATATAGAGAGATATACTAGTTAATATATATAAACGAATATTATAAATACTATTACGATAGTTTAAGAGAGTGAAAGTATATTATAAAACTAGGATATAAGTATAATTAATAGAATAACTATATTAAAGATAATTACCCGTAGTATTTAGTTAAAAAAAGGGAAAACTAAATCTTCCTAAACTATAATAAAGAATAGTAATTATAGTTATAAAACTAGATAAGATATAATAAAAAAACGAAATATTATAACTAGGACGAATAATACTATTATTTAACCGAAGACTACGAGAGGTATTTCGAGTCTAAAGAGTACTACGGATTTTTATCTTCGTCGGGAAAAGACTAATCCCTTATATTAAAGGAAAATATAAAGAGATTAATATATTAACCCTAAAATAATATATATATTTAATTTAATACGGTATATATATACGGATACTAGTAAAAGTTAACGGATATAAAGTCGTTATAATAATAGATTTAGGAGTAATTAATAATTTTATATCTCGAATAATAATTTAGGTAATTAACCTATTAATTTAAGAAAAAAAGAAATAATATAAACTTTAATTAACCGACGGGTCGAAGTTATTAATAAAAAGAGTAAATAAAGAAATATTCTTATTATTAATTATTATTTAACGCTACTATAAAGAAATCACTTTCGATATAATAAAAATAATTATTTACTATATTATTCTAGGAATATCTTAGTTAAAGAAATATAATTTAATAATAAATTAAATAAAAGGAGTATTTATATTTCCGCGTATTAAAAACGTTATTAATATAATACCTATATACTTATAAAGGATAGTTATAAATAAGAAATCGAACCGTAACTTAATCGAAGCCTATAATACTTTATCTTTATATAAAGATAACCTTATATAAAGATCCGACTCGATATATATTAACTAGAGAGGTTAATAGAGCGAATAAATTAAAGTTTTTAAAAATAAAAATAAACCTCTTAATATCCCTAAAGAGTATTAATAATAGAAGTACCTTTTTTAAAAAGAAATAATTATAAAAGTATTACTTAAATATTAATTATAGGATTATAAAATCGAACTCGAATTTAATAAAACGCCGATATTTAAACCTATTTATACTTTATTAGAAAAAGAACTCGGAGTACTTCGCGGGTATATCGACGAGAATTTTAAAAAAGAATTTATTCGAGAATCTAAATTACTAGTAGATTATTTAATCCTTTTTATAACGAAGAAAGATAAAAGTCTACGACTATATATAAATTACCGAAAACTAAATAATATTACGGTAAAGAATTAGTACCCTCTACTAAATATTAATAAATTATAAAATTAGTTTATAATAATAAAAATCTTTATACGACTAGATCTTCGAGGCGCGTATAATTTAATTCGAATAAAGGAAGGCGAGGAGTAAAAGATTATTTTTAAAACTAAATATAATTATTACGAATATTTAATAATACTCTTCGGATTTACTAACGTACTAGTAACCTACTAAATACTAATTAATAATATTATACGAGTATACCTAGATATAATAGTAATTATATACCTCGATAATATCTTAATTTACTTTATTAATAAGGAAGAATATATTTAATATATATAAAATATCCTAATTTATTTATTACTAACTAAACTTCTCTTTAAACTAGAGAAATACGAATTTTATAAGAAATTAATTAAATTCCTTAAGTTTATAATTAATACTAGAGGTATTTATATAAACCCTAAAAAAATCAGGAGTATTAAAGAATAACCTATATTATATAATATTAAGACGGTATAAAGTTTCTTAGGATTTACGAACTTTAATAAAAGGTTTATTAAAGACTACTCTAAAAAAGCTTTACTACTAACGGATATTATAAAGAAGGATATTATTTTCTAATAAAGAAAAGAATAATAATAATTTTTTAAGATATTTAAAGAGGCCTATAAGAAACCGCCGGTATTATATTCCTTTTAAAATAACGAACTAGCTCGAATCGAAACCGACGCTTTAGATTTAATAATAGGCGTTTATATACTCTAGTAGAGAAATAATAAATAATACCCTATTATATATTATTCTAGAAAAATATTATTAATAGAATAAAATTATAATATCTATAATAAGGAATTACTAGTAGTAGTATCTATATTAAAATAATAACGGGTATATATAGAAAGTTATTTAAACCTTACTATCTTTATAAACTATAAGAATCTTCTTAACTTTACGATAATAAAATAGTTAAACCGGAGATAAATTCGATAGTTAGAACTATTAAGATAATATAAATTTAAAATCTTCTATATTTTAAGAAAGAATAACGGTCGCGTCGATATATTTAATAGGCGAGAAAACTATATAAAGGATAAAAATATAATAATATAACTAGTCCTTATTTAATAATAAGATAGATCGCTAGTCCTAGTATAATAATTAGTAGCGACGTTATATATCTTTATCCCTAGAATTATTAATAGTATCTAGAAGGAATATAGAAATAATACCTTAATTACTACGCTAAAAAGTTAGTAACTATAGGCTGAATTATTAAAATATAATAAAAAGATTTATCTTCCTAAGGGATATCTTAAAGAAATTATTCGCGATTATTATAATAATCCGGTTTAAGGATACCCTAGAGTTATTAAAATAATAAAATTTATTTATAAAGAATATAACGCGCCGGGACTAAGATCGCACGTCGAGAAATATATTAAAAAATATATCGAATACTAGTAGAATAAATCTATAAGATATATTAAATATGGTTAAATCTAGTTCGCTCTAGTACCGGAAATATTATAGGACGATATTATAATAGATTTCGTTATTAAATTACTAAAATTAAAAGACCTAATTACTTTAGAAATCTTTAACTCGATAATAATAATTTATAATAAATTTAATAAATACGCTATAATAATACCTATTAAAGAAATTTATAAAGCCGAATAAATCGCCTTTATACTATTAAATCGATTAATTAAAGATTATAAAATATCTAAATCGATTATCTTTAACCGAGATAAATAGTTCACTTTTAATTATTAGAAGACACTAATTAATATTATTAAAACTAAGTTACGAATATTAATTATATACTACCTATAGACGGATAAATAAATAAAGCGGACGAACTAAATAATAAAAACGTATTTACGATATTATATAAATAAGAAATAGAATAATTAAGTAAGACTTCTACCTATAATTTAATTAATATTCAATAACGCGTAGTTTAATATAACGAAAAATATACTATTCTTCGTAAATTATAATAAATATATTAATATATTTCTAAAGTTAAAATAGGGACTTAATATATATAAAGCGCTAGTCTATATAATTAATATAAAGGTATTATATAAAGAGATATAAACCTAGATTAAATCGACAAATACTCGGACTAAATTAATAGTAGATAAATATCGAAAAGAGTATCCTTAGTTAAAGAAAGGGGATAAAGTATACTTCTTAATAAAAAATATAATAAATAGGAGACTAAATAAGAAACTAGACTATATTAAAATCGGACTATTTTCGATTGAGAAGAGTAAAGGATTAATTAATTATAAATTAGATTTTCTAGCCGATATTAAGGTATATTTAATATTCTATATCTCTCGATTAAAGCTAGTAGACTTTAAGATATTTTTATAAATTTTTTTTTATTTCTAAACCGAAAAAGAAACGGAGTTCGAGGTAGAAAGAATTTTAAATAAAGAAAATTAAAACTACTTTATTAAATAAAAGGGATATAATAAAATAAAGAATATATAAAAGCTTAATACTAATTTTATAAATTATCGATAACTCCTCCGGGAGTTCTATTAAAACCGTAGAAAGAATAATTAATATTTAATTAATCGAAGCTAGTAGGTATCTAAAACTATTTAAGAGAAATATTAAACGGGAGGTCGCTAAACGATATCTTCGTAATTTTAATAACTCGTTACTCGTCCTCCTTTAATTCTATAATATTCCTTTACTCGGTAATTATTAATCCTTTTTCTTTATTTTTTAGGTACTCGAGCTATCGTTTAAAATAACCTACTCGAGTATACTACTCGGTTAATTAGATATAAGCTTCGCGAACTTCTTTTTATATTTATAAATATTTATTACGAATTCTCTTTAATATTAATAAAGAAATAACGAGATCGTAATCTCGTTTTAAACGAATATATTTTATATACTTCTCTAACGACTCCCCGATAAAATACGCCTTCGATCCTTTTACGTAACTCCGGTACGGACGTATTATAACGTTAATATCTCTTAAGTTATTTAATAGTTCCTTTCGATAAGATATTAAATTACGAAGGTTAACTCTACGAGGTAGTATAATAACGAAGTTAAGAAACTTTCGGGACTAAAACTTAACGGGAGAGAAAATAATATTATAATCTTTAAGTCGTAATAGATACTACGCCTACTATAGTACTAATAGGTATATTTACTATACTTATACTAGTAAATATCGCGAGTAAAGTATACTTATTATATTTATAATCGCGAGTATATAGAGTATATTACTCTTAATACGATTCCCTTCTATTATATAAACTACGTATTTTCTTAATAAATAAAAGCTTCGTACTTAATTTCCTTTAAAACTTTTAATTATAAATTCTGAATATAGACGTTTATTAAATTATTAATTAAGTTTATTAAATTTATTTAGTTTTATCTTATATTAATACGAAGCCTACTATCCTTTAATCCTTAATACTCCTCTCTACGAGTATTAACCTAGGTCCTATCGATATTATACCGAGGTATTAAACGGAGAGCCTTAATAATTTATACCGGAGTATTAAATAACGAGGTAACGAATTAATTTACGAAAGAAATTATAAATTAAAGAGATAAAAAATTAAAAGTAGAAATATAATCTATAAATTAATTTATACTTTTAATAATTATTAAATAATTCTTCTAAATAAGAATAAATATTAAATAATAAACTAGTTAAAAGACTTTAATTTATAATAAAGAATATAAAAGAATTATATTAAAACCCTCGATATAAGTTATTAAATTAAAGAAGGGTTTTAATAAACTCTATATATTTATTATTATATAAATAAGAATTAAAATCGCCTTTAAAGACCTTCTTTATTAATATAATATTAAAGATTTATTTAATTATAACTATAACTACGACCGATAGATTTTTAAATATATTTTATTTATATACTTTAATCTTACTAGCCTAAAAGAAGAAATCTTCGGTATAGTTATATAAATTAATTTTAATAAACTCTTTATTATATTTACTCTCGCGGTTAAAGTAACGACGTTTTTTATTTAAAATAGACTTCTATTATAATTCTTATTTATATAAATATATTTTATTAATAACGAATCGGATATAGAAAATAAACCGGCTCTTTAATATAGAGGGTTCGTTTTTTAATTAAAGTTTTCTATTTTAATAGAAGATACTCTTAATATTATAAATTATATTTTTTAAATAACTTAATTAAATCCCTTAGGCCTAGAACTTATATAAATAATACTATAATAATAAAAACTATTTAAGGTAATTACGAGCTTTATATATTACTTTTAAAAAATAAATATTAAACCAGTCCTCTATAGGATTTGATTTTTAATTTAATATAATTTTTAATTTTTAAGATATAATAATATTATTTTATTTTATTTTGGCTTTAATTAGCTAAGATTCAGCCCCCCGTATACGCTCTAGATAGTACCTTAGATACTAACCCCATATGGCCTAGCGGCTAAAACTCAGCCCCCACTGGCTGAGGGGCGTAGGAATCAAACAAACAAACAAAACAAACATCGTCCGCCTCCAAATTGCCAAGTACTCCAAATCCATCCTACCAACTCCTGGGAGGATATCCAAACCCCATCAGCAAGTAAGTACACCCTCAACCCACCAATCCGCCATCCCCTGCACCGACCAATCCCCCTCCAACCACCCCCTGTTTTCCCCCTCATCCTGGCCCCCACCAATCCCCTCGACCCCCATCATCCCCTCCCTCTCCCTCCACTCCTTCTCCGCCAGAAACCCCGCCCTCCTAACCACTCCTTCCTCGTCCTCGCCCCTATACAAATCACACCGCTCACACTCGCCACACTTCCCCCCCACCGGCCGAAAATGCTGACAGAAATGCCTATACCCCTCTCCGCCCTCACTCTTCCCCAGTCCCTGGCGGCAGATGTAGCACATAGCGTAGCCGCAGACGCAGGTGAGTTTGTTGCAGCCGCTGTCTTTGATGAAGCCAAGGCCGCAGCGGGGACAGGTGCGTTTGAGGGCGGTGGTGCGGGCGGCTTCGATCGTTGTGCGCAGGGAGAGCGTGGCGGACTCGTGGCAGGTGTGTGGGTCGTGCCAGGGTTTGGAGCAGAGGGTGCAGGAGGGGAGGGCGCAGTGAGTGGAGAGGCATTGGAAGCGGGGGGAGAGATGGTGGGAACGGGTGAGGCGGGTGAGGGACTTTGAGTAGATTTTTCTGAGTGGTGGAAGCTCGCCAAGTAAACAGAAGTGGCAGAGGAGAGTGTAAAGAAACAGCACAGGAAGAAAGTTGACTATCAGCAGAAGCAAGACCAGCGTCCTTTGGGGATGTTTGGTGTTGATCTTGTATCGAACCGTAGATGGTGGAAAGTAGAGTTCGTCGATCTCAGCGTAGGTACAAAAAGGGCAACGAACAAGCGGTAGACAGGCTTTGAGCAGAGACTCCTCAGCGAAGCGTGATTCCAGCTTGCTTAAAGCTTCCTTACCCCCTTTGGACTGGACGATAGCGCGTTGAGCAATACTGTGCGGAATACAGCCATCGCAGCTAGCTTCGGTCGTTGGGGCAAGGCATTTGATCTGACCTCGAACATGGTCGATGTTTCGGTTCCAGCTTTGGCCGAAGAGAGCTTCGCTGACAGCATGCCAGATGCACCGGAAGCATATAACGTGGCCGCCAGTGGTACAAATTGCCATTTGCTCAAAAGTGGTATCTGAGAAACAGCATTCGCACTCGTAAAGAGCTTTCGCATCCTTGGCTTCGGTCTCATTCAGGATTACAGCTTTTTCCCAATCTTTGGCTTCCTGCTCCAGCTCCAATTTTTCCAGGAACGGGTAAAGAACATTTCGATGTAGCTCGAGGTCCAGCTCAGCATCGCCTGTCTCCCTCAAAACTGGTACAGTCTTCGAGTCTTCTCCCTCAGTCCTTAGCCACATCATCATATAATGAGATGTCGAGGAAACGTCAACCGGCTTCCGCCATTTTGAGAAGAAAGCATTAATGCTGCTCCTCCAGCTCTTGTTAGCCAGCTTCTGCAGCGTAGGCCTGGCACGGGAGTAGTAGAAATTCTCCTCCGCCAGCACACCCTCGATTCTGCTCCTGCTCAGAAATTTAAATTCCTCGAATAGCATAGATCTCGTAGCCCATTTGTAGCTAGCTCTTCTAAATTCATCCTCGGCGGCAACCAGCAGCTCGCTACCTGCCGGCCTGTTTGCCTCGACTTTAGCCTCCGTAGGAGCTGTTCGCCAACGACCTTTGACCCATGCATTTTGGTGCTTTAGGAGCTGTTCGGCAACTATCTGCAATTGGCTTTCCCCATCGAAGGTTTTGAGCATCTCACGGAAGACCTCTGGGAGGACACGCGGGAAGATGGTGGCGAGGATCGATAGGAAGTTGTTGAGCTCTGCGAGGCATTCATCCTCGCCATCCTCTCCCGATATAGTGTGGCCATTCTTGCTCACCGGTGAGGCAAGTCGAGCGCTCATGTGCCTAACGTTTCCGAGTGGAGCTGGAAGATTAGAAGGTACATTGAGACCGAAAGTGATAGGGATTCCTGCTTATCGATCGTGATAGTAACAGGTAATTGGCGTCTTTGGATAGGATCGATGAAATTTTACGTCTTTGTGTTACTGTCACCTGTTGCTTTCCCTTAGTAGCCGGGTGGTGCTGGCTAAGTACAAAGTAATCAAGACCGGGTGATCTGCGGCGCGCTCTAATTTTAGGATTTGACCAAAAATTATATGTACATTTTGAAGAAATATATAGAAGGATTCACCCCTCAACCGGCCACACCCCTCGGTCGGCCACCCTGTAGGGCTAGGTACCCAGGAATCCTTGGTTTTCTTACTCCGGGCTCTAACTCTAGGGATCTCTTAGGGGGTAGGCGATTAATCACTATAATTTACGAACTACACAAGTATGAACAAATATTCTGGTACGAAATTCATAGCAATTGGTTATTGCTACAACTTTGTATACGGAGTCCTGATATCAAAACCGCTGTTTGCGGAGTTATAGTAGAGTGGCCGACTGAGGGGTGTGGCCGGTTGAGGGGTGAATCCTTCTAGCTATTTATGTCCAGCCCTATCAAATTGAGGTTCCAATGGTCTAGGTACAAGTCTTCTTTCTTCATGGCTTTCGCGAGATCCCGGTTGGACCTCTCAATCTTTTTTCTCTTTCTCTTTGTTAAGCACTATCGACTATTATGCTCTACTGCCTTTGGGCAAGGTTGGACTGGAAGGTTGTACGGAGGAGTAAGCAGTTGCGGATATCGCCAGCAGTCTTTTCCGAAGCGAATTCCAGGATGAAATCTACGATGGTCATTTCCATTTTGGAAAAAAGAGCACATCTCAAAGTATTATATCACTACATGCGCCAAGGACCTATCTGAAAGACACGCCGCTGTATGCATTGATGAGCTCTTGAAGTAGCTCCTGAAGTCTAGACATACATAGCGTCCCTGCGCATTCTGTTAAAGCTTGCAAAACCGGAGCATTACACCTTCAATTGTCCCGTCCGTCTGTGCTCGGGCTTCTTACCCTTCTTGTTTGCCACACCAACAGGAAAACCTAGAATTGGAAGGCTTTCGGCACAGTCTCAATACTTCCTTTGACAAGGCTTTGAAAGGGAAGAGAGGAAGACCGAGCCTACAAACGCCTCAAAAGCGTCTTGATACCAGGGTTTTATCATGAGAAATATCGATATACCTTCTTCCAAGACACAGCGATATAATGTTTTGATCTCCTTAAGTGTAGAAGAAAATTGCCGGAAGCTTACAGTCGCGTCGTAGACCTTTCTTGCCAGGCTTGGTGCCGCAACAAAAGTGGCTGTTTCGGACGGGGGTACCAATGCATGGTTGATCGTCCTTATCATTTCACCTAGTCTATAATATTGGCTGTTGCTGGTAGTGGTTGAGTTGAATATAGTATAAGGGGAAGAGTTATAAGTTTTATGCTTCCGTCCGAAAGGAATCCTACACGATATCCAGGTTGCAGATCTCATGACTGCGGTCTGGAGCATTTCTGTGGGGATGCAAAAAACCTACTAATTTACAGGAAAGTGGATGGCGGACTCAATGCAACAGTCAATCCACCCTCCAGTCCTGCATCACATCAGCATCTAGACATGCCCGCATGACCATTCTGCACGCACTACACCATTTTGAAGTCAACCTTTCTGCATTTCAAAGGATTTCCGAGCTGTACAGAAGCGGAAATGAAAATCTTCAAAAGGAGATGAACCATTCTATTCACCGCCACAACCCCAGTCCAAAGATCATACCAATCACACGTCTCGCCCTCCGTCTCCAAAAGATCGACAGTCGCTTGACAGACATTCGATGCTATCAGAGTTCTCAGATCGTTGCATGGGACACAACGGAGTGTGTCAGCGGAACATTCGTTAAATTTCTTTCCCATTCCTGGGATCTGCACACAGTTGCATAACTCCAGTGCCTCCCCTTCCTTCTTGAACAAACCTTATCCTACTCCCCGCTACAGGAAAAGTGTCCAATATATTCATGCAACGTCCTTGGTCCACATAGGGCGGGTAGGTGGAGCATGTTACGTTTGAATTGTACTCCCTAAGCGTAACGGTTAGGATGTTACCCTTGCCTGAATGGGAAAATCGTGAGACTGGATGTCAGATAGACTCAGAATGGTTGCTAGGAACAGAGCGATTGGCTTCAAACCCTTCTCAGAGAATGTCCAACAAATCAAAAGAGCAGTAGGAATCTGACAGACCAATTTCTCCAATACGGCCTCCTATTGGTATTCGCCCAGGATTCGTGACGCAATTGTCGAGAGTCTTTTTCGTTGCCGTCTTGATTTCCTCCCAGGCTGCTTCTTCCACTCGTGCACCTTGCTTAATCAATAGGTGGATGGTACACACACCTCCGGCTAATACCCACAATATGAGTATGACCTATATACAAACGGTGCCAGTGAGAGTGCGCAACTTACAGCTCAGAAAGCGATGGTAAAGTGGGACTTCGAAATGGCCTACAGAGCGAGCACCAAAGCTAACGTAATTTTGGCTGTCGTTGGGGATACTGCTCCAAACTTCAGTGCAGCTGTGTTCAAATACTCGCCGTATCGCGCGCCTGTGCATTTGGGTTCGTCTCTGTTGCCGCCCAGGGTATCAGATCGATATCTGATATAGCTGATACGTTAAGATGAGTCGAGACAGAGGATGGAGACGAGATGTTCAAAGGTGATAGGATCTGAGTTGGGAGATATAAAGGACCTGGGCCCAAGAATGTGGAAATGCTGAAGAGGAGTAACGAAGATACTGTAAGGGATTGGGAAGCCATGCTGTAAACTCCCAAGGAATATACCGTCCTTGACGAGATGTAACCATAGCAGCTAACCTCACTATCAAAATGCCCAGAAATAAAAGCACAGAACTATCATGCTCTGGCCTCATGAGAAGGAAGGGAAAACCAAATCGCGGTTGTGGGGTCCATAGGTGAGCGACAGCTGAGCCGCGCTGCACAGCGATGTCGACGTTAGTAGCGACAACACTCAACGGCAGCAGAAGCGCAAGCACCGACAGTGGAACAGTGACCTCGTGCTTGAGAGCGGCTCGCTTGGTGTCAGAATAAGTGGTAGTCGCCCGGGCTACAGAGCCAGGGGATATCAGCACATAGGTGCAGAGGAGCAAAATCCCGGTCTATCAACGCTTCGAGAGAACCGCGATGGGATATTCGGCAGCTCTAGAACTAGCTTGAATGCGCAAATTGCTGTTCAATATGAGGACAATTTGCATTAAAAATTTTGCAGCGACGAAGATTAAGGGCGTTCTTTCATTGGAGCACCTAGAAGGTCCATTCGAAGTGATGTAGGGTGATGTTTGGGGCAGGTAGAGCTGAATGGATGGTTTTTGCCAGGATGGGATGAGCTGTGCAGTAAATAGATAACAGAAGTCGTGTGAGACTGTTGGTTTTTCTTCATTGATATTTTTGAGTATGTAGATTTGGGCGCAGATGCTGACGGACGACGTTTAGTCATTGAAAATTTAAAGAAATCTGCAGCTCAATACCAATCTCTAAGATTTAGTATAAAGCAAACATAGCCACTTAAGAGAGCAAACCCTCAACTTATAGTTCATCCCTATTGTTCCTTTCCTTTACCTTGTCCATCTCAGCCATACCTCTTCCAACCATGCTTGTCAGAATCTCATATCCCACCTGCGCCGCTACCAGCGCTGTCTGCTCTCCTCTGCCATCATATGCAGGAGCCACCTCGACAATATCAGCACCCACGACATTCAAGCTTTCTAGACCGCGGAGAATTCTGATGACCTCTCGACTCGTCCAACCACCAGCTTCAGGAGTTCCTGTGCCAGGACACTATTCATTCAAGTCAGTTACCGAACCGGTTGCACGAAAATTTGCCGATCGATCGAAGCAGATCTCGCGGTGTGTACTCGTACTGACCAAACCAGGATCCAGCACATCAATATCGAGACTCAAATAGACTGGGAGCTCTGTCCCAATTCTCTCCAAAATTGCCTTCACAACCCCGGCCGTTCCTATTTCGTCAATGTCATCCGCAGAGATTCGCAAAAAGCCCTGACGCTCATCATCCTCGTAGTCGTCCCAGCTTAAGAGTCGGCTCCGCAGGCCAGCATGCGCAGACGAGCCATTGATGATCAGACCTTCATTGGAGGCGATCCAGAACATGCTGCCATGCGTGAAGTCACTCTGTGTGGAAGGCCACGCCGACGGGTATTTAGCTGGGTGCCATGTATCCAGGTGCGCGTCGAAGTGTAGAACTGCTATTGGGCCGCCATAGATCTTGTTTAATGCTCTCAAGGCTGGGAGCGCTACGCTGTGGTCTCCGCCTAGGGTGAGTAACTTTGGCTTTGGGTTTGTTGAGTGGACAAGAGCTGGGGAGCGTGATCCGAGTTCGAGGAATGCTGAAGTCATTTGGTGAAGGGCGAGAGCATTGTCGAAAGGGGTTATAGGGATATCGCCGCAGTCAAGGATCGTGTACGGGGCGCTGAAGGGGTTTAGTCCACGGCGAGGGTTGAAGCCTCGGAAAGATGTTTGGCGAGCAGAGGCCGCACGGATAGCTCGAGGCCCGAAGCGAGCCCCTATTTGAATCAGTCAGGGAAGAGAAGAATTCGGTAACTACACAGGCTGCCGGAGAAGAGGAAGCCACTCAATGACCACGACCAGTCTAGGCTTGGGAAAGCCGGTATTGAAATAAATTGGACATACATAGGGTGACAGGCAATATCCTTCTCTTGCGGGTGCCATGCAGTAACAAATTGAACATTTTGAATTGAATATACTAAAAGGGAGCCGCTTAAAATGACGGTAAAAGAACATAGTACACACCAGGTCGATAGCTGACCGCAGTGTCAAATGGTGCTCCAATGATACCAATATCACTATATTCCCACAGACTTAGCTGTTGCCCTTATATCTCACGGATACTTCATTTACAATGGTATGTCCCTATCACTCAAGCATTTGACATGCTTCAGATGTGCAAAGGTTGAGATGCCAGAGAAGCCCCACTATGTGTTCCACCATCAATCATAGCCCGAAAAATGTAGAGAGTAAATGTTTCATTGAAGATTTCAGAGCAAATATACCTCGAAATCCCATTTTCTATGAAGTTGTTCTGCACTATCCGAGGGCAATGGATCTTGCTCAGGGTTGTCATAGAAAGATGAGGATACGGCATATGGAGAAAGAGCGGAAAGGGCAAGGAGCAAGCTGAACATCTTTCAAGAAGCAACTAATTGATACCAAAGTCGAAAAGTGAATCTTCCTTTTCTACCTTCTACTTGTCCAGCTGCTGAAATTTGTCTGTTGACATCGAGACCGAGAGGTTTGGTAATTGTGGGGCTTTCACTTACGGTACGCTATTCTATATTAGCGTGCTCGATAAATTACAAAGAAACGCGACCCAGTCACTCGAGTACGCGACCGCGATGCATGACTAAAACGGAAATTATTCACAGCGCTTCCTATGAAGAGTGTGGATAAAGTCCCGATCCGAGATGTCTCAAAGGTTGAACATGTAACACAATACACGGAGACAACGCAGCAAAAGGGCGCTTCCATTTCACGATGCCCACAAGAACAACCACCATGGAGTTGGACGAACCAGAACACGAAATGGGAGGTCTACAATTCAATGAGCCTCTCTCATGGCGCGCTGGAAAGCCCATCGCCATTGCCGATCTCTTGCGAAGATTGCAGAATCTGTCAAAAGAAATGAGGGCGATGGAACAGGAAGAGGAGGACCGGGACTCATTTACTGCAGTCGCGAAAGAGCTGGCGAGCCACAATCTTCTAGCGCACAAGGACAAGGGTGTGAAGGCCTGGACAGCATGTTGCTTGGTGGATATTCTGAGGCTATGCGCGCCAGATGCCCCATATACTGGGCAGCAATTGAAAGTCGGTCCTCACTAAGAAGGGGCACGAAAGGGGCGCCGGTTGCTAATGGCTCCATAGGATATATTTAACATGCTTATTACTGTCATTCTCCCAGCTGTGTCAGATCGCTCGAACACCTACAACCAGCAGCATTTATACGTGCTCAATTCCCTAGCGCAGGTCAAGAGCATTGTCCTCCTCACCGACATTCCATCCTCGGAGCCATTAATGATCCACCTCTTTACTTCCTTTTTTGATGTCCTAGCTGGCTCTACTAAGTCATCTACTGGAGAACAATTGGCCAAAAATGTAGAGTTCAATATGACTTCGGTCCTTGTGACGATGGTAGATGAGTCGGCCACATTACCTTCAGAAGTCGTCGACGTGGTTGTCGCGCAATTTCTTCGGACAGATCCCCGTGCGTTGAGTGGGTTCACTGGGAAGAAAGAGAAGAAGTCTGCTGCAGTCGACGAAAGACAATCTACTCTGGTTCTGAAAGAGCTGCCTCCAGCATACAACATGGCAAAAACAATTTGCAACACCTGCCCGGAGAAGATGGCGCGGTACATAAGCCAGTACTTCAACGATGTGATAGTGGATGCGTCATCATCCTCAAATGCGAAAGATTCCAGCAAAAAGGCATCACATCGGAGAGCCAGCGATGATATGGATGATTCTGACATGGAGATAGCTGGTGGACCTACAGAGGAGGACCTCAAAGAGCTCAAAAAGGTCCATCAGTTACTTCGAGAATTGTGGCGAGCCTGTCCAGCAGTACTTCAGAATGTAATACCGCAATTGGAGGCTGAGCTTTCCGCCGAGAATGTCCATCTGCGGTCCCTGGCTACGGAGACGTTTGGAGACATCATATCGGGCATAGGAGCAGCAGGACTGCCACCACCACCAACTCTGGATCCTGCCGTATACCCTCCAATCTCTCTGTCTGACAGGACAGACTTGGTGAACAATCAGAACGTCCTCACGAAACCGTCTTCACCACAACCTTTTCCTCAAGTACACCCACAGGAGTACGCTAGCTTCCTCGGTAGATGTCACGACAAGTCGCCTATAATTCGGTCAGCATGGACTACCGGTATAGGGCGAGTACTAATGACTTCGGCTGGTGGTGTCGGCCTGGGCCAACAAGAGGAGGAGCGTCTTGTTACGGATCTTGCTAGGATGTTAGGAGACGCTGACGAACGGGTCAGAGTCGCAGCGGTAAAGGTTGTGGGTAGCTTCAGCTTTCGAGACGTTGTCTTCAAACTTGGATCTGCCGGTGGTTTAGATGATTCAGGATCCGTGCTTGCCAACCTTGCTGAGAGAGTGCGTGATAAGAAGCACCATGTGCGTGTGGAAGCGATGCGAGTCCTGGCGCGTCTATGGGGTGTCGCAGCAGGCGAGATAGCTGCAGGCGATGCTCAGCTGGTTGCAGCAATTGGCGCTGCACCCTCAAAGATTCTGGACACCTTTTATACAAATGAACCGGAGATTAGCGTATTGCTTGATTACGTCTTGTATGAACAGCTACTGCCACTCAGCTATCCTCCAATCAAGGCAAAAAGTGCAAAGCTTAGCAATGGCAATTCGCAAAAGGCCAAAGAGAGTCAGATGAATGGAGATGTTGCAACAGATAATGTTGACCCTGACAAGATAAGGACAGAACGAATTCTTTTATTAGTAAGGGACCTCGATGAGCGGGCGAAAAAGGTCTTTTTCGTCTTTCAACAGCGGCAGCTCATTTTAGCGAAAATCATGACCGCGTATCTACAGCGCTGTGAAGACTACAACGTGAGTTTGCTCTACGGACTTCAGAGGATTTGGGCTTACCGTTGTGTAGGGTGGAGTCATGGAAGCAAACGAAAAACCAATCAAGGAACACATGGCACGACTCATAAATGAATTCGTCAAACAGCTCCCAGACCCGACGAAGGTAACCGAGTGCCTGTGGAAATTTGCCAAATTGCACGACCGACGGTGCTACCAGCTGATTCGCTTCTGCATGGCACCTGAGAGCGACTATCGGACCGTTGTCAAGGCTATTGTGAGTATTGTTCTGTCTACAGGAAAGCAACGACTAACCAGACGCGCAAACAGAAAGAATTGACCAAGCGAATCGAGCAATCGGCCACTGCTCCGCAGGATCTTCTGAACGTCTTAACTCCGCTCTTATACCGAGTCAGTATCTTTGTCTACAACAAGAGCCATGTACCCGCGATCATGGAGTACTCAAGGACGGATGAGAAGTCTTTAGCCGGAACAGCACATGAGCTGCTCCGAGATATTTCTACTCGCATGCCAGAAGTTTTGAAAGCTCACATCCAAGAGATTTGCATGTCGTTGCAAGATGAGGCACCAAATGAGAAGAAATCTAATGACCCTGGAGCGGTGGATAATCTAAAAGCTTGTGCCTCATTCGCATCTAAATATGCCAAAGAGATACCTCAAGACCGGAAATTCGTGCAAGCAATGACGAATTTCGCACTGTACGGTACACCAGCAGAAGCAGCGAAGCATGCAGTCACGATCATAATGACGGCGTCTGAGAAGAAGGAGATGCTAGCCAGAGAGCTTGTGGGCAAATGTGTCAAAGGCTTCGAGTATGGTGGAGAGGGTTTTCTTTCGCGGCTCGCGACTCTCTCTCAACTTATGCTCCTTTCTCCCGATCAGGTCAATCAAGAAGGCGATGCCGTAAGTGACATTGCAATTCAGGATATTCTGCTCCAGGTTCGCACTCCATCCACATTGTCCGAAGATCCCTTGGTGGAATACTCATGGTCTACCTCCATCGACGAAGAATGTGAAGCCAAGTGCTGGGCTCTCAAGATCCTCGTCAACCGAATACGCTCTCATTCTGAGCCGGATACCTTATCTGAGTTTGCGGACCCAGTCTACAAAGTCCTCTCGAATCTCGTCTCTAATCACGGCGAATGTTCACCATCCAAGAGCACCCCAGCTACCCACAAACCTCGCCTACGCCTCCTAGCCACTCGCCTTTTCCTGAAACTCTGCCTCAAGAAACATACCGACGCCCTCCTGACACCTACTGCTTTCAATGCTCTCGCTCTAGTGGCGTTTGACCCGCTCCTGCCTGTTAGGTCCTCATATTTTCAGAGGCTCAAGAAATACCTCGGCCGCCAAAAGCTGCCTCAACGCTTTTTCACCATTCCCTTCCTTCTTGCTTTCGAGCCAAATACCGCCCTAAAATCCGAGACCGCAACTTGGATCCGCAGCCGTGCAAATTTCTTCTTCGAAGTTAAGACCCAGCAACCTACATCCAAGGCAAACATGGTCATGGAATCCGTCTTCGCACGCCTTCTCTCCTTACTGGCCCATCACCCCGATTACGACGCGACGGCCGCAGATCTTGTAGATTTCGCACGCTACATTGTCTTCTACCTCCAATCAGTGGCAACAGAAGACAACCTCTCCCTAATCTTCAACATCGCCCAGCGCGTCAAACAAATGCGCGACGCCATCACCCCTTCACCAACATACGATGACAACCTCTACCACCTCAGCGACCTAGCCCAACTTACCATTCGTAAATTCGAAGATGCACACAATTGGAGCATCCAGACAATGCCCGGCAAAGTCCGTCTGCCCACAAGCCTCTTCACAGAAGTCCGAGACCACGAAGAAGCGCAGCAAATCGCAGAGAAGAATTATCTCCCTGAAGGCGTCGAAGAGGGCGTTGAAGGCTTGGTGCGAACGAGCATGCGCAACGCACGTTCCCAAGGTAAAAAGCGGAGAAGTGAAGCTCACGAGAATGGTGACGAGAGAGTACCAAAGCGAGCCAAACAGTTGCCAATACGCAAGGGACCGCCTAAAGAGAAGAAAATCAAAGCCACTAAGACGCCAAAGAAGACAAAGCGAAAGAGTGAAGATGGTGAAGTGACCTCAAGCGAGAGGCGAAAGAGTGGCCGTGTCCATGCCTCTGGAGGCAAATATGCCGAGAGGGATGACGAAGAAGACGACGAGGAGATGGTGGAGGGGGTTGCGGCGTGGAGGTACGAGGGGGGGGAGGTCGTTAATGGGGACGGAGATGTTATTGGTGAGGATGATGAGGTGGATGGGGATCGGGATCTACAGGAGGAAGAAGACGAGGAGGAAGACGTTGAGGAGAAGGAGGAGACGCCAGAGCCAGAGCCAGAGCCAGAACCGACGCCGAAGCCTTCTCCCAACGCCAAGAAGGCTGCTAGTGCTGGTGCTGGTAAGGGTGGGAAGAAGGCCAGCAGGAAACGATGAGCAACGACAGAAGGACGAGCAGTGTTGAGAGGATATGAGCGATGTTCATGCCTGTACTTTACGGCAGCCTTGCGTTTCGTGTGGATATTCAGCTTGCACTACAGATGGATAAAACGGACGATGGATATGTATGGGAGCTGTTGCTATTGCTTGCTTTGAGCATCATCTCATGTAGCATACCCTAGCTTGGCGTTAGCTGTCACAAATGCCATGACTGTGCTATTCTCAATGCTAGGATTGAGTCTGAGAGCTTCGATATGGAAGAAGTAATGCAAGCTGTTTCTCAGTGTTTAATTTGCTTCTAGATAAGCTACCTAGATCGGTAAATGGCTGCCTCTACAGCCACGAAACGCCCGGATATGCTGCTGCACTGAATTGTTATTGGGCTAATGCATGCGTTACAGGCATGTTGCTACCCAAAACAAAGTGAAACGCCTGTCGCTCTCGACCATGCAGGTCTTTCTGAAGCCGAAGAAACCAATGTTGATGGGGGTCGCTCCCCATCAGTAGGCAAGTCTGCCACATCGAGTTTCCATATTGTCAGAATCGGAGGAGACGCTTATGCCTTCACTCCCTTCCCACCATCAAGGCGTCTACGAATGAGGGCCATTAGTGCCTCCAGCTCCTTCTTTTCTTCCTCGCTCACAACGTTAGGAGGGGCATCTGTTGTATGGGCAGGAGCAGCCGTAAGTGTGGCGTCTTCGGATCTGAAGAGTTTCTCGACCTCAGCAGGAGCCTCAGCCTAAATTCTGTTAGCGAATACTTGGAACGAAGGATCCAAAGTCAACCCCTTACGGTAAGTGTCGCAATGAGATTGCTGACTTGGTCCGAATTCATAGCAGAATCGGACTCGGCCATTTGTGCAAGGTTCAAGGCGGTTTTGCGCTCGGAGAAAGAACGTCTATTAAAATCGTCTTGCCGAACATTGTCACCATTGGTGGTAGGAGTGATGGAGGTGGCGGAGGCAGGAGAGACAGTGTTGTTCGTGGCAGCGATTGCAATGGAAGGACGGCCACTGGCTAGGCGTCGACGCTTTGCAGACGGAAATAGGACAGTAGAGCTCACCCCTCTAGCCTGGGCCTCTTCGGCATTGACACTGAGGTGGCTATTAGTACACGAGTATGAAAGAGCCTGGGCAAGCTTACCGCTTAACACGATCAATGAAATCGAGCTTCAGGCCTTTTTCGGGAACGCGATAGATGACGCCTGTAGGATAGGTCTTCTCATTGTCACTCTCGTCATCGCTGGGCTCATTTTCAATCTCAATGAGGCCATTGTTTTTGAAACCACGACGCAAACCGATGTCGACAATACTAGCGTTCTTCGGACGACGGACCTTGTAGGTACGGCCAGTGGCTGGCTGCGCCTGATTCGAAGTCGTGACTTGCGCGTTGGTCTTAAGGTTGGCCAGCACACCCTCGACGTGATTGGGACACATCCAGGTGTATTTGGTTTTACCGTTATTGCCATTACGTTTCGGAGCAGTGGCTAGCGGTGGGTCCAGGCAATCCAGGTGCCATAATAGGTTGCAAAAGTCACAGGGAATAATCTCGCGCTTTTCCCCAGTGGACTTGCCGCAACGATAGCACAAGACTGTATCATTCTTGTTATCCTTGAGCTTGAAATTGTTGGGAAGCTCTTCATAGCCCGATCGTGTCCTAAGTCATGGTTAGCTGGGGTTTGCTAATGCTTGGAGAAGCTGAGCTTACTTGTTGTTGGCTTTGGCGTTCCAAACGTCCTCGTATTCGCCCTCTTCACCGATCTTGACACCTTCAAAATAGTCTCTGATTTGATTGGGAAGGTTGAAAGAAATCACATTCTTCGCGTTGAGATTGACAAGAAGTTCGGCAAAGACGCCACGATCTGGCCTTGGCTTCGCAGCACGAGCTTCCTGGCATTTGTGACAGAACCATTCACCTTGTGGAGGCTTGTTCTGATTCATAGGAGGATCAATGCAAGTGAAGTGGAAAGCGCGCCAGCAGCCATCGCAACAAAGTAATTGGCCCTCGCCGCTGCATGCGGTACAGGTATCGGAATTGCCCTGCTGGACATCAAGGTTAGCCATAGAGCCATGATTCGCTCAGAGATTGGTATCAATAGTGGAGGATTAATGGACCGCAACATAGGGCTGCCAAAAGTGCGCGTACAATGAATGGGGTGATTAAGTGCAATCAAGTGGGGAAGATTTTGGCTTACATCTTGATTATCGTCGTTGCGTCCGTAGCCGATTGCGCTGTTCTCTGTCTCTGCTCCACGAGCGATGCCAGCGGTGACGCCTCGCTGCTTCTTCATGGGACTGCTGGGAGCTTTAGTTTTTGATGCTTTTTCGGTTGGCGTGCGCTTGCGAATAGGACGAGCCATGCTGTATGCTGAGAACGACCTGCGTATTCTGAAAGAGAAGGACAAAGAAGATATAGTTCGTTGAAAGGGGTATCAAGAGGATAGCGGCCAGCGCAATAGAATGAAAGATGTTGACAACAATGTAAAGACGAAAAGATGTAGCGGAGAGGAAGAGAATGATGTACAGAATTATTTTCTTTCGGTGTGGAAAGTGGAAAGTCGAAAAGAGATGGCTGGGTCCCACGAAACACGAAGCGACAATAGGAACAAGGACGATGATAAAGTTCCACAATAACCTACACATTTCCACCGTCGAAACAATGCCAAACCAAAACCATGATGCGGAACGAAAAATCATGCGCAAAGAAATCGTTACTTACGACATCTTGATGCGAGCAGCTTTCTTGACTTCTTTCCGAGGCCGACCCAGCTGATTCGGCGTTTCTCCTCGACCAGCTCCAGGTGGCGGTGGGAGGAGAAGCTCGCCATAATTCGAGGATGTCGGTGAGTCAAGAGCTTCGTACTCATCTTTCCTACTCCTGAGGCCAGTACCGTTGCGCAATCGTGCCTGTCCTCTCTCGGCCAAAACGGTAACAGGAGCAGGTTGGGTTAGAATTGCTGGAGAAGGAGACGTTCGAATCGCACTGTCCCGTGATATGAAGTCACTGAAGTTCTTTTTGAGCAGTTGCTTCCTCTGCTCAGTGATATCAACTGCAGGCTTTGCTGCAGGAACGAAGGTGGGATTTGGTGATGAGATGATGGGCCTTCTAGTTGATGGATCTGAAGGCCGTGTCGAGAACGATCCCAGCCTCGGTCCCATAGAAGGTTGAGGCTTGGGTTGCGTTATCTTTCTGGCAGGAGGATGATTAAGAGTGTTAGGTAGAGCTGATTCTAAGGTAGGAGCAAAAACTTCGACGGCAGAATCCAACGATGAAAGAGATGAGTCACTGGACACACTCATCGAACGCTTGACACGTTTCGAAGGACGTTCATCTTTGGAAGCGCTTCCATTAGTCTCCATGGCGTTGATGGATTGTCTTGAAGATCGTTGATTTGAGTTAGGAGGAAGATGGTTGAGACCGGGCGCAGTCGTTGGTGAGCCAAAATTCCGTGTGACACTTGTCCTGGTGCTCTTTGCAGCTGGCGAGTCTGACTGCGATTTCGATGGGATATCCTCACCGGCCCTGATCTTCTTCCGAGCGGCTTTGATGTAGCTTTGGAACTGATTCGTCTGGCTTGATGACGGCCTTTGTGTGAGTACTGCGTCGAGCAGGTCGGCCAGCTCCCGATTGTGTAGACTCTCCTCATATAGTTGTTTCACCGCAATACCAAGCACCTGGTCCCCAAGCTCAGTTGCTCTTAACACCGCTGAGTTAACGATCTTCTCCAATTTTGTTTGAGCCTCCGCAGTGCGTGATGACGAGTTTCCGTGACGAGCCGCTTGGGTTGAGAGTGTTTTGACTAGTGCATTTCTGGCATCACCGTCTGGCGTGTATTCATTGTCTGTATCTCGTTCTCGTAAAGCCGAGGCTTTCACTTGTCTCTCTTCAGCTCTTCGAGGCTCAGAGCGTCGTGTCGTCACTGGTGGTGCTGGTTCAGGAGTGTTGACCTCCTCCTTCGGCCCTCGAGCATCCTCATTCTTCAGAAGTGGTCCTCGTCGCGGGCCTTCGTGTTGTTTCAGTCTCGACTTGACCTTGTTGCCTGGTAGAGTTCCTAGAGGTGCCATATGCTCTAGGACGCCATGCCTCTCAAGTCCTTTGTAGTCTTCAAAACTAGGTGCCGGTGCCCGCAGCGGCGGCTCACACCATTCTTCTGATAGGTACTCATCTTGAGCATCCACTTGGACTTCGTTCTTAATGGGCTGGTTGTCTTGCATGGACGTGTCCGTGGGGCTCGACCGCCGAGACCTTCGCATGTGCCTTGACGAGGCCATTGGGGAGGCCTGCCTTTGGCCGGGGTAGAAGTCTTCTACATAACGTTAATCCTGGGCAACTATATGGAAGACTTGCACTACTATGAGACACTCACTAACAGACCTTCTATACACGGGTGCGCGTGTCCCCAGGTTGCTTCAGGGTGTGGTGCGCGTAGGTCTTGGAGATGGTTTTCTCTGAGGCCGGGGCGCCAAGGGAACTTGAAAGAGTTCCACCCTCCAAACACCAAATATAAAGAACGAACCACGAACTTTACTTATTTCGAGCAACTCGTACTCTTCCTTGCTTATGATGTACTTCCTCAAGCTATTGATGATCTTGAAACTTTTGAGAGGGTGTTGTGTGGGGATTTGATTCTATGTATCGGTTTCCGATAAAAGGGGTAGTGATTGATATTGTCAGGAACACTATATACTGTTTCATTTGTGTCACTCTTATAGACTAGAAGGTACGTGTTGAGTCACCTCCGGAATTGAATTCGAAAGTGATTTGGAGAAAGGTAGTATTCGCTTTTAAATACGTGATGCCGGCCAACAGTGGCAAAAGTCTGCTGACTACTGACTAGCAAGAGTTCTAGCCAAACCCTTCCAACTGAATCGTGGCTGACCATTTATGTTTTGCCGTCAAGATCGTAACAATCATCGAGATTCATCAGGTCGTGAGCCAGCAAGGGCCGCTTCAGTAGATACGAGCATGCAGCGCGGGATTTTGCCCCGCTTGTTGGTAAAGTTCACTCCTCTTCACTAGAGTCCTCGTCGTCCTCCTCGGCTGCCTTCTTAGGTAGCTTCTTCTTCTTTTTCTTGTTCTTGCCCTTTGCACCTGTCGATTTTGCTGTTGGCTGCTCAAGAATTTTCAAGATTTCTTCATCGGTGATCTTTTTGTCCGTTTTGTACTTGGACTCATCTGGAGGCGGCGGCGCACTCAAGCGAACCAGCCCGTTCTTTGTGATGGCTGCATCAAATTAGCAATTCAGTGCTTCTACAATGACAGAATTTATTCAAGAACCTACCTATCGTCGTGAGGACTCTTGCAACAGGTGCCATATCTTTGTCCGCAACGACCTCATACTGGCGAAGGACATTTGAACGCACGCACTCAACCACACCTACCTTGGCGGCTCTCTCATCGTCAAGCTGCCTCAAGCTAAAAGGGAATGTACCGAACTTCTTGACGATCTCGGACAACGTTTGTCGAGAACTTGGTCTCTTCAGCTGGTAGGTAATGGTCGTTCTCCGATGAAGCGTGGGGCGGTTCTCCAAGGTCTTGATCTTGCCAGTGCCGAGACTCACACCCATCTCTACACCCCAAACATCGCCGACTTCCGGGATACCTTCCCCTTTGCCGCCTTCTGAAGGAGGTGCAAGGACAATCTTTTTCTTGCCTTCGATCTCATTCCGCTCGAAGAGCCACGAAGTAGTCCCTTCAACGATATTACAGCCGTAGTTCTTGACTACCTTTTCGATCAGCTGGGTCATCTTTGATTGGGTAAATGGCTTCTCCGATGTTGCTTTCTTTTTCTCATCATCTGTTCCAGAGGCTAAGAGTCCGGGAGGCATCATCATCCTAAGAAGCAGCTCGTTTGCGTAATGTGTTGCAAGTAGTAAATCAGCTTCTCGGCCAACTAATTTATCTTCCTCGTTCTTCTCGCCTGGGACGATGATGGTGTCGCATACAATCGTGCCGAAGCCATCAATTTGGGCTCCCAGCTGGATCTTGACTGCCTCATTGGCCTTGAGTGAAGCGGGGGCTTCTTCAGCATCGGTAGAAAGAGGCGTGTACGGGGTGATATATGAGTTTGGAGAGACGGTTGTTGGATGTGAAATGCCTTCAGGGAGACGTATTAGCAAGGAGTCTGACGCTGTCTTCCTGATATTTACTGACCCTTTGAGATCTTCTTTCCCTTGTATACCTTCGCTACCTCCTCGCCTAACAGCTTGTCTCCACGCTCACATATTGACAGTATCTTCTCGCCCTCGAGACACCAGCCTTTACAGAAATCAACACGAGGAGCTGGAACTTCAGGGCAGAACAAAATTACCAGTGACTGCTTCCAACACTTTGTGAGAAATCTGGGCCGCAGTCTTGTACTTCGTGAGTGTGTCCGGGTTGTTGAGTGTGTAGTCTGCGCCTTACATTAGCACAGAGCCTTAGATTTCTTGGGAATTCTACTCGCCGACGACCTCTTCCTTTTCAGTCATGATAGGCGATTACACACTCTCTCGAGTGGTCAGATTTGTTGAGGGGACGTTGAAGATTGTCGCGTGTTTTAATTCCTTCGAGTCTTAGTGGGGTTTGGGGGGCATGTAGTTGGGGGTCGGTTAAGGCCCCGGGCCAACTTCGGGGGCGCTATCCCTTCACTTATCAATTGTTGCTCTTAGGTTGTTTGCTAAATATACACATGACTGTTCTCTTCTTCCTCGTAAAATTGAAAAGCATACAGCTTGACTCAGCAGAAAAGCCTCTAAAGTTCATTAGCACTCGCCATCCTTTCCTCGCTTCGAAAGTAATATATCCGAGCTTAAGACATGTACATTGGTAAACTACCCAGCCACAAAGATGAGAGTTCATGGCCCATTGCCAATAAGAGTGCTTACCCACAACATCCGCTATGCAACGCAGTCGCCCTTCAAGGGTGAAGAGAAGTGGGATGTCCGCAGACCACGGCTAATCAATGAGCTTCATTTCAATACAAGTCAATGTGCCGAGTCATTTATATGCTTGCAAGAAGTGCTTCACCAGCAGTTGATCGATATCTTGTCAGATCTTAACAGCAAAAGGAAGACTTGGGACCACGTTGGTGTTGGTCGCGATGATGGGCGTCAGGCTGGCGAATACTCTCCAATTCTTTATAGACCTGGAGTATGGGAGTTGAGCGTACAGAAGACGGTATGGCTCAGCAAAACGCCTGATCGTCCATCCAAAAGCTGGGACGCTGCCTCCACCAGGATATTGACCATAGCTGTATTCCAGCATCGGGAGACACGTAAGACAGTGGTAACCATGAACACGCACTTAGACGACCAGGGCAGCAAGTCTAGGTTGGAGGCTGCAAAGATCATACTCGAGCAAATTCGTTTGTTCACAGACCAAACTCCCTACCGGAAAAGTCACCCCGTTTTTCTGGCTGGTGATTTCAACAGTGAACCAGAGCAAGAAGCGTACAATGAGATGACGAGTGAGCATTCCCCAATGATCGACTTGCAGACGATGGTGCCTGAGAGTCAACGCTATGGAGATTTCAATACCTTTTCTGGATTTGACCCGCAGACAACACGGCGAAAAAGAATTGACTTCATCTTCGTGAACAAGGACGATCCTAGTGATGCCAAGAAGGGTCGAGAAGACGACGACACTGCTGAAAGATGGTGGATTGTGGATTGGTACGCAGTCCTACCAAATCGGTTTGAGGACGGGATTTACAACTCTGACCATCAAGCCGTCATTGGAGATATCTCTGTAATCTGAGATGACTGCCAAACATTAATGAAGATAGTTGGGTCATTGCTATGCGAGGAGGTCTACGCCAACCTGCCTCAATGCTGTGGAAGCCCATATTGGGATTTTCCTCATATCTCCACCATACAGCTTCCTGAAATACGAACGTAGGAAGTCCGGATAACGATCCTCAGTGATTGCAGCGCGGACCTTGCCCATAAGCGAGAGCAAATGGTGTACGTTGTGCATCGTCAACCTGCCGAACAATGCTTGTTTTAGCACTCAAGTCCGGACTCGCCGTTGGTCATCAAAAGGAATGCCAGCTTACAAGTGAGCCCCCACGGTCTCTTTGGACGCGACATGATAGATGTACGCTCGAGTGATACCAAGGCCACCCTCGTCTTCTGGTCTACAGCAAGTGCAGGTGCAGTCTTCTTCAATGACGCTGAAATCATTGGCGAATGTTGCATGTCGGAGGTTCAGTGTCCCAGTTGAAGTTATAGCATTGCCAAATCGCTGGTTAAAGCTAATTTAGCAGAAGATATCGTGATGAAGCGGGGACGACTCACCGCAGTCCTCGTGGGCCAGACACAGTCAAACATATCTGCTCCAAGACCGACAGATACGACCAAGTCTTCTGGGTAGCCAACACCCATTACGTAGCGAGGTTTGTTCTGGGGCAGCCAGCCGGTGCAGGCGTTGACACTGCGACCGTCTGAGCAAAGTATCACAGAGCTCATAGCACTGACTTACACTTGGCAATACGAAACTTTGTCCTCCCCTCCTGAGAGCCCCCCAATAGCGACGCCTGGCGTATCCCTCTTTGCCATCTCCTCACAGCATACCTTCCTCTTCTCGAGGTCCAGACCTCCCTGAATGATACAGAACAAGTTCTGCTTCTCTGGTCGCTTGTGAGCGGCAATACAGCGATCGAGCCATCTGATGGATCTCTCCATTGCCTCCTTCATTCGTTCAGCGTCCGGCGAGGTGGTGGCGATGACATCGTCGAGTTGCATAATGATATCTGAGCCTATGGTATTTTGGAGGGATATTGAGTGTTCTGGAGTCAGGAGCCTTTTGTATTATCAGTCAACGAATTATCTGGAGTAGACAATATGCAGCCCTACATCGGCGTTCCGTCGTGTGGACTCAGAAAGCGCACACCCTCCTCTGTGACTTTTGCTAGCTTGAGCAAGCTCACCATTTGGAATCTAATACAAGTTGAATCGAATTCAGAAAGTTTCATCACATCTTCGTTTCTGAGACTCATTCAGCGAATCGAAGAAACGACTCACCCACCGCTATCCGTCAAAATGTTGCCTTTCCAGCCTTGCAAAGCATGCGCTCCTCCCACCTTTTCCATAGTCTCCTGTCCAGGCTTTAGACCTAGGTGATAAGTATTGTTGAGACAGAGATTACATCCTGTCTGAGCTAGTTGTGTAGGCGTAAGACCCTTCAGGGAGGCTTGAGTCGCGACTGGCATGAAGATAGGCAGTGACACGCGGCCATGAGGCAATGTAAGATTTGAAGCGCGGGCTTTGGTGGTCTTCAGGCAACCAGTAAGGTCAGCTTTCCTATTTGCTTGCATACACTCGACACGTAGATATTCTATCAATAGAAAGGCTGACTGACTGAGCATTTTGCTACGATCTCGAATTTGAGAGCGGTCGATTGAGAGGAGGTAGACATGGCTTGAATTGAAGAGAAACAGCGAGAGATCATCTAAGGATCTATGGGAGAAGGGGTAACATAGTCTACCGGAGTCAAGCGTAGCTAATCACGGTACAATCCTTGTAGTCAAGCACATGATACAGGTATTCGCTAGCATTTGTTGAAGTGTTGCCGTCACGATGGCCTTTGGGAATCTCACTGAACAAACGCTCGACGAGAGTCTTAAGATGTTAGCATACTACTTCTCTCGCACAGATAGTAGCAGGTTTTCTGTGAAGCAGCCTTGCATTGGAGCGTGGTAAGATTTGCTATGTATTGATTGGATGTGATCAGTCCTGTACGAAAATGTCGGGACTACGAGGCGCTAATTCAGGAACGCGCTTCAAGCGGCAGATCATTTCATGTGTAAACTGACAGCAGTCAACGTGATCAGTGCATAATGATACCTTGAACTCACTCTGTTAGGTTGCTGTAAGCAGCTGCAGCAGGCAGCTGAAAAGAACCAAAAGATCTGACTTCACACAAGAAAATTCCAGCAGTACCACCATGTCTCAGATAAACAATGACAGAGCTGCGCTCTCAGACAGCATGAAGCGCATGTCTCTCTCTACAGCGGCTGCGACAGCACTCCCGCCATCGTCTCCCGTTGTTCCACCCATGGTGCCCCCAGAGCGTCATGGGAGCTCTTCGCCTTCCAGCTCAAACGCATCTACAAAAGCACCCCTCCGACGAGCCCCAAGTTCTGGTTCCCTTGGAGGCAATGACCGATCTACCACACCTACACTGCGCAAGCGGACTTCTTTGAGCTCTTTGCAAGGCACGGGTGGAGGAACGCCCCCACGATCACCAGCCTTTCGCCGAACTTCTTCCCACTTGACTTCCTCGCCAACTTCAAACATGGGCGCGAGATCCTCTTTACCTCCACCGGCTGAAGAGATAGCACAACCTCGTGCTACCGCTGCCTCCGTTGCGCATGGTGTTTTTGAGCAAGAGCTGCAATTGCATCAAGGTGGCGCTGGTGGTGCAGAGCAAGCCCAAACAGTGGTGATCCTCCAAGACGACTGCTACGGTCACCGTTATTCAAGACCAAGAACCTCAAGAGTCAATCTCAGCACCATAGTGGAGCGACCAGAGCGTATACATGCTTCAATTCTCGGCCTAGCTACGGCATACATCCGTCTTGGTGGGCGACATGCAGAGGGTGATGCTCCTCCTCATCCTAAGAAGCATCCATCTTCTCTCTCTTCTGTCCCATTTAAGATTCACAAGACAGCTCGAAGGCTCTCTCTGATGTCTCCAGCTGCGACGGCGATCCATGGTACAGAATGGATGAATGAGCTTTCCATCATGTGCGATACGGCCGAGTCAAGGCTAGCACTTAATGGAAAAGAGCTCACGAGACCAAACACATCAGAACGGACGAATGGCAATGTAAACATTGAAAAGCCAAAGCTCCACGAGGGGGACCTCTATCTCTGCTCGGAATCTCTAAATGCCCTTGAGGGTGCTCTGGGTGGCGTCTGCGAAGGGATTGATGCTGTCTTCAAAGAAAATGGACCCAGTAGGGCATTCATCTGTGTTCGGCCTCCTGGACATCATTGCTCCGCAGACATGCCATCTGGTTTCTGTTGGCTGAACAATGTGCATGTTGGCATTGGCCATGCAGTATTGACCCATGGCCTAACTCATGCAGCTGTCATTGATTTCGATCTGCACCATGGCGACGGTTCTCAATCTATAGCTTGGGCTCACAATTCGAGGATTGCTTCAATGCCAAAGAATACTTCCATATCCAAAAAGACGGCTATAGGTTACTTCAGCCTTCACGACATCAATTCCTATCCTTGTGAGATGGGTGATGACGAGAGAGTCCGCAATGCAAGTCTATGCATTGAGAATGCCCATGGGCAATCTATTTGGAACGTTCACCTTCAGCCTTGGAAAACCGAGGCCGACTTCTGGCAGCTGTACAATGAGAAGTACTTCGTTGTGCTTACAAAAGCAAGGAATTTCCTGCGCGCTCACTCAGATCGGCTTCGCCAAGCCCCAACGCACCCCAAACCTAAGGCGGCAATTTTCCTCTCCGCAGGTTTCGACGCTAGCGAATGGGAGAGTCCGGGTATGCAGAGGCATCAGGTCAATGTTCCTACGGACTTCTATGCCCGGCTAACGCGCGATGTCGTTGCGATAGCCGAGGAAGAAGGTCTTGGAGTCGATGGACGAGTGGTCAGTGTTCTCGAAGGTGGCTACAGTGACCGAGCACTCATGAGTGGCGTTTTGAGCCACATTAGTGGATTGACTGTTGGTACTGGCCCGTCTACTCAGCCCAATCTGAACCACGGGCTGGGCCAGGAGATGGGTACAAGGCTTGGGACATTAAACAGCAACGGCGACTTCGTACTTGGTCAAGCTGACGCAGTGAGAACGGACACCAGATCTTTTGATCCAAATTGGTGGTCTCTACCATGTTTAGAGGAGATTGAGAAGCTGGTAAACCCTCCAGCTCCCCCAGCTGCTCCCAAAAAGCCACGGAATGACGTTCGACCAACATATACATCGACCACCCAGTCATACACCGCAAAGATCGTATCACCTCCTCAAGGTCGTCGTTCGATTTCCGGCTCTGGTTTCAATGCCTACCGAAACGGATCCACGACTAGCAGGGCGCCTAGTCCTCCACCCCCAGCTGTTGACTGGGCTACAGCTGCACACGTGTTGAGCAAGTTGCTAGTGCCATCTAATCGCGAGACCCGGAGCTGCAAGCCCGAAGACCTTAACGCTGAGGCGAGTCGAGCGCGTCGTGATCGCTACTCTAGTATTGGGTTGGCCACGGAATTGCCTGCTCGTGATTTGAAGACTATGCAGCTTCGAGACCGAAGAGGCAAGCCCCAGAAGTACACATCAGACGACGAAAAAGCAAGACCTATATCTAGGGCAACCCGTCGGCAAACAGTTGCTGATGTTTCGCTCCTGGCTGAGGAGGATGAAATCTCCGTGGCTCCTTTCAGTCATTCAGCCGCAGGACAGCCAATAAAGCATACGAGAAGACGTTCGAGCATGGCGTCTACCGCTAGCTCTGCAACTGCAGACAGGGGATCAGACTTTAGCCTTGGCTCTGTGACTGACGCTCAACTGCATAGGGATCCACTCGTTGTGAAAAAGTCGCGAGCCACTGCGACTCGCCCAGAAGTGCCAAAAGCTAAGGCTGTCAAGAGACCAGGCCCTGCTCGTGTTCCTTCAGGTTCTACTGCCGCTTCCACTCCCACCATTCGAGAAGACCCAGCAATGTTCGGCCGTGAGACAACCAAAGCACCCCTGACAGAGAACGAGGAGCTCAAAAACAAGGATGTAGACCAATTGGCGTCTGGAATGAAGACAATGAGCATCAAACTGAAGGTTCCACCAAAGGACGAGTATGAAGCTCGACATGCAAAGCCAAAGCCCGCGCCGAGGGGAAGACCTGCGAAATCTACAGTGCCGAAGACTGCAAAGCCAGCCTCGCCGAAAAAATTCAAGCTCAAGCCTGTGAAAGGAATTTCTCCGCCAGCTTCTGCGCTCAATGAGCCAATGGTAGCTCCACAGCTCCCTCCGCCTGCCATTGCCCCTGAAACAGCCCATGAAGCACAAGGCCTACCGCCGCTATCAAACTCGATATTACCGGAACCACTCCTCCAGCCTGCCGCCAAAGAGCCTAGCAGACAATCCTGTCCTCCCAGCTCTCCTCCAGAGCCAGCTGTCCCTCCATGGACCGCAGATCATACTCCGGCTGTTGCACCTCCCGCGGATGCCCCACACCAAGACGAGAGCAATGTAAAGACTCCCAGACCCGCACCTCCGCCTCTTATTCCACAAGACCAGGTGCCCGAGACCGCTCGTTCGATGACCCCAATCACAGCAAAGCGCACCATTCCCGTCTTTACCTCCACCTCCCCCATCTCGTTTGGCAAGCCGGGTAGAATCTCCAATTTTGATCAAAGGATGTACCAAAACGGATACACTGTTCCGAAGTCCAAGCCATCTTCCCCATCTCCTTTCTCCGAACCATCCGCAATGGCTGGTGCACAGGAACAGAAGCCGTCGGAGCAACAATTAGCACCCGATCCTTCAATTGTCAGTGGAATGAAGGTGGAGCAACACCCATCTACTTCTATCTCGGATTCGCCACAGTAGCTCTGTCGAAACTATCCTTCTGAGCCACAAGTCTCTTTCGAATCAGCCGTTTCTCGTCGTCGAATTATTCACCAGGCAGATTGGACGATTCTCAGGAAGACGTCCGTTGGTTAATCATGCAAGAGATACCCCATAGAGCCGTTTCATTCAGTCCAGTGTACTTCTTCGTCTAAGTAAGCCAGATCGTCAGGTATGGAGTGCAATAAATTCAAAAATAGGAGTTGGCTTTCCAAGGCGGAGAGCATTTCTCTACTACAATACGGTGAATTTTTGACATTGATCTGACCATTATCGACATTCCATCTGCTAGCAGATCATCCCTCAATCTCGCAATCTATGTTCAATCCAATTCACGCCGCTAAAACAATATAATTTTTCAACACCATAGCCATACCACATGAAATGCAATTCATCAACTCCTCGCCGACCTCGACGACTTTCCTATACTACTAGCCAAACTACTGTGTCCAAAGAAGCTAAACTTACTACTAACCTTACTACCCGTGTCAGAGACCCAGTCAGGCACTTTGACCCGGCTCAGAGACATCTTCATCCTGCCCTCAGCAATCATATGGATGATATTGATGACACCAAAGGCACTGCTGCCGATTGCTCGGAAGAAGGCTACAGCGGCCACACTCCACAGAATGAATTTGAGGTAGAAGTTGTTTGAGACATGCGTGCTGCTGTAAGCTTCACTGACGGCCATAGCCAAGACGGCGTTCGCGACCATCCACGCGATAACCATATAGGTACGTACAGCGCGATAGTAATCTTCTTGCTGCTGTGCTTCGCTGACGACGGGCGCAGCGACTTCGAGTCTATCACGAAGATTGCGCAGTGCTTCGTCGTAGCCAGAATCGATATCTAATTGCTCGCTTGGCATTTCGAGCTGGACCGTGTTCCCCTTGCCGCTCACTGCGGCTCCGAGATCTTGGTGGATGACGTTGTCGCCTTTGGTTCCCCAAGTCACATCATGGGTGTTGCAGAAAGCGTATACCTGCAATGTGCAGATGTATGAGGGGAGTAAGGCAAAGTATTGCGCTGATGAGGTGAACATGTGCCATGGGTCGAGGTAAAGGAAGGACATCAGGAAGTAGAGACCAACTGTGGAGCCGGTGCTGACGATCAGGTTTGTGAAGACGTTGTTGCCGAGGTGGAAGGAGGTGTTTTTCGATTTAAATTGGGTGACGACGATATAGATGGAGGCGAAGACTGTGTATGCCATTATTATGGAGTATACTATAATGCTGGACATGAACATTTTCTTGGCTCTGGAGGGAGATTAGCCTTGTCTTACGAATGTGAGTTGGCTCTGGCCTACCCTTGAGGCCGATTACCCATCGAAAGGATGAATTGGATGCAGATGAGGAGCACACAAGCAAAACGCAGAACAACAAAGATGTACAGTCCGATGTTGTGACCGAACGGATCAAGCTTTGGATCCGATAATGACCCTGCGATGAAGTAGAAGGTGAGGTAGAAGTTGGCCTGGTTGCAGATTAGCAGCCGATCAGTTCTTGTTCTGCTGTTCCTAAACTTACCAGAGAGAAATATGTGAAAGCCAAGCTAACGAATTGATATAGGAATTCTATATGCAAGAGGATCTTGCGAGCGATGCTGTGGTCGGTGTGCCATATCTGTTTGAAATGCACCAACGAATATACAGCAGCAAAGAAGGCACCGTTGAGCCATCTTCTTCGCTGTGATATGAACTCAGGTACAGCATCTATGTCATGTCAGGTACGGCTCTCTCGCCGTTGTTGGGAAACTTACCTGGCACATCCGTCTCTCCAGTAGCACTTTTGACATACTTCAAAATCCATCGCTCGCCTCGCTTTGCGACTAGTTCCCAGCAAAGAATCCGATCCTCGGCCAGGTACATGTTCGCAGTGAAGACGTCGGCGTTCTGCCCGTGCAGGGTTTCTCCTTTGAAATACTGACTCAACGGACCGTGGCCTGTGGCATCGTTTTGGAGCGCGTAATAGCGGTACGCACTCAATGCTCCAGGCAAGACAGTGATGTAACCAAAGACTGATTCTAGAGGCTTGTCTAGGATGTTCGACATTTTGTATTCGAAGTTTTGAGAGGCTACGAGAGGATTGAGCAAGCCCAACCAACCTTTGCCCTTGCCAGCATAAATTTCTCCACAAGCACCAGCAACGTTCGAGTCCGTATCGAAGGCCTTCCAGAGATGGTAAAGCGATGTGGGTCCAGCTTTTGTGCCCACGTCAAGTAAGATGCAGACATTAGGACTCAGCGCCTTGCCGAAAGCATTGAAGAACCATCGATGCGAATTCAATTTCTTCTGGTTCTTCTCCTTCAAACAAAAAATCAGTTGACACGGTACAATACCCTTCTCCGCCCCCTTGAATTTGAGATCTGCATCCAATGAGACCTGAGTGGTGTATTCGTATACATGCGCTGTCACCTCTCGCTGGTTGACTAAATTCTTCGCGATACCGTCCTGGTATACACCCATTGCAGCGAGGGCATCCAGTGTCCTTGGATGCACTTTTTGGCGTCCGTCGGATACAATACACACAACGATCTTTTGCCAACCGTCCTTTCCCCAGGTCCTCGATTTGGATCTGGAGCAAAAGTGTGAGATGTTCCTCATAATCCCATGCATGGTGCGCGTGAAATCGAGTTCATCCTCGTTGTACATCGTGACGCAGATAAAGAGCTCTGTGTCTCTTGCTGTACTGCCGATATTCTGTCTCAACTTGTAACCTTTCAGCGTAAAGTCGTCTGGATCACAAGTCACAGCAGTGTACCGCATGTGAGTGAATTCGATCTCATCTCTTCGTGGCAAGAAGCTATGGAGGATCGTAGGTATCTTGCATTCCAGAATGAGTTCTCCGTTAATCAACCGCACTTCCTTCTTCGCCATTTGCGCTTGTCTTGCACCACGTCTCCGTTCTTGCCGTCCTGTAGGCGCAGGTCCATAGTGGTCATCTTCCTCTTTTGGATGGTATTCTTCTGTGAACGTTGATTGAGATTGGAACGACTCATAGGATTTGAGGCTTGGCCTATCCTCTCCGTCTGGGTGTCTAAAAACGTCATCTTCGTGTTCATGGATTGGGATGGCTGTAGCTTCTGTGAGGTTCTCAGAAGAATAGCTGGCCGCTTGCGGCCCTGAAAATAACGGCGCTGGAGGTAGAGGACGCTTCGGACTGCTACTGTATTTCGAGGACGGAGAGCCCGGCCGCGGGCTTCCATTGAGGTCAGCAGGCTCGTATGGGATTTCTGAAGGTGGAGGACGAGATGACTCTGATGAGGTACGCGATAGTAACGATCGGGTAGGCGAGCCTCGAGCAGGTATATACGGGAGATAGGTCGGTGCGTCTGTCGATGTCGGTGCGAGTCTAGGCGCCGTGTCTAGGATAGATGGGGATTGTGGACGGGGGAGGGAAGAGGCGGACGATGAAGGACGATACGTTCGTTGAGGGGAGGTATGCCTGGGGATTTCTAAATATGAGCTTTGCTTTTTGAAGTGTACTCGAGCAGTACTACGACGCTTAGGGGACTCTGCTTTCTTGCTGATTTGGGCAGAGGAGGACCATTGAGAGGAGTTTGTATTGGCTTCATCCTGATCCAATTGGTCTATGCCATTGGAATCGAAGGAATCATTTGCCATATTCTGCTTGATAATAGGTTTGCGCCTGAAATTTGTCTGTGCTTTTGGGGGTTTCTCAGGGGGTTTTGTTGGGGGAGCATACGAGCGACGCTCCGTATCATCATGAGAGCTCAGGAGGCGCATTGTAGAGCCATTGTTTGGCATGTTTGTAGGCGTATGTTCGTTTGGGGTGTTCGAATAGGAGGGAGGAGCTGCAGAATACCCAGGTGGGCCTCCATTGGGGGTCAAAGGCCTATCCATGGCTGTTTGCGCCAAATGCGCTCGAGAAGTGGAGGGTTTGTTGATATTTCAAGCCATTCGCCAATTATTGATGCTCCCGAGAATTGCACCGCGCTGCTTGAGATATCTTAGCTATAATGCCGGTAGAAAAAGCACTCAAATATGTGGCAGCTTTGCACTGGCTTTACAGAGATCAATGGAGCCTGGTATTGAGGCGGCTTGATATTCGCGAAGCAATCGATAATGTTATTTTTGGCTTACTTTGAGGCTATCGACCCAGCAACGGACCCTGCATGGACTAGCGCTAAGCGGAAGAAATTCCATTCAACTTTTCGACGCTCGATCTGCATATCGAGGCCTCTGTTGTAAAATAGTCCTCACTCGCTGACAATGTCTGTGAGGAGGCTGTCGCCCACAGCCAATCTCCTGCGAACATCAAGACTCTTTGCACTTCCACCTCAGCTTGACCGGCCCAATTTAGACCTCACTGCGACCTCAATCCACTACTCCGACACGTCCACCACTCCATATCCAACACATGCGGCCATTCAGACGACGGAATCATCCTTGGCCAGGGGCGATTGGGGTCTCAAGCGTTCTCTGCCGCTTAAGTCTACCACAAGAACATCTACACCTACGATCCATATCGACAACATAGACTCGATCGACCACATCACAGACTTTGGTTCGGCTGCCAATCATGTCATTACACTTCGAAAATGGCAGGAATTGGACATGCCACTCTCGAGGCCCGAGAAAAAGAAAAGGGCATCACAGGCATTGAGTCCCGCTGAAAGTGTCTTTGATTCTCGATATGATAACACGCAAATAGTTGACCGAGATCTTCTTGGTCGCCAAAAAGAGCGATGGAAGTACAAGGGGCCCTGGATAGCGGGCAAATCGGATGGCGAATTCAATCAGTACCTTGAGAAGAACCTGAGAAGGAAGAAGCTAGACTTCAGGCATTTCCTACGGGGAAAGCTTGCCCTAAACAATGCAGCAGAGCGTCGGCGCGAAGTAATGGAAAAAGGTGAAAATTTGGAGGATCTTGGCCCCGTCTCCGAGGAAGACCTTGAGACTTATATCAAATGTTTGCGGAACGATGAAAACGCGTTGCATTTACTTATCGAGGAGTACCTTGACCTTCCTCGAGACAAGAGCCAAGCATTAGGGAGTATAGAGTCTGGCTACGACGAGAAGGGACCACCTACAACACATCCGTCTGCCGGCTTATCATATCTGCGCACGGAATCCCACATGAGCAATCACCCTGAATTCGGACCCCAAGAACACAACACCCCTCTTCAAGGCCGTGTGGTGGCGCCCCAGAAGGTCCGGGGTACCACACAGAAATCCGCGTTAGTTGGGGTGGGAGGTGTGGTGGCAGCAGACTCTAAGATCACATTTTATGCAAGTGATGAAGCGCCTGGCGTTGGGCAATACGACCCTGATATTGAAGGCGGTGCGAAGATGTGGGTTCGTCCTAAAAGGGCGACCATCGATTCACGCGGTAGAATCGAGCTGGTGGTCGATCGTGCAGATAAGAACTCTATCAACGTTGCGAAAGGTTTACATTCGGAGGAACCAGAGTCACAACCTCCACCTGCTGCTATAGCTGGCGCTCAGGATCGACAGACTCCAGATCTGACCTCTAGGATGCCGAGGTCAAGCCATGGATATGGACTGGAAGGTTTGGATGGCAGAAACCGTGCTGGCAGAGCTCAGCCATTCGTTGGACTAAATGATAGCCAGCCAGACCTGAATGCGCTGCTGAGCGAGGCCATGAAGAGAAAAGACTGAGATCGCAATGAGCGCAAATATCAAATACAAAAACACTGTATATAGAGGATCATTAGTATCGCTCCGGCAAAAATATAATCCTTCTACGAGTAATCAACTCGTGAACATAATAATACTACGGACTAGAGGCTGCGAGACTTAGTTGAAGTGCGATATAATACTTATCTCTCACCGGAATCTTTGCCGGAGCCCTGATTACGGCTAACTAATACTACCGACAAGCCGGCACACCGTGACTTCTAAGCGAGAACCACCCATTTCGACCCGCTACACTCTCATCAATCTTCAATCACCACCGCCAACATGGTATGTATAGCTGCGAGCTCAACAGATCCTGATATTCACTCGATGCAGATACTAACATCAATTATAGGGTCGCGTTCGCACGAAGACCGTCAAGAAGTCGGCCAAAGTCATCATCGAGCGCTACTACCCCAAACTCACCCTCGACTTCGAAACCAACAAGCGTATCTGCGATGAGATTGCCATTATTGCCTCCAAGCGTCTTCGCAATAAGGTCAGCTTTACCCTCTCAACACTGGGCTGAGCGACGAAAGCTCCATCCAGTATCACAAAGCTAACACAATTGCACCTTTAGATAGCCGGCTACACTACACATTTGATGAAGCGCATTCAGCGTGGACCTGTCCGTGGTATCTCGTTCAAGCTGCAAGAAGAAGAGCGTGAGAGGAAGGATCAATATGTGCCTGAGATCTCGGCGCTGGACTTCACGCAGAATACCGAGCAAGGGCAGTTGGATGTGGATAGTGATACTAAGGATTTGTTGAAGAGCTTAGGGGTACGTCGATTCGCTGATAAGTGTTTAATTATGTTCTTGGACGCGAGATGCTAATATGGAATCGTCTGCAGTTCGATTCTATTCCTGTCAATGTCGTTGCTGTGCCTTCCCAGCAAACTGCGGAGCGACCAAGGCGATTCGAGGGACGACCACCCAGGACATAAGAGATGGCTTTAATGGACAAAGGGCCTGGATGCTAGGCATCTTGATAAGCTCACGAGATGGTCCAGTGAAGATAGCACGAATGCAAAATTGTTCTACAAACAAGGTGTCGCCGAGCTTTCTTACGAGAGCGAGGCTTGATTGCCAATATTGTGCTCTATTTCCCAAAGTGTACAATGGCTTATACGTTTCCTTCTTCAGCGAAGCCTACAGTAAGTGGTATTCTACTTTTCAGAGCGTGAGATATGCATTATGTTCCTGTTCTCTAGATTTCGTAGATATCTCAATACCTCATACAAGTGCATCAGACTTGCTCGCTTCTCCATCATGCAAATGCCTGGGTATCTCTGGTCGATCGTAACGCTTGGAGATGCTGCTGTACAACTCATCCCATGCAGCTCTGTCTTGAAAAGATCAGATGGTTCCAATAATATCATCATTGTCATCATCGTCTTTCGCCCCGAGTTTCTTCCCTGAGAATCTGGGAGTATGTCCTTCGATACTATCGCTGGCTTCGCCGTTTTTAGTCCCAATCTCAGGCGGAGTTGCTTTGTTGTCCATACTGGTTGTTTCTCGAATGTCTGCAAGACGAATGGATCTGTTAGGAGCAATCCCATCGCCTCTCTCAATAGCAAGTGCTTTCATTTGCGCCCCAATCTCAGTGTCCTCCTGGCTAAGGTCCAGGCCCCTCAAGCGTTCAATAAGACCAGCTTCGCCATTCTCAGACTTGTCCATAAGAAGCACGATATCCCCGCTTGAGGCATTTGTTCGAGTCCACGCAGGCTCCTCGTTCAGTTGAACTTTGATGTATAACGCCCGTTTGCCACAGTCATCAGAGCACCATCGCTCTAGAGTCTTGGTCTCCACAACCTTGAGAGCGTCTCGACCTTTACCTGCTTTCTGGAGTATTCTGTATTTTGCTTTTGTGTTTTCCTGTCTATTGTGCTTCTGGCATAGAACGTAGCCACATTGCCTGCCAATATTCCGCTCCTCGATCAGAGAGTCGTAGTCCGATGGCTGGAAAAGTCTTAGTGAATTCTTGACGAGGACAGAGTCTGCATTTGAGGGGCGAGCGGCGTCTGCAGTTGGTGAAGAGGGCAAGTCTATGAGGGTTTCGAGTGATGCGAGGATCTGCGCTTCAACCTCCTTGCGCTGTTGGAGCAGCTCGGCATGGTATAGCGCTGTCTCCCTATTCCGATCTTCGCGGGATCGAGCTGGTGGGCGAGATGGACCTGCAGTCGGCAAAGGCGTCTTTTTGAGGATGGAGTGAGGCATGCTATCAGGAACATGCAAGGAGAGCTGCTTCGCAGACAATGGAGTGGACTTCAGGCACTATGTTCAGATACTCTAGGATACGAAACCTCGAATCTGAGCTATACATGCAGGTTATCAAGTCTTTGTAAAATTGTAGGTAGGAGGGAGCATATGGATGTTATATGCGCTTCCAAAGCGCGGTATGCCCCGCGCTCTACGGCGGCCATAAAGTCTATTTTCAGTTTTACTCGCCGCAACGCTCACAACACCAGTCTCTATACGCAAGATACCATATCATTTAGAGCAGCTGTGTCAGTCTCAGAGCGTTTCAATGACCATAGAGAGTGGTGCTTGACATTTAGCTACATGGTGATGCCCAGGTCGCGGTCACCGCACCCAAATTAAGCTCCGCAGTCAACAGGGACTGACGTACTCTTAGCCCAAACAGAACGTACTCGCCTATCAAGAGGCTAGAGCTTCGCTGGCAGTTTACCTTCAGTTTACCCTGATAGCAAAGCTCTTTCTGGAGCCCGTATTCAGTCCATAGCTGGAAAGACAGTGGGTCGACCTGGAGGAAGGATTCCTCTCTCAGCGAGGATGGCCGTCCCTCCATTCCGAGTCAAAGCACTCTACGACTATAACTCGAAAGAAGAAGACGACCTCAAATTCCCCAATGGTCAGCTCATAACAGTGACAGATGAGGAAGATGCCGATTGGTACTTTGGAGAGTATGAAGACAGTAGTGGGAGTAAGCAAGAGGGCTTGTTTCCCAAGAATTTTGTGAAGATATACGAGCCAGACACACCTCCTCGGCCATCAAGGATCAGTCGATCCAAGAAAGAGCTTGAGCCGTTGGTACCCATGAACAAAGCAGAGAAAGATCCCAGCATGGAGGAGCCTGAAGCTTCCTCGCTTCAAGCTGTCCCTACTTCTGCACCTATCGAAGAGTCCAATGTACAAACCCAACCCCTCGAAGAAGTACAGAAGCCACCAGGACAATTGCCCAAGACGGAGGCTTCCTCTGCTGCTCCACCCGCATCGACCACGACGAAGCCTGCTCCTCCTCCCTCATCAAAACCCGCGCCTCCCCCCACTGCTGAGAAACCAGAAATGGGGTCTTTCAGAGACCGTATAAATGCTTTCAACAAATCCGCAGCGCCTCCGGTAGCTCCTAAGGGGCCTAGTGGTTTGGGTGCAGCTGGTGGCTCTGGCTTCATCAAAAAGCCCTTTGTTGCACCGCCTCCCAGCAAGAACGCATACGTCCCACCGCCTCGTGAACCTCCTCCACAAAGAGTATATAGAAGAGAAGAAGATCCAGACGTCGTAGCGCCAACATCGAGAGAGGTCGAACACGAAAAAATGCTTGCCCCACCGCAAGCTGCAGCTTCAACTGACGATTCAGAAGATCAGCCAAAGCCTACAAGCTTGAAAGACAGAATTGCTTTATTGCAAAAGCAGCAGATGGAACAAGCTGCGCGACATGCTGAAGCAGGACAGAAGAAGGAGAAGCCGAAGCGTCCACCGAAGAAGCACGTCGAGCAGCAAGATTCTACTGCAGGTCAAGAAGAGGAAGTGGAAGGTGAACATTTGGAGAGAATGAACAGCGGCGATACGACAGGGAGGCCTTCGAGGCCTCGCAAGTCACGTGAAGCTACTCCACTTGGTAGTCCAGTTGCTGGTCCAGCGCGAGACTTTCTTAACGATCCTAATGATGCCGATCAGTCCGGTATAGGGGAGACCGAGGAAGGCGAAGAGCTATCAACAGGCCGGGATGACAGCGATGAGAAACCACATCGCAAGAGCTCAATGCCACTTCAGAGGCCACTGCAAGCGCCTGTTCAAGAGGCTGACGAAGAGGACAACGCCGAGGAAGACGATGCGGAAGAAGAGGAGGACGAAGAGGTAGATCCTGAAGTCAAGAGGAGAATGGAGATTCGAGAGCGCATGGCCAAGATGAGTGGTGGTATGGGAATGGCTGGAATGTTCGGTCGTCCAAGTGGTCTTCCTTCCAGGACTTCTACGAAACAAAGTTCAGGATCAAACGAGAGAAAAGCGTCCAACAACTCTGTATCAGGGCAGGCCGAAGAGCAGGCATCTCGCGCACCTCCTGTTCCTATCATGCCAATGCCTGGCCTTCAAAGGGTTCGAAGTCCTGAGGAGCACAATTATCCACATGAAGTCAGCAAGGAAGTAGAGGATGCACCGAAATCTCTAGCCCAGGGGCGGGATCCGGAGGAAATGCCTGATGTTGAGGACATGAAAGGCGAGCCAATACCTTCTCCCAGGAGGTCAACAGAGCGAGCTGCACCTCCACCGGTACCTCAAGGTAGTCCATCCATTAACGCCAGTAGTTCCATTGAGACCATGCTAATCGAAATAGACCGTCCTGTCCCAGCTCTCTCTTCCCAAAACAGAGGGGCTCCTCCACCCGTGCCTACTGAACGACCAGTCCCCCTTCCACCTAGCGAACGTGAGTTCATTCTACCGAATAGCAGAGGACTTGGACGATTGACTTCCGTCACAGCGCGACCTGTACCTCGTCCGCCCCCATTTCAGCCTTTGTCTCCCAGCGAGGGCTCTGATTCCGATGACGAGATGTCATCAAGACCTCCCACCCGCAACGAACCCCCTCCACCACCTCCAAGCGGCGCACCACCGTCTATGCCAACTCGACCAGCAGCCCCTCCCGCACGACCATCCAACTTCAGTGGGCGGAGTCCGTCTATGCAGTCGACAGAGATGTCTCCAACGTCGCCGACCGCATCCCAAGCTCCCCCAGCTGTTCCTAATAGAAGTAGTCATGTTCCCCCTGTTCCTGGATCGAGTCCGGCAATGCCCTTTGCGCCTCAGAATAGAGCACCTCCGCCACCGCCCCCTGCCAATGCTCCCCCTCCGCGTGTGCCTGACGGGGATAACAGGATGCCGCCTATGCCACCTGCTGTGCACAAATCTCGAGATTTAGAAGAAAGTGACGAGGAAGTCACGGAATATGAAGGTGATTATGACACAGATATGGCTCCGGGGGCAACTCACAAGGATGCCCTCAAATCACACGCAAGAGGCTCGAGTCTCGAGGATGATTCGATGACTGAAGAGGCTTCTTTGCACCATCCTGGCCTCCCATCGCTTGGTCCGGCTCCATCAGGTGCTCCTCGTGCGGTGCCACCTCCACCACCTAATCAGCCTCCAAGGAATAATCGTCAGTCGTCTGATATGCCAAGAGCTCCACCACCTCCTCCTCCTCCTCCGCCGCCTAAAGAGCAGGCTTACGATGACGATGATGAGGACTATGATCCTTATAGGTACACTGGACCTGGCCAAGGTCCGATCACGCCGAGAGTCGAAGAGCCCGACCCAATGTCGCCCGCTTCGCCACCTCAGCGGGCCGTACAACCTCCCGCTATGCAGGGGTCACAACAGTATGCTACTTCGCCCAACATGTCGGCACCAGGTAGATCAGCGCCACGGCAGTCGACGGACATGCAGCGGACAAGTACTACCATTAGGAGATCAACAGATGCTCCGAGGGCATCGGGCGAGCAAGGCGTTATAGCTGGTGATGTTGACTTGGGTCAGGGTAGCGTGTGGTGGGCTCGACCCGATACGCCTCCTCCAGTCTTCCAGAATCGCCGAGACCTGATATTCGAGATTGAGGAGACTAGTACCACGAGACGTGGTGGTAAGCAAACGATCACGAAGGTCGTTTATATTCTGTTCATGGACTATTCACAGACCGTGGTCACAGCGCATTTCGAAGCCAAAGACCCAGCAAACGCTAGCCTAGAGCAACGTCACGAGCATTCACCACAGAACCTGCGGCAAGATCAGCTGGAAAATGCTCATACTAGGTTCGGCTCACGTATTGCAGAGGGTGCCTCCACCAAGGAGAACTCCATGGTGGGCGATGGCTCGCCCCATAGCTTGATCCTAGACCTCATGTCTGCCCTGCCAGATGCTCTATTGCCGGTCGGTGTACGAGCATACGGAGCTCTTGTGTATGCGAATCTGGCAAATGCCTCTGTGCGACAGTTCGATGAGATCCGGCCCGGCGATATCGTCACGTTCCGCAATGCCAAATTTCAGGGCCACCGCGGTGCGATGCACACCAAGTATAGTGTCGAGGTGGGCAAGCCAGATCACGTGGGCGTGGTGATCGACTGGGATGGCACCAAGAAGAAGGTGCGAGCATGGGAGCAAGGTAGGGAAAGTAAGAAGGTAAAGGCTGAGAGTTATAAATTCGGTGATTTGCGAAGTGGCGAAGTGAAGGTTTGGCGTGTTATGGCCAGGAGTTGGGTTGGCTGGGAGGGCCAAAATTGAGGCCAATTTCCGCCGCATAACGCGACTTCACTATACAGCATCTGCAGCATCAGCGCATCGGATCTTGTCAAGTAGCTTGCCCATACTTGCACAGTAATCGAAATCTTCAAGTTCTCTACCTGCTTCTATCGCTCTGTGTGTTACACATTCGCTGTTGACACCATCGTTTCTTACGACACCCAACGCTCAACACACCAGAAGTCAAACGTGTGCCAAGCCTCCACGACTATCAATTTGAACGGCCCCATTATCACGTCTACAGAGCAGCCGCAAGCGTCAAGCCAGGGTAATTTACAATCAAGTACTATGTGCACGCTCATCAAGGTATCCATCTGCCCCTCTCCACGTGCACAAGCATGCTAATACCGCTTTCCCAGCTTCAAGTTCGACCTATCACCCTACTAGCTGCTGAACTCGAGTGCTCATATGCAGATGCGGAGGTGTTGGATGCCGCTAGAAGCCTGATAGATCTCCACATTGCCTCCATGGAAGGCGACAATGCTACTCCTCAAGGGGCTCCGGAGGCTGAAAATCAGGGTAGCAAGAGTGTTAGTTGATGTCTTTCGGGGAGTGAAAGCGTGAATTGGATACTTTTCGTTGTTATTTGAGCTGTGAGATAGACTATGAATACAAACTTTGAGCAATAATGACGTTGATGTATATGGGGACGGAGTGAGCTTGTGTATGTTTAAAGCTCGAATAAGTGCCGCAAATTACGAAATTTAGTTTATTGAAGGATAATACGGCGATGTTTGACCGAAAGAAAAGCAGCGAACATGTTAATCTAAAACGTTTATAGCAAGCTTTAGCCTGGTTCCAGCCTCATCGAGCACTGAAAATATCGCGATATTTAGTGTATTGAAGCACCAAGAGACCGTATTAGCAACACACTTGAGCAGCAAATGCATTGTTTCCTACTTATGAATTTTGGCGTGGGTTTCATTTAAAGAGCACCTGAATACTATCGTCTTGAATGCTTTAGAGCACCGAATGACCCTATCGATACATGGCTAGAGCGGCGAGGTACCAAGTAATGAAGACCATGAGCAGATCTGGACTTGTTTTCAGCTCTCAAATATACAGAAATTTCGTAGTACTCAGCTCGTTGAAGCACTGGATTGCCTTATCAGTAAGATGCTGGAGCAGCATTGATGCCAATGCATCAGCACAAGGATTGATATTAATCATTACTTCAGCTCAGGGCGTACTGGAAATCGCAATGTTCACTAACTCGAAGCATCAAATGAGCACATTAGTGACTCCTTATAGCAGGAAAAAGTTTCATTCAAGGGGTGCACTGCCCAATCTATTTCATTCCATAGTATCATCATCTAAACGCAAACACCGCCCTCTCCGCGGGCACCCTCTCCACCTCCCACGCCAACCAATCACTCGTCGTCGTCGGCAACAACCCCATCCCATTAACCTTCCACACCCCCAACGCTAGCGCCACACAATTCATAAGCACATACACGGCTTTCACACTCCACAACCATTTCCGAGTCCCCTCCGTCTCATACTTTCTAAAAACCTCGTTCGTAGACATTATTCCTGTGAGCGGGTTCTTAAAGAGCATGAAGACCATCATAATGCTGAAGATTTGGAGCGAGTTGCCTGACATGTACATCATTATTGCGTTCATGGGGAGGGCTTTGGCGGGCGCGAGGGCGAGTTCCCAGGATTTTTTTAGTTTGAGAGTGTCGGTTTCGGCGAGGGTGGGAGCTTTTCGGCTTGGGGTTTTGGAGGAGGTGGCGGTGCGCTGAGCGGTAAGTTAGTTGCGCTGTAGAGGGAGGATTTGGGGGGGAGGCAGATAGTACCTTCCCTGAGCTAGCTTCTGTGAAGCCTGGTGGGTTGGAAAAGTTGGTATTCTTGGGCCTAGGTCGTGGAGGGGTGTTGAGGTCTATGACCCATTGTGGAGGTGGTGGAGGGGTTGCTGGAGGTTCTTGCGCCATTATGGATTGCGATGTAAGAATCACAGAGCTGAAGGAGCTTGGAGAGACCCCGGATGTTGTACATCGCTCGATTTAGCGTATGCAAAACTCTTGATAATTCTTGGCAATGTCGATCCATGCAACACATACCTGACCCAAAAATTCAAACCCGATCATTCAAACAAATAATATACCTATTTAATAATTATAATATACCTAGAATCACGATATAGAACTCTATCAATCATGTATAGTATATCTTTTGAAAAGGGGTAAATTTTGTCGATTTAGAAACTTACCATACTTGCAAGAATCGTTTTCTACAAGATTTCTTCTATCTAATATAACTTGGTCATCCTTCAAATAATTCTTATATTCTATACGCGGTTATAATCGCAGTAACTACCTCTATCTTTTGTACATATAAAATATCTGGCTAAGAGTGATAGTTACTACATTTGATTTTTGAATTAGGTGTGTATGGCATGGATCGATATTGCCAAGAACTGTCAAGAGTTTTGCATACGCTAAATATGGTTAGCCTAGCCGGTAGAATATACGGTGGGCGCCACAGAACATGGCGAAATCGATAAAGTCTGGAGTTCCTGCTCAACATCCTAATTATATCGTCTAAAAGTATTTATTGAATATAGAACATATGTTGCTCTTCAATCTGTAGGGTGTTAAGGTGTTATAGGTCTGGTCGGATATCAGAAATGATACTGCCTACGAGTAGTGACTGGACATTCGTTTAGGAGCGATGATGGCAGCAAGCGGAGGAGATGCGAAGCTCTTCGCAAGAGTACGTACCTTCCTTTTCTTCATCAAAAGTTCTGAGTTCTGTTTCTCCGTTTGCAAAATGCCCTTGGAAAAGGAAGTCGCGCTTCTTTCCTTATCATTGTTTATTTCCATCTCGGTTTTGAGACTTGTTCATTATGACGACCCGCCATCATGGAAGCTCTTGCAGAGATAGACTATCGGAGCGTCAATAATTCAATATACACGCGGCACCCTGGTGTTCTATTTGATCGGAATACTCTTCTTGCGGGATCAAAATTAGCTGACAGTGAGAATCTCAAGGGGAAAGTTGCTGAACTTCGGCTCGAACTCAATAGTGGCGGAAAGAAAGACAAGAATCACTCGGCGAAGAAGGTCGCTTTGAAGAAGATTGTAGCAAACATGACCATGAGTAATAATGACATGGTAGCATTATTTCCTGATGTTGTGGGCTGTATGCAGTTGCCGAGCCTTGAGATCAAGAAAATGTATGCCAAGATCCAGGGCCATGTAACCCCAGAAGCTCGCTGACTTCTTACTAGGTGCTTCCTCTTCTTGGTCAACTACGCTCGTATCAAGCCAGATGTTGCTTTGAAGGCACTACCAGTTCTTGTAGCTGTAGGTTCCGTTCCTAAGACCACCAAGCGGTCTAATCTAATGTCTATCACAGGATATGGAAGACTCTAATCCGCTTATACGCGCGCTTGCTCTTCGGACGATGTCATATATTCACGTCCGCGAGTTCGTGGAAGCTACCGTGCCACCCACAAAAGGACTGCTCAAGGACCCAGACCCTTATGTGCGAAAGACTGCAGCTTTCTGCGTAGCAAAGCTCTACGACCACGACAAGAATCTTGTCGAAGCATCGGATCTTATTGACAGACTCAATGGCATGTTGCGAGATGACAATCCGACTGTTGTCTCGAGTGCGCTGGCTGCCTTAATGGACATCTGGGAGCGAAGTGAGACCATTAAGCTCACTATTGACTACGCCAGTGCTTCGAAGATTGTTCAAATTTTACCAGACTGCTCAGAGTACGTTTTAGCCCGAAATCAAACAATACATAGCTAACGAGGATTCAGATGGGGCCAAACGTACATACTGGAAGCTCTAATGTCGTACGTTCCTCAAGACACCGCCGAGGCACTACTTCTCGCAGAGCGAATTGTGCCCCGACTATCGCATTCAAATTCATCCGTCGTCCTCACATGCACCCGAGTCATCTTATATCTTATGAATTACATCGCCGATGAAAAGCAGATATCCAACTTGTGTCGAAAATTGTCCCCACCGCTTGTCACACTCTTAGCAAAAGGCCCAGAAATCCAGTATCTTGCGCTCCGGAATGCTTTGTTGATCCTGCAACGAAGGCCTGAAGTCTTGAGGAACGACATACGAGTATTCTTCTGCAAATACAATGATCCGATCTACGTCAAAGTCACGAAGCTAGAACTCATCTTCATGTTGGCCACTGAAAAGAATATTCGAGAGGTCTTGACTGAACTAAGAGAGTACGTTCCCTCTTAAATCCAGAGATTGGAAGTTCAGGCAGATGCTGATCAAATCTAGATACGCTACAGAGATTGACGTCCACTTTGTGCGCAAGTCGGTACGAGCCATTGGTAAACTGGCCATCAAAATAGAGCCAGCAGCTCAAGAATGTATTGATTCCCTTCTGGAGCTAGTGGCAACCAAGGTCTCTTACATTGTGCAAGAAGCAACAGTCGTAATCAAGAATATCTTTAGGAAGTACCCGAACAGATACGAGTCGATCATATCGATACTTTGCGAGAACCTAGATTCACTCGATGAGCCGGAAGCAAAGGCTGCCATGATCTGGGTGATTGGAGAGTACGCAGATCGAATTGAGAATTCAGATGTACTATTGGACGATTTCCTCTATTCATTTGCAGACGAGCCAGTAGAGGTACAGCTAGCCTTACTTACGGCGACTGTCAAGCTTTTCATCCAGCGGCCTACGAAAGGTCAAGATCTGGTACCCAAGGTGCTCAAATGGGCTACGGAAGAGACCGACAATCCTGACCTGCGAGATCGGGGGTACATGTACTGGAGACTACTTTCTACGGATGCTACACTTGCCAAAAAGGTGGTCATGGGCCCGAAGCCGGCCATCACTGCGGAGTCGGAGAAGCTTGATCCCGCAACTTTGGAAGAAATGTGTCTCAATGTCGGAACGCTCGCCACTGTTTATCTCAAGCCTGTGCAACAGGTCTTCCGCAGTGCACGAGCACGGAAGCTCGCAGATAGTCCGGCTCTCCAAAAGCACACCCTCCCCACTCAGATAGCGATGGAAGCTCATCGATCACTACCATCGGTGATGAATGGCTCAGGAGCGCAGCCTGGCGCTGCCAATGGGGATGGTTTGAGCAGAGCAAATCTCTCGGCTGCTATTGATGCTGCAGACAGTTACTTCCAAAGCCTGAACACGAACATGGGAGCTATAAGCTTGGGAGGAGACGAGGGCTTTGGTGGGACTCCAACTGCAGGTCAGCAAGGAGAGAGGCAATATGTTGTTAATCAGAATAACCCTCAGCAGGTGTATCAGCCTCAGATAGGTGGAGGAAATGGCGATCTGCTGCTCTTGTAAATCCAATTGGGGAAGTAAGTAAGTCGCTAGATTACAATATACATATTGGGTTATTAAGGATCATGGCTGTCGATGAGGTGACTCACTTAATAATCAGCAGTCTATTGTCAGCACCGACTAGCAATTTACATCGGTTAGGGTCGGCTACCTTAGATAGCGTATGAGTAAGGTATGTTAAAGCCTTGTAGAGGAGCCACGCCATGATCAAAATACTTTGCAATGAGGGCCCTGGAGCTACCCCTGAATCGCCCCGGGAGATCCCCCTACTACCGCCTAAAACTACTTGCGGGGGCCCTTTAGGGACTCGCTTTTTGGCTCGCTTACGGCCCCCTTCATAGCAAAGTATTTTGATCATAGCGTGGGAGCTAAAGCCGGATGATAGGATCGACCTAGCATGAGCCCGAGGAGCGAGCCTTTCCCATTTTGAAGGTACTGGCGTGGAGGTATTTAGCGTGTGCAAGACCAACTTGAATCCTTGGCATTTAGGATTCCATCCGCCCACCACTTGTCTTTTCCTACCATTTTATTTACCTCTACAAATATCCCCTTTAATATATTATAATTACATGGGTAGATGGCTTTACTTAAGGCGACTCTAACACCGTAGAAATTAATTTAAGCAAGGGAAAACTCGACGAGTTAGAAGGCTTGTAAATATCTGGATAGAATAGCTTGGTACTCCGTAGGGCAGCAGCTGTAAAAATTTGACCTCCGATAACTTCTACGATACTTGCTCGAATGGGTTATTTTCTACGATTACAGGATCGCCTTAAATAGGGCTATCTACTAATTGAAATTTAATATATTTAACGAGTTATTCGCAGAGGTAGCTGAAATGGTGGGAAGAGATAAGTGGTAGGCGCATGGAATCCTGAATGCCAAGGATTCAAGTTGGTCTTGCACACGCTAAATGCTCGGCAGTGCGGCTACGGACTTCAGAAAGAACAATGACGACGAATGTCATATTTGCATTTATGTCACCTACTTTAGACAGCGCCGACTGAGGTATAGATTTTCCTCAAATACACCTGATCTTTTCATCATGTCCAATCACATCTATTCGTCGATATCATGGCCTCAGGAAGTAGGAACAGTAGTGCCGACCAGGCTGCAAATCCGCGGAGCACATCGACCACCCTAGACAATGAGGACAGTAACTCCGAACAATTGAAAAGGAATAATGTCGATGGAGGAGAAATGCAAGGCCATATACCAAAGTTCAGGGATTCAACGGCAGGGAAGCCACCTCCACAAAAGCCAGAAGACCATGTCGTCGACAGCGAAGCAGTACCAACCCAAGAAGACGAATCTGCAGCACGTGCCACACAGGACCTTGAAGCACTCCACCCAGTACCCTCAGGCCCAATGGCCAGAGAACATTCATCGTCTATATGGTAGCCTGCACAAGCTTCTTCTCACCCTTGTCCGCCAATATATACTTCCCCTCCCTCCCATCACTTGCTAAGGACCTAAAGGTCTCGAATTCCCTAATCAATCTGAGCTTGACCTCCTACATGATCTTCCAAGGGCTCGCCCCAACCGTTTTCGGGGATCTGGCGGATATGACTGGAAGAAGACCGACGTTGATAATCGGGTTTATCATATACATTGGCGCGAATATTGGGCTCGCTTTACAGGATAATTACGCCGCGCTGCTCGTGCTAAGGTGCTTGCAAAGTACTGGCAGCAGTGGGACTGTGGCGTTGGGAAATGGCATCGTGGCAGACATTGCTTCCAGTGGGGAAAGGGGAAAATTTTATGGGTAGGTCGATAATCATATGAGTCTTTCCCTACAATTGCAAACGACTGATTGTGCAAAGCCATTGCGCAGTTCGGAGCTAGGCTGCCCCTGCTATAGCGCCTATCATTGGCGGTATTCTAACGCAATTCTTGGGATGGAGATGGGTCTTCTGGTTTCTTACGATCCTTGCCGTGGTCTTTTTTATTCTTTTCTTTATTACCTTCCCAGAAACCAGCAGCACTGTCGTTGGTAACGGCTCCGTCCCGCCTCTACTATGGAATATGTCTTTGCTCGGTTATTTGAGAACTCGCAAGATTGAGCACGATGATGCCCTTAGCAGAACGGCATCCCGCCAGGACAAGAAGGCTCAGCAAGCAGCACTCGCTAAGAAGAGAAAACTCCGGTGGCCGAACCCACTTAAGACTGTGCATATCATTATGGAGAAGGACGTTGGTATGCTATTGCTATACAATTCACTGGTCTATACTGCGTTCTACGATATGATAGCAAGCTTGCCAGAGCTTCATACCTTTTGGGGTCCGCTGCGCGCTCGCCTTCAAGTTCTTTGGAATTTTGATGGACAAGAACTACGAGCGCGTAGCCAAAAAGGTTGGCTTCTCAATCGACATCAAACGAGGGGACGACCTGCGGAATTTCCCAATTGAGAGAGCTCGCATCGAGACCTTTCTGATCCCACTCTACATCGGCATCGCAACCGTCTGTTGCTGGGGATGGGTTTTACAAGTCAAGGCAACGCTCGCCGCACCACTGGTCTTGTCGTTCATCATTGGATTTTGTCTGACAGGATCTTTCAATGTATTGAGCGTTATGCTAGTCAATCTATACCCACTGAGTCCTGCCACGGCCACGGCTGCGAATAATTTAGTGAGATGCTAGATGGGCGCTACTGGGACGGCGGTGATTCTTTATATGATTGATGGGATGGGGTTGGGGTGTGCTTTACGTTCATTGCGGGGATTATCTTCTTTACGAGTCCGCTGTTGTTTGCAGAGATGAGGTGGGGGACGAGGTGGAGGGAAGAGAGGAGGGTGAGGTTTGAGAAGCGTGATGAGGAGAGAAAGCGGGTTGAGGCTGAGATCTCTGAAGCTGAGGGTATGCAGAAGATGTGAGTATCCAGGATATTTGGACGGATATTTGGGCATAGTTCTAGCGAAGGCGTTCAGATTTATGATATTCTGAATACTCTACAATAATATGTCTTTTGACTAAAAAGCCGACAAAACCATGTCGCTATACTCCTACCGAATTTGACTGACCAAAAGCTGCTCATGATAGCCTCGGATACATTGTCGTCACCTGCCTGTAGCACCGTGAGTTAAGGATGGGCATGGGAGCATGGGAAGGCTCCTTAAACTGCCCTAGTAGTGAGCCCTAATTTAGAAAGACTGCGGGGAGCCTCCTCGCCGGGACGCGCTACACTGGAGAAGACCCTGACCGCCAACCTTCAACGATGGCCCCAATTTCATCCTCGTCAGAAGCAACAAACGCCCAAACCAGACTTTCCAGTATAAAGGGCCATATGGAGGCCCACAATCCCACCGTTTTTCACTCGGACAATGTCCCCCAAGCGCCAGAGGACCCGTTGTTCGGGCTGATGGCAGCTTATAGAAAGGACGACTTTGACAAGAAGGTGGACTTGGGTATTGGAGCTTACAGAGACAACAATGCAAAGCCTTGGGTGCTGCCAGTCGTCAAGAAGGTATTGGCTAATTCCACCAGAGAAAAGAAAGTCCTTGCTTTCGCTGTACGCTGATTGGATGTTCAGGCCGACGAATTATTACGAAAAGACCCAAATCTGAACCACGAATATCTTCCCATAGCTGGTCTCGCCGACTTCACCTCCGCAGCTCAGAAGCTCATTCTAGGAGCAGACAGCCCAGCAATCAACGAGAAGCGGGTACACCTCCACCAAAATCTCCATCCCAAGCTCTGCTAATGATCGTCTCGCCAGGCAGTAACCTTCCAAACAATTTCCGGCACCGGCGCCGTCCACCTCGGCGGTCTGTTTCTCTCACGCTTCTACCCCCGTCCCTCAAACCAATCCATCTACTTCTCGTCCCCAACATGGGCCAATCACAACCAGATTTTCGCCAATGTCCAGCTGCCCATAAAGCCCTACCCCTATTTCTCCCCCAAAACAAAGGGCCTCGACTTCGACGGCATGCGCTCGACGATCGAAAACGCACCAGAAGGTAGCATCATACTTCTTCACGCCTGTGCCCACAACCCCACCGGCGTTGACCTCACTCGAGACCAGTGGAAGGAGCTCGCAAAGGTGATACGAGCCAAGAAACACTTCCCCTTCTTCGACTGCGCATACCAGGGTTTCGCAACTGGTGACCTGGAGCAGGACGCATGGGCGATCCGATATTTCGTGTCTGAGGGCTTCGAAATGTGCATCGCCCAGTCCTTCGCTAAGAACTTTGGTCTCTATGGCGAACGAGCTGGCGCTTTCCATTTCGTCACTGGTGCTGGTCCAGATGCTCAGAAGACCATCGGTCGTATAGCCTCCCAGCTTGCTATCTTGCAGCGTAGTGAGATTAGCAATCCACCCGCTTACGGCGCCAGGATAGCTAGTCTGGTGCTCAATGACCTGGTGCTGTTTAAGGAGTGGGAAGCTAATTTGCAGACTATGGCTGGGAGGATTATCGATATGCGGAAGGCTTTGAGGTCGAACTTGGAAGAGCTTAATGGCAAGGAGGGGAGCTGGAAGCATATTACGGATCAGATCGGCATGTTCAGCTTTACGGGACTGACTGAGAAGCAAGTGCTGAAGATTAGGGAGGATGCTCATGTGTATATGACGAAGAATGGGAGGATAAGTATGGCTGGGCTGAATACGAACAACGTGGAGTACACTGCCAAAGCCATCGATAAAGTTGTGAGGGAGACCTAGTAGAGGTATGAAAGACGAGGGATAAGCTACAAGAGACGTCACGCATGGGTTATATTGGAAATTGCTCAGGAATTGCATATAGACTCAATCGCTCCTTAGGGGTATCAATGCTCCATCAACTCAGCAATTTGGACTTTCTTCTCAATGCTTGCACCATCAGAAGATGAGATCCCAAGTAACCAAAAACCCACACAACCCACAACTAGCCCAGAACACCATCCGCGCTGTACTCTTCCTCTCCGTCGCTCTTTTGAGCTCTTTATTACCTCCCCCAACATTGTCGGTCGTAGACAGCGAATCGGCAACCAGCTGTGATATATTGGCGCTCTGAATATCCAGATTCTGCACCAGCGTAGTTTGCAGCTCCGAGATCTCGAGCATAGAGCGCTCTGCTGTCCTGAATCACGGAAGCACGTTAGCTAACAGACAGATAGATGGGATATATATGATACTGTAGAAGGAGTGAGGGTCGAACATACCGCACCTGATCCAGCGTATCCTCATAATGCTTCAACATATCCTGGTTCTCCCTCGCAAAAAGCTGCAGCTGTTCCGGACTCAATTGGTTCTCAATTTCCCTCCTACTCTCATCTTCCACCTCCGCCCCTCTCCCCCCATATTTACTACCCCCTCGTCCCCCACTCCCCTCACCCGCGAACCCATTTATCGAGCCCCCACCATCAGACACTCCACCCATCTCCCCCTTAACCTTATACAACACACTCCTCCCCCTCTCCACCTCCCTCTCCAACCTCCTCTCCATCATCCCCCTCTGCGTTTCCCCCACCGCCTCGAGCTTCCGGCCTAAGTACCACAGCACGCTATCCCTGCACATCGCCAGCGTCTCCTGCCGCGCTTCTTCAACAGCTTGCTCGGGGCTCTTTTCGCCGGCGCCGGCGCCCGCTGCCCATCGTCCTAGGATGCCCTGAGAATATTTCGAGGAAAGGACTTTTGATTGCGAGGAGCGGCGGATAGACTCGGCTTCGGAGAGCTGGCGGATGCTGGCGTTGAGGTCGCGGAGGAGTTGTTTGGAGTGAGCGTCGATGGCGTCGCGAGCGGGATTGTCGAGGTAGGTGGGTTCTGGTGATCGGTGGCTGTTCGGAAGACGCTTCGAAGATGATGGATGGGCGTTTCGGTGCGGGGGTGGGGAGGTGGAGAGGTAGGAGGGGCGGATGGAATGGAGGTAGGAGTGGAGGTTGAGGATGTGTTCGTTCTAGAGAGGAGCTTGCTTCAGTGATGGTATCTGTGGGAGAGGGAAGAGGAAGAGTTTACTATTCGATATGCCTCCTTGAGAAATTCGTCGCGGGTGGCTGAGCGCTTGCGTGGGGAATGTTTGAGGCGAGTGTTGTGTTTGTTGAGGAGCGAGGCGAGGAGGGGGATGAGGTCTGACATTGTATGCTGTAGTGTGGTAGTAGGAGATATAAAGTTGGTCTTGATTTGTTTGGTAGCGTGCCAAGGAAATGAAAGTCTAGCCTTGAATTCGGAGGTTTCCCGCCCGTACTCATCATCGATGTTCGCACCGCTTTCATCTCATCCGACACAGGCGATGGTCGCCTGGTCGTGGATATTCTTGGGTGATCGTGCTCTCCTACAGACGAGTTACTGAACATACTACTTTGATAGCTACAATAAATGGTTGTCAAATACATTATTCATCTAGATGTTAGATTTACTCGCTGGCATGGAGCATTACCTTTATCATCTGGGCAGGTTTGCATCCAGTCACAATCCAAAGTAAACAGCTACGCAATCAGAATAATTGCACAATGGAATAAAGTTTGAAAAACATCGCTCTCCCCTCCCCTCCCTCATCCTCAACATCGATGCTGCTCCCAAAAAGCTGCAGCGATGTCATATTCTGCACATGCACGACCGAATACAACGCAAAAGGGCCAGCCATGCCGATGAGGCTGAGCTGCACCGTGGCTGAGGAGTCCATTCTCGGGCTCTCATTTCCGGGCTGGGGCACCGGGAGTGCGATGGTGCCTTTCAAAGTGCGAGGAGGACTGGAAGTGAGGAGCTGGGTAGTTGCATTTATTAGCAAGGTTGTTCGGACAGAAAAGGACTGACTACGAAAGGAGACCTACGGCGGCGGATATGTTGAATGCAAACTCGTGCGCTGGATCGGTGATGACATAGGATGCTAAACCAAGACTGATCGAGGACAGGGTTTGGACTACGAAGAGTGATTCTTGAAATTGGAATTGTTGGGCCCCAACTTCAATGCCGAAAAGGCCGCTGCTTCCTGCGAAAGGGACGGTGAATGGATAGTGGAAGACAGGTCCGTAGATGCCGTTGCTGTTGTCTACGTGATCAGTGGTTGCGTCGACGCTCCCTGCAGTCATCTTCGCCAGTATTCCTTGAGCTGATAGGTTCCTAGTGGAAACTTTCATCTCGATGCTGTTCAATGCCTAACTCAAACCAGAGCTGGAGCTTTCGCACGCTCTGGAATGTTGCTAATGAGTCCAAGACCTCGTATGGCCAGGTGCCGCTGCGGTTGACGTCCAGGCCCAATTCTTCGAGCAAAAGGCAGAGAGCATTAATTTGCTCGAGTTGGAATGAGGACAAGACTGGTCGAGGTCAAGAAGGATCCGATGATTCCCACTCCTGTAACTCCAAGGCTTCCAGAGAGTCGCTGAAACGAGGTAAGATATGTGTCTAATTCACGGCTTTTGTGTAGCCATGAAGCGACAATCTCGACAAAGATGGTGCTTCTTCGAGCCTGTCCTATTTCCAAGTTCTTTCTCGTCACTTGTCCACCCTTTACCCAGCTTTAGAGATTTGAGAGCAGGGAGTTGACCAGTCATCTTATCGAGAAAACTTGGATTTGCGTCTGCAATTTCAAGGGTTTCGAGTTTCGTCCAATCCATCGCCAGTCTCCACTTGTCGAGATTGGATGCCGAGGGAGGCTCTAAAGGCTGCTGAGGCGGCCGGAAACCGCTGATACCAGTCATGTCCGTGAGAACGTCCCGAATTCCTCGCCATGTACTGCGATTGGCTTGTCTTTGTTGCAGCCACCTATCCTGGGTCTCGTCAAAATTGTATCCACCAAGGCGAAGGCTCTTTAAAGCGGAAAACTTGTCGCCTCGAGCGAACTGGAAGTTCACCAACAACGCAGCCGCCTTGCGATAGCTTGAGATCAAGGGTATGGATTTCGGGGCAGGAAATCAGAGTGTCATGGAAATCTGGGAGTTCTTGATCGTTGCCCGGTGAACCGTAGCTGATGTGGGTCTTGATGCTTTCGGGACACGAAGCAGATGTCAGGGACGTCATCCCAAGCAGAACAGGAAGCCCGCGAAGTGGACCCATCATTAAGAACGATCTTGTCATGAAGTCGTAAGTGCCAAAGCAGATCATGAAATATACATAGACTCAGTCAATCTGGCTTCAAGTTGGAAGTTGCCGTCGTTGCCTGGTTGAATAACACGGCAGGGATTAGGATCCACGTCTATAGTTGGTGCTCTCCTCGAACTTCTTCAATCGAAGGTGTCTCGCCTTCGTCCAGTGACGAATTCTGCTGCGGAGACCCTTTCTAAAGATTGCAACAAGAACAGCGAGAAGAGAGGAAGAAGAGAGAGGCACTAGGCGAACTTTAACGCCGGTATCTCCGCGACGACGCTAGCTAGGCCACTATACGCGTGCTCGTCGTGACGCGATCTTTTCAAATCAATTTTCCAGTACCTTGTTCACAGCTTAGTAGTCGCCGGGCTGGCTGCCTACAACTCCTTGAGGTCGCTCGCGCCCAGGTCCTGCCCACAGTCATTCCTTTCCCCGTTTTCATTTTTCCCTGCGCTTCTCCAATCGCAGTGCTTCATTCGAAGTCGTCGTCTTCGACAAACACATCCCAGTCATTGTTATACAACGCATTTCCTGCAAGTGCTCGCCATCATGCCGCCGAAGCAGGCTACACTAGGGTATGTCAGGTCTGGGCAGCAGACCTTAGGGTGCATGCTCCTCTATCGATATTGTCTCACTTCGGCCTTGCTAATATAGGTCTGACGGGTAGCAAATTCTTCGGAAAACGTAATATTGCTGCGCCTAAGTCACAACAATCAACCTTAGCATTCCAAAAGCAGAGACTCTCTGCAAATGGGAAGGCCAAGGATGACGAAGTCGAGACTTCTCGGAAAGCAGAGGAAAGCGAAGAATCGGCGGGTCTGAAGGTCGAAGACGCTGATGGGGACGTTAAGATGAATGATAAATCAGAGAAAGAGGAAACTGCCGTGGACGAAAATGAGATGAAAATGGAAAACGAGACTACAAACGGCGGAACCTCTTCACAACCAGAAAGGACACCAAAGTCAACCTCGAAGCGGAGCAACAGAGAGTTGAAGGATGACGAAGACGAGGACGACGAAGAGCCTGTGAGAAAACGATCAAGAAAGACTGCAGATCCGAAAAAAACTAAAAAGGCAACAAAGTCCAGCCCATCGGAAACTTCTGAGGAACCTACGGTCAAAGCTGCTAATTCTAAATCTGAGAAGAAAAGGCCCGCATCTAAGCAATCGTCAAAGAGTACACAGACCAAGTCTGAAGTCACGAAGGTCGCAGAGTCAGAAGAGTTAGAGGAGTCAAAACGTTCAAAAGATGCTTCAAAAGCGTCAACCAAGGCTCCCGTCAAGGATGACACAAAAGAAGATGAAGAGGTTCCTGACGACTCTGCTTCGGAGGTCGATGACGAAGAAGCTGACTCTGAAGAGGAAGACAAGCCTGAGGTTGCTGCCAAGGCTCGAGAAAACGTTCAGTCGACCTTAAAGAGCAGTGGAAAAGATCCGTATCCAGACTGGAAGCCTGGAGAGCCAGTGCCGTACGCCGCATTATGTACCACCTTCTCGTTGATTGAGATGACTACGAAGCGTCTCATCATTTCAGCCCACTGTTCGCTCTTTCTCCGCCAAGTCATGAGACTCACACCTCAAGACCTCCTGTCCACTGTACAGCTCATGATCAACAAGCTTGCTGCGGACTATGCTGGTGTTGAGCTTGGTATTGGAGAATCGTTGATTATGAAGGCTATTGGCGAAAGCACTGGGAGGAGCTTGCTAGTCATCAAAGCTGACCAGAATGAGATTGGAGACCTCGGGTTGGTTGCGGCCAAAAGCCGATCCAATCAGCCTACAATGTTCAAGCCTAAACCATTGACGGTGAAAGGAGTCCTTGACGGTCTTATGGGTATCGCTACGGTCTCAGGTGATGGCTCGCAGGGCAGGAAAGTTGCCGGCATCAAGAAATTGTTATCAGCAGCCGATGCAGCACATGCTGGGAAGGGCAGTAAAGGTATCGACATCACAAAAGACAAGGGTGGCGCCAGCGAAGCCAAGTTCATCGTACGATTCTTGGAGGGAAAATTGAGGCTCGGCCTAGCAGAGAGGACTGTTCTTGTTGCTTTGGCCCATGCAATGGTGAGTCATGAGACAGAGAAGACAGACAACAAACTACCAACCAGTGAAAAATTGGCAGAAGGAGAAGCAATTCTCAAAACCGTCTACAGGTGAGCGGTCAGTATGACTTTCCAGTATTGGCTGCTAACGATTTCTTAGCGAGCTACCAAGTTACGACGTAATTGTCCCGGCCATGGTTGAGCATGGTATCTTTCACTTGCGCGAGAATTGCAAATTGCAACCAGGAGTTCCCCTGAAGCCTATGTTGGCAAAGCCCACCAAGTCCATCACAGAGGTTCTCGACCGGTTCGATGGCAAGAATTTTACTTGTGAATACAAATATGATGGCGAGCGAGCGCAGATACACTATGTTGCCGAAGACTCAACCCAGCAGTACACAACCAATTTGCACGCAGCAGGGAAAGCGAAGGGGCTCTCTGCCATATTCTCGCGCAATTCTGAGGATCTGTCCAAGAAGTATCCTGATATCTTGGCCAAGCTCAACACGTGGATCAAGCCGGAGACGAAAAGCTTCGTACTTGATTGCGAGACCGTGGCATGGGACCTCGTCGAGAAAAGGGTGCTGCCCTTTCAGCAACTCATGACGAGGAAGCGTAAAGATGTCAAGGCGGAAGATGTCAAGGTCAAAGTTTGCGTCTTCGCCTTTGATATGCTTTTCTATAATGGAGAGGTAAAGTAAAGATAATTCGAAGTATAAAGCAAGCTTCTAACATTCAGCAGGCCATCGTCCAAAAGTCGCTCCGCGAACGTCGAGAGCTTCTCAATCAAGCTTTCGAAGAGGTTGAGGGCGAATTTGCGTTCGCTCAGTATGGCAATACCGACAACCTCGAAGAGATCCAAACCTTGCTAGACGAGAGCGTCAAAGCCTCCTGCGAAGGTCTCATGGTAAAGATGCTTGACACAGACGAAAGCGGCTACGAGCCCAGTAAGCGAAGTCGCAATTGGCTCAAAGTCAAGAAAGATTACCTCTCTGGCATTGGCGACTCTCTCGATCTTGTCGTTCTGGGTGCCTACTTTGGAAAAGGCAAACGTACCTCCCTCTACGGTGCTTTCTTGCTAGCCTGCTACAACACCTCAAACGAGACCTACCAAACCGTCTGCAACATCGGCACCGGCTTCTCCGAAGCCATGCTCGAAGAACTCCACACCAAACTCAAAGACCACACCATCGACAAACCCAAGCCCTTCTACTCTCACAGCACAGTCACCAAAGACCAGCCAGACGTTTGGTTTGAACCTCGTTTCGTGTGGGAAGTCAAGACTGCAGATTTGACGCTGAGTCCGAGATATAAGGCTGGAGCTGAGGCGCTGAGTGATGGCAGTGGAAAGGGTATTAGTTTGAGGTTTCCAAGGTTTATTAAGGAGAGGGAGGATAAGAAGGCGGATGAGGCGACGGGGAGTCGGATGGTGGTGGAGATGTATCAGAAGCAGGAAGGGGTTAGTAAGAGTAAGGGCCCGAGTGTGGATGATGATTTCGAGTATTGAGCATTGAAAGCTGAGGCATGTGCGATTAAGTTATTTCTCGAGCGAGCTCTTCAGCTGTGTACACATATGATGAATAGACGACTGAAGCGCCAACTATGTACTGCTTGTTCAAGAATTCTCTTCATCCAAAGTTTTATCCAAAGAATATTCATCAGTATCCAATGGTCTTAACCGGTGCACCTATCCCAAGGCTCCTGATATACCAGCCCCATCCCCTCAAATACCCTCTTCTCGGCCTCCCGCCAATCCTTACACCTCGTCTTCGGATCTGTCCACTGCTCCAGGTCAACCCATCTCCCTGTCCCCCTCTCCCTCACGCCGCTACTATCAAACTTCCACCCTTTTCTATATTTCGCATACCGTCTCAAATCCCTTTGGAACGTTGTCCCAGAAGTCCATCCCGCAACCGCACACCCCACCGTCCGCCAGGGACTAATGATGATATCTACTCTGCGATGCGTATTAGGGTTCTTAGCTTTCGGATTCGCCGCGAGGTCAGTGGTTTTGCTGGGCCAATTGGGATCTTGCCATACGACGAGGGCTTTGTCGAGGGTATCGAAGCCATGGCCGCCGACGGTGGCGGTGTTGATGGGGAGGGGCTCTTGGTTGCGTTTTGTATTTGTGAGATTCAGCGTCAGGGTGTGCGTGATCCAGCCTCCTTTCTCGAGAGATTTGACGATGCGGTCGACGAGATTGTGTGTCATTGCTGGGTCTCGGTGCGACAGTATCACATCCACATCGCCGCTCTCGGATTTACCGCGTCTGTAGCCGCCTACTATTATCGTTTCAACGTTGTTGTCTGTGACTAGCTTGGCATGGTGAGATATAGTTGCTGTAATGGCTTCGACTTCCGTGCGAGGGATCTTGAGTAGGAATTCATCGTAGAATTTCAACCCGATTTGCTGGACGCGTGAGAGTGTTTTCCAGCCGTGCTCTATGATGTCGTCCAGGTCGCGCCAGCCTTTGTCGTAATAAAATTCCCGTGCTGTTTTGGCGCCTACGCCCCAGATTTCGTAGATATCACGAAGGATTTTGAGGGCTGGGTCGGCTTCTAGGTCTTCGACGGCGCGGAGGCGGCCAGTGGTTTGGTATTCATGAAAGAGGTGGGCGATCTTTTGGTCGCAACCTGGCAAAGCCAGAATTTCGCGTGTGCTTTGGAGTGGGTGGGGGTATGCTGCTAAGGAGGCAATGCTGGTGCTGTAGGCTCGGACACCAATCTCGTTAAGGCTGAGCAATCGGGCTAGTTTGATCTTTTTGAGCTCGCATATGAAGTCCTGGTTTGGCGAATTGAGAGGCGTGGCTCGCTCGCAGGCGTAGATCTTATTTTCCGTCACCCAGTCCGGCATTGGTGGTAGCGTGCTACTGACCGCCTCCTCATGCTCTGAGGTCGTTTGATGTAGCAGTTGTGTAGGTCTTGTGACAGGCTGAGACGATGATTGAGTTGAGGAAGAGAAGCTCCTGCCCTCAACGTCTTGTCTTGCAGCATGCTTGATGCGGTCATACTTCCTGTACCTGTAGGCAGACGGCTTCGGATCTGCCTTCTCGCGTTCAACGATGCCCGTGGAGATATGCTCCTTCGTATTGAGATGTTTGTTGCTTGTAGATTCCATCTTTAGATCAACGGTCTTGATTGCAGGTGGAGGTGCGGGTACAGAAACTCCACTAGGCAAAAGCCTCCCTTCGTAAATAATGTAGGGCTTTAAGCGCACTGCTTTCCCAGCTTTTAGTGAATCACTGAGCCATTCCAGCGCGACAACCGTCATTTTACCAGCCCAATATTCTTGTAAGCGGAATGGCGAAGCCTGTTCCGTCGTACTTTCGTTGGACGAGCCCACAGTCGACAGACTTGACACTCGGGACAACGAGAGCTGGGACATCGGCTTCGCATTCGCTTCGTCGCCATCTTCAGTCTCTGAAGCCGTGCTGGAATTTGCCGAGGTCAAGTCAATCGCCCTCTGCGACCCTGCCTTGAGTCCGTTTGCCAATCTCCTCTTCTTCTTTGCCGGTGTGGTATCTCTTGATTGAGCAACGCGGCTCTTTGCCTTTTCCTCAAAGTCTTCCACGCGAACGCCTTTCCATTGCAGCTCGGACTTTGCTCGCCTTGCCCTACAGATATTTCCAAGAACAAAATTTGCCTCTTTGATGTCATATGTCAGTGGTGCTCCGCAACGGCTCAGCAAGTCTTCAGCTTCATGTTGCTCGTTAATTGACAAGTGCGTAGCAAGGACGTAGACGGGCGGCAGATGGCTCAGGTCGATGCTCGCAGTTGCGTGAGGTTTATCGTGATCAACACTAACTGTGCTGGATTGGCTATCTTCCATTTCGCCAGATTCGATATGTCATCATTTGCATGCTGGATTAAAGTATCGCCGCGCGCAATGACGGAGCGACGAGCAATAAGCATGATGCGGGTGTTCAGGCCGGGACCGAGAGCGAGAGAGTGAATGTAAGGAGCGGCCTCACAGAGATATAATGGGACAGGTGAATGAGCAAGTCCCAGCTAGCCACAGCTCAGCCAAGTAGCGACGATGTTCAAGAACCGCAAGAGTGTTGAAATTTCCGTGACGTTGTCAACGTCGTTGATGGATGCTCAAGTCGAGTGGCACAGACGCATGCATCGGACCCGACATGCCGACGTCATTGAAAGATTACTTGGTGGAACCTTCCCAAGATAGGTCAAGCGCGCTTCAACGTCCCGGCCTAAGCCCTACCCTTGAAGGAGACTTCTTAACGTCGATGCTGGATGCGTTACAGATCGTGATTGTGACAATGTCCTTGGGAGGACAAGGCAATAGCGGCTCTTGATTAGGGCAGATCACTTCTGTCAATAGTAATTGAAATACAGTGGGAAGTTTTGCTCTCGGTGTAATGAGCAGGATTAAACTAGTATGGGTCGCACAGCCGTTCGCATCCGTCTGCTTGAAACGCGACTTGTCGACGGCCTAGGCAGGTAAAGACCTGGCAACGAAAATGCTCCAGACGAAATAAACGGAATCAAAAACGTACAGATAGAGTGAAGACTTTACAAAAGTCGGCTGTTGAATGGGAACTGCCTCCCTTTCAGTGGCAGAGTGGTTCGTTCTCTCCTCTTCTCGCGGAGTGATTGCTAGTAAAAAGCCGCTTCAATTCGCAATGTCTGAGAACTCCCACTAAGTTTTCTGGATTGATTACCGCACATTAGAAGCTATTGTTTTGCACAATGATTGGCTTGCACATTGATTGGCTTGCAGCCTCTGTTCCCAGCCTGTTCATGAGTGCCATCCAACATGCCTACCATCGGGAAGTCCACGAAGTCAGGTTGGATGAAGCGGTTCTACAACCGCCAATTTCTATGGTAGCCTCGTGGATGAGTCCGAAGTGGGAAATACCGTGAAAATGGACCACCAAAGCCAGCATCGATACACTTTGTGGGGATGGTACCCCGTCCCTCCTGGCATTTGGCCATACAGATTCTTGCTTGGGTCCGACAAGATACCCTTTACCGAGCGCCGTTTGGACTTTGGTAAACATGATTCACTCTAAGCAGAGTTCTCGGTCATGCTGACGGGCTTCTAGCCATCGGTCGGTCAGCTATCGTGAACAATGTCCTAAAGGTCTATGACAATCCCCCCCAGTTAGGGGCCATACGGAATCCATAAACCCGCCTTGTTGGCGTAAGAGGGAGGAAGCTCTTTGACGGGAACCTTCACCATCGTTCGGTTGCTCCAGTGGCATCATGTCGTGCTGTTGATAGAGTTCAAGCGGCAAGCTCCACTCTGGACACGTCTGATGACGACGCGGAAAGTGTCTTATTTGGCATCACACCTGGAGCAATCTATGTCAACAGAGCAGACATAGCAGCGAATGTAGCTGTTCCGGCTGCTCTTGTCTCTATGGATGGCAAGATGGATGTTGTTCCTAACGGTCCTCCATACGTGATGCATTGGCATTGCATCCTGTTCAGCAGATCAAGACGATAGTTGGCCCTTGGGCTTCGAATTCCTCGTTTGACTGACAGACTGACAGACTTCTTTGACAATGGATGGCACAAGGATATCTGACGAATGGGCAAGTCTCTATCGCAGTAGCCAAGGTATTCGAACCAGCTGATACATGATAGGATGCATTCGCTGATCGTTGATAGAAATAACAGAAGACCAATGACAAATCATGAATCAACGGGCACAACAATATTCACTTAAAGTGGGTCTGGCGAAAGAATTCTCAGAGCGCGAAAATGTGTTATTATTGCGGGCAGGTAGTCATCGCAGTGGTGATGACGAACGCCACAACACCACTTTAGTAAACAATCAATAAACTTCACAGTTCTCAACCTTCCTTTGCTTATCGAAACCTCACCTTACCATTGCTCATCGCGCGTCTTTCTGGGAGTACGGTTGAGGCTTTACCTATCTTGTTCTCCTGATATCTGTTAGATTCGGTCACAGGTGCCTTTCCGTCTTACAGTCTATGTTTCAACTCTCGTTCCGTCATTAGCTTTCATCGAGATATCGGATCGGTTGAGAGCACGACGCGTCATCAGCTAATTGCAATTCGAGCTGGCACCGTCATTAAATTTTCTGGAGGTTTGCAGGTCGATTCAGAGCGGATATCTCAACAGCTAACACCCTTGCAGCGGTTCCGATCATTATTCAAGAATGGCTCATAAAGACATACCGAGAGTGAAACTACCAGATCACGTCGCAAGGAAGCCTGTAGTGCCGGGGCCCAACTCCTGGGCGCAAGCACAGCAGCAGCAACCAATTACGAACAACCAAACGAGTAGCGTGCAAGTCACAAATAAGGACAAGTACGAAGACAAGCCAATGCCGCCGCCGCCGGCACATGAGGCCTCACCTCCACCCCACATCACGCAGCCAAAGACCTACATTCAGCCAGCCATACCTTTAATCAATCCAGTTTCGAACACGAACAACCCCAAAAATCGAGCAGTGACCGATCCGGTTGCGCCAAAGCCACTGTTTGCCGGAAGAAAGGCCAGTGTTACTCATCTTCGCAAGAAATTCTCCAACCCGAAGCCAGCTATGGAGACTCCTCAAGATGAAGCAAGGAAAGCAAGCGATCCACGAATGGCTGTTCACCTTTCTCCTGGAAAGGCAGCGCAGCTTCTAGGCTTGTTCCCAACACAAAACAACAATGGAAAAACGCCCCGAGCCTCTGCGCCCACTTCAAGCCTCCCTGATCCCTTCCGGATCTCCTATGAGGATCATCAAGAGCGACCAAATACTCCAGCTCGGCAACTCCAGTCGGCTCCTGTGCCGACCCGTCGCTATCTACAAGAGAATGGGCTACAGACCCCAACGCTCGTAGAGCCTTCAGATGCCTCGCAACAAGTGGATGCACCCGAAACACAAAGCCATGGCCAAGCAAGCAACGCAATCGACCAAGCATCAGTGAATGGCATGTTGCGTCCTCCTAAGGTGGGCGCATTCGGTAACGTTGGTGATATTGGGGTGGTAGAAGAGAACGGAATGCATCGGATGGAAAGCTTTCGAGGTATCATTGAGAATGCAGGACCCGCCGAGTGTTATGGCGACCATACAAACACAACTTCGAGCAAAGCTCCATGGCAGTCGGGCACGGAACGAGGTCAAGACACTGGCAACAGTTTGACTTCAAGTGCGTACACTCCAGACAATTACGGGGGCGTTTGGGAGAATGATCCCGCCGTTGTGAGTAGACCAGAAACCCGACCGTAGACTCGACTCACGCATATAGGGATGTTCTCTTCCTCCTTTCAGTCCGGTGTCTGAGGACCCTCAATCCAAGTCAGAGAGGAATGGTAAAGGACCGTATCAACAACCATCGAACACCACGTCCAGGGACAATTTCGGCGCCTACGCAAGCGCACGCCCGGGCTCACTCTACAATCCTAGCTCAAATCCAAATCTGAACCGTCTCCCCGAATACCAGCACCCCTTTCCGTCTGCAAATTCGTGGGCAGCAGAATCACAAGGCAATTCTTTCACATCTACCAATCCTCCCCTGTCAGCTCTCCTGCCACCCCGCTGGCCCCATCATCATTTCAGTAACTCTGTCCCATCGCCGCCGCAGAATCAAAATGACTTCCAACGATCAGGCTCGATCTCCGCTGCTCTGGCCCAAATAGAGATGACTTTGCATCACCACATTGATAGCTCGTCTGGCTCGTTGTCACGTCTGATCACGGATAAGCATGACAGGGCTATGGATCAGATGCTTCGGCGTCTGGAGAACCTCGAAGACACCGTTGGTAAGGGGCTCAAGAATGTCAAGAACGAAGTCAAAGATGTCAGGAGGGATGTCAGCACTCTACGTGGAGACGTGAAGAACGTCGTGAAGGGCAACGAGCGGATCACGGAACTCATTGAGGGCTTAGAGGGCAAATTGCGAATCCTGAATAGCCATGTGGAGGAGACTGCCTGCAAATGCCAATCTAGTGCTACAGGCCACAGCCCAAGCGAGACTGACAGCGATCGTCGACGACGAGACACATCACACAGGCGCACCGAGAGTGCACATGGCGCTTTGGGACACAGTGAACAACGGAAGCAGCATCAAGGGACCGCTAGCCGACCCACAAACGGTGCTCGTCAGAGTGCAACCAGCAGCAGAGGTTACCGTTCCCGTACAAATACGCTCAGTGGCCAGCCTGCCGATAGGGTAAGCGACGAGAGGAGGAGGGAATACTTTGCAGAGCTGGGAGCGATCAAAGGCCCAGTACCAGATTTGAGAGAGCATCCTGCTTATGCAGGACTACCACAGGATCAGGCTCGTGGGTATTCACAGGATCAGAATGGCATAGCGAATGGCTCGCCATATGAGAATCCATCGCCATCACTTAGTGATGGACGCTGGTATCAGCAAGCATACGGACAGAATCATTAGCCTTCTATTATATCGATTCAAAGCTCGAACAAGGATGAGCATTTGAGACTAGAATGGTGGCGGTCATAGGCCTTTGATCAGAGAGGGGTGGCAAGACTATCAGATTGATTTAGCGCAGGTTCGGAATTTTCACAAAAGGAAAAGTAGAACAAGGGAATAGTATGGATCGGGCAGCTTGCAAAGGACTTCTTCATTGGCAGAATCAATTTGTGGTAACCACACCCGTGATATTAGACTCGCAGACAAACGCGTATTTCAAGATCACGCTAGTAGAACCATAAATTACACAGAGTTTAGCATACGGCAACATTTCCTCCTCCACGGAAAACACAACTCACATACTAAGAATGGCCTTGCCTCCAGAGCGAATCACTGTCAAGAGACGTCGAGACGAAAATCCGGTAGATGCTCTTCGTAAGCAGACCTGGAAATTTTGAGCGTAGCGCATTGTGCTTCTCTCGTTGCTTGTACTAATTCCAGCAGATATACGGCATTCAAACAAGAGACCCAGTGTTTTTTGGAAAAGAGTCGGGACAGATGATGGTCTGCCATTGTTCTTGGAGCCTTCAGCTTCCTCGAAACCAAAGCAGGACCCTCAGCTGCCGATAGGCACTCTTCCCCCACCTACTACTTCTACATTAGGGACGGAGTCGCTCAATGGAGAACCCGCCCATGCAGCACATAGTGCGTCAGAACTCTTCCAGAATGGACAATCAGAGGATCATGGCCCTCCGTCCCCGAGAAAGTACTCATCGTCTTCCACAATCGCACGTCCAATCAGGCGTGACCAAACCCCGCAAGACGTTCAGAAACGCAATTGCGAGCCGCGGAAGTTCCACCTGACAAATGCCACTCTATCCGCAAATTCCCAGCACCACATCTCAAAGGCTCCTTCCGAGAAACAAAGAAAGAGCCGGAAACAGCAGTTAGCAGTCTTTGTGGAGAAAACAGGAAAGGCGTTGAAGGCACAGCAAGCCCACAAGGATGGGATGGGTGATAGGGATGCGTATGCGCAAACGACCGTTGTCGAGGAACAAGAAGGTCAAAGGCCCCAAAGGCCACGAAAACGGCCCAATGCAACAGCCGCAGAACGAAAGTGGAGGACTGACAACTGGGGCAGGCCTGTCGAGCCAAACAGAGATGTGGCAAGAAAGGCAAAATCAGCTCAAAGTGTCAATGAACCCTCCGATCAATGGGATTATGAGTCTCCGCAGCTTGCCGGGCAGCTTCAACAGATCGCGCTAGAAGAGATTCAAGCACAGGAAAAGCAATCGAATAAACTCAACCCCCCTCAACTAAAGACTCAGCCAAAGCCCCCCAAGCCTCGTCCGTCGAGATCACAGCAGTCTGTGGATAACCACAGTACGGACGACGTCATGATAGACGCCGCAGACATTGACGAGGACAGCCTTTATGTGTTCGATACATATGTCCGTTCAAGTGCAGGGCAGGATGGGGCCAACGACAATGTTGACCTCAACATCGAAGCGTTGCGGGGCATGAGCTCTGGCAACTTTGGTATTATAGTTATTGATGACGACCAAGAAGAGTTGTGGGAGACGTATGGTCAATATCAAGAGAGTGACGTAGAATGGAATAGTGAGGAAGAGGACGAGAATGGTTCGTGCAACGCTCCTTGCTCGAGATGATCAACTGATGGCGCGTGCAGCGGAAGACTTCTATGGAAACGACTACCCTGAAGACGAGGTTGAGTCCGATGACGAATTCGGTCGAGGCGCTTACAACTATCGACATGGTGCCGCTGACGATGAGGAGTATGATGAGGAAGTGGCAACTTGGTCTGACGAAGAGATTGAAGCACAACGTCCATTGTAGCTTGAGCAAAAGCTTTAACAAGTTGAAATGGATGAACGCAATCGTCCGCAACAGCTCGCGAAGACGTCTGACCACGCAAGCAAATCGGAAATAGCATTGTGGAGGAGAGGCTCAGCATTGACAGCCACGATCAATGATGTTCATGACTTTGTCTTCCTGCTAACGCTTGCAATAGAGCTGAATCAAGAGAAGAAAGCCACCGGACTATCTTCCAAAACACTTTTCTAGGTTCCCAATGCAACATATCCGGAATCAAAAACGCGAAAAGCAAGCCACTCTTCAACTGATCCGTTGGTTTTCGCGAAACATGACGGCGGTCTAGGTAGGGTTTCGTCATTCCTCATTGCGCAACTAGAATGCCTTAGAAGTTGTCAGCGAAGTTTTGACGTGCCGAGGATGCACCTGCTTACATCCAAACACATCTGACAATCACTCATTTCTCCACCAGTATATGGCCGTAGGCATTGTTGGGATACTCGCCACCCAGCCACGAATATGGGACGCGTTGCCCAGCTCGCGCCAGGTTCGCTCGCATCCCATACCTCTGCACCACATCTGCCGTCCTTGGGATGTTCCTGACTTGGGGCATGCCGTTCTGGTCGAGAAGTCGGTAGTACCTGCACTGAAGGCCGCTGATTTTGCGTCGATCTCCAGCTCTGTGGGAGAAGCGAGCGTTGAAAGCGTTGTCGATGTCCGGCCAGAGGTAGCCTCGGTCGATCCTCAAGTACCAGATGAAATGCACTTCCTCGGTCGTGTAAGCTGGTCGAAAGGCTCGGGGTCGTGGCTGAACGTCAGGAGAGCTTGACGGGGAACGGCGTGGTCGGCGAGAATGACCGCGTCGACGAGTACCTCCAGACATGTGGGAGGTTGTGCTTCGGCGTGAATGAGATTCCGATCCAGGAGTTCTGTTGTCTCGCTGAGGGACTGGAAGATGCCGATAGGATGCGGATGATCGTCTTTCATCCTCGCTGCTCGACAGCGATGATTGAGATCCAGACGAGTGCCTTTCATCGTCGACAGCAGGATTTAGCATATCCTGAATGGTCATGCTACGTCGCCTAGCCGTGTTGATGGTTTGAGGTGGACTGAGGCTCGCATACTGGTAATGCCCGGTGCTATTGCCCGGAGTGCTTGTGCTGTTCGCGTTAGACCCGGGCCCAGATCCATAGCCATGCGGACTTGAGTTATATCCAGTACGGTAGGAAGACATGCTGTCGACTGAGGAGCTGGAGTCACTGATTTTCAAGGATATATGACAGTGTGCGTCTCCTACAAGTGATTTTGTCATAATCGTAACAGGCAACGGTCTTGGACCTCTTTAAGGACGGAATTAGAGCGGCTTTTGCCTAGATGATCTCACGGCGCCTGGAAAGAAGAAAAGCGCCGCGGTTCTAGGATTCTGTTTCGGTTTCGGTTTGAAGGATTCGAAAGTCTGAAACTACTAATGTTGTTCTCGAGGCTGTGAGGGTGTCGAGGAATTTCTATCAGGAATTTGTTTGGCTCAAATAAAACAGCAAGCAAAGATCCTTGTCGGTCGTGCCCTGGTGATCTACCTAGACGGGGAAAGCGGCAGTGTCAAGTCGAGAATGAAAGGATTCTAATCCGGTTGCACCTTTACCATCAGTGAACCGCCCTCGGTGGAAAAAGATTCTTGGATCAGACGTTTGTTTTACCAATGTCCAGCGTTAATCACTGTGCCATGCCCCGTTTCCCCCCCGTCTTGTCTTGAGATGAAGGCGCCTATTTCAACTACCTGGGAGTTTTCTGCTGAAAAAGGCGCAACCTGGAGTGGCCCTTCGCAATATCTATAAGCTTCCACCGAGCCTAGATCGGCCGTTCCATCTGCAAGACCAGGCCTAGTGTGACGAAATCATGCACCGTATCACGCGGATCCGTGTTCCCATTGGTCCAGGATCCTTTTGCTATTCCTTTGTGATTTTGTGGAGCTTTCGTGACCTGCTCTACAGCAGAACCTACACTCCTCAACTGATTATTATACTCAAAAAGGCCGAAAAGGGTTTAGATTTATTGGCATCCACACCAGTCTAACGGGATTGCAGGGGTAACTAGCGTGTTTATCATGCAGCTAATGCGAGCTAAACTCCAAGGTGGCACCCGGTGAATTTCCGCGCCAGTCGCTGGGGCTGCATGAATCCTGCATCATTGGTCACCCGAACGAGCTCAATTGGTTGATGATGCGCTAGTTTTGCCAGCTGCATGGGGCTACCGCGCGACTCCATTGATAACGAACGATGATAGGCCAGATAGGCCACATGCACTTCGGGCTGCTTATGACAGCCTTCAGCCCTAAAGTACTTAGCCCGGTTGACGTGCTGGCTTGCATGCATGAAGAGCAGATCACTGGACATTTGCCCTTCCCCATATCTGACATATCCTTATGTTCCATTGTATGCTGTACAAATACTGACCACCGAGACAGACAAATATACTGAGACAAGTCCCTTCATTCCTTGAGGAAGCAGCACACGTTCCCTGCTTTGTAGGCTGAGGTCTATCTGGAAAAGCCTCACCTTCGCCAATTTCTAGCCTCTGATCTTGCACCAACTTGTTCATCCTTCATATGTTCGTGTTTCGCGAGCCAGATCGCCACTGTAGCCTTAATACCTGCAGGAATTAGGGCTACTGGCGCGGAGACGTCGCCAGTCATAACGTCGCTGTACGCGCCCGCCAAGATGAACACCGCAATCTAATCCCAAACCATGATGGCTTAATGAATTGATTTTCTCTCTTTGCAGCAAGTTGTCTGAGCCTTGCAATCTTATTGCTGGTATCTGGGCTTGGATCCTCTACCTGGCCGAAATGGTTATGGATACACAAGAGTTCGAAGGATTCGATGTGGCGTGGTTACTTTGCCAAAATATTTCAAAACCTTCGAAACACCCAGTGTATGGTTTCCAGCCTTCCCAGAATCTTGGTCCAGCCGTGTCGTGGCCGCTCTGTCGTCGAAAGACATAACGCGTGGCTACTTGCCAATCAGAAGCGAGAGTAGTCATAGTCGAATTCTGACATTGGCTTTCTGGCATACGCTATCAACGACGCCGGCTGTGACTCTACGACGCTTCTCATGCATGATCCTTCAGCTCTTTTCAAATGAAAAGTATAATTCTGTTCACATCAATGTTTCGTATTGGAGCGCGCGTGGCATGTTTACTCCAATTCATCGCCGCTTTGAACATCTTTTACATCCCTAGCGAGCGTAACGCCCTCGATAGCGTCAAACCAGCGGTTGACCCTGCATACACTCTCTTGAAATAGGCACCCAGACCGCGAGTGTGCTGCGGCCTGGAGGCCGCCTTGCTGTCGACGCTCGATGATGTTGGGTGGCGGGGTTTTCTAAGCCAGCTTTCTCCTAGATCCTTCCACCCTAGCAAACTCCCCCCCCCCCACCCCCCCTCCGGGGTCGGTACGGCGACTTAAGCCAAAGATCGAGATCAACCTTCAGAGTACAGCAATCTAAATCTCAGCACCTTATAAATGGCTCGCGAAAATCCATCCAATTATATCAACTATCTGACCTAAGCGCTGAAGGAACGCTATGGATGCGGCCCATCCGGCCGCAGTCAGCAGCTTAGATAGCAGGGCTGACGGAACGAAAATCCCAAAACCTGATCTCATCGTGACCGAGCGAGCTGACCTTGGGGGCTAAGTCGATCGAAGGATTCATGCTAGCATTACAACCACCACTCAAAAGATTTTTGGATTGTTAAGCAAGTAATAACGCCCAGACTCAAGCAAGTGCAACGTTGTTTCGAACCTGCTGCGGTAGGATCAGTGAGGCGTGATTCCATGTGGGAGTGTTTCAAACCCTTAATGATTCCAAAATTGCGGCTGAGTCATGGAGGGGGCAATGACAAGTTATTCCTTCCTCCGCAATATCGGAGGAGGCAACGAAGGAGTTGTTGTTTCACCGAACAATGCGACCTTGGAGGCAGCCACCTGTATGTTGAGGTACCGTAGCTGATTATCTCCGTTTCGGAGTTCAGTCATTTCATGACGAGAAGATTGATCATGTTTGCCTTAGTCTTATTTTGGTGACGACTAGGTCCCAATATCAATGGCTATGTCACTTCTGGATAGAGGCTGCAGAGTGGTTGTAGATCTGCCTTGGGAGAGACTGGAGCGATACGATGATACATGTGATGAACAAACTTGCACTATTTGTATATTATCTCTTTCGCATTTGCTTTGGATGATCACATTGTCTCTTTGCACATTTAGGAATTATCTCTCTATGTAATAGGCTGGAAAGACTATTACTCATTGTGCTATCCCCTCCTCACGAATTGGATTTTCCATATTTTCTCTGTGTACTGAGCATTTCCCATCTAGCCATTGCTCCGTTGCAAATTTGAGCTACACGGCCAATTTGACGCCTCACAATGTCCTGGTGTTTCCACGCTTGAGAGCGGATCAATCGCTCTACGAGTAGAACGACTGTAAGCAGCTGGGCCTACCTCGAGGCTACACTTGCTCAAATAGCCACCTATGCTACAGAATCTTCTCCACACACGTCCAAAGTTTCTACGCCTGAGAGCTGCCAAAGGGCGGTTTTCTCACCCCATTTTAGGCCAACGTCGGCAACTGAGATAACCTTGAGCGTACAGCTGCAAAAATAGCACGCGCACTCAGGGCTCCTGTGTATATATCACAGTATTGTTGCAATGCTACCGTTGCAGTGCTGGCGCTATCGCATCACTCGATAGCTCTGGGAGAGAACGAAGATAGAACTCTGTCGAGACAAATAGCTTCTTGTGTAACCCTGTCCTCCAAGAACGGTGGTACTAATGTTGTGACAGTGCGACAGTGCGACAGTGAAGGTATATCATACATATATAACCCTTGTTGGTGTAACCATATGGATCAGAAGAATGATACTTTTAATGTGTGGCACATGGTGTCATCTGTTGTTGAAGTGGGCTCTTGATAACACCAATATAGTTGCTTTTCCACTCTTGGAAAAACTCTGCTAGATTTGTGATAACAACACAGTCTGCAAGCACCCCTGACTACCGGAGCAACGACTGGGCCGTGTGAACGTCTAAAGAAGTTGGGATCTCTCGCATCCAGAGGACATCTGAGCTGACAGATTGTCAGATTTAACACCTGACGAAGCTCCGATTGACCAGATCCAACAACCAACACATGCCCTTCTCTCTTCCCCAAACCAGCGGCAACGAAAACATAGTACCCGCATCCATGGCCGCATCCATCTACAGAGTCCACTGCTACGTCCAAGAGCTCAACGTCCATCCGCCAAAAGTCTCCAAGCTCATGGCCCTTTCATCATGACGCTTTCTCCCCTCTCTGAAATGCGAACCTACAATCTTCCCACTCAGCTCTCCGAATTACAGGGTCACTTTACTTCCTCCACCAAACCCATCGCAACCTCCAGAAGATTCCCAACTAGTCAATTTGCAAAGAATTGAGCGTGAACTCCACACCTCTGACTCGAGATGAAGCTAGCAGGTTCACAACATATGATTCGGTCGAGCTACACAGGGTTTCGTCCCACATCTCTATCACCCAAACAGCACCGTCACCCCAAGCTTCCGTTGTGACACATAATCATACATTTACGCTAGCTAAAAAACAGCTCCCAAAATCTCCTCCAACACGCAAATTGGCTCTGACTTCAACTCAACAATAAAATTCCCTCACTATTCATATCTCCGCTTCAACCCGCAGAAGGATCTCATACGATGGTTCAACCCTACGCCGTCTACTACCTCTCAGAATCTCGCGATACGTCAACCTTGCCATTTTCACGATATTCCTAACCCTCGAAAACACTCATAGCTATCAACACGAATCTGGTTCAAGCATATATTACCCTGACAGAAGACTACTGTCGTCACGCCTGTGAGTCATACGTTTCTATCGTCGCTTTCGGCAAACCACTCTACGAGCTCACATGCGGAGAAGGCTTACCTGATTTCGCGTGGTATTAGATTGGGCTGGAGTATTGAGTCGGAGGAAGTGCCAGAGGAGCAGAATGGGGTTGTGGGGCAATTGGGAAGGGTGTTGGTGGTGAGTTGATCGGGGTTTCACTCTGACAAGGCTGACTGTAGGTTAGAGAGAAATATGGTTGGGGAGAAGCGAGGGACAACGAAGTAGACAATGCTTAGTTTACATATTGGATAGCGCCAGGAAAACAGAGAAAGCCACACATGAGACGCCGTGTGGAACATGATGTTGAATGCTCATACGCAGAACCAAATCTTTAGTCGTCTGAAGCTCGCAGTGCAGTTGTTACACATTGTCAAATCCTTACACCAACTAGCGGACTGTCTGTTTATTACCCTCTACCATATCAATCCTCTCTATCTTCACCACAACAAATCCTCCTCATCCCCAAACCATACCTTCAAATGCCCTGTAACCGACCTATCTTCCCAAGCCAACAAGCCATGCCTCAACCCTGGGCCGTCTACCGCCCGCCTCGTCTCAACGAACTATCCCCACCTTCCTGACCCTGGTTCCCCAGAAAATATCCACGATCGTCTTAGAATACATACAAACACCATCCAAGCCCACATAGCTTCGACGTCAGACTAATGCCGCCGCGAGCAAGAACCAAAGCGGGAGATTACCGAATTAGGCCAACAACGCTACACGAGCTCGCAGGCAGAAAATATTGCGTATCCAGTAGCTGGGAAGATTGAGCTGGAAGAACCGAGAGATTGAAAGCTGGGGGATTATGGCATGTGTTGGTGGTGAGCTGCCACATTTATCATGGAAGTCTTGGAGATCGGGAAGACGCGATTGACGACCGTAGGGAATGGTAATCGGAGTATGGAGTGGGCAGTAGCATGAAGACCATGCGTAGGGTTTACCGCTCATGGATAACGAAAGCGAATGTGGAAGACTGCTTCGTAGTCGTCATTTCCACAAATTCTCTCTCATCAATCTGCACCTTTCGAGTAATATCGAACAAAGCAATTCCCCTTTGAAGACAAATTACCGCATCAATATTCTCAGACTTTCTTCAAAGGCGCAATTGAACGCTTCCTTTGCCTGAAACCCTATCTTGTAACGGCCAATTTCTATGGGTTGTAGTTGTCTTTGTTCGCTCTATTCACGAATCAAAGAGCAAAACACCCCTGCCATCGCCAGCGAAAAGCATCGTCGAACATGGCCGCGTCTCTCCATCGCGAAATAGCTGGCCACAATCTTCTCTCCACACATCTCTCCTGAAGCCAGCCATGCATCCCCTTTCCACTCTCACATTCCTCTTCTGCACCCTACCCAACCCCCCCTCGCCTCCCAACCCAAACCCCTCTCATTGACGCCTTTTTAACCCTAACACTTACTCCCTCGCCAGCTGCGCCAGCATCCCAACAACATTCTACGTAACTTACAGCGTAAACACAATTGCCACAATCCACTCTTATCTTTCACCCTCAACCGCACTCTTCAGGAAGCAGAACAACTCGACATAAGCGCACAATGGGATACTGAAGGCTGCAATGAGTTTATTGGGAGTGTGACTCGAGATGGGCTGGTGACGACGCCGGAGAGAGCTGGAGTGATTGGTGGGATTCCGGCGCTGGGGGGAGTTTGTTATGAAGTCAGTGCTATGGATGGGTTTGTTCATAAGGGGAGGGGGACATGTCTGCGGTTATGGGAATTTTAGGCGGTGGGCTTCAGGCTTTTGGTGAAAATCATTGGTATTCTTGGAGGCTAGTGTATTCAGTTCAAGCACAATTCGCTCCCGATTCAAAGTAGCACACCAGGCGCTCAAGCTTACTCTAGAGTCGATAATACTTGCCTGTGACTCGTCTTGACCGTTGACACACAAGTCCCTTGCTCTTCTGCACTCAAATGCCGTGGTTTCCGTGCTCTACTAATAACGCCCCTAGTTGTCAAAGTGTACCCCCTTGGCAATCTCGCAGATATCCATGGCGTAATGGATATTGCAGTGCTCCCAGTCCTCATCGCGCGCGAGCGTCGCTTTGAAGTTGACGGCATGGTCGATTTTTGCGAAACGGAAGACCACAGTACGTAGCTGGTATCATTAGTATAGACCGAACTATATTGGAGTGAGAGACCACTTACACCGCCTGGAGTCAGTCCATCAGACAGACCCTCCAGAATACGACCTTTAGCTTCTGCGAGCTTCACTAATGCAGCCTTACCCCAATCCTTCTCCACATCAACAACACGCACGCAGCGAGAGGCTCCAGTGTCAATCCACCCTTGGAGAAGGCCTCCAATCACATCGACATCCTTGGCGAGCTCAACAAACACTACCATCTCGCGACCTTGGATGTCCTTCTTGTACACGACACCATTGGAAGTATCCTCATAGTACTTGGCGCAGTCCGCTGGATTGAGGAACTTGACAGTTGCGGAGTTGTCTTTACGCATGAAGATCTCCTCAAGGGGTCCGAAATAGACAACGGAGGCGACAAAGGAAGGCGTGGCGTTGCTTGGAAGATTCTTGAGGATGACCTTACGGATTTGGGCAGCTGTTCGGTAGATTAGTAAAGGTCTGAGAAAAACTGTATTGGTTGACTTACGAGCACGATCGCGCTTTTCCGACTGGGGCCATGCGTTGAAGTAGGTCTGGTGCTCAAGATTTTCCTCATCATTGGCGAAATTGGTGGCATTGACAGTCACTGGGACTTTCGGTGCGGCCTTTGTTGCCTCCATATTTTTGAGCTCTTCACGCAGCTTGGTGATCTCCTTTTCAAGCTCAACTTCCTCTCCGGTATACAACACATCGGCAGCCTCGAACGCTTCCTCTTTGAGGCGTAGCTCATGACGCAGGTCTTGGACAGCCCTCGCAAGCTTGGCTCCTTCTGGAGCATTGGATACCTCGAGTGCCTTCAACTCATCCTCCTTGAGGGCAATGAGTCCATCGACACGCGTGAGCTCTGCACGAAGCTCCGTGAGTTCCTCTTCAAGCTTGACTTCCTCTACCTCCCATAGTGTAGAAAGATGCTTGAAGGCCTTCTCCTTCGAATGCAATACTATTCGTAGGTTACCGATCGCTACTTCTTCGGCAGCCATTGATGCAATGAGATCTTTCAACTCTTTTTCCTTGAGTTGAAGCTTCTTGGTGAGTGCCTCAGCTTGCTTGGGCGCCTCCATAATCTTCCCGGTGGAATCGACCACAATGTGCACCCCATTGGATTGAGCAGGCTTGCCAGCGGTTTTCTCGGTGGGCTTCTCAGCGACTGGTTTAGCAGATGCAGTTGGTTTTGGTGGCTGGGGAATCAGCTCGGGGTTGAGTCCTCCTGAAGCTTCAAGAGCACGAGGATTACAGATCAGCGCCGCATCTGCAGTAGATGCTGTCGCTATCTGAGAGTCTTTCGGGGTAGAGCCAGACGCTTTTGCCAACACTCGACCAACCATGTTGGCAGCTTTGGTCATAACGTTGTCGTTCAAGTGACCAATTTTCGCGGCGCCGACCGAAACAAAAGGCTGCATGGCCTTATTCGTAGTGGAAGTTGACAATGGCGAGGGTTGCTTGGCTGCAGCATTAGAGAACGCTGAGCGAGTAATACGATCCCCAAAGATATGGCCATCAACCTTGTCGTCCGAGTCGGCTGCTTTGAACGACATCCGCTCGAAGCTGTCATTGATAGCAGGGTTTGGAGTGACAATGTTCGTCGGGGTCAAGATTTTGGAGCTAGCAGAGGATCCACATGGTGCAGCAGCAGCACGGGCAGCGACGTTTTTTGGTGCCCAGTAAGATTCGCTGAGAGGCTTGCCGTCCATGTTTTGCACGAAGTCGGCGATGGCTTCACCGACATCTTCATTGTGCTTTCGGAGATGAGCGGGCATCACCAGTGGGCTTGCAGGACCAGTGTATGGAGTGTTCTGTGGTGCTTGAAGCCCACTGAAATGAGGGCTTGGGAGAGGGTGAGCATCAGAGGAAGCAGCAAGACGAGTAGGGGTACCATTGATGCTCAAGGCTCTCGCTGGAATGTCGACAGGCTTAGAGGCCTCAGGGACTACACCGTTGCCATGAGCGTTCGCAATGGCTCGTCCATTCTGTTGCTGGGCAGGTGCTGCAGGTGCTGCAGGTGCTGCAGATGCTGCAGATGCTGGCAGACCATTGTTCCCGTTGCCAGAAGTCATTTGAGAGATGAACTTCTGAATGTTAACGGCATCATCTACTTCTGACTGTGACTTAGCCATAGTAGGCTATAGAAGTCGTAGCCGGTGATCTAAGAGGTCTGCATATATCCGGATTAGCTTGAAGTGAGATTCCGGGAGTACGCAACATTACCTTAGGAAGTCTTTGTTTCCTTCTCCAGGGAAGTAGTGTTGTAGGCTCAAGGACTCGTCGTTGAGCAGAAGGAGGTTGTCGAAGGATGGAGGGAGGTGAAGTATTGAGAGCTGGAAGAAGGGGGGCGGAGCGTGAAGTGAAGTGAACGCAGGGATTTTTGTTTATCTTGCAACACCAAATTTCCGCGGAGGGGCCCGGAATTCCAAATGTTCACAATATTCACTCTTTCTAGGCGGGCGAAATTTTAATATCCGGCGCGCCAAGACTTCTGGCGACGACGTCAACCACAAGGTAATTAGTCTTCCCTGCTGTAATTTGCTACTGGAATTTCTTATCATCTCAAATCTTTCTTTCATGATGGTGGAGACAATGTTCAAACCACAAGCTGGCCAGATATTGAAAATTCGCTGATGTAGTCTTTCACAAGAAAATGGGTATCAGAACGCCAGCGCTATGCAAGCACAGCAAGTTTTGCACCATGTTCTCATCCCGGTGGGACTGGCATGATCTCCCAATTCTTCTCGCCATCCTGCGGTGTCTCCTTAATGAGCTGCAACATCCTTATGCCGCAATACCCATCCCCACTAGATACTCTGGTCTGCTTCTGGAACGAACCGCCTTCTTTGACGCTCTTGTCTGGCGTCCAGATCTTCTCCTCTACTTGAGCGCCTGCTACCTCGTTTCTGCGCGGATTGAACCATGGAAGACCAACCATATGATTTATCAAATTGTGGGGGATCGTGAAGATTCGCTCGAAACGTTTGATGGTCGGAAGCCACGACAGAATTCTGTTGCTGTATGCAACGCGTACGTAGGGATTCATGTAAACGCCTACGTAGTCACCATTCTCCTCGAACGTGCCGCCGTTGAGTAGATCCACGTGAATCAAACAACATTCTGAAGCGTCCCAGTAGACATCCTCTGTGGCACGAAATCGTAAAGGCGGATCCGCCTGGAAGGGTTTCGCATCAAAGGCTACCATACCACCCCAGCAGCTCTTGACCCTCACAGCATCCTTGCCTGCCAGTACATCTGCTCGGCTCGATCCATGGCCTGCATTTGTGAACCAAGGAAAAAACGGAACACCCATACTATAGCCCTCGAGGTCTCGAGTAGCATATGTGTCGTAAAATTTGAATGGATTGATGAAGTCGACTGCACAAGCCGCGCGGTAGGCCGTATGGCCATGTTCATCTAGATTCGTCGACAGGAGAAGCTGAGCAGCCTGTACTGGATCAAAGATTACATCATTCAGATACAATAGCTTGTCATACTTCGTCTCCGGGTGTTTTTGCAGAGGCTCTAGAGCTTTGTTGCGAGCTTCTGCCAAGTAGGCTACACGCTTGGTTCGGTTAGAGCCATCAGGTAGGGTGATCTGGGAAAAGGTATCAAACGGTGGAGGATCCTCGTAGACGATAGTGTGCCGGCATTGGATCTTCCTCTCAAATTCGAATTGACGGACCTGTGCAAGCTCCCCAGCAGTGTTCTCATAGACACTCAGATACACGTTCCTATTGCCAAGGATATCTATGAGCTCCAGTACTGCTTCACCCCACGTTCCCCCGAGCAGATGGCCTCCTTCATCATATATGCTGGCCGCGATGTATATCTTTTGATTTTCGGGATTAGCGCTTCCGTAATCCTCAGATCTCAAGACTCTATCTCTTAGAGCATGATAATGGGCAGGCGGACGGGTGTATGACGGGCGAAAGATTGCAGTGAGCAGTACCAGGGCCAAGAGGATGAAGAAAGAGACACCGCAAATGCTGCAGAGTCGGCGGGAAGGTCTAGGGATTCCACATCTCGGACGTGGGCGGTGTGGGGCCTTTTGCAGCGCCCTAGAGTTTCGTTCTCTAGCGCTGACTACACTCCTTAGGCGTTGGGGAGTGAGCCCGGAGAACCATCGTGATACTCGAGACCGACGACTACTGAGGTAAGATTGGCTCGTCAGTCCTTGCGACTGGAAGTCGGCTTCGTCGAGATCGAAGGTTTCGTTAGAATCATCGGAGTCACGACCAACGAGCTCGTACTCGTCTGGATGGAGGAGGCGCGGTGGCATACCGAGTCTGAATGCTGTTGCTTCGATGTCACGGCCATAATGACGAAAGGAGGCCCATGAAGAGACGAAAGTTGACGTACGAACTCAAAGCTCTACTTCGTTACTGCCAAGACTTCTCGTATCCAGGGTTAGGGCTGACCTGCTGCACCACCATCAAAAAGCTCCAGTAACTCAGATGTCTATCGCTATTTTCCCCACACTTCCTCCTGCCATTGACTCTCCACACCATGGCCGAACCAAGCAAGGAAGTGTACGTCGACGAAGACGTCGGCAAAGATGACTCCGCGGCAGACGGCTCCGAGACAAAACCCTACAAGACATTACTGTTCGCACACATCCAACATCCAGCAGCTTCGTCAGATAGTCCACAATTCTGTACACGAAAATCAGAAACTGGACCTGTCGGCGAAGATGGAGATTCAGCAGCTCGAAAAGAGTGGAAGCCAATGACCAAGTCCGCCCAAAAAAAAGTGACCAACCTGTACGAACAACATAAAAGAAAGCTAGCAAAGACAGATGGTTTTGCCATACGAGAAAAGCAGGAGCAGGAGAAGAGGCAAACTCTTCTGCAGGAAGCCATGAAGGTCAGGATCAAAGAAGATTCAAACCTCCCAAAAGCAGTTGAGATACATCTCGACGAAAAAGGTCCTTCAATAAAGTTAAGGAACGGCACACATGACAAGGACGTGGACTACAGTGAAGGCAGAGGTACAAGAGTACGGGTGATTGGTCGTGTGCACAGATTTCGTACGCAGAAGAATGTCATGTTTCTTGTACTTCAAGACGGTTACGGCTTCCTACAATGCGTCTTTACCGGCGACCTCACGAAGACATACGATGCTGTGACCCTCACGCAAGAGACATCCATGGAAATCTATGGCGAGATGTGGGAAGTGCCACCAAAACAGCACGCTCCCGACGATCGCGAATTGCATGCCGATTACTACGAGATAATTGGCAAGGCTGCAGGCGACAAGGATGCCATCACCACCGTCGTCGCCCCAGACGCGGATGTCCAGACTCTCTACGACAAGCGCCATCTCGTTCTCCGCGGCGAGACCTCCTCTTCAGTCATGAAAGTGCGCGCGGCCCTCCTACGTGCATTTCGCAAAACCTACGAAGACGAGATAACCCCTAGCTGCCTCGAAGTTACACCACCCTGCATGGTCCAAACGCAAGTCGAAGGCGGTGCCACCTTGTTCGAATTCCAATACTACGGCGAGAAAGCGTACCTCACTCAATCCTCTCAACTCTACCTCGAAACCTGCCTTCCCTCCCTGGGCAACGTCTTCTGCGTCGCACCCTCCTTCCGTGCTGAAAAAGCCCACACTCGTCGTCATCTGTCAGAATATACACACGTAGAAGCCGAGCTCGATTTTATCACCTTCAATGACCTGCTCGAGCATCTTGAGGAAGTGATGAGCAAAGTCATCGAAATCACCCTCTCAGACCCAAAGATCAAGAAAATCGTTTACGAACTCAATCCCGAATTTATCGTCCCCTCGCGGCCCTTCATGCGCATGAAATACAAAGACACAATCAAATGGCTAATAGAGCACGACATCAAGAACGAAGAAGGCCGACCGCACACAGAAGGCGACGACATTGCCGAAGCGGCAGAGCGCCAGATGACCGATATCATCAACAAGCCTATTTTCCTAACCCATTTTCCTGTCGAGATTAAGGCGTTTTATATGCAGAAAGACCCCGAGGATCTGGAGGTGACGGAAAGTGTGGATTGTCTAATGCCGGGGGTGGGGGAAATTGTGGGGGGTAGTATGAGGATGTATGATTATGAGGAATTGATGGCTGCGTATGAGAGAGAGGGCATTGATCCGGCGCCTTACTATTGGTATACGGATCAGAGGAAGCAAGTCTTCAACCTTTCATTCCCAATAGGATTGCAGTTGATGCTGATTGTTTTCAGGTATGGGACTTCTCCTCATGGCGGTTACGGCCTCGGACTCGAGCGTTTCCTTGCCTGGATGTGTGGACGATACACGGTGAGAGACTGCTGTCTCTATCCTCGATTCACTGGCAGATGCACTCCATGAGCAATTGCAGTACAAATTTCTCAAACATATGAGTGTACCGTAAGCACGACGATAAATGTCCAGGCTTGATGAGTTTGATAGACAAGATACCACTTTAGACATGCAAGCAACTGACTTAGGGCAACAATTCATCATGGTGAATGGACTATGAAAGTAAGAGAGCAATTAGACAAGGCTAGATAAGCAACGATGTTGAAATTGCAGACGTTTCTATGTCTATCATTCAGCACAACTCAAGCGATATACTAGCCACAGCAAAGCCAAATGGGTATCATCCTAGCCTCCTTAGCGCCTTTTGACACGATTCCCTTCCATGCATGCCGTTATGGACTCCCTGTTGACCCAGGTCCCCTCTTAAGCACCTCCAGCGCTCGCAACACTCGGCTTCCTCACCTGCGTCACCGCCGAATTGCCCGGCTGATGTGCCCTCGCCTGAGCCTGCTGCGACTGACTCGGCTTCCGTGAAGGGCCTTCTGCATTCGCGGTCTCAGCAGCAGTACACTGAGAACTCTCCGGCCCAGGTATCCCCTCCGCCATCACCAGCCTCGGCCCACCAAAAATACTCCCACCACCAGCTCCCCTTGCCCCCAGCGCATTCCCCAGCATCTCTTTCATCCGGATATGCTTATACTTCCTCGTAGTAGGTACGAATACATGCTGCTCCAACGGAATCGGCCTACTCCTCGCAATAGCAGCCATAACAGCATCCTTCTCCTCATCACTATCCACCGGTCCCGTATTCGGCTCATCATCCAACAACGGCGCCGCCGCACTCAGCGCCGCTTTCTGTATCTTCGCAGCATTCCGCTTCTGATACATAGCCAGTAGCTGATCATACGGCAGACTTCTCCCACCAACGGCCCGTTTGGCGCCCATGGAATGGGATTTGCAGGTTAGAGAGCGCGCGCATTCGCCGCCGTTGTCGAGCTTGACACCACATTGTTGTTCGACGTTTACGGGCGCTTTAGGTTTGGGCGCTTTGGATTTAAGGAGTTCGTCTTTCTTGAGTTTCTTCTTTTTGGGCTCTTTGTCGGCGGGGTCGTCTGCTTTGCGCTTTTTGGATTTCTTGGGGCCGTCGGAGGAGTTCTTTGTGGCGCTTTTCTTCGGTGGTTTCTTGGAGGAATCGCCGGCGCGGTCTGGGGTGCCATCGCCGGCTTGAGCTGCTGTTTGAGAGTCGCCCATTACGGAGTCTCCATCGGCAAGTTTTGCTTCGGCTGCTTCTTTGGCTTTGGCTTCGCGGGCTTTGGCTTCTTTCGCTTCCTTCTTTCGGCGGGCTTTCTCCTTTTTCTGCTCTAGGCATGTGGTGGCGTGGGATTCGGCATAGGTTCCTGAGACATCTTTCTTGCAGTGCTTGCACTGGACGAGGTCTGCTTTGTCGCCCGCTTTTGAGCCTGCACCGTTGACGGCTGGGGAGGCTGGAGAGGTACTTCTAGTAGTACCGGCTGTCTTTATTCCTGTAGCGGAGTTAGCTCAATCAACGAGGCAAAAGTCACATAAAGTGATCATATGGCTTTAACTCACCATTGCTCTCAGTCTCCTTGGACTTTGTCTTTTTTGCAATCGACTTTTTGAGATTCACGCCTCCAGTAATCTTCTCCTTCCTTGGGACCGACTTCTTGGTAGCGCTTGGCTCTTGTAAGCTCATCTCTGAGCTTGACGCCCCCGAGGCTGTGAACACAAGGTCAGTGAATGGTGGGGGGCGTGGGGAGGAATTTGTCTTGAAGGGGGGTCAATACGTCCACGACTCATCGCCACTGAGGCCATACTGAGTGTCTTTGTCAAGAAGAAACCCTACAAGCTGTAAGACTTCCACATAATAGGCCGAAGTTAAGATGGACCTGTATCAAGGTGGACTTGCGGCTGCTGAGAGGGCTGAAACCGCGGTCGAACGTCGGCCCGTTGGAATGCCAAGATTGATGCCTTGAGGGACGCTCTGCCAAATACATTAGCATGCTACCCAGTCATGTCTATTGGATACAGCTGCTCGAGCGCACTCGGATCGCTAATGTAAGTCTGTTTTATTTTACACTCATGATTGCATGCAATTTCACGCCCGCTACCTCACTCTCCCAGCAACCGCAATGCTCAAGTTCGCCATCACAATGCCTGTTGATGCAATGCTATGGCAATGAAGAATAGTACACTTTAGAAATTGTGCTCAGACGGATATTCAAGCCCTTTCATTTATCAGTCCATAACCCATTGGAGTCTTCTACATGTAACGCTGGCGAGCTTGCTGTTCGAATCGCTCGTGAACGATCCTGCTGGTTCTTCGGCAGGTGGTGTCATTGGAAGGCTGTGTCTTGGTGGCACTAATTGAAATTGTACCGACTCCCCTGTCTTGTAGGAGCCTTGCCTTGACGGTTGCTACCACGCGTCTGACGAGGTTCGTCCTCGATCAACGGCTTCTTCACTTGAGCGACTCCCCTTTGCTTCTTTTGTGTTGGTGGCTTTGGCTCGCAATGAATATGCCCGATCTCGTTGATAGCAGTAGTGTTCTTCCACTGCTGGCACCGGTACACCTTCGAGTCAACGTACATCTTTGTTCGTGTGGACACCCGCGTCTGAGGCTCACTAGCTTCAGACTTCTTGTCGTCCATGCTCAGGTACTCTTGGCGATTCCTCATGTGGGTTGCGATCTTCTCTCTCTGTAGCGTAAGTTCCTTGCGGAGCTTGAACTCGCGCACACCACGCACATCCAGCCAGCCGATGAGCATGTCTAGGACGTCTGGATCATCGTAGTATCCCCACTGCTTAGCCGAGAAAACATGCGTCTCGCCTTCTTCGGCCATCTTCCGTTCTGGGACGGTCACTTGGAATGCTCGACGGTATTGATCGTTCTCAGCCTCTGAGAGCTCAATGAAGCCCAACCTCTCGAGGTCGTCGGGGCCTTGTACCCAGATGCAACCGTTGGCGTATCCAGCATTGGCAGTGGAGCTGTCCGGCATCCCACCGAACGGCATAGCATTGCGTTCCATCCAGTAATAGCGATTCCAGAAGCGATCTTTGCCGAGAACCCTCGTCCTAGGGCAGTCGGCTTCGCGAAGGTCATTCTCAAGCGTGTGGACCTCTTCTTCGTATTCCTTGATCCTCTCCTTGACCTCTTCGATCCTTTTCAGTACTTTATCGTATTGCTTCTCCTGCTTTGAAGGCTTCTTGGCTTTCTCAGCCTGGGCTTTCTCTTTCCTCTCTTTTTCCTCCTCCTGCTTCTTTTTTCGCGCTAGCGCTCTGTCATTAGCTCGACGGAGGGAACGTCCTTGGTGAGGCTCATCGTCGTTCGAGTCCATGATCTCGTCCTCGTCGACGATCTCTTCTTCCTCCTCATCTACTTCCATCTTCAGCTCTACCATCTCTGCTAGTTCAGCAGCAGGTGTTGGGGAAGCGCTCTCGGGTTGCAGAGCCTTACGCTCGTCGTCCAGAAGACGTAGCTCTTCCACACTAGGCGGTGTCAGTAGGAAGCAGATAGAAAACGCTTAGCCTTTACTCACGCTGCTTTTCGGCTCCGCGTCACCTCGTTCTTCTCCTTCCTGGTTTCAGTCATCTGTAAGCTGCAGTCCTCCATATATTGCCGGACAGCTTTGGTCTCCAGTGACTTCATGCAAAGAATCTGCAGGATCTTGATGCGAAGATTGACATCGAGAGTGTTGTACTGTGACGCTGCTGTTTCCGGAGTGGCTTCCATGTCCAGTGGAGCGAGATGCTTCAGTATCCTATTGCAGTCTTCCGCTAGTCGAGGAGTCCGAGAAAGTAGGTTCAGAAGACCGACGATAATCACAACCCAATTATTGTCGGCAAAGTCGCGCTTTCGAGCTCGCATCTTCCAATCATAGCCTTTGACGAAATGATCCATTTCCACAGCTCGATGGACTTTTACGTTTGCCAGTGTCGCCGGGTTTACGTGAGCAGCGTCTTTTACCTCTGCCGCTTCAGACTTCACGAGGCTGCTTCGAGTGGAGCGCGCGGGTGGCTTGACTTCCGGCTCTGGTGTGGGCGACGGTTGAGCACTGCTGTCAAGAGTGGAGTCTTCTTCATCGCTCTCGATCTGGAACGGTAGCGTGATCTGAACTTGGCCATTCTTGTCATTGACATCGTTCACAAGTTTCTTCAATACGGCACAGTGTATCTCGACAAGTAGTTCGCATTTCACCTCTTCCGAGGTGAATCGCAAAGCCTCCATGTAGTCGTCGAACGTGAATGAGTCGAGCTGATAGACCTCGCAATAGACATTTAGAGTGTCCCATGTCTCTAAAAGCAGGCCGACAGATGGAATCTCAACACCATTCCCAGCACCTTCAGACACTCGCTGAATTGATGGAGTTTCATGAGAAAGGAACTTTAGGGCAGGTCGATGAGTTCCGTCGCGTATCGGTGGGATCTCTAGGTCTTCGATGGGGTATTTCGGGGCCGGTGGCGCCGCGGGCTTTGGTTGCCCTTTGGCGGCGAGAGGCTTATAGCCATTCGTCATCTGGTAACCAGGTGGTGGAGGTCCATGGTAGAACGGATCGAACTGCATTGGTTGACCCTGGGGCCCAACCTTACCGAAATTGGGATTGCTTGCCAAAGCACGTCGATATTCAGCATATTGTTCCTGTCGTATGCGCATGTCCTCTTGGGCTGCACTTCTTCCCTTGCTACCTTTAGGCTTGAGCACGGGGAGGCCATGCTGGGGCCCATAAAAGTTGAGAATAGGCCCTTCGTATTCACCTCTCTTGCTATATACGTTGCTTGCCTTTCTCTGCCTAGCTTGGAAGTCGTGTGTAAGCCACTCGGGGATCTGCGTGCTTATGCGATACTCCTCAGCAAGTCTGGGCTTGACGAGCCATGGCGCTCCTGCCCAGGCCTCTCGAGTCAGGCTGTTCTTCAGGAACGATCGTAGTCTCTGCTTAGTGAAAGCTTTTCGCTCTCGGACAAGATGGTCTTGGTCGACGATAGCTTCTTCGCCCTTTCTCTCCTCTAGAGAAACGAAATATCGAGCACAAGCCGGCTGCTCTAGGCTACCGTCACGTCGGAGCAACTCGGCAAACTTGGTCTTCTCTCGAATAGTGCCAGTGTACCGTTCGTTACCGGGCTGAACAGTAACAGTGACAAATTCGCCTGGATAGAAGTCTTTTTTGAAAGCCTATCGGAATGAATTAGCAACGCCTTCTACGACAAAGCTAGGGAGCCGGTAATTACATCGTAGACCTCATCGACTATGTCTACTGTCAATAACCTGCATTGTATAGTTGAAGCATAACCACTGACCTAGGTGATCGATTCTTGGCACTTGCGAAAATTGAACTCTTCTCAGTATTGGTTCCCGCAACGCATCTGGAAATTCATCGTTGACTTCACCAGATGCTTCGAGCTTCACGGTGTCAGAGATGGACATGCATCAAGGGCTTAACAACAAGTGCGATGAAAATAGACACACCTCGCTAGTAAGTGCTTCCTTAAACGTCATGCCCGAGTGGCCTGTTATCTCGCAAACGAACTTCCTCTAAGACGTTGTCAAAGGTTTGATCCATGAGTCAATGTGACAGACAATGTACTGACCTGCTTGTAGTAGTCGACGCTTGACAGTGAAAACGTTAGTATTAAGCGAGGACGGTGAAGCTATCCCACAAAGACCCACCGGTGAAGATAGTCTTCATAATTGGTGAAGATCTCGTCCGTCTCGTCAATTGACCAGACCTAGACCACGATGTTAGGGCGATGGGGTCGAGCAGGTCAGAGCATATCTTACCTCCGTGTCGTCATGAAGAAATGGTGGCTTGAGAATATATTGGACAGGCTTTCGCTTAAAGAGCACCTGATATGATCAGCATCAATCTTGCAGAGAGATCTTTAGTATTACCATTGTGACCAATAGCCCTAAAGGGTGCCAGGCCACAAACTTCGAGTGTTTGAGTGAACAATACTGGTCTACAAGACTTTGATAGAGACCACCAGACCCAGATACTTGAATAAGGGGTGCGCAACAGTTGCTCTTATTGCTTAAATAGTATTGAAGGCGTTTTAAAAGGATTTGACCCCACCAGCAGTTGCCCCGACCAACATTCGCTGAGAATTTCAAGCAGACACAAATCCACGTGCAATAGGACGCTAGTAATGCTCGCAAGATGATATGCACACGTCTTGTAACCTACTAGACTTGATTTTGGTTCGAATTTGATAGGAATTGATGATGCGGTGTTGGTGGTTGAGAAGGTGGGTAGTATGAGCGAGGAGAGGTTGTCGGAAGGACAAGACAAGAAGCATTCACCCAAAGAAGAATCGTATGAGAATTAATTTAGGCGGAACCTAGCTTGACTAGTCGCATTAGCGTGTGCATGTCTGTCGGGAACTCTTGGCGCAGGTATTGTTTGGACCTTTTAAAATCGTCGGAAATCTTAATCGTAGCAGTTCAGAAACAATCATGAGGGCTATAGGTTTATTATTGCGAACTACGTGTCTCGCCTCCCCTAATAAGAGCAAGCTTTGTGCGACATCATCAGATATCTATGAGTAGGATAGTGCCTGTGCCCCGGCTCCATCATTGCATCAAATACCCTCATGTATACGGCATAATGAGTGGCTTCTGAGTCTTGAAAATAGTAAAAACTGTCAATTTCACTGGCTTTACCTCAGGATTGGGAACCGTTAGAAATTCGACAAAAAGGCGCCTTTTCCCAGAAGAAGCTTGCTCGACGGACGGCAATGTTGGTGCATATATGTTCAGGAAATTCTGATATCAGACAATTTCTGTAATATTGAACACAGTCCCATCTTAAGGAAGCGAAAGAACAACACCTTCAGCACAATAAGGTATTTTATTTCATTCGACCAAGCGCCTCACTGTGAGAATTTCACGCTCCGCTTATTGGGGTATCTTGAACGCTAGGCAGTAAAGTACACAACAGAAAACCCGATCCAGCTTCCCACCACCCCAATCGCCGAGTACGAACTTGTGAACATCAGTGGAATGAACTCATACTTCTTGCCAAAGACGAGCTCGTGTAAAAAAGAGCAGTAGACGATGAGAGAAATCGAAACTGTGATGTAGAGCACAGAAAATCTCTCGAGCAGAAAGACCCGAGATCGAGTCGACACTGGTGCAAGCCGGTCGAAGACTAAAAGAGACAATATCAACCAGAAAATGGTATACACGACCTTCACTGGAAATTCCGCTGCTGTGAAAAGTAGAGGGAAGAGCGACACATGTCCAGCTACGGCTAACGGTCGGAATGCCCCAAGGTATCGTCGGTCTTTCAAGGCCAGTAAACTGAAAGGAATGATTACCAGAAGAATAGCCTTTTCGTGAACATGCCACCCAAAAAGGAATGAGGCATAGCCGCAAAGAGTGACAGCTCCGATGAATGTCTCCCAAGTTGGCTGGAAGAAGAGTTTGACGAGACACACCTGCTTTACATTAGCAGTGACGGCAAGACACGTACAAAGCAGCTTACCATCTGGAAAATCAGTGTCAACGCAAAGGTCATCTTTGGCGACACATTGGGTAATACTGCGAATGACGAGTCCCCAACTAGGCCTCGAGTTACGCTGTTCAAAGCTGCTTGATCGACGGGCAGCCTCAGCTTCGGCGCAACTAGGACCCTTAGCTCATTATTACAACGTTTGAGTCGCCTGTACACTTACTGTAGAGGAGGATCCTATCAGTGAACGAGTACATTGCCCATACATTGGGCGCCCAGTAGGCATGACACAGGCCTCGCGAGAATGGGAACAACCGGCTGACAACTTGGTCGATCTGACCCCAGTACCAGAATGGTCCGAATGCAGCTCCAAAGACAGCGGCTAACCCTGATGCAAGCTTCACACACTTTTTAAATCGAATTCGGAACACCGACTTTGGGCTTAGACAGTATGCCCGAAGCAGGTACACAAAGTATGCAGGTGCGAGATAGAGGTATATATGCTTGAAGCATAGCAGCACCGCGAACAGAATACCACTCCAGAGTATAGTCGATTGTTTCCGGGCAAGCGTCAGGGAGAGGATCAAGATGCCATAGAGGAAGCCATTGTATTGGAAGTGGATATGGTCGATGATCAGAAGGGCGGGGGATAGCAGTATCGATATAGCCACAGCATGAGAATTCTTTTGCAAAGCCGCTGTGGACGTGCGGACATATCTGCAGCCACGATCAATTCAAATGGTTCCTGGTTCCTTCCAACCTCCACGTACCTGTGCAATGCGTACGCCAGGACTAAATCTGCCGCTATGACCGTAGAACGTTGGAAGAACACGGTCGCCCAACTGTCATATCCTAGATTGTTGATCTTGAGCATCTCTGGGTCGAAGTACTGAGCAGCCTGGGAGAAGAGCCATTCGAAGTAGGCAAAAAAGGGAGGATAATCGAGTGTCCATTCTGACGTTTTCTGACATTATTTCGTAAGTCCTGGGGTTACATACGCGTCTGTTAGGGGCATTTACTTCGTAGTACCAGCTCTTGATAGATAGAGAGTGCGTGATTGCCAGCCAATTGCGGTGGACCTCGAAATCGGTGGATTTGCTGGGACTGCATGAGCAATTGAAGTCGCGCTTGCCAATTTGGGAAGTACTCACTATGTAGGGAAGAGTAGAATCTTCAAGGCTGTTAAAACGACAGCAATCTGTGCTATCGAAGGGTACGAATTGGCCATAGACGCATTGTCTTCATTTTCTTCGTTTTCTTTCTTCTCTGACAAGATCCTCCAAACGCTAGACGTCGGCGTGAAACGCGCCGCTAGTGTGTCGGCAATCTACGCCCTGTTTCAATTATCTCCAATGACAGCTGGACCTTTGAGCAATGGACCTCTCAGACGTTGCTGTCAGGCACGCTGTTGCCTTTACAACATGGAACGTCAAGCATTCTATTGATATATCTCCATCTGCGGTATTATTTGCTAGAGAAATTCGAATCGGCATTATCGCTATTGTCCTTGGCTTCACTGCGGCCAGCATTGTTAAGACCGTGCTTTCGTCTCGAAACGCGGCAAAATAACAAAAATCACAGCACTCCTTTCTTTTGACCAGATGACTCCAGGGATTTCGCAAATAGCAATATCCTACCACAAGGCCCTTCATTTGATCATCTAAGGTCATCTAAACGATGTCTCTACTGGCGGCTACTAGAACCCGATCTACTCGTGTACCCTTGAGCATCATGTACTACCTACTCTCTCTGTCCCTATTAGCAGCATCAGTGACGGCGCAATACTTGGTTGAGAGTTCTAGCTTTGGGCAAAGCGATAAGTGGGTCATTCTCCCCAAGCCATGAATGGCAAGCACTGACCAGTCGCCAGAATATCACCGAATAATGATATAGTACCTGGCTGGCGTCTTTCGGGAGATGGGGGACAGGTGCCCCAGTTGGTGCGTGACCATGGTCAGATCCATAACCATGTCTGTGCGGGAGCTGAAGAAAGCAGATGTCGGACAAAGTCATCTTGACACCTCCATATCCAGGCAATCAGAGAGGAGCGATTTGGGCTGAGGGAAGGTCGGTGCGCTTCTCTGGTGAAGAATTGTTCTTGACTGACTCCCATAACAGTGTCGCCCGGTCAGAATGGGTTGCCGAATTGGAATTTCGGGCAACAGGTCCAGAAAGAGGAGGTGGTAATCTCAACATCTGGTACGCCAAAAACGGGCCTATCTTAGGGACTTCGAGTATCTACACTGTTGGCCACTTTGATGGTCTGGTCATAGTCATTGACCCATACGGTGGCAAGGTAACTACAGTATGGCTGCAATGCGGAAGTCCTCTTGCTAACGGAGCTGAAGGGAGGGGGGATTCGAGGATTCATGAACGATGACAGCCTTGATTATAAGACCTACCATTCAGTAGATTCGCTAGCTTTTGGCCACTGCGACTACCCATACCGAAACCTAGGCCGGCCATCAAAGCTTCGAATTAAGCAAGAAGCCAACAATTTCGAGGTCATAGTGGATGACAAGCTATGCTTCTCAAGCAATAAGGTTCCTTTCCACGCTGCAGGCTATCTGAAATAGCTACTAATGTCAATCAACAGATCAAAATGCCATCAGACTACCACTTCGGCATTACAGCAGCTTCCGCAGAGACTGCCGACTCTTTCGAAACCTACAAGTTCACACTCAGCACCGGGCGAGGGATCACTCGAGAAGAGCCTCGTCGACAGCAACAAGATCAGCAGCAGCAACAACAACAACAACAACAGCCTCGAGCAGCAGAATGGCCAAACATCAACTTAGATACGCCACCAGATAACCCAGCTTCCTCAATCCCAAATCAAGACGCTCAATTCGCAGATCTGCACGATCGGTTACAGTTGCTAGCTCACTCCATAGATACTCTATATCGCGAGGTCAGAGTGATGGGAGAGAAATCAGAAGGTAGACATCAAGAACTTTCTCGTAACGTCATGTCAGCAGATAGGGTCAACGCGATGGATCAGAGATTGCAAGGCATTGAGAAGACTGTTCGAGACTATCAGGGTCAATTTTCTAATCTACAAGGTATTCTGAAGGATTCACATAGTAGTTTGGCTGAAAGCCTGCCGAAGCACATGGGTGATAGTACGTGTACCCAACCACTATCGTACACTCTCCAAACGCAGAAACCATACTGATCAATCCTTGCAGTCATTACGACAAGCGCCCCCCGGATGGGGCTCCTCCTCTTTGTCTTCGTTGGTGTGCAGCTCCTACTTGCTGGGGCCTATGTCATATATAAGCGACGTCGTGCTCAAGGACCGAAGAAGTATTTGTAGGATAGGGATACGATGAAGAAAGTACACACCAGCTCCCAGCCTCTCCCTCTCACATTTCTCCGCAATCTCAGCCAGCCTTCGTTCCATCTCGTCGTCGGACCAAGTGTAGTCTCCGTCATCGAGAACTCGGTCGGGGTAGGGATCTTTCTCGACTATACGTTGTTAGCACCCGCGGAATTGATCACGCAAACGAGATGACTTGCTATACTCGTCGATCACAGAATCGGGATACCATCCCGAGTCCTCGCTCATACCGTCGTCATCTATGAACGTCCCATCCCATTTCGTATCCATCAATGGCCCATCCAAATACCAGTCGCCCAAGCGAGGCGCGAGTTCATCGTCATGGTATTCAAACTCGGGAGTATGTGCTCGCTCTTTACCCTTGTTCACCTTGACCTCAGAACTGAGCGCGTTGACATTGATCACAGTCTCCGGGGTGTTGGCTCGCCCTTTGCCCTTGTCGACTTTGGCTTCAGAATCGCCGTCAGGATCATCATTTGCGTGCGAGTCTTCCTTAGCGGCCAAATCCATCGTCTGTATACGATCTGCGACGCGGCTGAATGCTTCTCCGAGGTCCAAAGACTTAATACGCATTGGCGTGCGTTCCTTCGGGCTCGCGCTCAGCAATGTCTCCATCTCCGACGCCTCTTTCATGACCTGAACCATAATCTTCAACTGTGTCTCGATGATAGGTGGCACATAATCATCATCGACTTCTTCGGGATACCAGGCTGGTGTAATGACTTCCTTTCCCCACATGTGTATCTTCAACTCCGTCACCCAACGTGCAAGCCATTTCAGCTCGATGTTATGTTGATACTTCGTGCTGAAGAAGGTTCTAGTGACAACCAAATTGTAGCCGAATTGCATGCGCATGATGTTGTCGGAGCCGACGGCATCCAAGAATACAATGAGCTCTCTGGGATCGCGGAAGCAGAAACGATTGTCGCGGAACCTGTTCGTCGATTAGATTGCTGCTCTTACTTGTTACAGGCAAACGGAACTCACAGGATGTTCTGGGCATCATCCAAAATCAATCTGCCCTTCGTGCCCCTCTTCGAGCACAGGGCCACTAACAGATTCACCTCGGGCTTCTTGCGAAGCCCTCCAGCAGTACCATTGTGGTTCTTCATGATCTTGCCTTCGTGGTAGTGGTAAGGAACTAGGTCTTCACTGACCACCAGCATAAGCCCCATAATCTTCTTCCTGAGTACCGCCTCCAAATTCATGAATTTGTGGAATGTCTCAGTCTTGGGTGCCTCCTCTGTCCATCCGATTGGGGGCCTAGCCATCGCTGCATCCCATGCCTCCTTTTTGGCCTTTTCCTTCTTCGCCTTCTTTTTTGCATTCTTCGCCTTACGCTTCTCACGCATCTTCCAGAATTTAGATCCCTCCCCCATCATATCGACGAACTCGTCATTGTCCCACTTGTAAGCGCCAGCAACTGAAGATTCTTCTTCAGCCAGTCGTCGTGCGTCAGCCATTTCGACTTCGGTGATGCCATGGCCAGCGAGGAATCTAGATCCTGAATTGGCATTAGATATTGATGGAGGGCCGTGAGCTGAGCGAGCACTAGATTTTTGAGACTTGAGGTATGCGGCACGCTGCTCATCACCTAATGGTTCTGCTTCGGCCAGTCGTCGTGCCTCAGCCATCTCCTCTTCGGTCAAATCACAGTCTTCGAGGGAATCGAGGAGTGAGCGACCACTGGAGTGATGAGACGTGCCGGGTGCGATAGATCCTACACCACCTGGTGGTGTAGCTCCAGTCCCGCCACTGCCATAATAGAGGTCTTTGAATGTTGAGCCCGCACTAGGATGCTGAATCATTCCAGGTGAGGTGGTGTCAGTTTCTTCAGTCACAGAACCTAGGCGATCGCTACGAGAGAAGCTTGACCCAGAGCCACTGGATTGAGCTAAGCGGAGCGCGCGGAGCTTCTTGTCCATTTCTGAGGTTGGAGGCTCAGATCCGCGTGAGACTGAGGGCTCAAGCGTCTGCTCGAAACCTGGCACACACGCTTCCTCAGCTGAGATTGGGGCTTCCACTGGAAGCTTGATCTTGTACTTGTTGATCGTGTTGACAAACTCCGCCACTGTGTAAGTACGTGGAAGCTCTGCACCCTCGTAGAGCCGGTTTTCGGACGCGTAGGTTGAGAGTAACAGAGGTGGTGAATCAGGTGTCGAGGGACGCTCAGGCTCCTTCTCGATAGGAGCCATGTTGTCGAGAGCTGCAGAAGCGGCGGGATTGAAGAAAAGATTTCCAAGATTGAGGCCAGGAGTTTGAGCTTTTGGGACAGGTGAATGGGGTTGAGTCTCGTCAGTGTTGTTGATCTTGGGTGAGGTCAGTGAGTTTTTTAGGTAGAGACTTGGAATTTCTGGTGTGTTTGAGCTAGCCCAAGAATTTCCAAGAATATTATTTGTCACCTTCTGTTTCTTTGCTTTCTTTGATTTTGATTTTGATAGCTCAGGTGCCGGAGTATTGGAAGCCATCCTGTTTTCTATAGTACCGGTAAGATACAGTTAAAGGAAGACAACCGGAAGTAGAAGAAGAAATTTTATCTAGACTAAAGTGAAGTGAAAATAAAGTGAAGATACGGAGGGGAGGGGTAGAATATAATATCAGAGTGCCTTGTTACCCCGGACATGCTGTTACAGTAGAGAGGGAATGGGCCTTAATACAAGGTACTTCAAGGTGACGTGGCCCTCATGCAGAAGGACAACAGTAGGCAGAAAGCCCCTTTTCAAAATGCAAGACAAGTAATTAGAGATAGGCTCTAAGCACTTACGCACTGATTGATAGCTGAGTTGCTCTATAGCAAGTGAAAGCTGCCGGAGGAGGAGGTGTTCTTATTGAGTGTGAAGTTTGCAAAGTGAGGACCCGGACGCGAGTTTTGTTTATTTTTTTAATTTGTCAAGCGAGCACCAGCCTTGCAGCTTGTTCCTATTTTCAACAGCTATTCACTTCACTTCAAAGCTATCTATAAAGCTACATTTGGTAAATTACAGATCCGGAGTATTGCGAACACTGTGCTTGTATGCTGGTATCAATAGCAGTACTACTGAAAAGATCACAACAAGCACAGCCTTTCTGTCCAATGACGTGATGAATGACTACAGCTGCTCCAGCCCACATGGAAGCTACATCTGTGCAGCGATGGCCATCTTGTGTTGTACTACAAAGGTATACAAAACCCACTCTAATATCTAAAATCGCAGCCATTGGTATCAATGCCTTCAGAAGTACGGATAGGCACTAGCTCTTGTTATTCAATCAACCATGGGTAAGACTCCACTGCAGGTGGCTGCTGAGCAAGTGCAGCTCTGTGGCCAACATACTTCACGGCAAAGATGTTCAACACTACCTACTATTCAGCCTCCATTCCTGTTCATTTCTAGCTCAGATATAAAGACGAAAGCCACTACAGAGTCGGCCTCAGGAAGGAGCTAAGCCGTATTTAGGCAGAGGTAGACACGCACTGAGTATACTACGTTGTATCGGCTAACGCTGTCGCCAGCCCAAGTCACAATGTCTTACCTTGATAGTATTAACGATGATTCCAATCCCATCACGGGCACTACCGAACATGGAGGGTACAATACCTCCAGTGCCAGCCACCATATTGGGGCCGCCTTTGATGGAGCTTCTGATGGCGACTATTGATTCTGTATACCAGGGAGTCGCATTAACATCGCGCTAGAATTCAAGATGAGCTGGGACAAAGCAGTTGAGGTCGATTATATCAAGAATCGTGAGGCATACGAGAGTATCCTTGATACACTCATGGACATGGTTGAAGCAGGACAAGAAAGGAAGGAAAAGGCAGGCGCTGGTGGGATTGAGAGAGCCATCACTGGTAGGAATCACAAACGGAAGACCTGTGTGCTGTCCGTAAGCGACTACGCTTACCTTCGCGATCACTCGAGGCACACGCACCATCTTAGTAAACGGGAAGCTGAAGAGATGCAAACAGATGCATAACATAGATAAACACATGGAAACCCGGCCATTCAGGGGGTTGAGAGGAGGTGGGTACTTGTTGTTTATGATGCGCCGACCGCACAACAGATGCAAACACATACACCCCCGAACTTTAAGGGAGATGAGGAGAGGAGAAGGATACAGCAGAGTTATGACGCGCTGTCCTCAACCATGGCGCAACATGCACAACAGATGCAAACACATGCAATCCCGACCCAGGGAGATGACGAGAGGAGGTGGGTACACATGAGTTCTGATGCACTGGACTCATCCATGGTTGTTCATACGTGGCCAGAAGACCATGCTATCACGTAGTACACCGTTTTCACAGATAGCAATCCCGGCAACTGGCTTGTGAGGCGAGACGATACAACAGACGACGAAGACTACGAAGTCGAAGCCAAACCTCCACCACAGAAGAAAGAAACGAAGGCATCAATCGAGACGCAGACTCTGCCCGTGACGCTGAGCATACCGATGGAGACCCTCCTTGGAACAATTCAATAGCCAGTGGGATCAAGCTTTTTACGACGTGCCATTAAATACCTCATCGATGTCTTCCGCCAGGATCTCCCAGTGCGACTACTACAGATTGTGTATGTTCGGATTTCACTCATCATGTTTCCTTTATATCGCTTCTGTCAGACGCTTAGGTTACGTCTGCGCAACCCAAACTCACATTGATTGTGTTTAGGTATCCTCTACACTCACTCTCGCCACTCCTCGTTCCTTCTGCTACGCTACCATATGTTCTTCTACCTAGATGAACGCGTCTTCCTTTACATTATCGATGTCGTTGCCGCCCCTTGACTTGGTGGAATATGGCCAGGGACTTACGGCCTGAATCCACCAACCATTATTTCACCAACTTGTATACTTTTGGTCACTCTGCCTTCACGATTTATGCCCTTTCGTGGCTACATCTTCGCATTGTCTGTGCCAGTTATTGATTTGTTAAATAGTGCTCTGCAGACACTTGTTCTCGTTCTCAAGATAATCAAGTCGCTGCCGCTCTTCTGTAACCACATTTGTCTTTCAATCAGCTCCAATACTCTTAGATTCCCCCTTGAGCTGCTTTGATCGCCGCCTATAGCACTTATACTAGGTTATACAGAAGTTAATTGTCAACGATTGCCTCTCACTCAAGTTCTCGGTCTTACTGAAACGTAGGGCTGCCGGAATACGGATCACGTTGGGCTCAAGACTATGCTTATCGAGGTTTGATCCAATTGCACACCTCTACGAGCGGCAGTATCGTCGAACCATTTACTGTTGACTTATGGTATGTATATAATGCACGCTACCAAAGACCGCAAACACCACTCAAGACGTCTCCAGTTCCGCAGTCGTATTCCCCACCCTCGTAGTCTGCATCAAAGTAATCTTAACCCGACCAGACGCCCCCGTCAAAGTCGTGCCTCCATACCCAGGAGCCGCATCCGAAACAGGCGCACACCTGCAACCCACGACTATCAGCAAAAGCTCCTCCGAGAAGAAAAGAAAGAACATCGCATCCTAGATGATGAACGTTCTAGGATAGTGATCACTTACCCCATACTCAACTCCACCGCTGCCAAATGCACCAGCAACCAACTCGCCTGATCGGTACTAGCTCCCCCATTCGCCGTCTCCACAAGCACCGTACACGGGCCAGAGGATTTTGTGATGGGAAGCCGATACTGGTCATAGGCGCCGTGGGTATGGAAAGTCCCGATGGCTTCGGTTTGGGGGAGCTGGCGTAGGGCTTGGGCGCAATTTTGAAAGTAAGGGGGTGGGATGTAGTATTTGGAGCGGGGCTTGGGGAAACAGGTTATGGGGCTGGTGAGGGTGCCGTTGACGTCGTCGATGGGTTGGATGATGGAGGAGGAGTAGTCGGTTGTTGCCGGTGCTGATGCTGTGAGGGCGGTGGCGCTGAAGAGGGTTAGGAGGAGGAGTGGGAGATTGAGAAGCATGTTCATGGTGAGCGATTGGGGTTTGTCTCTGTGGCGAACTTCAATAAGTGATGCAGGCGAAAGCCGAGAAATGAGGTCTGTGATTCCCTTTGTGTAAAGGAGATCTTTTTTCGACATTGACATGTTGCTTGCGCTTACGCTTGGAGTGTGGGAGAGCTCAAACGAGGTAGCCGTTGCTCGTGCTTCAGGTGATGCGATTCGCGACGAGGCTGTGCAAGACGGCATGGAGCTTTTTTATGAGTACGCGCAGTCACTGGTCCTTGAAAATCTTATCATTGAAAGAAAATAGATGTCAACCATGTCTGGAATGGCCGGGCTAAGTCGCAATGTCACCAAAATAGAATCGTTCCTGAGAAAGTCATAAACTGCAAGCTATGTACCTGAAGATCTTATCCAGATTTCATCATAAGTACTAGACCCTCTAATTCTTGGCCTTACCGAGACTTCAATATACACTAGAGCCTCGAAGAGCTCAACTCCTTGCTTCAGTGCCTCCCTTTTCTCTAACCCTCTTTTCAACCTTCTCCCTGTGTAATCTATTCTTCAGATGTACCTCGAAGTTGTTGACTCCTGTCTCGGGCCCTGGGGTGTACAACTTGCCTGGGCAATCCAAGCACTTGATTCTCGGATAGTACATGAATTTCGTGTTGGGAGGATGAGGCTCGTTGGGCTTTATGCTGATGGGCATGTCGGTCTCTGTAGAAACGGCAGTGTAACGCATTGTGCCTTCGAAAAGGTCATCAGGGTAGGCTTGTTGCAGTTTGGAGAGGGAGTGACCCAGCCAAGGGGGTGGGGCGGGCTATGAACAGATGTTAGCAACTGGGTGACCTGGGGAGACCGAGGGTAAATGTAATGCAGCGCGAGGAGAGCCAGGGGGTTATAACAGACTGGCGTAAGAAAAGGGACCTGGGGGTCAAATAAGTGGCAAGGCAAGAATAGAATTCTGCCAAAGCCATATGTTCAAACGTACCATGGGATTTTCTTGGCTGGGCGGACCGAGGGCGTCCACCCTGCCTATTTGTGCAGCATGCGGGTGTAAGGGATTTACGGCTTCTTTATGCTCTGAGGGGCTGCCGTGCTGGCGAGGTGGATGTTGTTGTTGTTGCGGACTGGGTGTCGTAGGTGGGCCCATGGTGCCAGGTGCTGGTGTACCTTGAGCAGGTGTCGCGCTCAAAGACCGTTGATGCGATGGCTGTTCCGGTGGTGCAGGTCTGCTTCTGTTCTTCTGATCTCGTAGGAATTGCCTGAACCGTTCTGGAGGTATTCGAAGCTTCACGATTAAAGTAGGTGGGGAGTCGTCGACGCTTTCTTCTCTATAATCTCTGCCACCAAACCTGCGACCAGATGTGCGTGTTTCGTGATGGTGAAGTGTCGTTGCTTCAGGTGTTGCAGAGCGTGCAATATTGCCTCGCAGAGCATTATGTGCAACCGTTGCTGCGCCTCTCATGCCTCTTGTTCGTGCAGTACCGGCAAGTAGGTGAATTGGAATTGCAGGGGAGTCTGGAGCAGAATCGTCGCTCTCTGATTCATCGGAGTCACCAAGACCGTCCTTATGGCCATAACCTGGACGTCTCCCTTTGCCGGATGCTGCAGCGGTGCGCTTGAAAATCCTGCTGTCTTCCAACGTTTCTGCTGCACCTGGAAGAACAGAAGACACAACCAAGGTCCGGATGGTGCTTCGACGATCCTTAAGATCTGGCAGGGCTGGTCCGCCACGTCGATTCACAGATCGTTTTTGCCGTCGCTCCTCTCTCGACAGTGAGAGTTCGGTCTTCTCTAGCTCGGCTTCGTTAAGCTCGTACAAGTAAGGGGTGAATTCTTTCGCCGCTTGGTATGGTCGGAAGGGTGACGGCATGGGGGATGGTAAGAAGCCGGCCTTGAGTTCCTGATCCTCGACAGGCCGCCCATCGAATGGATGTCCCGTAACGTAAAGGCTGCGAGTGAACAATTGGCTCTGCTCTCGTATTGAGTGTGCGATTGATGTAGTGAATTCTCCTGCTAGAGACAGATCTTTCGTCATCTGTCGTGCGAAAACTTCCGGGGAGTTTGCTGGGTTGTTGATCTCCCATTCGAATTGATCCACGAGTGTGTGCTGGCCGATAGTGATATTAAGCTTTATGGTTATACGCATTTCATCATTTTTGTATGCATTATAAGGCAAATGCGGGTCTAAGGCTTCCTCGTCGATAAACACATGAGGATAGAAATCCTGGATCTGCTCTTGCAGGCTTGCGCTGACCTGTTGCACAAGTTGGCCACATTGATCCATAGGTAGCTTAAAGTCCTCCACCAGCTGTTCTGCAAACAGATCTGGAGGAACAACCCTGTCATGTAAATTCCAAGTGAATGTATCGCGAAGTCTGATCTTGTCCCACTCAATGTCCAACCTTATCGGCACGAGCTCATCAAGCTGCTCTGATTGCGTCCCGAGCTCCTTCCTTGACACCCGCAATTCCCGTGTTCTCCCTCCACCTGCGCGCTTTCGATGTTTGGGTAATTTGATAGGAATACCATGGGTCATCTGGGTGATGCCATTCCCGAATCTCCCGTATTGACCCCAGCCCGGCCCGTAGATAGCTGCAGGATCCACTAAAGGTTTGACGATTGGGTCCATCCACGTCGGTCTGTCGGGCTGTGGTTGCTGCTCTTCGGGCATAGGTCGCTTCTCCTTTATGTATGCTCCGACGGCAGCATTGTCTTTTTCTGGATCGACTCCACGCAGCCTCATGTAAGCGTCCTTTTGATCCCTTTTCATAGTGTGAAGCTTGTCCTTTGCGCTGAAGTCATTGATTCCGGCAACCTCGTTTGCGAAGCCGCGCTGTATATATTGATTCAGCTCGACTTTCTCGAGACCTTCAGCGTTCGGGTCATTGGCCCCTCGTGGGTTCAACTGTCTGTCGGGTCTCGAGAGATTGATGCGCGTGCCAGAGCGGGACCGTTTCCTGGTCTGCACGGTCCCATTCGATAGTGTAGCGGATCTGCTCGACGTCCCAGAGACCTCAGAGGCTGCTTTCTCTGACCCTTCATCCAGTACAGGGAGACTTGAAGCTGCCATTACCGCCTTGGCTTTCTGCTTTCGTTCTTGCATTGGCTCCCTGGGCTGAGTATCTCCATTTGGTGTCGCGCCCTTGCGCAGATCGTTCTGGATCGTCACATTCGCTCCGTTCTGTGATGCAGCGGTCGAGGGGATGTTCTGAGGCACAGGAGGTGTAATAGTAAGTTGAGGCGAATTAGGAGACGGCATTATCGCTTCTGGAGGAGAGGATAGGGTTTGAGGGAGGGGAGGCTGGCGTATGGCCCTCACTCATCGATAGGATCTCGCGACCATCTCTCTAAAGCACAATACTCAATTAGCCATATGTTTGAAAGCTGAAAGGCTTTTCTATGGTCGCTTGAGGCGCGATGTCCCCGCCCTCGGTCAGACAGGAGGCCTGCGACCAGCCAGTGGATGGCAGGGACATCATTGGCGGGCAGCAACAGCCACGGCGAGAGCATTATCAAAAGAGCAAGAGCAAGAGCAAGGAGAGAAGGAAGTATACATACCGATCACGTATCTGAGACCCGCGTCAGATCTGATTAGGTATTATTAATTATTGCAACGCGACAAAAGCATCAAAGCCATGCCGAACGACCCATTCACAGCGGCAAGATCTACCGGAGCTAACTGTTTTCGGTTGTAGCTTACATTCACTTGTTGCACCTTTTTGTTCATTGCTAAAGCCGTTTTCTGACCCCAACAAGCTTCGTAACCTGCTGGAGGAGCACGAATGGACGCTTCGAAGCTGGAGCTCTTCTTCTCTTGCAGCTGCAACCTCCTCTTGCACCGATAAAGAGCACCGAACCCCAGACTCTTATGATTGGTTGCACTACGACTACAAAATGGGAGGCTCAACCCCTGATATTCCCGGAGTGAAGCTCGATGGTGATCTATTGCGCGACTTTCGTGAAGAGGTCAGAGCTCTGCTGGGTCGCAATAGCCCGGGCTTTCCTGGTGCTCAACCTGTCAGTTTCGCTGCACGTCACAAGCTTGAGCTTCAAAAGAAGGACTATTTCGTCTGCGAAAAGTCTGACGGCGTAAGATGTTTGATGTATCTCACATCGAACAGAAACCCAGTGGACCATCAAGAAGTAACTTACCTTATTGACCGAAAAAACGATTACTACCATGTCCAGCGTCTACATTTCCCCAAATCTGCCGAAAACCCACTCGAATTCCATGAAGACACAATTCTCGACGGCGAGCTCGTGAATGATACACTGCCTGATGGTCGTATTCAGTTGATGTATCTTGTCTTCGATTGCCTGGTGTTGAATAGGGATCCTCTGATGCACCTGACACTCGACAAGCGAATTGGACGTTTCCGCGACATCGTGTACAACCCTTACAGGAAGTTATTTTTTGAGGACTATCCGCAAGAGCAGGAACACCAGGAATTCTTGGTCGATTGGAAGAGAATGGAGAGAAGCTACGGAATAGAAAAGATGTTCCGAGAAACCCTGCCCAAACTACCTCACGGCAATGACGGTTTGGTCTTTACCTGCAGGACTACGCCCTATCAATTTGGGACAGATCAACACATTCTGAAGTGGAAACCTGCCGAGGAGAATTCGATCGACTTTAGAATGACCCTCGAATTCCCAACGGTCGAACCAGATAGCGACGATGAAGACCAGAGTCCCTATTCTGACTACGGTGCTATACCAGAGATCAAGCTTGCAGTATATGGTGGTCAGGATGGGTATAGCACATGGGGTGTTATGGTTGTGGAGAGTCGCAACTGGGAAGCATGGAAAGCTCTCCAGCAGCCTCTGAACGATCGAATCGTCGAATGCTCCCTCATCGACTCGAATAGGTGGAGATTCCTGCGTTTCCGGGATGACAAGCACGAGGCGAATCATATCAGTACCGTGCAAAGTGTCATGGAGAGTATAGAGGACAAAGTATCAGAGGATGATCTGATTCGAGCCTCGAAGGCTATCAGGGACGAATGGAAAAAGAGAGCGAGAGGTCGAAGCCCAGAGGGCAACGATGGCTAGAGCGGCTACCAATGGTCAAGTCCGAAACGGCAAGACTGGATTGAAGAGGAAGCACCAAGGCAATGATGATGCTGTCAACGGTGGCCATGGCGTGTGAGACTCATCGCGATACAATTCGACTTAATTGGGAGCACCGTACTAACTTCTTTGATTGACTCGCGGCGACCACAAATCACTGTCACAAGTTAGACATTTGCCTTTGGGTATTGGTCTAGGAGGCTTTCTCTTCATCAAAACGATTTGTCAAGACCCATTCTTGTTGGATACAACCTTGGATGTGGAGATCCGGCATCGTCTTGCTCATATAATCTAGCATTTCCGACCAATTTTGGAACTTATGCCAGTCCAAAACCGAGGCAACGATGAGAGAAGATGCCGCATGTATGCCTTCCTCTCCGCTAGCCTCAAATACCCAATTTATGTCTAACGCCTCACTAGGAATAGTTCGTTCGTCATTCGAAAAGTGCAATCGCCCCCAAAGTTTGCCACATGGAAACTACAACGGCGCCGATACCGGCCCTCGGATGGCAGGATGGTAGCCTTGTGTATCTCAAGCAATACAAATTGATTTCACCGCACTGCAGTTCCGTAGCCATATGATGTAACTTGCGATAAGCCATTGATCACCATTGATCTTTCGTAGAATATGCTACCAATATGCCATCCTCAAGTCAAACTATCAAACATATCGTAGTCTTTGGGTAGCCTATCCCATTTCATCCATCAAACTGCATCACCACTAACCTCCATCAGAGCAGGTATCACAGGCCTCCAAAGCGCACTTTTCCTCCTCCGCGCCGGCTATCATGTGACCGTAATTGCAGAACACACCCCTGGCGATGAGAGTCCGCTGTATACTTCTCCATGGTAAATCTTCGCTCTGTCGTTGCAAAAGCTTTGTCGTGCTTCCGGTCGTGCATGAAACGATAGATGGGTAAAAATACTGAGACTGAAATCATCACAGGGCGGGAGCTCAATGGCGCACTCATGCCAAAGCCGATGAGAAGGAGCAGCAGGAGTGGGATGTGGAAACTTATAGGGAGTGGATGGGTATGGTGAGGAAGGGGAAGGGGAGGGAGGCTGGGTTGGGTGTGAGTACATGTCTATTTTGCTATGCGGAATTCGCTTCCATGAAAACATGCTATTCGTTTGAAAAGAAGTAAAGAAAAGTTGTGTAAGGACCAAAAACAGGCTACGTTCTTTGTGTCATGCATCCCGTCGTTTCTCCCCTGAAGGATGCAGTCCATGGTTGACATTTTATGAATCTTCGTCCACGAACAGATGGTCCCGTCTACTCTCTATTGGTATATCAATTCCCTGGGCTTCTACATTACAGCCAATCAGCTGACGAGGTCAGGTCTGCTCAATCCTCGGAAGTCGCTCCTCAACTATGGTGGCGGTCCCTGGTAGAGGACTTTGAAGAAATCCCATCCTCCCACCTCTCTTCAGGCATCAAATTCCCTCCTGGAACCCAAACAGCCGCCTCCTTCACAGCAATCTGCATAAACGTCCCCCAGCATCTCACCTACCTCCTTTCCTCCATCCTTACCGCCGGCGGAAAAGAATTCAAAGCACGCTTACCAACCGACGGCGGCCTCACAGGAGCTCTCGAGTCTGCAGCAGCTTTGATCAAAGACGCCAATCTCCCTGAAGCAGGGCTGTATGTAAACGCAACTGGCCTCGGAGCCAAAGAGCTGGTACCCGATGACCGTATGTACCCTGTCAAGGGCCAAACCGTGCTGGTGAGGGGAGAGGCGAAGGGTGCTACGACGACGGATCAGAATCGATACGTAATCCCAAGGCCAGGAAGCGGAACGACCATTTTGGGAGGGACGAGAGAGGTGGGGATTTGGTATGCTCTTCCCTCTTCTGCTCTCTTCTCTTCTCTGACTAGACTCTTGCCAATGGGCTGTTGACTGGCCTGCAGGGATACCACTGTGAGCGACGAGACGACGAAGTCGATCCTGCATGGCTGCAAAGTCTTAGCGCCCGAACTGCTGAGCAAGGATGGAGGATTCGAGGTACTGAGTGTGCAGTGCGGGCTGAGGCCTGCGAGGGAGGGTGGGCCGAGGGTGGAGGGGGAGATTGTGGATGGGAGGTGGAAGGTTGTGCATTCGTATGGGCATGCTGGCGCTGGGTGAGTGGATAATGAGAGTAGAGTGAGGAGTGACATACTGACGAGGGTAGGATAGGTATCAGAATGCGGTTGGTAGTGCCAGGAACGTTGTGAGGCTTGTGAAGGAATTGGAAGGTGATGGGGATGGGAGGGCGAAACCGTAGTGATTTTCGAGGTTCCCACGGAAAACCTTGGAAAAAGTTTGGATATTTCTTCCAAGACGAAGGCTATATGTCTGTTGAAGTGTTAATTGAAAGGAATCTGCATATTTTCAAGGAATCTAATATGTCGAAGGATGGTCCTGTATTCCCACATATTCATCTCCATCCCTATACGTTTCACAAGAGCGCCGTGTCCAAACATTCCCGTCAAAGAAGTGAAGCTATCCCTCCAATGCCCTTGACCCAATGCTCAATTAACGAAAGTCCGATTCTCCATATCCAGATACATAGCCCCAGTCCGAAGTAAACTGTTTATAATCACTCCAAGCCTACCCAATCACTGAAGTCTTCTACTTCGATATGTCCTCTTCCCTCTCCTCCCTTTTCCCGTTCACATCTTATCGTCCCCAACCAAGAACCCTTCCCCTATCACTTGGACTCGGCCCGCTTCCTGCACTCTTTCCTTGTAGCTTCTGCAAGGCCGCCTCAGCAGCATCTTCCTTCGCAGTGTTGACATATTGCCCGTCATACCAGTAGCGCGCGGACACGTTCTGGCCGCTGACGCTGACGGTGCAGGACCAGGCTGTGCGTTTGCCGCGACGGTCGGAGAGGACGTTGTAGGCGGGGAGGGGGAGGCGGCGGGATTGGCAGTGCTCTGTGGAGGAGGTTTTGTTAGGGATGGGTTTCGAGAAGTGGAGAGAACGCGAGGAGTGAGTGTGAAGGAAGGATGTTTCAAAAGAGAAAAAGTAGATTTTAGGAGGACGCTAGATTCATGTGCAAAACGTAAAGAACTGGATGAAAAATGGGATTGCGAACCTTGGAGCTTATCCTGCCAGGTGGAGGTGCGCTGAGCAACGCTCGTAGTGGATGTGGATGTTACCGACGACATCCTTGAGGGGTTCAAGGAGGCGTAGGTAGGCGAGGGACTATCAATCAATGTGGGCTGGTTCGAGGGGTAGTATTGATCGTACTGGTCGTAGTGATCGAAGGAGTCAATGTTGTTTGCTGGAGGCGAGCGATAGTGGTACATTGAGGTTGTGTGCTGCTAAAGAAGTGGCTTATTGTGTAGATAGAAACGTGAAGTGAGAGTCGATGCGGTCAAGATGTTGTCGGGGTCAAGGTGAAGAAGGGGAGCAAGGAAGCTGGTGCGAAGCAAGCAAGAAGCTGATGAAGTCGTGTAGCAGTCTTTATAGATAAAAAAGGATAGAGCAGGATCTCTGAGCGTGGTACTGGTACATTCGGAAGAAAGCAATGCAAAAGTGATATGGATACGAAAAGCAGATGAGCGAGAGACATCAGGTGTATATACCCGCAGAGCAGCACCAGCAGAATCTGAAATAGCTTGGGACAAAATAAACATGCAAGATGAAGTGTGAGACATCTGATTTGAAAGCTGTCAGATAACCTTCCTGGTATGTGTCTAGCTGTCCTTCAAACTCGACCTGCTTGAACCCTACCGGCATTTCTTTCTATCAGATCTAGGTACGGTGAAGAGTAAGACGGAGTCGACCGTAGGAGCCGCACCAAGAGATTGGTCGGAAGGATAAATAATGCGCTGGCAGTATGGTCTCATAGCGGTGGAGATTTTGGAAAAGGAGGTGTAGCTCGGTTCAAAGGGGAGGGACGTTAGATCGTTTGACCGAAAGGAGAAAGGTGGTATATCAAAGTCAACCAAAGCGGCAAATAGGAGCAGACATTGAGCGTCATAGTGCTCAAATAGCTACGATTGTGTGGACGGAGGAGGTAGCTCGAAGGTTGGGCACTTCTGTAGTCAGCGTTCGTGACTTAAAAAGCAGTGATCGTTCGCTATAGGTTACCCATTCCTTGGGTGTGAGGTCGTTTGACCATCTGCTAATCCACAGCGAACATGGCAGAACTGAGAATTGCGGTCTCAGAGGCACAACTGTCCTCAATTCGGCAGCAATGCTGCCAATAGATCATCTTAGCAATCAATAGAATGGAGCATTTGGGTTAAGGGTGACGAAGCGAAGGGATGATAGGTTTCGCGGGGGTAAGGGTTTGGGCAGCCTCGCGGGGTTAGCTGCATCCTGGGGGTTGCAAGGCTTGCGACAGTGCTCCGGATGCATTTAGGGTCCCCGGAGAAGAGCAAGAAGCCTTTCATATCCAGTGAAGATTAAAGGCTCCTTTGCTTCGACGTTCGGAGTCTCGTTGGGCTGCAATGATGCCTCCGTGCGGTGAGATCATGATGAGTGGTTCGCATAAACATGTATTCCTGGGTCAAACCACCTGGCAGATTGTAGCTCTAGACGAATCCTGCTTGCATCAGCTTTGTATAGCTACATAGCTCTATATTGTTGAGATGTTGGTTGTTGAACATGCTCAAGTGAGCCACGCGCAGGAAATTCGGATCACGAGAACGGGTCAACCCGTATCAGATACACTCGTACACCTCTGAGATCTCTAGTATCCATGAAATCTTCGTCCCAATATGCCAGTATATGCAATGTTCCTTCACTGATACCACCCGATGCCCCTCCACACATATGCCCCAGATTACATGCATGCTAAATAACGAGGTGACACAAGGCGTCATTGAGACCAGAGAAAGAACGATTGAAATCGCATGCTGGTCAGCTGTCGTCGTGATATATCATACAAGCAAGATCGGAGACCAGAAACTGGTCCACCACCCGCTTCAGGAAGTTAGGTGCCGGAGAGGAGTAGGGCGTCGTGTAGATGTTTTATCCCTTCGATTGAACACTTCATCCATCAAACGCTTCGGCCCGACGTATTCCATGTTCATCTTGAGTGGAGATTTGTTTGGGACGGGGACGGTCATAACATGTCGCTTTTGGTGGAATTGACTCTTGATGCAATCGTCCACGAGGGCAATGAGACCAGAAGCTACGATGATACTGAGAGCGGTTAGCACAAACCACTTGCTGAGGCAATGCGGCTTACTTACTCGGCAAGATCGATGGAGCTGCCGAGGACTGATTCCTCGAAAGTCATAGCACAGGGTGGAACCCAACCGCCCTTGGCTTGTTCGTCTCGTACGTCCGAAATGCTTCGTGGCACAGGTACGATATGGGCGAGAGACTCCGAGGTCTTGGTGTTGATGAGATGGTATGAGATCTCTTTGAAATTGCCGGATCTCACAGCAACCCGCTTCCAAGCATATTTAGTGCCCCAGTACTCAAATTCGTATCTCTTAGATGGCTTCCCTCCTCGGCGTTTGACCTCAACATGACTATAGTTCGAGAACTCCAGCTGAGTGGTATTTGTGGGGATGGGAAGGTTGCTTGAAGACCTCGGAGAAAGGCCTGCAGCTTCCTCTTCGACGTCATCTTGCGGCATCGAGTCATAACCGGAGTCATGTCTCTTCAGACCTGTTAATGTAGGTGTTTTGCTTTCCGACTTCGACCGTAGATTCGAGAGAGCGTTGCTCATGGACCGCTGCAGACCCGGTCGTGTCATGACAGATGGCTTAGTGTACTTTCGCGTTGAGTGACAGACCTCTCTGCCGGAGTCCCTACAGTATCGGCGAAGAGAGAATTCTCGCCGCTTCAAGTCATGCATACGCAGATGAAAGAGTGTGAGATCCACATTTCCTCCATCATATGTACGAGCTTGGGTGTCAACGCGAAGGTTCATGTTGCCATCCATCGTGGAATCATCATGTCTGAGCAAGAGTATCTGCGCGGACGGGAAGTACTCTGCAAACTCTTGAGGCGAAGACGCTAAAGCGGTGGGATTCACAGCCTCATAGCCATCATCAGGTACCTCGAAAGGTGGTAGATCATCGTCAAAGTCTTCTTCCGAGGAGATGGACGATGCGTAGGTCAAGGAGGAAGTCTGTGGTCTTATGTGCTCGACATACTCATACTGTGGTTTGTCCAGGCTGATCTTATACGGATTGCCATTTGTATCGTACTGCTGTAACGATGGCAGCTCGCTGGCTTCTGTGTGTGCAGTGCTGTTGGAGTGATCTGAGCCACAGTCTGAATGACTTGAGCCGTAATCCGATCTTGAACTGCTCTCGTCACTGCGTCTTGACCATTCAGACGATGTTCTCGACGGCATATTGAAATGCAAAATTAGATAGATGAATCCAAGGTAAAGCGAAGACGGAGAGTGATGATAGTTGTCCGGTAGAGTCGTGTACGGCGATGGTAGAGTCTGAATCAGATTGGGTCTAGAGGCTATCAACCTCGAGTTCTAACAAATGTCCATTCCGATAATAGATGGAATTATATGCGTGATATGTCACGATCGATATTGATGCTTGAAGCTCTAAATAGGATGATAATATTTGCGCAGGCAGGTTGAATAGAGGGAGTAGGAAGGCGTCGCTTGCGGCCAGCTACTTTACGTCCGAGGGGTCCCTAAACAATCCGCCCTTTCAGCCCTGCAAGAATTCCGTCTCCGCCCAGTCACCACTAAGGTATCTAAAGTAGCAACAAGATCGGTCGAACATGATCAGCATCTCTCATTCGCCGAGAGAGCGCATAAGATATTCTGGGATTCGCGCATCAAGGAAAATTCGCCTGCCTTCCATCCATACACAGCCCAATTCCCCCCACCATCAGGCAGCTTGATGCAAGGTCATCACACATGGCTGGCAGAACGCCATCGAACCTTCACCGTGCTTACTCGTAGCTCTTGCCATGAAGCTTGGATTGACGGGGCGAACCAGTGTCCGTCCACCCCAACCTTTTAGCTGCGCAAGATTCTGCTAGCAAAACTTTCGCTTGGAACGGAGGTGCCATGTGTATGGCCGTTGCGAAATTCCTGCAGCGTTCCCGACTCCTTCGAAAGGACTCTAGATCTATGCTGGAAGCCTGCGCAGGACCTCAGGTGTGCGCTCAGGACTGTGTTGGAGCTTCCGAAAGGACTGGGGCCATCAGGTGATGGTCTCGCATCCTCCGAGGTACAACATTTAGAGACATCGTTGTTCACCGCGATGCGGGTGCAGGAGGGATTTTACAGTGTCTTACGCGCTGTGGCTTCTGACCTTCTCAGTCCACCATTTTCCCTTTTACGATCGATGCAAGCAAAAGAATCAATACTCAGTAAATATTTCGTTCGCTCAAGCGCACTCTTCTGATCTCATATTCATGTGGACGGCTGCACGTTGACGGTGCACCCAGGCGGGTCTATTACTCGTACCGAAATCCCATTATTTCTATGCACCTACCATCATTACGACGCTTTCCTCCGAGTCCTGCGACACGAGATCGGCACTCCTTCTCCCAATAATATACACAAGCCACTGGATGTGCCGGGAATCGCATTCCAACATCGGAAGATTCCTACTGGACTGTTCTTACGACGAATGCAACCGAGCAACAAAGGACTTTGAGGCCGCAATCGAGGCCTTAGCGGATCGATCCGCAATCAGGCAAAACATGCTGTCCCGTCTTATTTGCATCACCACTGGTGGTCGCCTGTTGCAGGTACCCAAAGTCAACTAAAGCTAAAAATACTGCTGACTCTCGAAGGATCCTCAGGATGAGGCTGTACGCGGTTTGGGATCCCATTTGATTAGATTGAACGACTATACTCGTCCTTCCTGCTTTACCCACCATGGATTCGTATATGAGCCGTCTGAATGTTGGGCGGTGAAGGAGTACTAAGTCCTTTGCTGATGCCCTACTAAAATGCTCTCAGCCTGATTGAAGTCGTTACCCCCAGCGAAATCCACATTTCTTGCTGTGCAATGTTTAAGATTGCTCCGTGGACAAGGACTACCCCAGAATTGCTTTCGAAGTCCTTCTTAATGCACGCTCCGCCATCTTAACGTCGGGCGCCGTTGGCTTTCCTTCACCGAAGCCAGGAATACCTAAAAAGACAATTGTTCTGTTTCTGCTACGTGTACTATTTCCAGCAGCAACCCCCACATTTACAGGTCTACTATCTACACGCTTGGTCCGTGCAGAAACCCAGCGCCATTCGAAGCACAATTCAAGCTCCCATCCTTCCTATCCTCCTTCTACCTGTTCACCGATGGCACATAGAACACTCTGAAGAACTCGATTGGCATCGGGCGCAGTCCACTAACAGATAAATGTGGAGTCGTAGTGAGGCAGCTGCGAACCCTACAGGGCGCATACAGGCGACGCCATCACTTGCGTCCCCCATCCCTGTGATTACTATGACTGTATCAATGTGTGGAGTAGTAAGGACATCTTCTACTCATTGAGCTATGGTGACCTTGTCTCTTACGCCCTTGAATGCGGACTATACTCCCAGCTTTGAGGCGCTTGCTCCTCTAATCTCAACGTCTCAACAGCTTTTCCGTACAGCCGGTGCGTCGGTATTGCATCAAAACTTAGGCAAAGTCCCTCGAAGGCAGCAACAATGACAAGGGTGTGAACCAAGATTCTTGCTACTTCTCACACTCTCTGAGCTAGAAATAAACAAGATCGAGGGTCACATACCCCTGAATCTCCAGTCATGTTTGGGCGCAGGCGCAGCAAATGCTAAGTACCGTGGGTAAGTCAGCCTCAATAGGTATCATTTCTTGGCTTCATATGCAGATAATTGCAATTAGTTCCCCTGACTTGGCCCGTAGATCTATGGCATCCAACCACGCAAGGCAGCAAACTTCGTGAAGCGTAATGGAGCTGTGAAGGCTGTGCTGCTTACGAGTCTGCTGTCTGAAAGCACTGCTGCTTTGGGGAAATTGCTTCCAAGAGGAGCCTCCAGGTTGTCACAAGCTACTAAGACTGACTATCTGATGTGAAGATGTACTATTCTGCTTGATATTGTAATTATCTGACAAGTATATAATATGAGCTTTTCCAAGAACATTCGATCTACGTGCTGCGCTTGATATATCGGACGCTTAGATACTCATAGTATTTATCCACCATGAATTTGCCCATCCATATCCCAATCATTCAACCGATATATAGCGTTGCGTTTACTGGCAATCCCCATCCCACTCCGTCGCCGTGTAGGCACCAACATCAATTCAATGACCGTCCAAGGATAGATGTACCACCGGAAACCCACCATGTATCGTTCCTCATCACTTCATCACCTCATCAGCCACATATCTCCCCCATGTATCTCCCTTCATCTCTCAGTATGTATCTCACCCATCATCCTCCCCTCACTCATATCCACCATCACAAATTAAACCCCCAACAAAGCCCCGCGACTCTCATCACCAAGCTTAACCCTCCACAACTTCGTCTCCCCAAAACACCACATTTCGCCATTCCTCCCAAAGCAAAAATTCGCACAACCCCCCTCAATCTGCACCTTCCCAATCAACATGCCCCCACTATTCCACACGTTAATTCCATCCCCACACCCCGCGTACACGTTCCCAAAAATATCGGCTTTGATCCCATCCGGCGCGCCTGTGTCCGCATACGCAAATACCCGGCGATTAGTGAGGTAGGGGGATTCATGTTCCCAGAAAATCGAGTAGGCGTAGATGGTGGCGGCGCGTCGGTAATCGGTATTGCCGTCACCGTGGATGAGGTCCGTGTCTGTGATGTAGATTGTGTTTTCGTCGGGGGAGAAGCACAGGCCATTTGGTCTTCCAAATCCATCTGCTACGACTCGTATATCGCCGGTGGAAGGGTCGAAGCGGTAGACTAGTTGGGGCAGTTGCGGTTTAGGGCGGAATCTTTGCTCGTAGCCGTAGATGGGGTCTGTGAACCAGATTGAGCCGTCTGAATGTACGATTACGTCGTTGGGAGAATTGAAGGGGCGCGAGTGGTAGTTGTTTAGGAGGGCGGTGGTTTTGTGGGGGCGTTTGGCTTCCATGTAGATGAGGCCGGAGGGTTCGCGCAGGGAGCCTTGGGCGCAGAGGATGAGGCCGTCGCGGTAGTTGGTGCCGCCGTTGGCCATGTAGTTACGTTCTGGGCAGCGGACTTTGTCGCGGGTGAAGTCGGTGGGGGAGAAGAATTCTATTTTTGTGATTACTATTGTTTTGTTGCGTGTTGTTACGGCGTCTGGGGAGGTGTCTTCAAGTTGGTTGGAGGTTATGAAGAGGGTGTTTGTGGGAGGGTGGAAGACGCCGGCTTCGTGGAAGTAGGGGGCGCGGGGGTCATCGATCAGGCATTGGAGGGTTGGGTTGGAGCCGAGGACGGAAAGGAAGGAGTCATGGTATATCAGGAAGGGTTTTGGTTGCGGTGCTGTGGGAGAGACGAGGGTGGATCTGGGGAATGTCAATTGAGAGCTCTGGGATGGGTCGCGGAGAGAAAGCTTACTGCCATAAGGCCTCGCTTTGACGATTGATGCGCTGGAAATTTCGATTCTCGAAATTGTTGCGGTCTTGTGTCCACGTTGCTTGCGACGAGTTCCCTCTTTTTATAATTGGTCTTTGCGCAGAAATCGCCCTTTGTTGCGGGGCTGGAGAACTCGTACGGGAATCCGAGTCGGACGGCCTACTCGATGGGCGTGCACTGTGCCGTTTCTCGGAGCTCTTGGAGGAATCCGAGAAAGAGACCTTGTGACCTGGAGATAGCAGATTACCGTCAGAGGTCTTCGGCCTACGGAACAGGCTGTGGCTACGACTGTTCATGTTTTGTAGATCTCGAAGTGGGGCAATTCGCGGCAGATTGCGCCTGACAAGAGAAAGCTCTTAGACTGGAAGTGCACTCGAAGAGATTGCAAAAGAGCACATGTAATCACAGAGATGAGCAGTGTAACAATGTTATGAACAGTCAATGAAAGAGAACGACAAGTCTGCGCCGCGTGTCTTGCTGAAGGAACCAAGCACGTACCTCCGCCAGTGGCTGATTTCCTCGAGGTGTGTGACGTACGATCTCCGCGATAGCGTGGTATTATAGCACCAAGGCTGTCTGGCAAAACATTGAGTATGTACTCGTACATCTTTGGAGTCAATTGATAACACTGAATGTGACTGGTATGTAGAGCAGAAGTTGTGTCTGCTGTCAAATTCGAAGTCAGCTTCTATACTCTGCTGCAACTCCAGGGGCATGTCACCACCTGTTCATATGTCGAGGTCGAGGTCCCGTAGGTTTGGATCGACAATCTGACAGGGCAAGCTTCCCGTTCTGCGCAACATTTTGGCGACAGAGGGATCCCGGAAAGCGTTTGCTGAAAGCTGCCTCGCGCCCAGCACTTCGCAATAATGATCTACAGATCCACTTTGCTTGTGCCGCACCACTAGCAGTGACCCCACTGGAGAAACCAGGTAAGTACTTTAGATCATTGAAACGGCGCATGCATCATCTCGATGCATCCTCATCGCCGCCGTTGCCGAGGAAAGGGGTTCGGTCTTAAACATCCAAGTAAAAGGCCCCGTCACCCCGTCAAGGATGTCACCAGTGTGCTGATTTCCTACCATGAGGCCAACCGACCTTGAAAGCATGTCCGTACGTCTCTTCGTCCGATATTCAAGACTCACATGCTGTCTTCTCTCCACCGGCTTCTGACTCTCTGCCATCCTTCTCTCTCACTCTGTCCGCCTCGGTGCTCCATGCCAAGGCCTCTCTCCACCCACTCTTGACTGCCCATCTCGCTCAGCCTGCTCAAAGCTCTAGAAAACGCGAATCTTTCTTCATCGCCAGAGAACATGCTGCTGTTCTTCAGCATACTCATGCTCATCCCTAGATCGTCCATCATTTGCCGCATAACATCATCCACCCCTTCGTGGTCTTCCGCATGTTTCACAGACCCGCTCTTTCTGCCGCCGTCAAGTGCATCATCGATCTCCTCATGAGACATGAACAGATGAAAGAGAGGTACTGCGGTTGTCAGGACAAGCTTGGCCTGTGGTTCTCATCAGCAACTTGGTTCGCATTCCAAAGTTTGTCGGAGCTTACTCGACTTTCGTAACAAGCATCGATGAATGTGATGAACCGTCTTGCCAAATCTCTTTCCCTATACGTCATGCCTGGCACGTCCGTGACTATGAAAGCATGATATGTCCTGCAGAGTTCTATGTAGTCTGCGGCGCCTTTTGCTTTCCCTATTAGCTCATCAAAAGTGAACATTGCAGCGTCTCCGCTCGCTCTAGGCACTTCGATGTCTCGCCCCCAGACCTGATGTATAGCTCTATGAGGAGGATTGGTTTTGAAGTCGCCGAGGAACCGAAACCACTTGTGTGCGTGTGTCACCGCAGACTTATCCAATGGGTGATGGTAGACGCCGGAAGGTGGCCTGGGAATTTTGCGATAGTCCGTTGTAGAATCGAGATTCAGGACTCGAAGACTGGTCTTGAGTAGGTTTATGCAGGGGATGAAGCTCTCGCGCTGTATGCCGTTCTTATAAAGGTCATTAGGATGTCGATTTGACGTAGTGACAAGGACCACTCCATGAGACATCAAAGCTTCAAGCAGACTATGTTCGTCAGCTCCATACCCCAGGTTCTCCTAGGCCCAAATACCTTCTCAAAATCATAGCATCCGCAACATCTGTACACTGAAATTCATCAAAACACAGCACGCTCGCCTTCTCAGCAATATCAGCAGCAACATATTGAACAGCATCCAAGTCAGTCCCATGCTCCATTTTCATCGCATGCAGCCTTTTATGTACATCCTGCATGAAATTGTGAAAGTGTATACGCGTCTTCGAAGTGATATTATGTGGTAGGGTATCGTAGAATATGTCCATTAACATCGTCTTTCCACTGCCCACGTCTCCAAACATATAGAGACCTTTTGGTAGATTGGGCGGTAGCTGTGTCCGCTTCTTAGGAGGCTTCCGAAGGAAGAGAGAGCTTATGAGAGATGGAGGAGGAAGTTTGAGAGACTCGATAGAGGGATGAACGACTTTAGGAGCATGGTAGTCTTTGAGCATGTCGTGAAGATCTTGGAGACTCTGCACGATGGTCCTCTGGTGGTCATCGTCCCGTAGTTTTCCAGCGTGTACGCGCTCATCGTACTCGTCTAATGGTCCGAACATGTCTGTGTTGAAATCCTCCACGGTAGCCATGGCCCTGGTCTTGTATGGACTCGAACATGCTCGCTGCCAGCGCACTTGTGGGCGGTCGTTTTGCTGTGATTCCAGGACAAGGCGCCCTCTCCGCGTCGCTGTGGAGGTGTACGTTCGCAGGCATTTGAAGCACAGACTTTGCGAGTTCCTCGCTCGAGTAGGTGCCCTTAGCTCATTTAGAGCCAGAAACCGCGCAAATGGAGCCATGCTTGAGTCTCAAGAGCGCAGAGACCCTAAATCGTGCTATGGAGACTAGGGTGGTGGATGGACGGACATCATGGACTTCGACCGTCACCAAGGGTCGAAGGCCGACAGGACTCGGGGCATCTTGAAATCTATCGAGAGCCCGCGGAGCTTGTTATGAACAATTTGTTTGGTAGAGGCAACGGAAAGATGTACCACGCAATCGCCAAAATAATTTGCAATGAGGGCCCCGGAGCTCCCCCGGGAGCCGCCCTATAAATCCCCGTAAGGTGGTTACGGGGAGCAGCTTAGGGACACCTTACGGGCTCGCTTTAGGGCCCCCGGCGATAGCGTGTGTACCAAATGTCACACCGAATACAGCAGAAGGGCCACTGTTTTCTTTGTATAGAACCTTGCTTGACTATCAAACGTTGTAGCACTGACACAATGCAGCTTATAAATATCCAACACACAGGCTCCATAGACGCCTTCCTCCACATAGTCCATCAAATGCACATATAAATTAGTGACATCAAGGCTAGATCGCTCATACATGAAAAGATAGTAGAGATCGTAGCCCCTTACATTGCGATAAAGATCAGGGATAGTCCAGCAGCTCTTCGGAGTAATCTCTTGTGGTTCTCTGGGACAGGTCAACCTCCTTCTCCTTCTCGAACGACATACCCAACATCTCTTTCTCCATCACGTGGTACTGTCACACATATCCAACAAAGAGTGTGAGCTTCTGGTTTCTGCTTAATGCGGTATCCAAGTCTCGATCACTCATCATCTCGCAGTATTCGTTCGTAGGTTCGTCTTTATATCTTATCAAGATCTCATCTTGAACCCTCAATCTATCTTGTAGCTTGTCCTTCAGCTGCTGGAAACCAATTTCACTCGGCACCCTTATAGCGATCAAGTCATCCTGGAAGTTCACCTTGATCTTTAGCGCGCCAGATGTGTTAACATTGGTTGTAGAGTTGTTGGGGGCAGAGGAGTGTGTCGATGTTTGGGTAATAGAGGAAGGCTGAGGCTTGACGGCGTTCTGGTATTGGTAATCTGACGGGTCACAGTAGTGCTGACCGGATTGTTGACCACCATTCACTGAATTCTGGCTTCGTTGTTGGGAGATTTTGTCTTGCGGTGGGCCCATGTTAACGTAACCATTAGCACCGTTCATTTGCCCTCGAGAGGACTGCCTTGATGCAGTCCGGGATACGCTGCCTGCGAATGATGATTGCTGCGATCCGGTAGAGTGACGGTAGTCTTCTGTGACTCTGTCTGGATCTAGTTCGTGGTCTCCCTCGCGAGGTGCGAATAGCTCTCGGACAAGCTCGCATCTGGAGATGTATGGTGGCAGCGCAAGGAGTTCCTTCACGTATTGGTTGAGGCTTTCCCGTCGACCATTTGAAATAGCGTCTGTGACATACGTGACCGGGCCTGGCATGAAAGGTAGCATTCTTTTACCGCCTGGAGGCGTGACTGATTCTTTCGGGAATTGTTGCAGGAGAGCGATCTGGAAGTCGTAGAACTTTTGATAAATGCGAGAGAGTTCCCAGTGCGTTCCGTCTTCCATTTGACACTCAATGATATACCAGTATTTGTCGTTCTCGAAGATGTATCGGGGAATTGATGCTGCGATTGGTGCCACCAGTGAGCGCTGAGATCGTTGATCGTAGCCATTTCGCGTATTCCTCGAAGCCTGCCTTTGATGACCTTGATATTGCTGTTGGCGCTATTAGTGTTTGCCTTGCATAGAAAGTCATCCAGATACATACATAAGGACTGCTATTAGTGCCACCATTAGTGCCGTTGTGTGGCTGGCTCCCGTTGTTGACGCTCATCCTTTCCAAGTCCTTCTGCATCGAAGCTGCATTAGCCTGTTCGAATTTCCCCAATGTTATACTGCTATTCTTATAATCCGCCGCCATCTTCTTCCACTCTTCGACCTTCGGCACACCCGCCCTCGTCACAGCACCTTGAGCATCTGGAACAGCCTCTCCTGTGGTCATGTCTCTTATCTCGATGAACGACACCGGTATAAGTCCTGGACCGCCAAGTCGGCCAATGGGTTTCGCCACGAACCATTCTGGGTTCGACTGGGCAATCACAATGATGGCTTCCCCCTCCTTCGCCTCGAGCTCGTCTGGTCTCTCGGCATTGAAGTCGTACTGCACTATTCCGTAAACCATAGCCCCAGATCCCTTCCCCATGCTTGACATCCGAGTGCGTCCCTGCTTTCGTGTAGTCGAGTCTTGTCGAGTGTGCGAAGTGTTCTCCGAGTATCCTGAGTCATGCGACGGAATGACATTGCTGGCGCCAGATGCTGCCGACCCTGCGCTTTGCCTCTCGGTCTTCGCAATTATCTCAAAATATGTAACCGGCACCAGCCCTCGAGCGCTTGGTATCAGTGGATTGCAGGCCTCGTACCAGTTGGGATCGTTTTCTCTGCTGATCACATGAAAGAAGTCGCCTTTCTCGAAGCCCAATTCTTGAGCATTGTTGGGATCTGGTTTGTAGGAGTAGAGCGCTTTGATCACCTGTTGAGCAGAGTACGAGGTCAGCACTTGCGCCGGCTGCCGAGGAGCAGATAACGTATACCTTCTTGGGTGGCTGTATTGCGGTTGCGGACTTGGGTGTGATGGAGTTGTGAAGAGGCCTTGTGTCTTTGTCCCCCTTGATGGAACGTCGTATAGCCTACTCGGATCAGTTAGCTCCAAGATAGGCGAGTACAATCTACACGCTTCCAATATGCACCTTCATGTTCGGGCGATTCCAATGACGGTCGTCAATTCGCGGCTGCCAGCCTCTGTCTCCGCAGGTATGTTTTTGTCTCTGTTCTTCTGGTCCGCACCAAGTAATCTCAATGGCCAGAGAATCTAGAACAACCGTCATCCGCTGGCAACCGCTTCGTAGACAACAGTAAACAGTATCCTAGATGACTCGAGTATATGATGAGAGGACCCAGCAAAGAGTTTTGCTTTGCCTTATTGCTGATCTTGCGGCCAGCAGCATGGATGTTCCAGGTTGGTGGCTGGAAGCGCAAGAGGAGGGGTACTATAACTCCGCTTGCCACTAGAGTAAATATTTGGTCACCTTTGACTATCGATAAACAATGTATAAGATACGATGAGTATATAAGAAGTTCGACGAGATGTATATGTAAACTTCAAGCAGTGATGTGAAAGAATCATTCTGAGATGCCTCAGAGTCCGCGAGTCGTACTACCGGCAACCTGCATGGAAAGCGCAGCTCGCCCAGGCCTATTGGATCAACGGTCCCTTCCTTCGGAGGGCAAAGCTACCAAAGCAGGCTTAGAAACAGAAATCTCAAGATGCGGATCTCGCAAAAGGGACCAAGTAGGACTTCGCTCGCAGTAAGGACTGTACTCCGCTAGAGAGGCTCGACGGCGCGACAACCAGAGATGCCAACCAGACCCACCCTCCAGCTCATCTGAAGTTCAGCCTCGTTCGCACCTCGTTGATCATCTGCGTGCCCGAATTGCAGGGCAGAATCCTCCCGCCATCCAATGGTTGCGCGCCGCATGAGCAGGATTGCCAAGAATATGGTGGCAAAGCGTGCCCGATTCGGGCCAGAGCTGAGGACGGATCACATTGGTGAAGCGCTCAGATAACTATTATTCGAGGATTACCGATGCTCATCCTTCTGCTGATGGGTGAGTGGAGTAGGTAAGCATACATGCAGCTAACGGTGGAAAGCTGCAAGGGTGTGGGTTGTGGTCCAGTATTTGATACGCTCATCAAATGCTCCGTAGGCAAAGACTTCCCCTTCATATCCTGTACGAATCGTACTACGTGAACATGGATTCCCTTTCATTCGAACATGTAAATTGGCAAAATCTTCACAGTGGCATGAGCATGGGAATGGTCAGATGGACATGCATGAAAGCATGCAAAAAGACAAATCCAGATGATTTGGCGCGCAGCTTAAGTTTGGGCCATAGAGCAGAGAGTGTCCCTTTTGCCAGCAAACTTGAGCAAGAGCTCTTCACCTTGCCCACAAGCTAGAGCAACACATTAAGGGGAGCATACAGGTCAAATGCAGCATTGATGGCCGTTCAGCAAACTTGTCGTAGCACACTCGTATCGCAAAAGCCTATAGCATTGACGAGAGGCGCGGGAGCAGAGCGGTCGAATGAAAGCGTCACAGTATTAAAAGGCTCATAATGGCATACTTTTGTAAGTAACAGCCCAATGTATGGCTTGCGAGATGCTATGAACATAGCTAGCAAAGCCCCATATCTTCCAGATTCTGCTGAATCTCGTCAACATGGTGCATAGCATCAACCTTGATGCCATCATCAGGATCATCATCAGGATCATTGACGATCCAATTCTCCCAAAAACGTAGACCCTCCACACCTTCCTCTCTGCAAAGCGCGCCCTTCTCCTCTGCCATCTCCAATTCCTCACTGGCTACACCCACGCTCCATCCAAAGCGATGTGCTGCCTCTTGGGCCGTGATACCTTTGCCAAAGCTTTCGTAGTCCCAATGCGCGTGGCCAACAGGAGGTGAAGAATGCATTTCTTGAAGCCACAAGAGTAGCTGCGCAATGGTTTTGTCATCTGTACGATCGGCTTGCTGTACCACCAAAAGGCCGTTCTTGAATTGCCTCAATCGTACCGGCAACCTGAGTTTATCCCACAAGCGAGCCGCTTTTTCGAACTCTATGGGGCTGATCAGCTCGACGCCGCCTCTCGCTCGATTGAAGACTGCCCAGAGATCGACGAGGCTCATGATGCCACCTTCCTTTCGAAGGATACCTTTTGCATCGTCGGTTAGATATTCAGCTAGATTCCTGGACATCTCGGAGAGGTATAAGGACTCCGATCCGGTGCTGGAACCCAGCATGTCTTTCGTCGTAACCATGTCTAAAGCTTTAGCAGAATCAGCAATTAGCTGGTTGGCGTCCGAAGAGCCATTTTCTGACTTCTTGGCGAAGGTTTCCGCGAGAGCGATTATCTCTTTCGCAGAAGCCATTAGGGCGTCTAGATCCTCGAAGGCGGAGCCAATTACGGCTTCATTCTTCTTGCGTAAATCCAAGCCCTGTCGCTCAAGGCCCGCGATACCGACAGTCCTCGCTCGTTCTGTTTGTGGGCGAGCGGTATTGTCTGATGTGAAGGTATTATCGTCATTTACACTTGACGATTGATATGTGTTCGGTACTGGAGGAGCGTTGTGGAGCAGCCATTTACGCTGGACCATTGCGCCTTTCAACCTCTCATGAAAGATCTTCTCGCCACCGCCGCGGAAGGAGAATTTTATACATTCTGTTCCGTTGTCGAGCGCGGAGCCAGACTCGTCAAGGACTGGGCCTGGTGACTCAGGACGACCGAATTGCTCTCCAAGAATGTCTACTGCTTTCGACTCAGTGGACAGTAGAGGCGCTCCACAAAGTTCACACGTGAGCAGTGAAGGATGGTTGAGAAATGTGCATCGCGGGCACTGAAACCTAGACTTCGTCGGGTTGCTCATTTTCCCACTCGCTGACCCATCCATGTAGTTCTCGCTGGGTCCACCATTATACTGGCCGTGACTTTCTAAAAGCGGCTGCGTTGGAGCCTGGCTGGGGTTTTCAAGAGGTCGTCGACCTGCAGCACTTGCGATGGCAGCCTTCAGGACATGTGGATAGGACGGTTTGATACCACAGTTCAAGCAAGAGGGCAAGATCATATTTGAATTTGCCGTGCCAGGAGCAAAGTTGGAAGGTACTGGATTGGAGAAGGAACAAATCGTGCACACCCACGTTGAATTGCTCGGATTGAGAGTGCTAGATCCTGACCTCGGGATTGAAAACGGGCTCGCACCGCGATGGATCGGAGACGTATTGGAGCTGTGCGACGGAGAGTGTATTGTTATTTGCGGATTATAGAGACTTGATTGACTCCGGCCAATGACCGATGACCTCTTAGTAGCCTTCGGGTATAGTGTAACCTTGGGAGAAGACTTCAAGAAACCCGCCTGTAGATGTTAGCTAGGTATTGGGAAGGGAAAGCGGTGTAGTCGACCATACATAGAACTCATATCTATCGACGCTCTTCAGCTCCACTGCAATGGAGCTCTTCCTAGGCTCCAGATTATCGACGTAGCATGCCCGGTGGGTGGTAAGGTAGGCATGGCCATTTTGAAGGCTTGGTATCTTGTACTTCCTGATGATGGAGTTTGTCAGTATTGCAACAGCTTTCCCTTCGCTCAATGATGCTAGGTCAGGCGCTGAATTATTTACCCTTCATACAAGCCAACTGCATCTTGGACAAACAGCAAAGCCTCATCAGGAAGCAGCGAAGGCCGAAGAGCAGTAGTCAGATCCAGGGGCTGGAGGGACATTCAGTATCATGGCTTCAGCAGTGGTGAGGCATTCATTCTCATGCTTTCCATGATCGCATATGCATCTTTCTGTCTGCGAGAGTGACCACCGGAAGATACCGGAGCTAACGATATCCGGTATTAACGTCTCTACTTGCAACGCCCACCTTTTGACTTTTGAGTTGATTCAATACCACAACTCGACTTACTTTATCTCACTTACCTTGTGTACTATGTAGTTCTTTACCCTTAATCCTTCACAAGCAACCTCTACATCTTCAATGTCCGCAACAGCCCTAAGCTGGCAAGCAAGCCCCACCGCTACTTACCAAATGCATCGTGAGTCCCGTGATTTCACCTCAACCAAAGCTCCTGACACTGACTCTTATCCAGCCACTGGTGCCTTTACATCTGTTACTACGAGGCGTAATTTCGCGAAGCCCACAGTATCAGCAACACCACAGCCCGCAGTCCCACCAGCGAATACCCCATCCGCAGCAGAAAAAGCGAAACGAGACTGGCCAGAATCAGTTCGACTATATGTGCAGAGGGCATTCGCGAAGGAAAATGAGATCTTAAAGGTCAATCGTCAAGAGATGGAGACGAAGTTGAAGAAGATCATATCAGACTCAGCGGAAAGTAACACTCTGTATACAGTCGACTGGGCGAATTTTCCGTTGCCCCAGCAGATGATCTTATCGGAGCGTACCAGATCTGCTCAGATAAATGCGAAGCCCCCGTGGGGAAACGGAGTCACCCCCCTAAGCATACAGGAAACTAACGGCAAAAGCACTGATCATTTTTCGAAAAAGAGAAAGTCATCCGAACTGGATTCTTTTCTGGGGGGTCAGGAGAAGGTCCCACCATGGCGTGTTGCTAACAATCGTAACGCTTTCGAGGATCGGATCACCCACCCAGATAAGCGCTCCCGTAACGAGGGAGCCGGGAAAGGATCAAGTAAGTCCCAGCACAGTATGGCCAACCGCAAGAAACGCTTCGAGGATTCTCAATCTGCATATGTGTCTCAGCAACCTTTCACTCCAAGCAAGGCCAACAGCTCTTCACTGGATTTCGATCAAGGTCCTGTGGTCGGTCGGTGCCAGGACCTGGAGAAAAGGTACTTCCGACTCACCTCTGCTCCAAATCCAGACACAGTTCGCCCGCTACCTGTGCTCGAGAGGACCCTCGATCTTCTCAAGTCGAAGTGGAAGAGGGACGCCAATTATTCATACATATGTGATCAATTTAAGTCACTTCGTCAAGATTTGACTGTCCAGCATATCAAGACAGAGTTCACAGTCAATGTTTACGAAATTCATGCTAGGATTGCGCTAGAAAAGGGGGACTTGGGTGAGTATAATCAATGCCAGACGCAATTGCGAGCACTGCATTCGCAACAGCTAGGGGGACATCCTGAGGAATTTAAGGCTTATCGTATTCTCTATTTCATTCATACTTGCAATCGGACCGACATGAACGACGCCTTGGCAGATCTAACACCAGAAGAGAAGCTACATCCCGCAATAAAGCATGCACTAAACACTCGTTCTGCCCTCGCGCTGGGCAACTATCATCGATTTGCGAATCTGTACAACGAACCACCACCGAACATGGGCGCATACCTCATGGACATGTTCGTCGCTCGAGAACGTTTGGCTGCATTGTCAAACACGTGCTTGTCGTAAGTCTTGAACCACCTTCAAATGATACGCCGCTAATTGCGTACCTAGATATAAGCCTGATGTAAGACTCCGCTTCTTCTCAGATGAACTTGCTTTCGAATCAGACGATGAGAGCGCAAGATTCATATGTGATCATGGCGGTCAAGCCTTTCTCGAAGAACGCGATGGTGATGTGAGGTTACTCACTGGCAAAGCCGGGAAGTTCTTTGAACCCGCCAGAGAAGCTGCTTTTCAAAGAGTGGACATCAAAGGCCAGATATGATGCTGCACAGCTCTCGGTGTTGGGGCATTCTGGCGTGGGAAAGGTGCGAAGGAGTGAAATTAGGCCACTTAGACGGAATTGAAGTTCAAAACACAACCGGCGTTGCTCAAGATAGCAGCAGACTGACGTGATGAACCACTCTCTGTGCTAGGGTTTGGACCGTATGTTCGCTCTTGATATTCAAGATCTTACCTACTGCATACTCTCAATACTGTGACGTGGGCGATATCTTCGCTCTAGATGTTCGAGATATCATCCACTTCTTGCTCTTAATACTGTGGCTTAGGCGTTGTCTTCGCTTTGTGCTTCAAAAAAGTCGATATGTCCGACTCCACAGGCTATGGAAGCAACAAAGAATAGACGCGATATTGATTTTTAAGGGTATTACAAAGGGTGAAACTGAGTAGCCTTGACTATAATGCTAGCTTGTAAGGCGAGAATTGGAAGTATGTCCAATGCGCGTCTAAGCTCGTAGAGCCTTGCCTTCGTAGGCCCTCGAGCTGAGGATGTATGGCTTTCCTGGATGCGTAAGCAGCAAATCGCCCATCTTCCAAGGTACTTGAGCTCAGAATCTGCCATTTGCCAAACACACTGAGGTGTGAACGCCTTGTTGCACGAGGGGTTGAGCTGAAGCCTCGTCCCCAAAGGGATCCCTACAGCTCGGAATGGTGCGTGCGTTGTTTTTCAATAGATTAGATAGGTCTAGATGATCGAATGACTCTTACTTAGTATTCTCTTTTTCGAGCCACCCCTCGTCTCCCCATTGCGGCTCATGCATCGGAGGCCCTTCTCCGTCGTCTGCAATCAATTTTCTTTCAGCGTGTTGTAGAATAGGAGGGTCGAAAGCCACGCAAACCGCGGAAGCCAAGTCACCATCATGGCTAATACTGATCTCTGCGATTTGCCTGTCTGAGGGGTTGACTTTGGCATGCCTGATGAGTTTTCTCAGGTTTTCAATCTCCCGTTTGTCTTCCTCTTGGATTCCGTTTTTTGTCTCTAGCTTGGTCATCAAGGCTGTTTTGTGCAATCCCAGACTTCGACAACCAAAGCCCCTGAGACCCCTCAAAGCAGCTACATCCTCATCCATCTCTACGGTATCACACACGGGCTCTATGAGAGCAAACGGCTTACCATGCCCGGCCGCTGAGCAGATGGAGATATCATGCATGTAAAGCCTTCGGTGGCTATGGGCCTTGATAATTGCTTCCTTGGCCGCCCATCTATAGCAGTCATCTATCAGACAAATGACTCAATCAAACGGATTCGAGGACGCTCACACCTTCCAGCAAGATGACGCGCTAAACTTCCCAAAGGCGACAATTGATCAACAATGGCCGCACGACACTGATCCGGACTCTTGAGCAACGTGTTGAACTTAGATAGCTTCGGCAGAGCCCAGATACTGGCTTTTCGATCTTCGCTGCGCTCCCCTGGTGCTGTGATTTGTTGCTGTTCAGATCCGCCTTCAGCTCGAGCAGCCTGCTGGAACCTCGAGACTATACCTGGCCACTCGAGGCGAGTGAATATCCTTCGAGCCCAGCGGTTTCGGGATTTCTCTGACTGCAGTAGAGCAGCAATTCGAGTGATTTGGCAAATGTCATGACCAGGACTGTAGGGGGAAGGAAATGGTTTGGCGGCCTTGATTGCTGCCTCCGAAATATTTAGAGTCCTCTGTATCGACGGCGCAGACATATTGAGAACTCCACTATGTAGAATTCTCTACAGTGCACTCTACCATCCGAAGCATGTCATCTTCCCTCTAGCACGTCATAATACGGGCATGGCGACTATGCAGGAAATCGATCACTGGTCAAACGGTAAAAGCAGCAAGACACGACACATAGTTTGCCTTGCTAGCTATACATGTCTCACTAGGAAGGCGAAGAGGAAGGCCCACCTAACGATGAAAAGACAAGTATGACGGGCACGAGGTGTTGGTGGACTGTCAAGACCATATTTAGTTAGCTAGCGGTATCAAGATACTAGCGCTCAGCCTTATAGCCTTGGCATTCCGGCATGTACTCGAGGCTGCGATTACAAAACCCATCATCCACCACCTCATGGCAGCGAGCTGACGAACCTACGCTGCCTGAAGGTGGCGACTACACCCGCCTGACACAAAGCTAGCTCACCCAAGATGGCTTCCTCATCGACCTCCCCCAGCCCTGCAGAGCCCCAAACCTTCACAACCATGGACAAAGATTTGGACGCGATCGGATCTCATTGCCAATACAACTACTGTAACCAACTCGACTTCCTTCCCTTCCGCTGCGAATCCTGTAAAAGAACGTACTGTCTCGATCACAGCGCCGAAACTGGGCATGAATGCCCACGAGCAGGTGAATGGGCAGCCGCAAGGCGGAAAGCTGCTGGGCTCACATCCGCGACGAATGGCAGCAATTTACAGGGAAAACCAACATCGCTGACGGCATCACAATGTTCACATCCATCCTGCAAAACCTACATCGATACCCTTAATGCTGTAGGTGTGGGATGCACAGCATGTAATCGACGGTACTGCCTGAAGCACCGATTACGGGAGGATCACAGCTGCTCTACACTCACACCAATCGGTGCCCGACCGTCGATTGGCCCTACGCAAGCAGAAAAAGCAAAAGTAGCTCTGGGCCGTCTACGGGCATGGGGCAAGGGAAAGCAAGCGGCTGTTCTGCCTAAACCGAAACCTTCGACTGCAGCTAGTAGAGTCGTCGCCTTGAACTCCCTGAAGCGGACGGCTAAAGGCGATCAGAAGGTTCCTCTGGAGAAGAGGTTGTATCTACATGTTGAAGCCGAAGCGAATACAACGACTAGCAAGCTGCCCAAGGGCGAGTTTTGGTATAATAAGGAATGGAGTGTAGGAAGGTTGCTTGATGCCGCGGCGAAGAATCTACAAGTGGAGAACGTCAACAATAGGGGAGGTGGCGAAGAAGAAATGCTGAGGGTGTTCCATGTCGAGCAAGGGCGATTATTGGAATTCAGCGAAAAGGCGCATGATGTGTGCGTCAGTGGCAACACCATCGTGCTGCTGAGAGGTGTTGGGCCTACTGCTTGACCATCAGCTAGGCAGAATCCAAGAAGGTCTTTTAAATCAATGATTGGACATAGCGATGGCGCTGAACGATTTCGATCAGGGTCTCATAAAATACTTAATCCTAGTTGGATATACTTTAAGTTCTTGCCATTCGAGCTGGCATTGTCCTCTTTGTACCAAACGACTCATCTTCATTTTCACTGTGTATCCCATTAGCTATTGTAGCTTCGTTTAAATGTGCCTAGGTATGCCCAGGCTGTAGCTTACCTTGTAGTGGTCTCGAACAATGCATAAGGTTGATAGGTGCCAAACTTCGAACAGAAGTATTAGCTAGGGTAGGAGGATAGTGAATAAATGGCCTGCTTTTTGATTGAGTAATTAATGATATAGTAGCGAAATCGTTGATGTACCTGGGTGGTTGGCGCAATGGTAGCGCGTGTCTCTCCTAACAGAGTTCCAAGACAAGGTTGAGGTTGGTCTCCAGCATCAATTTTGACTTCAGAATCATCTACTAAAAGCTTCGAAGGGTTCGAGTCCCTTGCTACTCGTCCAACAGCGTTTGTATGCGGTCTCGTTTTTGCTGATTTGGCTATCTCGTCTTGATATCATTTTTATCTTTGTGATATACATAGTATGATTCATACTGCAAGTAAGCCATGCTAGTAACCGTCACACCAGAACCACATTTCCTGATGCAGGACTCTCTTAAAAACTGACTGGGCTTTAGTTCTTGAACCTTGTCCTGTCCCAAGTGTCCAATATGTTGTACAGAGATGGGAGGTAGTATAAGTGAAAAAGTACGTCGAATGCTGAGGATACAAAACCTTTTCTACTGTTCCAATCGTAACACCAATTTTAGAGGCTCTTACAATCCTCTATCTTCCCCATCCTCTAAGTGTTATTTTCTAAAGAACAGAAAAAGCGATCAAAAGCCATGCCATTCTCTCACCACAGCCACTCCGGCCAATTCTGCGGTCATGCCACGAATACCTTAGAAGAAGTCATCCAAACTGTCATCAGCAAGAAAATGGAAGTTTTCGCCATGACCGAGCACATGCCTCGAGACGAGCGAGATTTCTATCCCGAAGAGGTTCATTCCCTAGCAAAGAGAGAAGAACCAGGCTTATGAAGTGCGTAGGTAAATGCCCACACCGCCGCCACATTATTGACGTCTTTCGACGACTACTATCAAGAAGCTCTACGACTACAAAAAGCTTATGCTTCCCAGATCAAGCTGCTAGTAGGCATGGAAGTCGACTGGATACGGCCAGAGTCCAAAGCGGATATTGAAGTTCTTTTGAGCAAATATCAGTTCGACCTCTTCATCGGTTCCGTCCATCACGTCCACTCCATTCCCGTCGACTACGATCGAAAGCTCTATCTCGAAGCCCGCGAAAAGTCTGGCGGTACGGACGAGAGGCTGTTTGAAGATTACTTTGACCTACAGTACGAGATGCTGCAGGCTTTGAGGCCGCCGATTGTGGGGCATCTCGATCTTATTAGGCTGCTGAGTGATGATCCGAATGTGGACTGTAGACAATGGCCCAGCATCTGGGAGAAGGCTGTGAGGAATTTGAAGTTTATTGCGGAGTATGGGGGTGTGCTTGAGTTGAATACAGCGGCGTTGAGGAAGGGGATGAGGGAGGTGTATCCTAAGGTGGAGATTGCTAAGGTGTGTCTGCTATCGTTACTGCAGCTAGTGCACAGAGCTGACATAAATATAGGAGTTCCTTGCTATCGGAGGTAATTTCACGCTGTCTGATGATAGCCATGGTATTGGCCACGTTGCTACGAATTATGAGAAACTGCCGGAGTTTCTTGAGAAGGCTGGCATCCGAACGATCGTCTATTTCGAGAAGGGCTCGACTACGAAAGATTCGAGATTTCCAGGTGTCTCTGTGGGGATGAGCAAAGTCAAGGATTTGTGCGAGCATTCGATTTTCGGATGACCTAGCTCAGCAAGCATGGTACCACAGTACGTGGCAATTTTAGACGCCACTCCAATCGACTCAAGCACAAAACACCCTCGCATTGAGCAGTGAATGAGGCATGCAAGCCCAAACAAGAGCCAATGTTTACGCAACCGCGGCTCAAATTGAGCGTTGACAGGGAAATTCCTTGCTCTTGAGGAGTTTTGCGATGCGTATTTCGGGCTTTGTAGCCCTCACTATTGCCACTTCTTCTGGCACCATGCTTGCTAGTCCCTCTAGGTCACCAAACAAATAACGGATGGGTCTTCGAGAATGTTCCACGCTCGAAAATGGCACCAACATAAGGACTTGCAATCCTGTCCGAGGACGTGCAGCAGAATGGGCTGACCTTCTTGCCTCCGCAGTCCTCAGGATCATGTTCTCCAGTCCAGCACGTTCTATTTTTGTCCGGGTGTACGGATGTTGTCGATGCAGGGCCTCAGACAAGTCGAACTTCGACCGTTGAGAAGAGACAAAGGACTAGATACCGCAAGCTGTCAGTAAAACCCCCACACCTTCTTCTTCAATAGGCTCGCTTAATACGTTAGCACGCACTACTGATACCTGACTTTCAGATCTTGGCTTGATAAGAAGCTACCTTAATGTCTAATCAGTATGCAGTAACGTGGGGACTGCACAGCACATCAAGTATTCCCAACCGCGCAGCATTCGACTGTATTTGCTTCTTCAAGAATGCCTCCTCGAAGCAAGGATCAGTGTCTGAGTCTGAAGGACCAGGGGTCTTCTGGGTGGATCTTCCCGATGGCAGCGGAAGGATTAGCCCATACTTCTCCAAAAGCGGTATCTGCAGCATGCAAACGAAGATTGTATTGACATTATCGACCCCTGACCCTGCATATCTCGACCGTTGCCAAATAGCCCAAAGCGCGTCGTGATCCTGTCTTAGTCCTGAAGTGTCAAATGTATCCAAGCGAAACTAGCGAAGGATTCTCTCCTTCATCCATGAACGTGTCCTGTGCATCAGATAGGGAGTAGAGAGCACCGACAAGGCAGAAAAAGGTCTCGAACAAATTGATGGGAACTAGGAGCAAGCAAGCCCCTCTGCTGTCAGTAGTCAGCGTGTAGATCATTCGACAGGGATCTTTTGCCCAAGGCGATACCCGGTAGTCCTACAATCCATCAACATCGTGGACAGTGCGTGACACCTTACTTCAACAAGGCTTGATGCCCAACAGTGACAGTCCAGTGACAGTCACGGTTCCATGGAACGGCGAGAAGGCCTATGTCTCTGTGGTCGCAGGAATCAGGACTTATCTAAACCGCCTTGAGCATGGCTCTTCTCTAGCAGGGGGACGAAGTGGGATGTTTCGGTGTTCCCCTGGCTCATTGATTTTCATGTTACACCTGATTGATCAACCTCTGCCTCTGTTTCGGTCTCCCCACTGCAGCATTTTCCTCATACAGTAGCTCATCCAATGCCTTGGGCCTGAGGATGATCCGGGGGGCTTGCATTAAAGCCTGTAATTGCTTCCAGAAAGTCTCGACTGCCGAAGATAATTGCGTGACGAGGATGCCTGTCTCTCTCCACCTCCATTGACCGCTCAAAAGTCTCAAAGTGGAAAAGTGCCTTTGACTCGTCATGTCCTTCTTATCCCTTAATGGAAGGAAACTTTGCTTCCTCTGTTCATTCCTCCGAGGCTGCAAAAGCTTTCCCCACTCTTTCCCGAATTCGCCTCACATGAACCTCGTACAACAACCTGCGCTTACACATTCCAGACCAACTAGTCACCGAAGGTAGCCAATCCACTTCACTTTCGTCCTAGCGCCTCAGTCCTCCTTCACACGTCAAAAGATATACCGAATCCAACCTCGAAGTGCGAGCTTTCCTGGTACCTTGAACCATCATCCTCACTTGGCTCGAATCCCATAGCACACCATCTCTACGCTTCCTCCTTAGCAGCTACACCAGTAGTACACCAGGCTCGCTAGCACAATGGGTGTCTCAAAGGAGGTCCTGAAAGAGGGCAATGGCACTGAATACCCAAAGGAGGGTGACGAAGTCACCATCGAGTACACGGGCAATCTATACGACAAAGATGTTGGATCTCAGAACCACTTCAGAGGCAAACAGTACGCACAACTCGATCTGCCTTCGACCTTCCCCCCGGTGTCACCCAAATAATCTGCTGATCAACACTTCTCTACAATCAGGTTTGATTCTTCAAAAGGCCGTGGAGACTTCAAAACTCAGATTGGGGTCGGGAAGGTCATCAAAGGTATCTTGGGCATGCTCTGCATCTAAGGGAGGGACCTAAGATTGACATATACAAGGCTGGGATGAGGGCGTTACACAGATGACATTGGGGGAGAAGAGCATTTTGACAATCTCTGGGTACGGCTGCCCCCTGTTGCAGAGAGAGAGCTCGACCAATTGGACCCTATATCCATCCAAGCATGCTGTAAACGTTCGCTAACATCTTACAATGCAACAGTGACTATGCCTACGGCGACCGGTAAGCCTCTAAAGGCCCATACGATCCATTCTCTCTTCACTCTCGCGAATTACTTTTCCCATCAACACACAAGCCATATCAAAAATCTGTGTGCAGTTGACCGACATTTGGCAAAACAGCGGCTTCCCAAGTCTCATTCCACCGAACGCCAGCTTAGTCTTGTGAGTTGACAATTCTCCTATCCTTTACCAATGTACCATTGAGCTCGACACTAGCACTGGACAGCCGCGATTTCTCCATGAGGGTCACAGTCTTGTTCCACATCCATCCTCTGAGACAAGCAATCCATTTCCCGCCTGACATTCGCCGTTTTGGTCAACAGCTGACTGAAGTTCCAACATTATAGTGAAGTGGAGCTCAAAGGCATCAACAACAAGAAGGCTTAGAGAGACTCTCAATCAGCTTCAAGATGATAGATCACACCCAGACGACATTCCCAAGATGCTCGATTCGGTGTGATATTAGAATGAAGCGACATGCTTAACGATTTCCCTCCGAGGCTCAGAATGATTTACGAATTGCTTTTTAAAAGTCGGCTTGCCATGCAAGAGACTAATAGAAGCCATCATTCTTGCTTTGCAAACAATACCCAAACTATCAGCCCAATGCAAGATCTTCGACTTACTCTCCGCATCGTACGTCACGACGCATGCCCCTTGACCATTTGTACCTGTCAGAGCTCAGAAGCAAGCTCCCAGTCTCAGAAAGCCCAGTACCTCTAGAAGAGAAACAACAAGAAATCAGCGGGTCCGATCCCCCAATCCTTCCTCCCTGGTCTTTCCTCAAATCGCGAACGGTCTTGCTTCCTTGGCGAGAGTTGCATTAAATCAGCTAGCTTTCTTACTCCATACCGACCTCTGCCATCGCCGCTCCATCATCCTCCCTTCTCCAGATAATACATAATATACCTTCCCAGCCACAATGCCCCCCTATGCATCTGCCCCACCTTGCTGCGCACAGGGCTCAATGCGAACCGGTCTTTGACCTTTCCATCGACCCAACATTTGCGTGTGCGAATCAGACGGCTATCTTACTTACCCAACCCTTTCTGATTTTTTTTTGAAAAGAGGTAAGATTAGCCCAAGACGAGCAGGTTCTGCTTCCTTTATGCCAATGCTCATCACCCACACTAAAATTCTTCAACAGCACAGAGGCACAGCCTAGCTCTCGAGCACAGTCCTTCCTGATTGACATTGAAATCGATACCCATCCTGTGAAAAATTCAAATACAGCTAGCGGCATTCGCAGACATCTGCACCCTCATCCATCTCTTCCTCAACGTCTGTCTGTCCGTCTACTGTGAGAATGCGAGTTGACCATGTTGCATCTCATTACCCAAAACGTCCTTCCTTTAATGAGACCTCTGCGCTGCTGTACCGTCGAAGAAGGCTTTCAAACCAGTGATGCAAGCTGTGTTGGTGATGGATTTCAATTGGGGATCCGTAATGCCGAGCTGTGGAGACTTGTGTTTGAAGATACTGGCTGGCAAGATGAGTCTGTGTAAGAAGTGGAAAGATAGACGTGTTAATGGAGAGAAGTTGAGCTAGGTATTAGGGGGATAGAGGAAATGTTATCGATCTATACCTTTATGGAGGAAGATTCTAGCGCGGAATTTGGATTTGGGAAGTGATGAATATGTATGTGGGTGAGTTGAGATATTAGCGAATGTTTGGCTGGCCTCTTGAACATATCTTCGAGTAAGAAAGACGGCGTTTTGAACACTAGATTAACAAGGCTTTGTGTTTTCTTGGGATCACAAGTGGTTGGATGCACACTGTATCAGGGCTTATGCATGACCGATGAGCTTCCCTTTACGACACTCGCAGCGGTACACTAGCTCTGTTTCTGGGGGTGAGAGTGAGGAGTGAATTAGGGTTTGGAGGATGGAAGCTGTGATGGATGCTGCCTGTCGTGTTAAGCGAGAGCTCGTGCTGAGTGAGATGGTGGATATGTTGAGCAAGACGGTTGCCATGTTGTGGACGGGATGAGGAGAGTGCTGGTTACTTGATTTTTAAGTGAAGCTGACATACATGATCATCGATCCATGATATTGCATGTGTCTTTTTTCCGCTGGCAATTTCTCGAGCAATTGAGTGTCGTGATAGTCAGTTGAACCTTCCACTATGCACTTAAAATAATTGATCACTTCTTTTGATTGATTGATTGATAGATTAATTATCCAACGCTACCACACACACTATCGACACTGACCTCCCATCACCTTTTGAAATTCACTCTCGCTCCCTCTTCCATATGACAGGTGCAAAAAAATATGACAGTATTGTCTGACGTTCAAGACGTAAGTATACACAGGAAGATCACTCTATGATCCCTTCTTCCAGATCCCCTCTCCCTTTCGTTCTTCAATCACATGTAGTCTATCCAATCCGCTCCGTCCATCCAAACGCTGGGGGGGATAATAAAGACCATTCGAAAAAATTGTAAAGGAATCTGTCGTAGATCCCGGCGCCGCGCCGAAGCTGGCGGAGAAGATGCGGTGTAATTTTGAGGTATGGCGGTCGTCCCGTCCATGTCCCCAGACAATGATCATGTTAGTATATAGTACAAGTCCCTTCTGGACTCTCGGACTCAGTTCCAACCTAGACTGTTTTCCGCCATAACCGGTGCACTGATCTGGTGTCTGCTACTTCCACTCCTTCCACTCCCTCTACTACCTGCCCTCACATCTTCATCGTGGTAAGGACTCACACTCCGATCGATGCCTCCACTCATCAGTGCTGCGCCAGCCATGGTATCAGGACCAGCGTGCGACATTACCGGGCTGCTGAACATGCTTGGGGATCGCAGGTGTGATTGTCTCCTCTTCTTGTATCGTCTCGCCACAAAAAACATAGCAGCTCCGTAAGCGGCAGCACCGCACGCAACACCAACGCCGATACCGACTGAAGATGCGCGTACAGGTTGTGAAGAGCCAATGCTGCCGCCGATGGGAGACCCGTTGTCGTTGGGAGAGGTGGAGGAGGTGGGCATAGCGCCGTACGGCATACCGTCGCCGTTTGTGGAGTTGTCAGCCGCGATGGGGAGGGTATTGTTGACCATCGAAAGTAGCATCTTAGTGCTGTCGTCAGGGTTGTTGTAGAATTTGGAGGTTTGGGTTTGGACGAGAAGGCCCAGGGAATCGGACAGACCGGTGGGGATCCAGGCGAGCGCGAGGGTGGTGATGTAGTGGAGATCCTGAGTGGTGTCAGAAGCGCGTAGCGTTTGCATGGTCACGTTGTCAAGCTCAATGCTCAGACCGTAGGCAATACCCAGAGGCAGGTACTTGAAAATTTGCCGCTGGGACAGGTCGTGTTTCCAGACGAAATTGTAGTTGAGAGGGTATTTGAAGCCGATTTGGATCAGGTCGGTGTTGTCGGGACGCTTGACAATGCCAGTAGGTGGATACAGGATAAGAGGTACGCCTGTGGGCAGACCGGTTGGGCCATAGTTGGCGGATTGAGATGGCATAGTCGATGGTCCTGCGATAATCTCTGTGGGAACAGTCATGGCCGTAGCGCTGTCGTAGCCAGTTGGCTGTTGGGTGAATGGTCCTCTTCCATTTGTTGGGTAGTGTTCGACATTAGGGATGACGGTAGGTGCGGGCGCCTCTGAACCGACCGCAGTAGCTGGCTCAGTGGCTGCAGTTTGCTGAGGAATGGCGCCAGCGGTCTCGGTAGCTCCAGGTTGTTGGTTCTGAGCTCCTGTCGCGGAAGCAATAGGCACAATTGAGCCATTGGGCAAAGTTGTTAAAGCGGAACCAGCACCCACAGCAGTGGAAACTGGTATGACATCTCCATTCGAAGCCGTCGAGTATCCAGCCAGCGCCGACGCAGAACTTGGTACTCCAGCTGTGAGAGGAACCACATCCCCATTCGTCAAAGTCGACGATCCTGTCACCTCTCCAGCGGTGACTGGAACGACAGCGCCGTTGGACAGAGTTTCAGATCCCACCACGACAGGTGCAGCCGTCCCAGAAATTGCACCATTTGTGACTGGAACGACAGCGCCATTGGACAGAGTTTCAGATCCCACCACGACAGGTGCAGCCGTCCCAGAAATTGCACCATCTGTGACTGGAACGACAGCGCCATTGGACAGAGTTTCAGATCCCACCACGACAGGTGCAGACGTCCCAGAAATTGCACCATCTGTGACTGGAACGACAGCGCCATTGGACAGAGTTTCAGATCCCAACACGACAGGGGCAGCCGTCCCAGAGATTGCGCCATCTGTGACTTGAGGTGCAGCAGTCGCTGATACAACGTCTCCATTGGGTTGGGTCACGGGTATCAAGGCAGGAGCCGCAGTGTCTGCAGGTAGAACCGTCTGTCCTTTTGCATCGGTTTGTAAAGGCGCGAATGTTGGTGCCGCTGCCATTGCCGTTGGGTTCAGGATAACATCACCGTTGGAAAGCGCAACAGATAGAGGTAATTCTGGCGCAAAGGATGGAGCTGCTGTGAGCGTAGGGTTGAGAATTACGTCTCCATTCGAGATAGCCGAAGCGACTGGTAATTCAGGTGCCAGTGATACAACTTTTCCTGTGTCAACTGATAGCTCGGGTCCTCCTGTGATGGTTGGCACAGCGGCAAATGGGTTCGATAGGACGGCTCCACTGGGTAGAGTGATTTGAGGTATTTCAGATTTTAGTGAGGCCAAAGTCGCAACAGGGTTCGTTATTATGTGTCCGCCAGCCAAAGTGATAGCACCAGCCAAATCTGTTGACAGGACCCCCAAGTCAGCGGCAGAAATGTCAGGCTTTCCAGTGGGATTTGCTCCTGTATCGACTCCTGTCGGTATAGCACCGGTATCCAGTCCTGCGGTTGGTATGATATTACCATTGGGAAGCATCGTCTGGCTAGGGAGCACGGTGGCGCCCAATGCACTTGTCAATGCATCGTATAACTGAGTGCCTGTTGGAACAGGCGCATTGATATCGGTTGGGGGGGCCGGAGAGCCAGCGGTAATGCCAGCTCCTCCTGTTGCAGGGACTGCCACAGACTCGGCAGCGGCTGGAGATGATGCAGGTGCAGCAGCCCCACCGACGGCACTGGTAGCTGCTCCAGGGGCCTCACCAGCAGTACTCGTGACGGCTCCACCAACTTCGCCTACGGCACTAGTAACTGTCCCAACGACCCCGCCGACAGCACTGGTAACTGCGCCAGTAGCATCTCCGGCTGCACTAGTGACTGCTCCAGGAGCCTCAACAGTAGCACTTGTGGCGGCCCCGCCAACTTCGCCTATGGCGCTGGTAACTGCCCCAGCGGCCCCGCCGATAGCACTGGTAATTGCGCCAGCAGCTTCCCCTACGGCGCTGGTGACTGCTCCAGGGGCCTCACCAGTAGCACTCGTGGCGGCCCCGCCAACTTCGCCTATGGCGCTGGTAACTGCCCCAACGGCCCCGCCGATAGCACTGGTAAATGAGCCAGCAGCTTCTCCGGCCGCATTGGTGACTGCTCCAGGGGCCTCACCAGTAGCACTCGTGGCGGCTCCGCCAACTTCGCCTACGGCACTGGTGACTGCCCCAGGGGCCCCGCCGACAGCACTGGTGACTGCGCCAGCAGCTTCTCCTACGGCGCTGGTGACTGCTCCCGGGCCTCCTCCACCAATCCCTCCAACGGCACTCGTTACAGCGCCAGCGGGAGCACCAACAGCACTTGTGCCTGCTCCTGCGGCTCCTCCAACGGCACTGGTAATTGCTCCAGCGGCTTCTCCTGCGGCGCTGGTGACTGCTCCAGCGGCACCGCCGACAGCACTCGTACCTTGCGCAACTTCGCCGCCGACATCACTCGTTACAGCTCCCGCGGGTCCACCAACAACGCTGGAAACTGCTCCAGCGGCCTCTCCGACGGTAGTAGCGAGCGCTCCAGCAGCTCCTTCAACAGCACTGGTGAGGACTCCTGCTAGCCCACCGCCATTGGTAACCGTAGGTGAAGCTGCATTTGGTGGATTTGAAGACTTGGCTCCAGCAGCAAGTTGTGAAGTGAGAGCCGCGACCGGTACAGTGACTGAGTTTCCTCCAAAAAGTCCGACGACTAGGTTGGATGATGATGCAACCGCGTTCGATGCAGCTGCGTTCGGAATAGTAACGGTATCGCCTCCAGGCAGTACAATGACGGCAGAACTCGAAGTCTTTGCTGCGTCATTGGTAATTGTAACAGTGTCACCTCCAGGCAGGACGATGACAGCCGACGTCGAAGAAGGTCCTGCTGCGCTCCCTGAAGCGGTGGCAGCACTTCCAGGCGCGACGAAAGCAGCGTTGTTTGGAGAGACGTCGGTGTTGGTAGGTGTCGGGTGCTCTACTGCATCCAAAGGCTGTTGGCCATGATTTGTTGGAGTCGGAGCATTGGTATCGGTCTGATCGCTGACGACAGTAGACACAGCCCCAGCAAGACCAGCTATGGGATTCGACGTCTGCGCTTCGCCCGTAGCCTGGCTATTGCTCTGCTCTCCTGCATTGGTGTTTGACGAAGTCACGACACCAGGGGTAACAGTCGGTACCGTTACGCCTGCAATAGGTTGAGACGTTTGAGACTCGCTTGTGGCGGCATTTTGATCACCTGGAATAGTCGGAGTCACACTTAGCCCAGGCTGCGGGGATGAGCTTGTGTCTTGCGTGGCAGCACCAGTGTCTGTCTGCTGCGATGACGCTGGGGAACTTATGGCGGCATTTTGATGAACTGGGATAGTCGGAGTCACACTTAGCCCAGGCTGCGGGGATGAGCTTGTGTCTTGCGTGGCAGCACCAGTGTCTGTCTGCTGCGATGACGCTGGGGAACTTATG